>Ga0051982_10001598_pt1 | contig 9196 bp, 6 predicted proteins | sample CryGey02umfilter_3_FD_56238 | JGI IMG/M metagenome (GOLD analysis project Ga0051982, IMG submission 56238) | Groundwater microbial communities from aquifer in Utah, USA - Crystal Geyser 4/9/14 0.2 um filter | ecosystem: Environmental > Aquatic > Deep subsurface > Groundwater | place: USA: Utah... | reverse complement strand
AAAATTGGCCGCATCTTGCATTACATCACCACTATTTATTATTTTACAATCAATGTTCTGATAACCTTCTTTCATTACATTGTCAACTGCAGTTTGTGTTGGGCAAAATAAATAATCAGAAATCCGATCAGTTAAAATCCGATTAATTTCTTCAGGCATTTCCATGTTAAAGCTTCTTAAACCAGCCTCAACATGAGCGACTTTAATATGCAATTTTTTTGCAGCTAATGCTCCTGCAAGAGTAGAATTGGTATCACCGTAAACTAATAACAAATCGGGTTTTTCATCAATTAGTATTTTTTCTATTCCTTCTAACATTCTACCCGTCATAGCACCATGTCCAACGCTATGAATAGCTAAATTATATTTGGGTTTTGGTATTTCCATTTCCCGAAAAAATACTTCACTCATATTATCATCAAAATGCTGACCGGTATGAACAATAATTTCTTCGATATTATCATATTTTGTAAATTCTCTACTTAATGCAGCAGCTTTAACAAATTGAGGTCGTGCACCCACGATGGTTAATATTTTCATTAGTTAAAGTTTTAATAAAGTTGTATAAAAATCATGAGCAATTCCATTTCTATTAAAATGTTTTTCCACATAAATTCTTCCGTTTTCACCAAACTCACTCAACTGATTTCGATTGGTATTCAAATAAATAATTTTTTCTGCTAAATCAACATCATTTTCTGGTTCAAAAAAAAGCCCAGTTTTACCTTGATTAATAAATAATTCTTTTGCTTCACCATCCACACCTAGTAATAAAGGTTTTTTCATTGCTGCATTTTCAAATATTTTTGATGGAATTGCCCCTAAAAATAAATCTAATTTTTTAAGCGGAATTAAAGCAATATCAATAGCTTTTACAATTTTTGGCATAGCAGATTTTGTAACTACATCTAAAAAATAAACTTGTTCTAACTTCAAGGCCTCTTTCAATTTCATTAACCTTTCTTTTTCAGGACCACTACCCAATAATAAATATTTTATTTCTGGATAATTTACAGTTCTTTTTGCTGCATTCAATAGAATATCTAATCCTTGTGCATAGCCAATAATTCCAGCATAAAGTAATAATAAATCATTTTCCTTAAATCCGTTTTCACCCCTCCAATTCGATTCAATTTTATCAGGATTATAAAAAGATAAATCAACACCATTTGGGAGCCAATAGACTTTTTTATTAGGGAATCTAGTGCTAATATTTTTAACAATACCTTGGGTTTGTCCGGTAATTAATACAGATTTTTTATATAAAAATACTTCAAGTATTGTAGCAAGATTTAAAAATAATTTATTGGTAACTAGCCCAAGTTTTTCGGCACTTTCAGGCCATAAATCAGAGACATTAAAAATCAACTTAGCATTTTTATTTTTACACAACAAGTATGCAGATATTCCTAAAAATAATGGGGGGGATTCACAAAAGATATAATCATAATGGCTTTCTAATTTTCTTTTCCCAATCCAGTATGATGACCATACAAATGAAAAATAATTCTGTAACCGTTTTACAATAGATTTTGATTTAGAAACGAAAATGGATGCCCTATGAACCTTTAGCCCTTCCATTTTTTCAAAATAGTATTTTTTACCTAAATATGCTGTATGAATTTCCATAGATGGGTAGTTGGGCATTGCAGTAAGCACAGTAATATCAATCCCTTCTTTTTGTAAACGAATTGCCAACTCAAATAATCTATTTTGAGGAGCACCAACTTCTGGAGGAAAATATTGTGTAAGGAAAAGCAGCTTCATTGTATATCTTTTTTTGTAAGCTGTTCGTAGATATGAATCATATTTTTTACATTAGTTTCCCAATTGTATTTTTCTTCTACTTTCTTTCTACCATTTTGACCAAGTTGAGTTCTTAACGTTTTACTAATAACTAGTTTTTTAATTGCCTGAGTTATTTCTGCTACGTTTTTAGGAGCAACAATTAATCCCGTTATTCCATCATCTATAACTTCAGGTAAACCACCAACATTGGTCGCAATAACTGGTTTTCCACAAGCAGAAGCTTCAACAGCCGCTACACCAAAAGTTTCAGAATCTAAAATTGATAGGATAGTAAATATCTCAAATGAATTAAATAACTCGATGTATTTATCAAAGTCAGTATTTTGGTTTACATAACCATGAAAGATTATGCGGTCAGCAACACCTAATTCAATAGTTAAATTTTTAAGGAAACTCATCAAAGGGCCATCTCCTACTATGTCGAGATGTAAATGAGGAAATTCATGATATAGGTTTGCAAAAGCTCGAATTAAATATTCAATTCCATATTTTTCTGATAAGGTTCGAATCGTTCCAATTCTAATAATTTCCTTTTCTTGGTTCTCTGGGCTGTATTTGAATTTATCTAAATCAACCCCAAATGGAATTAATGAAACAGGCTTATTTGTTAAGTGTTTAATTTCTTTTCGTGTTACCTCTGTTAACACTGTAATTTTATCAGCTTTTCGGAAAGAGTATTTCAATAAAATTTTCATTAACAAACTTTTTGGGCTATCGAAAATATCAGCACCCCATCCAGTTATAATAAATGGATGAAATCCAGAAAAAGCACCTAAAAAGCCATAACTAGTAGCATAATGAGAATGAATGATGTTAGGCTGGATTGATTTGATTAATGACTTTACATTGAAAGCATTAAGGAAATAATCTAGCTTAGTATTTGTAAACCTTTTTAAGTTATGGTAAATTACATTTTCAAACTTAGCACCCCCTTCAAATGAAACAATATGTAGCTCAATTGATTTGTATTGAGCAATTGCGTTAATCCATTTTTGGATGTGCACACTTACATTATCTCCTAGAATTACTATTTTCATAATAAGTTTTCAGATTTGTAATAGTTAACTAAATTTCTTATCCCAGTTTTAACAAACATATCTTCATCTACTTTTATTTGTTCTTGTAATTTATTTGTTGAGTAGTATTTTTCATCAGTCATTTCTCGTAATTTACTTTTACTAATCCCACCCATTTTGCTTAAAAATTTAAGGAAAAAATGTAGTATTTTTTTTGAAATACCTTTAAATAATCTAATCTCCTTTTTATTACCCAATTCTTTGTTAATTAAGCCAGTAAAATATTGAATATTGGTAGGTGAGTTTACATTGTAGGTTTCACCAGAGAAAATATTATTATCAATAAATTTTTTAATAGTAAATGTTAGCTGACCAACATAAACATAATTTAACATCGCTTTCTCATTGATTAAGAAGAATTTTCCTCCTAAAATTAATTTTATTAATCCAAGTAATTTATTCTGGCTGTCGTTTTCACCAAATACATTAGAAGGTCTTAAAATTGAAAAAGCAAATTTATTTTTTTTAGCATATACTAGCAGCTGACGTTCCGCTTCATGTTTTGAATTTTCATATTCATTATTAGGATAACATTCTCTATCTTCAGTAATTACTTTTTCTGGGTAATTTTCTATACCATAAATACCACTACTGCTAATGTGTAAAAATTTTATATTTTTAGTTTTAAATGCGGATAACATTGTAATTAAATTATCAATATTAGACTTTTGCATTTCTGCTATAGTATTTTTTTCACCAGCAATATGAACACAATATTCAATTTTATCAATTATTTCAGCATGATTTTCAATTTCTGAAATATCTCCAGTTATTGGGTGAACATTTACTTGAGAATAAACCCTAGGCTTTCGAGATAAAGCATAAATAGTATAATCTTCGTGGTTTAATTCTTTTAATAAATGTTTGCCTATAAACCCACTGGCACCTGTAATTAGAATGGTTTTTTTAGTCATTATTTTATTCCAATAGGTGGGTTAAATACTTTTGGTAAAGTGTAAGCATAAGCTTTAGCCTTTCTATAGTATGTTATACTAAATGGCGATAAGGCTAAAAATATAAAAAACTTAAATAAGCAATGCACAAAACTAAAGAACACAACTATACCCCATTTTGTTTTAGAATGATGCTTTTTAAAAAATTTTATTTTATTAAACACTTGATTGGAAAGTGAAATGTTATAGTTATTTTTAGCACTTTGACCTATATGATGAATTATCTCGGCATTAGGGTAATAAACTAGCTTTAAGCTAGCTTTTTTTGCCCTGTAGCAAAAATCAATATCCTCTATCCAAAATAATTTTTCATCTAATAAACCTATACGATCTAAAACTTCTCTTCTAAATAGAATGGCAGCTCCCGAAAAGCTTTCTGCTTCAAAAGGTTGAGACTTGTCTTGATCAAGGTAATATTTTTTTTTGCACAAAAATTTCATATGAAAAGTTTCAGCTAAAAAAGAACCAATAGATGGATTTCGCCATACAGAATCTTGTAAACTTAAGTCAGTGTTTAGTAGCTTGGGTGCAATAATATCGATAGAGGTTGTTTCTAGCTGTGTAATTAATTTTTTTAAAGCGTTGTCTATTAATTCTGTATCAGGGTTTAACATAAAAATGTATTTACCTTTAGCAATTCGAAAAGCTTGGTTATTTGCTTTTGGAAATCCATTGTTTTTCTGATTGGCAATAATAATAGTATTTGGAAATTGGGTTTTAATTAACTCAATAGTTCCATCTTTTGAATCATTATCAACAACTATTATTTCAATAGTATTTGTTGCATACTTCTGTATTGATAATAAGCACTTTTTTAATAAATCCTTAACATTATAACTTACAATAATTATACTTATATCAATCATATTTTTTTATCACTTTTTATATTTTCAGTAAAACCAAGTAACATCCAAAATAAATAGGAGAATAAGTAAAAATCCAAGACATTACTCACTATATTTTGAATATTAACGAGTATAAACATAATGAGCATAAAGCCTACTATAGGTATGTGCTTTTCTTTATAATTATTCCAAGTGGTTTTAATAAATACAATGGATAAAAGTACATAAGTTAACAAACCTAGTAATCCTGTTTCATTAATTATTTTCAAGAACCAACCATCTGTGGAGGAAACTGCAGCAACATCTGATTTTTTTGAGTAAAATCGGGTTGCAACATGACCAGCTTTCCCTAAACCATATCCAAATGGTTTTTTCTGAAAATCATGAAAAGCATTTTTCCACAATTCAACTCTTGATACTCCATTTTCTAAATCTGCAGTTTCTGTATAGGATTTTATCATCCATGATGAAACAACTTTAGGTGAGTTAATATAAAAACCAAGAGCTAAAAATTGAATTGAAATAATGGCAAATGTTATTGCAAAAAGTTTCCATTTTTTAAATAGCAATGGAACCAAAAACAAACCAATTAACATAATTATTATAGAACCTCTTGATATTGAAAACAATGTACAGAAACTTGCTATAGATAGGTAAATGTAATTTTTTTTGGAGGATTCTTTTTGAAATAATTTAAAGTAGAAATAACAAAACGTTATACTCATAAATGTTCCGAACACAACTGGAGTCCATAATATAGAAGTCATTCGAGGGATGAAATATTCGGTAACAACACTTCCTGTTTTGTGTATCATTTCTACCATAAAGTCAAAAAAAAAGAAATAGATAACAATTCCTAATAAGCCAAATATGGAAAAAAGAATGAAAATCTTATCAATTAATTGAATAATATCTTCTTTTTTTAAAGGTAAAAATCGAGCAATAAAATAAAAAAAGATAGGTAGATAAGATGTCCGAAAACCATATAAGCTAATTTTTGAATTAGCAGCTAAAATTGAACCTATAATTACATTAAATAGTAAGAAAAGGAAAATAAATTTATCTGTAATACTTAAGCTAATCGTAATTTTTTCTTTTAATAGATAAAAAATAGTAACAACCGATATAAATAAAAGCAGAATTTCTGGTAAAGCAGCTATAAAATATTCATATACAGTGGTAGATTCATTACTGCCAATCATTAATAGCCTAAATGATGGAAATAACAACCCTAACAGGAAGAATAAAAATACCAAATGTAATATATTTTTTTTAGTAATGAACAACATCTTTTTTTGATTTTTTATAAATCCAATTTATAATAAACATAATATATAACGATTGGCTAATGGTAAGTAAATAAAAAGCAAACTTAATATCTTTAGCAATCATTCCTCCATATAACAAGGCTAAAACTAATAAAGTATTACTAACTATTGAAAATAAAAGGAGTTTTTTTTGTTTATTTATAACGATTGGAATTTGGGATATCGGAGATCGAATAAAATCAAGGAAAATCCAAGGTGATAAAATTTGAGCATAAACACCAGCTTCCCTCCAATTTTCACCAAATACAAATGCAAATAATGGTGGTCCAAATATTAATAATATGAGTAGAATTGGTAAGCCAATCAAAGCACTTTTAATAATTGTTTTTTTTACTAACGGTTGTAAACAAATTTTATTATTAAACTCAGAAGAAGCTTGTTGATAAAATACCTGTGCTATAGCCGCACCTATTAAGTTCATAGGGGCTTGCAAAATTCTAATTGCGAAGGAATACCAACCAACAATTGTGGAATTGAAAAAATAACTCATAAAATAAATAACCCCATTTATTTGAAAAGCATCAGAAGTAGCTTGAATAGAATTAGCTAAAGGAAAAATTTTATAATCTCTTGCTGCTAATTTAATTTTTTGATAAGACACATGATGCCATAATTTATTTATACTACCCAACAAAGTAAAAATTAAAACCAAAAGCCCTATGATATTACCTAATAGAACGCCAAATAATAAACCCAAAACTCCTGTTTTTAATATTCCAAAAGCTAAGGAAGAAGTGCCATTTGTTATTGAGTTTGAAATTCTGTAGGCTGATAAACTTTTATACTTTTTTAATCGATTACCCCAATTATTAAGACATTGATATAAACCAATAGATAAAACTAACACAGGGATAAAATATAACCACGAAGATTTAAAATTATTTGAAATAATATGTGTTGATTGATTAAATATAATAACACCAATTAAAGATAGTAAAGATGTAAATAATGTTAAGATTAATGCTAAAGCTAAAAGATTTATTGCTGAAGAATCTTTTTCTGGCAAAACAATTGCCAATTCATATCTAAACGAAGAAACAATAACTATGGGTGATACTATTGCCATTAAAGTAGCAAGTTGTCCATAATCATCGGCAATATATAATCGAGATAAAATAGGAGAAATAAGTAAAAGAATAAATTGTGCTATTGTAGTGCCAGTTAAGAGCGTAAGTACATTTTTATTAAATTCTGATTTTAAGTATTTTTTTAACATTTATACTTTAAACTATATTAATTGTTAAGAAAAAAATATTAATTCCCACCTGTTTATAAACCACAAATATAACTTTGTTTACTTAAATCACTACCTATTCATAAAATTAGTTAAGATTTATACTCATTTTATGAACTACTCATCCAGAACACTAGAAATCACAATAATTTTCTCAAATTACCAACATGCCAAAACTTGTACCAAAAATCGAGAGGTTGTTATTTTTGTGAATTTATCTGAAAGCACATCTGCCATTTGTTATCATTTTTCTATAGACTCGTTATCCCAAATATTTTGAGAAATACTATCTCCATTTTTTGTGTAGAAAATGCCACCCCATTTGTAGAATATTTTTTCATATACATCCACATGATCATCAGTTACTTTAATTCGAGTTAACACAATCGCATTACCAGTTTCTTTTTCTTCTTCTGTAATACCTTGTGGATATTTTTTCTCAAACTCATTGATATTACTTGATGATTTTTTCTCTCCTACATAAACGTCATTTTTTTCTGCATCAGCTTTTGTAGAACGCTCAATTTGATTTGATTTTAATTTAGAACCATAATCTGCATAAAACTGTTTTTCTTCTTTTAATCGTTTCGCTGCTTTTATACTACTTTGCGTTTGTTCTTCTGTTGGAACATTTAGTTTCGATTTATAAATTTTATTTTCTTCTTCATTTTTTGTTCTTATTTTATCTGCATTTTGTTTATTTTCTACCTGTTTTTCTGCCAATTGTTTTTGATAATTAAGAAGTGCTTCTTTTGCTTTTGCATTTTGTTTGGTTTCTGCCTCATGTCTTTCTTGTTGCAACTTCATATATACTTCTGTTTGTGCAGCTACTTTTTCAGCATTTAGCTTATAATTTTTTGCTTGTTGCAGTTCTCTCAATGCTATCTGATCAGCTAGTTTTTCAAGAAATCTCCTATTGTCTGCAACACGTTGTACTGCTCCTTTAATTCTAATTTCTTCTTGAGTTCTTAAATCAATAGCAAATTGTTTAACATCCTGTTTCTTTTCATTTTGTTTTTGCTCACTTGCCGCATTATCTGAAGCAATTTTCACTTTAATATCTTCTGACAAAATTCTATTTTTCTCTCTTCTATTGTCTGCATTTTCAACCATTATTATATGGTTTTCTTTAATTTCTTCTTTATAAACACTCAGTTCTTCAACTTTTTTCTCATAGCGAGGTTCGTTTATTTCGTTATATTTATTTATATCTTTTTGTTGAGCAACCACATCGCTATTTGCAACATTTCTCCTATCGTCTGCATTTTTAATTCTTTCTTTTTCAGATTGATTAAATTTACTTATGTCTTCTTGAAGGTTTTTATTGTTCTCAATATAAATATTATCTCCTTCTTGTTTTTCTTTTTCAATCTTTTCAACAGTAGCTATAATTTCTTGTTGTGCTTTATTGGTTTTGTCTATTGACTCTTTAACTAAATCAGTTTCAAATTCTTTATAGTAAGTCTTTTCCTTTTCTAATTTCTCATGATTTATCATCCGATATTTATCTCCTTCTTTCTTGTCTTTTTCTATTTGCTCAACAGTTGCTAAAATGTCTTGTTGTGCTTTGTTAGTTTTATCTATAGACGAACTAACTAAAATTTCTTGTTGTTTTGCATAATTTTCTTTATACCAATTCAACGAATCATTTTTTGATTTTTCTTTTTCTTGTATCATCTTAGCAAATCGAGCTTCAATTTCTCGTTCACGTTTGTCATCAATTTTTGCCCTTTCGCCTTGTTGCAATGGTTTTTTTGTAACTGCGATATTTTCAGCTTCTTTTTCTTCTTTCTTTCGTTGAATTGCAGCCTCTATTTTCACCAATTGATCTTTAGGATATTGTTCATTTTCAAACAGCATTAATGCTTCTTTATAAGTATTGCTTGCATTATCATAATTATCTAACATAAAGTTTTTATCGCCTTCAAAAATAAGTTTTTCATATTTCTCT
>Ga0051982_10001537_pt1 | contig 9372 bp, 9 predicted proteins | sample CryGey02umfilter_3_FD_56238 | JGI IMG/M metagenome (GOLD analysis project Ga0051982, IMG submission 56238) | Groundwater microbial communities from aquifer in Utah, USA - Crystal Geyser 4/9/14 0.2 um filter | ecosystem: Environmental > Aquatic > Deep subsurface > Groundwater | place: USA: Utah... | reverse complement strand
ACGATCTCGTTGCGCTCCGTCGTCATCACGGCGAACAAGCCGTATGCGTTGACCGTCAGCAGGGGCGACCCGAGAGCGGCGACGGAGAAGAGAGGCGCGGACAGAGGGAAATTCGGGATTAGACGCAGAGCCAACTGCGCCGAACCGACGATCCCCACGAAAGCCGCGAACACGAGCGCGGCAGACCGCCGTCCCCGCCCGGCCCGGGAGCCTGCGGCGGCGCGAAGCCGCGGAAAGCGCCGCGCGAGCCAGGCGTCGTCTAAGAGAAACACGCAGAGCGCGGCGGTCAGAAGATTGAAGAAGGTGTAATTTCCCGTCGCGCAAATCAACGCCATCAGCAGGAGAAACCCGAACGCGGCGGCAAGCCGCAGCATCCGGGGTCCGAAAACAAAAAACGGTAGAATGAGCTCGATCGCGTAAAGCACGAAAACGGCGGCCTGCTGAATCCATGCGGGCAGATGGTGCGCCGCCCAGGCCAAACGCGTCGGAAGCGGCTGGGATTCAAAATGAAACGCGAGCGCCGAGAAGTCCCGCCAAACCGGATCTCCCGAGAGAAGCTTCACCGCGCCGGAAAGAAGCATCAAGCGAAACAACAGCCAGCGCGCGGCCCAGAGGCCCGCCCGCGGAGGCTGGGAGCGCCCTCCCCCGGGAAGCAGCGCGACGGGAGCCGAGAACAGCGCGAGAAATCCGGCCTCGAGCAGGAGGAGATCCCACTGGTATCCCAGAAAGATGCCGGCCGCCTGAAACAGGGTGAAGTACATCCCCCATAAGACGCCCAGGAGTGGAATCGGAGCGAAGCCCGCCGCAAGGGCGGCGGCCAGTCCCGCCCCGGTCCAGCAAAATCCCCGTAGCGCGGCGTCGGACAACCCGGTGAGCGGAGGACCCGCCCGGCCGATGCCGTGTGCGCCCAAAAGACCGTCGATCTGAACCGCGAAAGACGCGAAGGCGCAGAAATAGACCCCCCCTAACAGCGAGGGAAAGATCCGGGCCGCGAACGCATAACGAGGAGGAGCCGCATCCGCGCCCCATAAGAGCCGGGTCCAGCGCGAAAACAACGGACGGCGGGCCGCGATGAAGCGGTAGGCGCCTTCGGAAAGCTTTCTGAAAACCGGGATTGCGTCGTACAGGCGCGCCGGAACGGCGGATCCCCCCGCATCGGCCAAGGAGCGGAATACGGCATCGGCGCCCGAATAGACGCGCCCCCGCTCGTCCCGGTATTGAACCGCACGCTCAAAATCCTCCGGCGTCAGATCGGGGAAGGCATCGGCGGCGTCCCCGGAGGGGATCGCCTCCACGGATCCGTCGGTCCAGGCCCGCCATCGCTCGATCCAAACGCGGCAAAATCCGCAATTCCCGTCGAACGCGAGGATGCCTCTTTCATGTCCCATCTCCATCCCAGGGTAATAGAATTCAGACGCGCCCGCAATCGGATAAGACTTGACTCCCCGGCGGGCGGCCTCTATCCTAAGGGGGATGCGCTGGTGGCTCTACGACGGCAAGAAAACGACCGGCCCCTTCTCGAAGGACGACCTTGCTCGTCTCCCCGGCGTTCTTCCTGAAACGCCGCTTTGCCGCGAACACAAACTCGGAAGCGCGCAAGAAGAATGGCTTCGCGCGGTCGATGTACCCGAAGTGGCGGGGATTTTTCCGCCGTCTTCGCGCGAACGCGCCGGGGCGTCTTTGGGACCCTTGGCGAAACCAGGGCCGTGGCCTCCCGATGCTTCCCGCAGGGATGTAGACGATTATAAAAACGTGGAACAGCGCATGGAAATCGTGGACCGCTCCCTCGCGGCCGCCCAAAAGAGAATTTCGCTTCGAACCGACCGCTTCCAACGGCTTCAAGAGGAACTGAAACGGAGACTCGACACGGCCGAAGCCCTGGACGATAAGATTCGCGCGATGGCCGCAAAAATCGGGGGCTTCGTGGGCTTGCGGGAGGAACTCGATCAGGCGCGCGCCGCGATGGCGATGCAGCAGCACCGGATCGGCGAACTGCAGGAACACATGAAGGAATTGGAGAAGCCGCCCCCGCCTCCGCCCCCGCCTCCGCCTCCGCCTCCTGCGCCCGAACCACGGACTCCGCGCGCCGAACCGGTCTTCGAAGCGCCTGTCGAGGAAGCCCCCTCGCGCAAGCGCCGCAAACGATCGCGGCGAGAACGCAAAGAGAAACGCGGGTCGTCGGACCCTTTCGCGGACGCTCTGCCCGAAGCGGAATTCAAAACCGAATCCACGGACTTCGGTTGAAATAAACGGGCCCGCGAACAGGAAGTCGCGGGCCCGAATTCCGTAGATGCCTGATTACAGCGGATTCGACGAATCGGCCGGGGCCGGGAAGAGATCGTCGTAAAGGTCGAACGAAACGGCGCCGAAATCGGAGTCATCGGCCGCCAGTTCGCGTTCCCAGGGTTCTAAATTCGTGTCTTTCATAAGGTCCCTCGCGACGGGATTCCCGCCGCACTACAGGGTCATTGTACCTCGTCGGTTTCGAAGCGCCATTGACGGCGCCCCCCCCGCCGGTCTTGATTGCCGATGTTGACCGCCGTCAACCGCAGGCGGCTCCGCGAGAGGGCCTTCCGACTCCGCCCCAATGTAAAGAGCCTACGCATGAATTGCCTGGAAGACACTTTCCTCGACGAGAGCTAATGCCCCTAGCGCTGCCCTTGCCCCACAAATCTTACTGAACATTTGTCATGGCCCGGCCGCCATGCTTTCAGCGGCCAGCCGATATCCATCGGCCATAGCGCACAGACGTATCATTCCCCTCCAGACACACTTAGTCTTAGGAGGGGGATCAGCGGGGCATGCCCTCACACTTACGGTCTAAGTGCGGTGTGCGCCGTCTTCGCGGTCGTCTCGCTGGTCAACATATCGTTCGCACTCGCCATCTCGTTTGAACGCGCGCGCGTGGGCACGGGCCAAGCGCGGCCCTCCCGCTCATTTCGGGAGCTTATCGGAACTTTGTCGGTCATGCCCGTGGTGATCGCTCTTTTCGCCATGGGAGTCCTCCTGAACTTTTGCCTAGCTCCCATCAATGTGGTACTCGCGCCCCTGATGCTCTCCTTCGGTGCCGGACCGCAGGGCTATGGATTCGCCATGGCGCTGTTCGTCGTTGGGGCCGTGCTCGGCAACGCCGTCGTCGGGAGCCATTACGCGCGAAGGGTCGAATGGGATCAATCGATATTCGCCAGCCTGGGGGCCGTCGCCCTCGGTCTGATCGCGGTCGGCCTCAGCCGCTCGCTGGTCCAGGTGGCGGCGACGATGGCTGTCCTTGGCGCGATCGTGCCGTTCTTTCAAGTGCCGATGTCCACTCAACTCCAGAGAATAATCCCAACCGAAGATGCCGGCCAAGCCTTCGCGTCCTTGAACGCCGTGACCACGGGCGCAGCCCCGCTCGCGGCCGCCGACGCGGGGCTTCTGCTCCAGAGAATGAGCCCGGCCGCGTTGTTCTACTGCGCGGGTGGAGCGAGCGTCCTTCTCTGCCTAGGATGGGGATTTTTCCGCCGGCAGGAGACCGTCGCTGTCCTCGCCTATAATGGCCAGATCGAATAGGAGCAAGGACCTGCGGGTAAATGGGTCCATTGACCCTGGCCCGCGGGGAGGCGTCCGTATACACTGCTTTTACCGCCATCGCGGCGGCTCTGTAGCCCGAAGAATTGGCTTCGGGGTATCCACGATCCGACCGCAATCGGATGAGACCAGAGACCTGATGCCTCGTGCATTCGGGTCTCTGGATTTTTATTTGTCAGAAGATTGAACATGCAGAAAACGCGCAAGGACACGATGCCCTCGCATACCACCGAATTCATCGGGCGATTCCGGTGTCGATGGCTGCAGCCTTTCAAGGCGCCAGCCAAAACAACGGCAATCGTTTTGGCCGGAGGCCCGGGGTTATCCCCAGACTATATGCTGCCCTGGGCCCGGCATTTTGCAAGACAAAGAAGTCTCAACTTGGCGCTCATCGAGTATCCGGTCATCTCTGACGGCGAAACTCTGACCACGGCGCAGAAGTATGAGCTGTTCAAGGATGCTTTGCTGGCCATCTTCAAACGAATAGCCGGCGATTCCCCTCCTATCTTGATCGGACACAGCTTCTCATGCCGCGTCTTGCTGGACCTCCAGGCCTCTCGCGAGCTTGAAGCCAGTGCTCTTATTCTTTTGAACTGTCCCGCGACATTTATTAGCAGCGCTTCATTCAGACGTGCCGCCAAAAAGCTCCGGCTTCCGGCTTCCATTGAGTCGGAGAAATCATTTCGGTCGTACTGGAAGAGAATTCTCCCCCTCTATTTCCATGTTCCCATGAAGAAAAGCTGGGAACGCGCTCTTGCGCGGCGGACCTCCTGGATGAGATGTTCTTGGCTGACTGATATCGTGCGAGATGAAGTCTCCGCCCCCTCGCGAGACAGGGATATCCCGGTTCTATTCATCCATGGCGCCAACGATCTCCGGTTCCCGAAAGCGAACAGGAATATCCTGCGGGGCGCTTTTCGCGAGAGCACCCATGTGTCTCTTGGAATGTGCGGGCACTTCCCGATGCTCGAGTCCCCCAGGAATCTGTTCCAAGAAGCTGTTTTCTTTCTTGACAAAATCAAGCCGCGCGTGAGACAAAGTTAATCGAGCATGAAGCGACGGCGAAGATCGCGACGCAGGTCGCGCACGACATCCGCTCCCCTTTGGCGGCCCTGGAAGTCGTTTCAAGGAATGTCGCCCAACTTCCCGAGGACACGCGTATCCTGATCCGATCCGCCGTGGGCCGCATTCGCGATATCGCCAACAATCTCTTGGACCAACATCGGGCCCAGGCTTCCGGGACCGGGGGTGCGTCCGAGGCAGCCTCACCCCAACTCCTCTCAAGTTTGATCGACCCCGTCGTGAGCGAAAAGCGCCTCCAATTTCGCTCACAGTCCCGCGTTGAGATGGAGTTGCGTCTCGACGCCTCTTCCTACGGACACTTCGCCGCCGTGCAGGCCGTCGAGTTCAAGCGCCTGCTCTCAAACCTAGTCAACAATGCGGTGGAAGCCTTCGGTGAGGGGAGCGGCACGGTAAGCGTAGGGCTGTCCTCCCGCGACGGCTGCGTCCTGGTGAGCGTTCATGACAACGGTAAGGGCATCCCGCCCGAGGTGCTGGCTAAACTCGGACGACGCGGCGAGACCCACGGCAAGGGCGGAGGCTCCGGTCTCGGGCTCTACCACGCCCGGACCAGCGCCGAGTCTTGGGGCGGGAGCCTCGAAATCACTTCCGAGGTCGGCAAGGGTACAACAACGACCGTGCTTTTACCTTTGACCCCCGCGCCGGAGTGGTTCGTACCGGAGCTTCGGCTTTCGCCCGGCAAGGCCTTGGTGATCCTCGACGACGACGCCAGCATACACCAGGTCTGGCAGGGACGGCTTGACGCCTTGAATGCGGACGAGCGGGGCGTCGAGGTCATCCATGTCTCGACACCCGAAGAGATACGAACCTGGGTCAAGAGTGATCCGGCCAAGGCGCGAGAGGCGCTTTTCCTCTTCGACTACGAGCTTCGGGGTTACCGCGAAACGGGGTTGAGCCTGGCTACGGAACTCGCCCTTGGGGAGCGCGTGGTCCTGGTGACAAGCCGCTACGAGGAGGCGGAGGTGCTGGCGGGCTGTCGGAGGCTCAAGGCGCGGCTTCTGCCCAAGGGACTGGCAGGGTCGGTGCCGATGCATGTGGAGGCGGCGGCGGCGGAGACTTCCGAGAGGGAGCGGCTCGACGCGGTACTGATCGACGACGACGCTTTGACAAGAATGCTATGGGAGAACGATGCTTCCGACCTCGGCAAGCGCCTTCGGACGTTCTCCACGGCAGGGGAGTTTTTAAAGGAAGCCGGCGGGATCGACCGGGCCACTGCGGTGTACGTGGACGCGAACCTCGGCGAGGGCGTAGAAGGCGTCGAGGAGTCGCGGCGCATCCACGAAATGGGTTTTGGCGAAGTCTACCTGGCGACAGGCCACGAGCCGGGCCGGTTTGCCCAGCTTAAGCACCTGCGCGGCGTGATCGGCAAAGACCCTCCCTGGAGCGCGTGACAAGGTCCGAGGCGAACTTCCCTAAGCGGTCGCTGAATCCGGGCCTGTCTCGCGATCCTTCACCAGGCGCTTGAAGCGCCGGCCGCCCTCGCTCTTGCGAGCACTCACCGGCCCTGAAACCTGGCATGACCAACGGATATCGGCGGGATTGACGTGGTCTACAAGAACGACGCGATCGCCAAGAAGCGCAAAATGACGGACATCGAACGCTTGAGATTTCACCAGAATAAAAGCGGCCCGGCGATGGAGAAGCATCACGCCTGGATGCGGGCGCAGTTCGCCGAGAAGAATGTGGAGCCAAACTCAGGACTGGGCGGGGCTATCGGCTACATGCTCAAACACTGGGAAAAGCTGACGCTCTTTCTCAGGCAGGCCGGCGCTCCGTTGGACAACAACATCTGCGAGCGAGCGCTGAAGAAAGCAATCCTCCACCGGAAAAACTCGCTCTTCTATAAGACTGACGCCGGAGCGTGCGTCGGCGACGCCTACATGAGTCTCATACACACCTGCGCACTCAACGGCGCGGATCCCTTCGACTACATCACACAGCTCCAGCGGCATGCTAAAGAAGTCCGAAAGAAGCCGCAGCAGTGGATGCCCTGGAACTACCGCCAAACCATCGCCCGCGCGCCGCCGCGCTGAGCGCCGAGCCCTGGGCCCCGTGCCGGGCGCGTCGAAATACTTGCGGCGTCAACGATGGGCCGTCCTCATGTCACCCGCGCGTAGACTTTGCGAGATCAAGCACCCCGGTCTCGTCGGAGATACGCCCGCTTGCCGGAAGGATACGGCGCACACTATGAGCCCCTCGGACTCCCTCCCGGCTCCTTTGGCTTTCAGCTTTTGGCCTTAGCTTATACCAACGGTCTTTGCCTGACTAGGCGGCCGGGTAGGGTCTCTCCTGTTCCGCATCACGCTTTCCTGGCGTGCCGCCGCCTACAAACCCCGGGGATGTCCAGGACCACTTCGGATTTATCAGTCCTGCCTGTTACCTTCGCCGTGATATGAGCGGCTCGACCATCCCTAACACCTTTCGGCTGATACGTTGACGAGGCTGCGGCGTTCACCTTGTTATCGAGCACATCCGCGCCACGGGAACGCCGGTCTGCCTGGCAGGTCTGCCGTTCGACTTCCTGGGTTGCCGCCACGAGACCGGCCACTTCCTCTTTCGCGCTCCGCTGGTGGAGAAGGGCCGGCCATTCTGCACGGGATGCGAGTGGAAGCCTTCCTGCTGCCGGCCAGGCGGCTCACAACGGCAGATCGCCGTGCCCTTTACGCGCCTGCCCTGGATCGATCCCAGCTTCCCGCAACTCTCCCGGCGCTTCCAGAAAGCCATCGCCCGGCGCACCGTCATCGAACGGGCGCACAAGCTCATGAAGTTCGACTACGGCGACGAGCGCCTGAGCAAGAGAGGCAGCAACGCGTTTCAGGCCAGGCTCGACAAGACCCTGCTGGCCATGCACCTGGTCCTCGCCTCGCCGTAAAGCATCCTGGTGCCGTGATCGTCGGCTACCGGCAAGGCCCGAGCAAGACCGGTTTGTACTCCTGCGCCACCACCTCCGTCCGCACGCGTTCCGACGCCCTTTCTGCCCACGCCCGGGCCCATCCGATCAGCCCCGCGCCGATCTCAGACCCGTCCGAAGGCTCCTGAAAACGACGGGCCGGCAATTCATGCGTAGGCTCTAAAGAGCCCCGGCCGTCGGGCCGGGGCTCTTGTAATTGGGTGCGCGAGGTGGGACTTGAACCCACACACCTTTCGGTACACGCCCCTCAAGCGTGCGCGTCTGCCAGTTCCGCCACCCGCGCAGGGTGCTTGCTACTCAGCCTTTGCCGGGGTCGAGGGAACCGCCGGCGGCATGGCCGCGCCCGTTTGCTCCGCCGGGGCGACCGGGACCTTCAAATTCTTCTGCGTTACGCTGTTCATGCCGACGCGCGACGAGAGGAGGGTCAGCATCAGCGAGGTCACCGCGAACGTGCCCGCGAGAACCGTCGTCGCCTGCTTCAAAAACGAAGAACCGGAAGGGGAAGCGAACATCTGATCCCCGCCGCCGCCGAAAACGGCGAAGCCGGCGCCGCGCCCGGCCTGAAGCAATACCACAAGAATCAGGAGCAGGCAGGCCGCAATATGAATCGTCATCAGAAACGCGTACATGGGATTGGATTATAGCAAAAAATCAGACCCGCTTCTTTGCGAGGGCCGCGACGCCCGGAAGGAGCTTCCCTTCCAGAAATTCCAGGCTGGCGCCGCCTCCGGTCGAACAATGGGTCATCTTGGGACCGAGTCCCGTCTTCTTTAGGACCGCGAGGGAATCCCCCCCGCCGACGACCGTCGTGGCCCCGGCGGCCGTCGCGGCGGCCATAGCCTCGGCGGCGGCGATCGATCCCTTCGCGAAGGCGTCCATTTCGAAGACGCCCATCGGGCCGTTCCAAAAAATCGTTTTGGCGCTCCGAATCCGCTTGGCGAACAACTCGATCGTCGCCGGACCGATATCCAGCCCCATTTTATCGGCGGGGATCGCCTGAGTCCGCGTCGTTTCAACGGGCGAGTCGGCCTTGAATTCCGCGGCCACGAGATGATCGGACGGCAGGAGGATTTCGACGCCCTTTTCGGCCGCCTTCTTCAGCACGCCCTTCGCGTCCTCAACCCGGTCCTTCTCCAATAGGGATTTGCCGACCTCGATGCCCTGGGCATGCAGGAAGGTATAGGCCATGCCGCCGCCGATCAGAATCGCGTCGACGGATTCGAGAAGGCGCAGCGTGACGGCGAGCTTGTCGCTGACCTTCGCGCCGCCCAGCACGGCGACATACGGACGGTGCGGGTCCTCCATCACGCCGGTCAAAAATTTCAGTTCTTTCTCGACCAAGAGTCCGGCGGCCGAAGGCAAAAGCGCCGGGATTCCAGCCGTCGACGCGTGCGCGCGGTGCATCGCGCCGAACGCGTCCTGGACGAAGCAGTCGCCCAAAGACGCCAATTCCCGCGCGAACTTGGGGTCGTTTTTCTCCTCTTCGGCGTGAAAGCGCAGGTTCTCGAGCAGCGCGACGCCGCCGTCCTGAAGCGAGTCGACCGCGGTGCGTGCCGCGTTTCCGACGCAGTCCTCGGCGAAGACGACCTTCCTGCCGAGGCAGCGCTCGAGTTCCGCGACCACGGGCTTTAGGCTGTATTTTTCGACGCGCTGCCCCTTCGGACGCCCGAGATGGGCGATCAAAACGAGCTTCGCGCCGCGCTCGAGCAAGGCCTTCAAGGTCAAAATCGTCGATTCGATCCGCGTGGGATCGACGACGCGCGTCCCGTCGAGCGGGACGTTGTAGTCCACGCGGACCAGCACGGTTTTCCCGG
>Ga0051982_10001516_pt1 | contig 9434 bp, 7 predicted proteins | sample CryGey02umfilter_3_FD_56238 | JGI IMG/M metagenome (GOLD analysis project Ga0051982, IMG submission 56238) | Groundwater microbial communities from aquifer in Utah, USA - Crystal Geyser 4/9/14 0.2 um filter | ecosystem: Environmental > Aquatic > Deep subsurface > Groundwater | place: USA: Utah... | reverse complement strand
CAAGAAACAACACTAAAAAACCAATTGCGAGCCCAATTAAAAAGTATCGGACATCCCGTTATTGGTGATAAAAAGTACGAAGCTAAAACCAATCCTATTCAACGTGCTGCATTGCATTTACGGAAAATAACCTTTATCCATCCAGTAACTTTACAAGAAATAACTTTTGAAACTAAAGTTCCTGAAGATTTTTTAATGCTTTTTAGACAGCGATATTACAAATAGTTTTTCTTTAGCGTTTTCTTTACATTTGTTTAATTATTTCGGCATTTTATTTTATTTGTTATGAAAAACACTGCCTATTTTTTTATTACAATCATAGCCATTGTTGTTACTTTAATATTTGGTCAAGATTTAATTATCCCTTTCATTTTTGCCTTACTACTTTGGTTTTTAGTTCGAAAAACGAGACATGTTTTTGATAAAGTAAAATTTATTAAAAAGTATATCCCCTCTTGGTTCAAAAACCTTTTCATTTCCTTTATCATGATAACTATTCTTGGTTTTATTTCTAAAATACTACTATCCAACATTACTACATTGACTAATACCTACCCTGCCTATCAAGGAAATGTTGACCTCATCATCCACCAAACCAACGACCTTTTTAAAATAAATATTATTGAAACGGCAAAAATTCATTCGAATGAATTTGATTTTGGAATGATATTATCGGCTATTTTTTCTTCCTTAACCAATTTAGTAGGCAATGCTTTTATCATCATTATTTATGCCCTATTTATTTTCTTGGAGGAAGTAAATTTTAATGCAAAATTAACAGCAGTTGTTGCCAAAAAAGAGCAATACGAACAACTCTCGGATATTTTAGAAAAAATAGAAAAATCTATTGCTAGCTATATTGGGCTAAAAACTTTAATAAGCGTTGTCGCTGGAGTTGCGAGTTTCGTGGTTTTATCAATTATTGGAATTGATGCTCCTGTTTTTTGGGCTTTCTTAATTTTTATTTTAAATTTTATTCCGGTAATTGGTTCATTGGTCGGAACACTTTTCCCTGCCATTTACTGTTTGCTTCAGTTTGGCAGTTTTATGCCAAGCATTTTGGTACTCCTTTTTGTTGGAGGAATATTGGTACTCATTGGTAATTTATTAGAACCTAAACTCATGGGGAATTCATTAAATATCAGTTCTTTTGTTACCATCTTTGCGTTATCTTTTTGGGGTTCTATTTGGGGAATAACAGGAATGATTTTAAGTATTCCCATTACCGTAATTTTGGTGATTATTTTTTCTTATTTCCCTAAAACAAAACCTATTGCCATTATGCTTTCTGAGAAAGGGAAGATAGAGTGAATAAAGGAGTAAGGAATAAGTTGTAAGGAGTATATTTAGACTTTTCAATTATTAATTCTACTTCCTCGAAACCACTGTTTTGGCTAACATATCATGGATGGTTTGTTTGTTATCTGCAAAAACAAAAAAGAAACCAATAAAAATAACAAAACTCCACAAGCTGCCTATCCAACCAATATAGATGATACCAGAATATCCGCCAATGAGCGAAAGAATTGAAGCTCCGTATTTTAAAAATGACCTTAACCAAAGTTGGCTAGGCGAAGCAGGATTTCCATCAACATTAGTGTTGATAATTTTTAGCACCCATTTACCAAACGATTGCCCAAAAGCTCCTTCTAAAATAAATAATAGTAGTCCTGTAACAGAGATGCCCGAAGTTATTTCCATCATTTTTTGAATAATATTCGTAAACTTCCCTCCTAATTGGTCTGAAAGCTGATTAAATTGACCCATTTGTTTTCCGAAAAAAAGTGGATACAGCTGATCGCCAATTAACAGACCTACAATTGTACCACAGACCATAACAATTAAGACATCAAGCATGTAAGCACCAAAACGTCTGCCAAAACCGATACGTTCATTGATTGGATAGTGTGGATTATCTTTCATCAACATTTCATCCAATTGCACTTCTTTGTTGCTCATCATTATATCATTTTATTAGTTTAATTCTTTCCTTAATACCTCAACAATTCGTTTAGTCGAATGTCCATCCCAATAGGGAGGAATTGCTCCTTTTTTATAAGTTCCAGTTTCTATTTGGTTAATCTTTTCAGCAACGGCTTCGTAATTGTATTCTACCAATTCGTTAGTACCAATGGTTATGGTGCATGGTCTTTCAGTATTATCTCGAAGTGTTAAACAAGGTATTTGTCTAAACGTAGTTTCTTCTTGAATTCCACCACTATCGGTTAGCACATATTTACAAGCACTGGTTAGTTTTTGAAAAGCCAAATAATTTAGGGCTTCAGTAATAATTACTTTAGGATTATTTTCTAGATGAGCATATAAACCGTGTTTTATTAAATTGTTTTTAGTACGTGGATGTATGGGTAAAACCAAAAAGCTATTTTCTGCTACTTTATCAATAATATGGAGTAAAATTTCTAAACGGTCTTTAGTATCCACATTGCTTGGTCGGTGCATGGTCATCAGTACAAAACTTTTTTCCTTAATTCCCAATTCTTGTAAAACCGTATTTTGCTGAATAATTTCATCAAAAGCAACTAAGGTATCTATCATTGTATTTCCAACAAAATGAATTTGATTTTCAGTTTTTCCTGCTTTTATTAAATTATCGTAACCACTCTGCTCGGTTACAAAAAATCCATCAGCCACCAAATCGGTAATTAAGCGATTTATTTCTTCGGGCATTTCATTATCGTAGCTTCTTAAACCACTTTCTAAATGATATAATTTGGTGTTGGTTTTGTTACCAGCTATTGCTCCAGCTAATGTTGAATTTACATCACCAACAACAATTAATGCATCGGGTCGATGTTTGATAATCGCTTTCTCTATTTCAATAATGGCTTGTCCAATTTGATTGGCAGGCGTTCCAGGAACAACATTTAAGTATTCGGGGACTTTTAAATTGAGCTGCGTAAAAAAAATATCCGACATATTTTCGTCGTAGTGCTGATTGGTATGTACTAAGACATATTCAAACTCATTGCCATAAGCTTTAAACTCTTTTTCGAATTGGGTAATTTTAATAAAGTTGGGGCGAGTACCAACAACAATCATTACTTTTTTAGACATCAGTTAAGTTTAAAGGTTAAAAGTAAGTTATCTGTTGAAGTTTTCAAACAATATCTATAAAGGTGAAAGTGAAACCCATAATTCGTAATTCATAATCCGTAACTCATAATTCGCAATTTCTAATCTCCAATGACCAGTCCACACTCCACAGTCTTCAAACTTCGGTCTTCCAACAATCTCTAATTTCTAACCCGTAACTCTTAATTAGCTACTCCACCTCTTCGTAATCAACGAAATCACCGACGCTATCAGTATCGGATTTATTCTTTTGAGATTTGGTTTTTATTTTCACTTCGCCCTCATGGTCTTTAGCAAACTGCTGTGCTTTTTGCTGTTCTTTAAATTGTTGTTGGGCTTGATTCTGGAATTCATTCATCTTTTTGTTCATCCAATTCGTTAATAAAAATGGAAATATGTATTTAGTTAAAAATCTAAATCCATAATAGATGATAAAAATGATGACGATTGTTCTTAGTATGCCCATAAAATTTATTTGCTTAAAATTTTACAACAATTTTACCATTTATTAAAATAAGTCATATTGTCAGTAAATAGCATACAAAGATATTAAGAAACGAGAAATTTTAAGCAATATTAAAGTCAAATTTCATAAAATCTTTTCTCTTTTAGTATCAATTATCTGCTCAGATATAAATTTCGTTCGGTATAAATATCTCTAAAGAATTTATCTTTTAAACTATCAATAAAATAAATTGCTTCTCCGGTCGATTTCATTTCTGGTCCTAACTCTTTATCCACATTCGGGAATTTATCGAATGAGAATACTGGTATTTTTATGGCGTATCCTTTTTTATAAGGTTTAAAGTCAAAATCTTTTACTTTTTTATCACCTAACATTACTTTAGTTGCATACTTTACATAAGGTTCACGATATGCTTTTGCAATAAAAGGGACTGTTCTGGAGGCTCTTGGATTGGCTTCAATTACATAAACGATGTCATCTTTAATGGCAAATTGTATGTTAATTAATCCAACTGTTTTTAATGCTACAGCAATTTTCTTTACAATTTCTTCAATTTGTGTAATAATTAAATCTCCTAAATTGTAAGGAGGCAAAACCGCATAAGAATCTCCCGAATGAATACCAGCAGGCTCAATGTGTTGCATGATTCCAATAATATACGTGTCTTTTCCATCACAAATGGCATCGGCTTCAGCTTCTATTGCTCCACCTAAAAAGTGGTCTAATAAAATTTGATTACCAGGCATGGAACGAAGTATATCTACTACATGATGCTCTAACTCCTCTTCGTTAATAACAATTTTCATTTTTTGACCACCCAACACGTAAGATGGTCGAACCAATAATGGAAATCCTAAATCTCTAGCAATCTCCATTGATTGCTCAGCACTTTCTACCATTCCGTATTTTGGAAATGGAATTTTCAGTTCTTCCAATACTTTAGAGAACCTTCCTCTATCTTCAGCAATATCTAAGGCTTTAAACGAAGTTCCTAGTACTTTAATTCCGTATTTTTCGAGCTTTTCAGCTAACTTTAAAGCTGTTTGTCCGCCTAATTGTACGATAACTCCTTCTGGTTTTTCGTGCTGAATGATGTCGTAAATATGTTCCCAAAAAACGGGTTCAAAATACAATTTATCTGAAATATCAGAATCGGTAGATACTGTTTCAGGATTACAATTAATCATGATGGTTTCGTAGCCACATTCTTTGGCTGCAATAACACCATGTACACAACTGTAATCAAATTCAATTCCTTGTCCTATTCTGTTTGGACCAGAACCCAAAACCACTATTTTTTTTTGATCGGAAACAATGGATTCATTTTCGTATTCGAAAGTTGAATAATAATAAGGTGTTTCGGCAGGAAACTCAGCAGCACAAGTATCAACCAATTTATAAACTCGGTTAATGTTCATGGCTGTTCGTTTTGTATGAACTTCACTTTCAAAACATTTCAACAAATGGGCAATTTGACGGTCAGCATATCCTTTTTGTTTCGCCTCTAACATTAAATCATAAGGAATTGTTTCGAGCGTAAATTTTTCAACTCTTCTTTCGAGTTTTATAAAATCTTCTATTTGGCGTAAAAACCAATGATCTATTTTTGTTTTTTCATGAATGGTTTTAAACGGAATTCCCAATTTTATGGCATCATAAATATGAAACAACCTGTCCCAGCTAGGGTTTTCTAAACTTTTAAGTATTTGATCTTGGTTGGTCAGTTCTTTGCCATCGCAACCCAAGCCATTTCTATTAATTTCTAAAGATTGACAAGCTTTTTGCAATGCTTCTTGAAAACATCTGCCTATTCCCATCGCTTCTCCAACCGATTTCATTTGAAAACCTAATCTTCTATCTGCTCCTTTAAATTTATCAAAATTAAAACGTGGAACTTTTACCACTACGTAATCCAATGTTGGTTCAAACAATGCAGAAGTAGAACCTGTGATTGGGTTTTTTAACTCGTCTAAATTGTAACCAATAGCCAATTTTGACGAAATTTTAGCGATAGGATAACCTGTTGCTTTTGAAGCCAATGCTGATGAACGTGAAACTCTTGGATTGATTTCGATGGCAATAATGTCTTCGTTGGCATCATTACTTACCGAAAATTGAACATTGCAACCACCTGCAAAATTTCCAATAGAACGAATCATTCGAATCGACATGTCTCTCATTTTCTGAAAAGTAGTATCGGATAAAGTCATTGCTGGAGCAACGGTAATCGAATCTCCAGTATGAATACCCATCGGGTCAAAATTCTCGATAGAACAAATAATAACTACATTGTCGTTGTTATCTCTCAATAATTCCAACTCATATTCTTTCCAGCCAATAACAGCTTTATCAATCATTACTTGATGGATTGGCGAAGCTTTTAAACCTCTGTGTAATGCTTCTTCGTATTCCTTAGGGTCGTAAATTACTGAGCCACCTGTTCCACCTAAAGTAAAGGACGGGCGAATAACCAAAGGAAAACCAATTTTTTGAGCTATTTCCTTCCCTTCTAAGTAAGATTTTGCAGTAACGGATGGAGCCATTGGAATTCCAATTTCTTCCATTTTTTGACGAAACAATTCTCTATCTTCAGTAATTTCAATGGCTTTGGTATCTACGCCAATCATTCTTACGTGGTGTTCTTCCCATATTCCTAAATTTTCACACTCAATCGCCAAATTAAGAGCAGTTTGTCCACCCATCGAAGGAAGAACTGCATCAATATCAGGATGTTCTTCTAAAATTTTAATGATAGAATTACTGTCTAAAGGTAATAGATATACATTATCGGCAGTTACCTCATCGGTCATTATCGTTGCAGGGTTAGAGTTGATTAACGTAACTTTAATTCCTTCTTCTCTTAATGAGCGGGAAGCCTGAGAGCCCGAATAATCAAACTCACAAGCTTGTCCAATCACAATAGGACCACTTCCAATAATTAAAATGTGCTGAATGCTGTTATCTTTTGGCATAAAATGAAGGTGTTTTTTATCTTAAAAAATATGTACGAAAGTACTTCAAAACGATTAAACTATTGGAGTAACTTTTCAACATTCAGTTAAAATTTGTTCAAAAAAAATCCTCCGTCAGCTGACGGAGGATTTTTATATATCAATGATGAATCATTATCTTTTATGCTGAGGCTCATCAGAAACAGTTAATTTTTTTCTACCTTTAGCTCTTCTTCTAGCTAAAACTTTTCTGCCATTAGCAGTTTCCATTCTGCTTCTAAAACCGTGCTTATTTTTTCTCTTTCTTTTTGATGGTTGAAATGTACGTTTCATCTTTTTATGCTTTTATCCTTATTATTTCGGTGGGCAAAAATAGACTTTTTTAGTTGATTCGCAACTATTATGTAAAAAATTAATTTTTTATCTTATCACTCAAACTTTTTAAATGTTTTAAAGAATTGAAAGTTAAAAAGTCTAAACTTGAAATTTACCAATCCAAAATGCAATTAATACCTTAGCAAAAAAAATGCTTTTAAATTCAACGATAAAATATATATTTTTAATTGGTTTATTCTATTGCATTTTATATTCCTGTAAATCTCATCAAAAAGTAATAGAAGATACACCGTCAATAGAAATCACTGAAATAAAAGAAACTAACGAAAATACCACAACTTCTAATGCAGCAATGGCTAATTTTTTAACCGAATATCTAACTTTAAAATACAAAAATATATCGTTTCATAAATACATGTATATTTCCTTGAAACACCAACAACTATTTTTAATAAAAAATGATTCAACCCTAAAAAAATATCCCATTTCCACTTCTAAAAAAGGCATCGGCAACCAACAAGATAGTTTTCAAACACCACATGGTTTACATACCATTAAAAGAAAAATTGGTTGCGATGTTCCCTATGGCGGCATTTTAGAATCGCGTGAATTTAATGGCGAAATTGCAACCATTCTCACCAAAAAAGAAAAAGCTCCCAAAGATTATGTTACCTCCCGAATTATGTGGTTGCAAGGCGAAGACTTGGGCATCAACAAAGGTAGAAAAGTCGATTCTTACAATCGGTACATCTATATCCATGGAACTCCAGAAGAAGGTTATATTGGTGAGCCTGCTTCTCATGGATGTATTCGGATGAAAAATAAAGATGTAATCGAACTTTTTAATTTAGTGGAGGAAGGAACACCTATTTTTATTCTAAAAAATTAAGTAGTGTGCTTTGCGTTTAAATCTTTTTTAATCTACAGAACCCTCCTTAAGTTATTTATCTTAACTTTATTGCCTTAGATTTTTTACATGGCTATTACAACTATTTTAATATTAATTATTGGTATTGCAGTTGGTTTTGCGTTGGGTTGGTTGCTTAAAAAAAACAACCCAGACAACGAATTGAACGACACCAATGCGAACCAGTTAAATGAAACTATTGCTTCGCTAAACGCACGAATTGAAGCTGCAAAAGATAATTATAAAGAACAAAAAGATAAAATAGATACCCTCTCCCAACAAAAAGACAACTTAATTTCTGACAACTCTCAACTGAAAGAAGCCAACCAAAATTTAGAGCATAAATTAAAAGAACATAAAGATGAAGTAGAACAACTTCAGAAAAAATTTACTATCGAATTTGAAAATATTGCCAATAAACTATTAAAACAAAATTCGACTGATTTTGCTGAAGCCAATCAAAAAAGGTTAAGTGAAATTTTAAATCCGCTAAAAGAAAATATTAAAACCTTTGAGCAAAAAGTAGGCGACAATTACGAAAAAGAGTTAAAAGAACGAACCTCACTAATTGAACAAATAAAATCACTCGAAAAATTAAATACTCGCATGAGCGAAGATGCTCACAACTTAACTAGAGCACTAAAAGGAGACAATAAAATTCAAGGAAACTGGGGAGAATTAATTTTAGGAAAAATATTAGAAAGCACAGGTTTGGTAGAAGGTGAAGAATACATTACTCAATACAGTACTACCAATGATGAAGGTTCTCGAATTCAACCCGACATTCTTATTAAATTACCAGAAAATAAACACATTATTGTGGATGCGAAAGTATCGTTAATTGCTTATCAGGATTACATTAATACCGACGATAAAGAGGAGCAAATTTTACACCTAAAAAATCATGTAATTTCTGTAAAAAACCACATTAAAGGTTTAAGTGAAAAGCATTACACAACAGGTAAAGGAATTGATTCACCAGATTTTGTTTTACTTTTTATGCCAATAGAATCTTCTTTTGGATTGGTGATGAGAGCAGATAACGAATTGTATCAATTTGCATGGGATAAAAAAGTGGTGATTGTTACTCCATCTACGCTTTTAGCAACATTAAGAACTATTGCTTCGGTATGGAAACAGGATAAACAAACTAAAAATGCCATAGAAATTGCCCGACAAGCTGGTGCTTTACACGATAAATTTATTGGTTTTATTGAAGACATGGAAAAAATAAAAAAATCGTTAGACCAGTCAAAAGATTCGTACGACAAAGCATTTAGCAAATTAAAAAGTGGTAGCGGAAATTTAATTGATGCCACGTTGAAACTTGAAAAATTGGGGGCAAAAACTAAAAAACAAATTTCTATTGATTCTTTACCAGAAAATGAAAACCTCCTTGAAGATAAAAATTAGTATCCTATTAGCTGCAATTGCTATTATTTCAGCATGTTCTTCCTCAGAAAAAGCGGCGACCAACAAAAATGTAGCTGGAATTTATTTGCCTGGATTAAATTTAATTGACCCCGATTTTATCATTTTTCATAAAAACGACACGCTTACCCAATTGCATTTTAGGCTTAATTCGGAAAATATTTTATACACTAAAAAAAGAGAAGACACCACTTTTAGTGCTAACCTATTAATCAATTACGAATTAATTAATACTGCCGATGAAGCACTT
>Ga0051982_10001480_pt1 | contig 9586 bp, 9 predicted proteins | sample CryGey02umfilter_3_FD_56238 | JGI IMG/M metagenome (GOLD analysis project Ga0051982, IMG submission 56238) | Groundwater microbial communities from aquifer in Utah, USA - Crystal Geyser 4/9/14 0.2 um filter | ecosystem: Environmental > Aquatic > Deep subsurface > Groundwater | place: USA: Utah... | reverse complement strand
CGCCCGCGGAGATCGAGTCCCTTAAGGCCTTCATGGCCGACTTCCGACGCTACTACTCCCATCGCGTCAGAAGCGAGGGGGCCATTCCGTTCCATGTCCCGATGATCGATCACGCGCTGTTCAACGGGAGCGAACTGGCGCGGGGCCGGGCCTGGTGGCGCGACTGCGTCCGGCTGATCCTCGGCGCGGACGGCCGCTTCTACGACTGCGAGGCTGCGCTTCTGTTGCCCTACAAGGACGTTCAGGAAACACGGTCGATCAACGCCGCGGCATCGGTCGACGGAGTCGACTGGGCCGCGAGGCAGAAGATCATGGACGATGCGGCGCAAACGCTCGAACGACTCGACGCGAAAAACAATTGGCAGCACGTCTGCCCGCGCCTGTACTGCACGGCGATGCAGTTGCTGGGAAAGGAACCCGATGAGGCGATCGCGAATCTCCAGCGCTCCTCCGAAGTCTTCCTAACCGGCCTGGTCAAGCTCGCTCAGGACTTGTCGGACGACGAAAGTTTCGCGCGCGCCTACCTCGTAAGCGGTCTCGAGACGCCCGGCTGATTTCGTACTCTATCGGCGTGAAGCGTTTCGTTTTAGCGGCCGCGTTCTTCTCGGGCTGCGTCCCTCTCGATCAAATCCCGAACCCCTCCGGTCCTCCGCCGGCGGAATCCGCGTCGACGCTCGCCGCGCTGCGTTCCGCCGACGCGCCCGTCCGCCGGGAGGCGGTCCGCGGCTTTGTCGCCGCGCTCGCCGCGCCTTCGACGGAACTCGCAGACGGCATGCTTCCCGCGCTGGTCGCCGGAATCGAGGATTCCGACGAGCAAGTGCGCCGACAAGCGCTGCGCGGACTCGCGATTTTGGCGAACGCCGCCGAACTCAAGCGCGCCGGGACCGAGCGCGCGTTTAACCGAAAATTGAACGCCGATTGGAACCCAAACGAGCGCCTCTACCGAGCGCTGTTGCGCGTCGCCGAGGATCCGGCGGAGGACCTCCGGCTATCGGTGATCGGAACGCTCGCGTCGGCGTTCTCCCGCCGAGAGGAAACCGAGGATTTCCTAAATCGCCGCTTCCCCTACGAGACGACCCCGCAGGGAAGCGCCGCCCTGGTCGCCGCGCTCGCGCGCGAGCCGTTTCAGTCCGCCCAGACCCGCCTGCATCTTCGAACCGCGCTGCGCGGATCCGATGACGGCGCGCGCGGACGCGCGGCGGCGCGGCTGGCGCGGCTCGGCGACACGCAGGCGATGCGCGACATCGTCGAACTGCTGCGCTCGCCGGGAACGCGGGAGCGTCCCGGGTTGTGGGCGGTCGCCGCGCAGTTCGGCGCGGCGGGAAGGCCCTTTTTAGAAGAACTGCGCATCGCACGCAACGCGGTCACGGACCCGCGCGAGGCCGCGTTGGCCGACGCGGCGATGACCGCGATCCGGAATTCGCGATAAGAAAGCCGCCCCCCTTTCGGGGAGCGGCTTCGTTACTGCTTCGGCGCGACCTTGACCTTCAGGACCGCTGCCTTGCCCATCGCCTCGAGCTCGCGCAGACGCATCAGTTCCGGGTGATCCCGGAACATCTTCGCCGTGTTCAGGCGCACCCGCGTCGCCGCGAGTTCCGCCCGCGCCCGTTCGAGCGTGCACTCCGCTACGAGTTCCCGCAACGCGAGCTGCAGGTCCTCGTAGAGCACGCTCGCCGTGTACGCCGCCGCGTGCGCAAACTTCGCCGCGTCGGCGATCTTGTACTGCGCGATGAGCGTCAATCGCACCGGCAGCGCATCCTTCGTGAGGACCTCCTGCGACGGCATCGCGATCGACGTCAGGCGCATGTCGTGGATGGCCGCGCGCTCCCGCAGCCACAGCTTCACGAGCCAGTAGACGCCCGGTCCGAGCGTGCGGACGTATCGACCCTGCCGGTACAGCACGCCCGCCTGGTGCTCCGCCACTTCGACCTTTTCGAGCGCCGTGTGGAGGAGCGCGTGGAACGCCGCGACGGACGCGAGCAGGATCGCCCCCGCCGTGAGCACCGTCATTTCCATTCCCATCGGCTTCCTCCCTGTTTTGGTTTTTTGAAATCGGTTCGTTCCCCGTCCTTCCGGGACCAAGCGGCGGCCGCCTCCACGAACTGGCGGCCGGACTGGCCTCGCCCGCAGCCGACAAGGCGCGGGGAACGTTCCTTTTAGTGTCTAGCCGTGACACCGCTTTCTAGGCGGATGGGGAGTCGAACCCCGTTCTGGTGTTACCCACTATGCGCGGGACGCCGCCTGCCGATGGTTAGGCCTGACGGCGCCGCTTGCCGATAACAGGGGAGCCGGCGCGGGGAGTCGAACCCCGATTGCCTCCTTACCATGGAGGCGTGCTGCCGTTGTCACTACGCCGGCGAAAGGAGCCGCCCCCCCGGACGGGGGGACGGCGACGGCTATTTGAGCGAACGAAACCCGCCGCTCTCGGATTCCGCATAGCGCTTCTGCTTGTAGATGTAAGCGAACATCTCCTGCCTTCCGACGGACTTGCCATCGAGGCGGCGAAACAAGAAGGTCGAATACGTCTTCGTACCTTACGCGAGCGCGAACGCCGCGAAGGCCCTACGGTCACCCTTGGGAGCAGCGGCGAACGCAGCATCTATCTCCACGAGCATCGCCGCCGCTTCCTCTTCGAACTTCCCGAACGTCTCGGTCACCAGCACGCGATACTCCTCGGGAACGGCTCCCAGATTATCGAGAACGTTCCCTTCCTCACCCGCGACCAGTATTTCGAGCAAGTGCTTTTCGTCCAGGTTCGAGATGAAGCGGTGTACGCGAAGGTACTCCGGGGACTTAACCTTGACCATCCGCTCATTCTCCCCGTGAAGACGGAGAACGAAGCCCTCCTCCGAATACGGCATCGCCTCCACGGTCTTCAGAACCTCATCGAGCGTCCTCAGATCGAATGTCTTGAAGGTCCGAAGCCGATGCCTCTCGGCGAACAGTACTACCTCTTCCGCGGTGAACAATCGCTGCGTCGCGTTCTCCCGGATTCCGATTAGATAGAGTCCCTCCCCATATCCCTTCCCTTCGTAGTCAACGACGATCTGGAACCTCTTGGCGACGATCTCAAACATCAGGGTGTGGGTTGCGATTAGATCCCGCTCTTTGAGAGACTCCGGAAACCGCTCCGTCGCCCATGCCGCGTGCTCGGAATCCATAGACCCCTTCGTTGAAACACGGAAACTGCCGTCCGCCGCGTCGAAGTAGGCGATCCCCATCGAACCATCAAGCTTCTCGGTTACCGTAAATCCCAGCCCTTCTTCGAGCTTCGGCGCCGAAGTCTCGCCGAGGTTGAAGAACTTGAAGAACGGAATCGCGAGAAACTCGCGCGCCTCGGTGTCGATGATGAGCCCGCGCGCGCTGAGCGCGAACGGGTTCCACTTGCGCCCATAAATCGCCTCGTCTTTGTAATGCAGGATTCCCAGACGCGGAGCACGCTCGGAGAATTGCACCCGCACGAGCTTCTCCCCGCAATGCCTCTCGAGAGCCGCACGCTCAAAGAGCCCGTGCTCTTCGAAGTAGCTGCGCAAGTCTTGGATGGGTTCCAATGCTTCTTTCATGCCGTCCTCCAGGCTAACAGGCGGAAGGAATTTTCGCCAGCCGAATTGGAGCCCGCACGAGGATTTGCACCTCGTCCTGCTGTTTACGAGACAGCTGCTCTGCTCATTGAGCTATACGGGCAAATAGGGTGAGCTCGGAAGGAGTCGAACCTTCAAAAACACGCTCCTCAAGCGTGCGCGTTTGCCGTTTCGCCACGAGCTCGTGGATCGCCCGACGGGGAGTCGAACCCCGGTTTTCCGCGTGAAAGACGGACGTCCTAACCGTTAGACGACCGGGCGTAAAGGTTGCGCCGGGTGGAGTCGAACCACCGTCATAGGCTTATGGGGCCCAGGTCCTGCCGTTGGACGACGGCGCCTAAATGGTACCCGGTGAAGGAATCGAACCCTCGGCTCCTCTTTGTAGGAGAGGCGTCTTGCCACTGGACGAACCGGGTGTTGGTGGCCGAGGCGGGAGTCGAACCCGCAAGTCCTCGTTTTTGAGACGAGCGCGTCTGCCTGTTGCGCCACTCGGCCGAAATGGTGCCGCCGGAGGGACTCGAACCCCCATGTCCGGGAGGACGCAGCGTTCTGAGCGCTGTGCGTATGCATTCCGCCACGGCGGCAATTTGGAGCGGATAGCGAGGGTCGAACTCGAGCCTTCCGGTTGGAAGCCGGGCGTGCTGCCGGTAACACCTTATCCGCTGAGAGGGTCTGGGACCAGGGAATCGAACCCCGTCTACTCCGCCCCGAACGGAGCGTGCCTCCGTGAACACTCGTCCCAGAATACTGGCGGCGCCGGCGGGACTCGAACCCGCTCTCCCCGGCGTGACGGGCCGGTGCCTCGCCCTTCGGCTTCGGCGCCAAATGGCTCCGGCGGTAGGATTCGAACCTACGACACATCGGTTAACAGCCGATCGCTCGACCTCTGAGCTTCGCCGGATCAAATGGAGCCCCCGCCAGGAATCAAACCCGGAACTTTCGGTTCGAAGCCGAAGGTGATATTCATTTCACCACGGAGGCGTGAAGGGTGGACTGGCTGGGAGTCGAACCCAGAACTGCTCCTTGCGAAAGAGCCGTGATTCCGTTTCACCACGAGCCCGAAAGGGAGGCCTCGTCCCGACTGGAACGGGATAGCCGTCGTTTAGAAGACGACGCTGGAATCCGATCCGCGAGGCCAAAAGGAGGTACGGGCGGGACTCGCACCCGCGGAATCCCGCGTTGCAGGCGGGCGCCTTCGCTGCTCGGCCACCGTACCGTTGGCGGGAGCGTCAGGAGTCGAACCCGAACCGCGCGGTTTTGGAGACCGGCATGCTCCGCTGCAACACGCTCCCGTAAATGGAGGAAGAGGAGGGAGTCGAACCCCCGCCGGACCGTGAGCCCGGACTCGTTTTCGAGACGAGCGCGACGAACCGGCATTCGCCTCTCTTCCAAAATGCGGGGGCCGCGATCACGGGCGCTGGCCCCAGATGGGCGGAGGAGGGGAGAGTCGAACTCCCAGAGGCCCCGTAGAACCCCGGCGGTTTAGCGGACCGCCGCCGCCAGCCGGTATCGGCCTCTCCTCCAAAACGGTGCCCGCGGAAGGATTCGAACCTCCAATGCGTTGAACGCTCCGGTTTTACGGACCGGTGTCCCTCCCATTGGGACGTCGCGGACATTAAGGGGTCCCAATTGTGACACCTCACAGGCACAAAATGGACGCGGGAGCGGGAGTCGAACCCGCGTCTTCGGCTTCAAAGGCCGCGGTCCTTCCGTTGGACGATCCCGCAAAAAATCGGTTTCCATCGCCCGCGTAGAGACGCCTTCCCGTCGTGTGACGGGTGTGCGCAGCGGGATTCGAACCCGCACCCTGCCGGTTAAGAGCCGGCGGCTCGTCCAATCGAGCTCCACGCACGAAATTGGCCGGGAAGGCGTCCCTGGCCGTTCAAATTTTCAAAGAACAAAGACAAGCAAGCGTTGGGTCCGGCGGGATTCGAACCCGCACCCCTCCGTTTAAAAGACGGCCGCTCGGCCGGTTGAGCTTCGGACCCTAAAGAGGGTCGGCCCGGAGGGACTCGAACCCTCATCACGCGCTTATCGGGCGCGGGCTTTTGCCGCTTTATAAGAGCGGGGCTTTACCGGTTAAGCTACAGGCCGTAATGGCGCCGCGGCTTCGATTCGAACGAAGTTCTCCCGCTCTTCAAACGGGCGCTATGACCACACCAGCTCCCGCGGCGTTTTATCGAGGACAGGGGGCGGTCCGCCGGATTCGAACCGGCGCCCGGAGAGTCACGGTCTCCGATGCTTCCGCTACACCAGGACCGCCGTCTGTCCCTCGCTTGCTTGAATTGTCAAAGAACGAACGTCTTGCGTCTTTGGCTTCGTCGAGCCGAAAAAAAGCCCCATGCTCTTCGGCGTGAGCATGGGGGGTTCCCGTAAACCGTTGGCGCCTAGACTTCTAGATTGGCGCCCCCATGCCCTCTCGGGCCGACCCGCCTTCCGAGTCGAAGGACGGATTCCAACAATAAGCGCTCATATGAGCGCGGACGACCCCGGCGGGTTGCGCGCCTATGCGCGCGATCCGCGTGGTTCGTCGTTTTAATGTTCTCCGCAGCTTCGCCATTTTCTCAGTCCAAAAAAATACGGCGGCCCCAAGGGGCTCGCCGTGACTACGATGAGTATAGCACGCGACTTCGATCTGTCAAGGGCCGAAATTTTTCGTTTGTAAAAAGTCGCGCGGAATGCGGATAAAATTTTTGAAAATTTCGGCGGCGCGGCGTCAAACGTCCGGACTGGCGCGGTACACCAAGCCGGCCTCCTCGCACCACCGTATCACGTGCTCCAGTTCCTCATCGCTCGGGACCCTGTTGCAGCTGCCTCGAGCCTGAACGACCGCGAACGACTTGTTGCGAACTTCGAGAGTCAATCGCTTCTCGTAAATATCGACGCAACCCGCCTCAAGCGACCAGATAGAGACGACTCCCGCGGCGCAGCGATGTCCGTACGAGGCGACGCAGTGGTTAAGAACACTGCCCTCCTCGGCGAGTTCCTCGCCGGTCAACAACTCTCTAATTCGCCATTGCTGCGGCGATCCCTCATTTTCGGATTCCTCAACTGCATCGTATCCCGGGAAACCCGACGAGCGCCAACACTCCCCGGAAGCCTCGAGGGCGGCGATAACCCGTCGTCGCCATCGAGAGACATCGCGTAAAAGCTCTCCGGGACGACGGCCGCGCATCGTCAGGTTCGGCTGCTCCACAGCCGCGCGCTGTTCTCCAAGTGCTGCGTGCCGGGCGAAACGCTGGTCTTGGATGTAGTCCGTGATTTGCCCATAATAACGCGCATCTAGATTCGGATGACGAATGAAGAATGCGATAACGGTCTCCCAAAACTCATGGTTCTCGAAATGAAACTCAAAACGGGTTCCGAGGAGACCCCGCGCGACCCGTTCGTCGCCGCCCTGCGCCAGCACCTGAGCGCGGCGCAGCGCGCCGCGTATCGAGTAATCGTCGGGAGCCTCCATAAAAAAATGCCGTTCCCGTTTCGAAAGCGAGAACGGCAGTCTCGGCGCGTCGTGGATGCGGCCCGTCCGGGAGAGATGGACGAACAAGTCGAACTCGAAGTCCTCTCCCAGAGTCCAGGCCGAATCCATAAACCGTGGAATATCCTTCGCGGCGAATAAATACCTCGCGAGCGCGGAGAACTGCTCTCGCGCCGACTTTTTCGGCGGCTTCCAAGATCCGACCGCAGCGCGCCATTCTTCCTTGCGCCGATGCAGATTGATCACCCCCCGCGCGTATTGCGGGTGCGTGAAAATCTTCGAACGCTTTGTAAGGATTTCGAGATCGCGGGCGAGCTTCTCCGGTTTCTCCGCGCTGCGTACCGCGTCAATGATCACCCGGGCCAGGGGCGGGGCGGGAGGAAGCCCGGGCGCGGCGCCGCGTCTCAGAACCTGCGCGAAACGGCGTGTATTTTCCCCCCGGTTATGGCTGGCGAGCACGGCCGCAGCCACGGTCCAGTGCCCGAGCGAACTCCGCCATTGGGTTTTCCGCGCACGACGACGGCGTTTCGCGAGTCGTGTGGCGCCGATCGTCAATACTTCGGATTTATCGAAATTTTGAATACCCTCGGCTTCCCGGCGTAGGATGCACATGGCGTGTACGAAAGGGTGTTCCGGCCTAGAAACTTCTTTCAGACGTTTCTTTCCGAGACGCCGATCTAACATTCCCAAGCCGCGGATGATGGGATTTTCCGAAGCGAGAATTTGTTCGATCGACCGATCGATATAGTCGTAAAGCCAGTCACCCAAGCCGGCCCCTAAAAAATCTCCCCACGGATGATCCCACTCCCGGCCGGAGTTCACACTGAAGATATCCCGCTTGTCTAGAGAAATCCACGCTCGTCCCCAATCTACAGATGAGTGACGATAAGCGCTCGCGTGCACGTCGATTCGCCCCTTCAAGGACGGCGCGACGAACTCCAAGTATTTCTTCCTAAGCGCGCTCCACCGCATGCACCCTTTAGGATGGCTCCGGCAGACGCCGGCGTCAATAGAAAATCAGACCGTCACCGGCTGCGTCCGCTCGCTGCGAAAGTGCCGGTCGAGATCGTTGATGTAGCGCTTCCCCAAATCCGCGCCGTTCTTCTCGAGCCACCCGAGCGCCGACTCCTTCCCGAGCGGCGGCGCGTGCGAAATCAACAACTCCTGCTCAAGGCCGAGCAGCTCCTCGCGCGTCAGCGTCACGTCGTCGAGAAACGGCTCGACGAGCTTGATCCCCAGCAGCGACGCCCAGTTGGGAACACCCGGCATCCAGCGGCGCACGCCGCAGAGGCTCGCGAGCAATTCCACATACTCCCGAAACGTCACGGTGTCGGGTCCCGCGGCGTCGACCGTCTCGTCTTCCGAACGCGCCGCCGCGTCGGCCGCGATCCGCGCGGTATCGGCGAGCGTCACCGGCTGCAGGCGGCACCTCCCGCCGCGCGGCATCGGGAAGACGGGAAAGTTCCGCAGGAACCACGCGATGTTGTTGGTCAGCACGTCGTTGGAGCCGACCACGAGCGTCGGCCGCACGATCGCGCAGGAGAGCCCCGACGCGCGCAGGGTCTCTTCGACGCGATGCTTGCCCGCGTAGTAGCCGAGATTCAACCCGCGGTCGGGGTTGCTCACGCTCAGGTGCACGAAGCGTCCGACGCCCGCGGCTTTCGCCGCCTCGGCAAGCAGCGCGCTGCGCGCGACGGCCGTGTCGAAGGTCTGGCCGCCGAACGGGAAGCGGATCCAGAAGGTGTTGACGAAGAGGTCGGCCCCGGTGAGCGCGCTGACAAGCGCGTCCCGGTCGAACGTGAGCGGCGACGACGCGATCATCGACCCCGGCGGCGGCTTGCGGTTTGTGAGCGTCGACACGTCCCAACCCCGCGCGGCGAGTTCCGCGGCGATCGCGCCGCCGATATAGCTGAAGCCTCCGGTGACGACGGCTTTTCGGGACATTTCTGAATGCCAATGTTTAAGATGTTTAGGATTTTGGGACTTAGTCCCGCCTACTTAAACGAGTGGCAGCCCTTCGCGCGCCAGGTGCTGACGCTTTCGTAATGGTCGCCCTTCATCTGGTACTTCGCGTGACTGCCGTTGCAAAACGGCGCCGACGCGGCGAACTTGCAGCCGCACCAGGCGACCTTTTTTTCTTTCTTGACGACCTCGATCACCGGTTCGAATTTCCCTTCGAGCGTCTTATGCGTGCCGTCGCAGTAGGGATCCTTGGACGAACGCCCGCAGGCGCACCAGGCGTACTTCCCCGGCGCGACGGTCATGATATAGGGTTTTATTCTTTGCGGGCAAGGCCGGTTTTTATCCTCGGGCAAATCCGTCGGCAGCTTCTCCTTTTCATCACTCATGATAAGCAGGCTCCTCCGCTTCGACGAGACTCCAAACGTACTTCCCCTTTTTGAACTCGCGCGTCACCCGCCCCATCTTGATCAAAGTCTCGGCCGCGTTGATCACCGCGTTCTCGTCTTTGCAGTCCTTGCAGATCGGAAAGCGGTCGGCGATCGCCAGGAATTCGTCGGTGCTTACG
>Ga0051982_10001391_pt1 | contig 9995 bp, 10 predicted proteins | sample CryGey02umfilter_3_FD_56238 | JGI IMG/M metagenome (GOLD analysis project Ga0051982, IMG submission 56238) | Groundwater microbial communities from aquifer in Utah, USA - Crystal Geyser 4/9/14 0.2 um filter | ecosystem: Environmental > Aquatic > Deep subsurface > Groundwater | place: USA: Utah... | reverse complement strand
CCCCGAGAAGGTGATGCGCCAGCTTGCCGAGCACGAACTGATCTCCGAAGAGTGGGGCGGTACGACCATCTTCGTGAAATGTTCTGCGCATACCGGTGAAGGTCTGGACGAGCTGCTCGAGATGCTGGCTCTACAGACCGAGATCCTCGAACTGAAGGCCAACCCGCAGCTGCGTGGTCGCGGTATCGTGATCGAATCCCGTCTCGACAAGGGCCGTGGTCCGGCGGCTACCGTGCTGGTGCAGAACGGCACCTTCAATACAGGCGATAACGTGGTAGTCGGCACTGTAACCGGTCGTATCCGCGCCATCGTGGATGAAAACGGCAAGCAGCACCGCACTGCCGGTCCGTCGATCCCGTTTGAACTGCTGGGTCTGGACTCGGTTCCGGAGGCCGGTCAGGAGATCGTGGTGGTCGAGAACGAGCGTCAGGCACGTGAAATCATCAGCTATCGTGAGGATCAGAAACGCAAGCTCGGTCTGCAGCAGCAGAAGAGCGTCAGCATGGAGGATCTGTTCGCCTCGGTTCAGGGCGAGGGTGCCAAGGAAGTGAATGTCCTGATCAAGGGCGATGTGACCGGTTCGGTCGAAGCCATGGCCGAATCGCTGGCCAAGGCAGGCACCGACGAGGTGCAGGTGAAGATCGTGCACCGTGCCATCGGCGGTATCACCGAATCCGATATCATGCTGGCTTCGGCTTCCAATGCCATCGTCATCGGCTTCAATGTGCGTCCGGAAACCAAGGCCAAGAAACTGGCCGAAACCGAAGGCGTGGATGTGCGCTTCTACAAGGTGATCTACGATGCCATCGACGACATGCGCGCCGCCATGGCCGGTGTGTTGTCTCCGGAACAGCGCGAGAAGGTCATCGGCAGTGCCGAGGTCCGCGAGGTGTTCATGGTTCCGAAGGTCGGCGCTGTGGCCGGTTGCTACATGACCGACGGCTTCGTGACGCGTGGTGCATCGGCCCGCGTGCTGCGCGACGGTGTGGTGATCAACGATGGCAAACTGGCTTCGCTGCGTCGCTTCAAGGATGACGTCAAAGAGGTCAAATCGGGCTACGAGTGCGGTATCGGCATCGAGAAGTTCAACGATATCAAGCCGGGCGATGTCTTTGAGTTCTATGTGATCGAGGAATTCGCGGCGACGCTCTGACCATGGCCGATTCGAGAAACTCAGGCAAAGGGCGGCTGTACGCCGATATCCATCGCCTTCTGGCCACGCTGATGCAGCGCGATATCGCCGACCCGCGTCTGGCCGGTATCAGCATCACGCGGGTCGAGGCGGTGCATGGCGGACAGCAGGTGCGTGTGATGGTGCACAAACCGGGCGAGGAGGGCGAGAAGACGATGTGTATCGAGCGCCTGAACCAGCTGGCTTCGCATTTTGCGCATCAACTGCGCCATGCCATGCCCAAGCGGCGCCTGCCCGGTCTGAAATTCTGCTGGGACGAATCCATCGACGGTGCAGCCAATGTCACGCGCCTGCTGAACAACATGGAATTCGGCGATGATTGATATGCAGCAGTTGATGGCAGCCATCCGAGACTCACGCGGCATTCTGCTGACCACGCATTGCAATCCCGACGGCGATGGTATCGGTTCGCAGTTGGCTCTGTATCACGCACTCAGGGCTGGGAACTTTCCCGTGTATATGCACAACAGGGACGCTGTGCCACGCATCTACCGCTTTCTCGAAGGCAGTGAACTGGTCGGTCAGGGACTGGCGTTTGATGTTGCGGATATCGATCTGATTATCAGTCTGGATGCCGGTTCCCGCGGACGACTGGGTTTTGCCGACAGCTTATTTGCCGGACGGACGCTGGCCGTGGTGGATCATCACGTCAGCAATACCCGTTTCGGAGACATCAACCTGATCGACGTCTCCGCCTGCTCGACCGGCGCGATGGCTTACGAACTGATTCGTGCGATGGGCCTGCCTGTCTCGAAAGCGGCGGCCTGCGCCCTGTATGTCACGTTGCTGACCGATACCAGCAGCTTCCGCAATGTCAGCACCACCCCCGAGGTGCATGAACTGGCTGCAGAACTGGTGCGCGCGGGTGCCGAGCCCTGGCCGATCGCGCGTGCCGTGTATGAGGACCGCAGCCCGGCCTGTTTCAGGCTGCAGGTGCGTTGCATGCAGACCCTCGAACTGCTGCACGATGGCAGGGTCGCATGGGTGCATGTGGATAACGATATGTATCAGGAAACCGGCAGCGACGGAGAGGACACCGAGGGATTGATCGATCTGGCAAGGGCCATATCCGGTGTTCTGGTTGCAGTATTCATGCGTCCGGGCGACGATAAGCACAGCTGGAAGGTGACTTTCCGCGGAAAGTTCGATGTCGATGTCGGCGAACTTGCCGTATCGTTGGGTGGTGGCGGGCATCGCCATGCTGCAGGGGTCACCATGCAGGGCGATTACCATACGATATACAACAAGGTGGAACAGGCAGTTGCAGCAGTCATCGGTTGATTCGTCTTTGCCACAGGAGGCCAGTGGCGTTGTCTTTCTCGACAAGCCCATCGGCTGGACTTCGCGCCAGGCGGTGAACGAGGTCGCGCGCCTGTATTCCGTCAAAGGCAGAAAAATGATCAAGGCCGGCCATGCCGGCACCCTAGATCCTCTGGCTACCGGCATGCTGCCGATCATGGTCGGCGAGGCGACGCGATTCTCCGGTGTCGGTATCAATGCCGACAAGTCCTATCGCTTCACCTGTGATCTGAGTTTCCAGACCGATACGCTGGATGCCGAGGGTGAAGTCACGGAGCGCTTCGATGTCGCCATCACGCCGGCTGATATCGAAAAGACAGTGAAACGCTTCACCGGCGATATCGAACAGCAGCCGCCATCCTATTCGGCCATCCATGTGAATGGCGAAAGGGCGCACGACATCATGCGCAAGGGCGGGGAAGTGGAACTTCCGACGCGTCCGGTGAGGATTCATTCGCTGAAGCTGATCTCCTTTGAATCACCGTTGCTGACGCTTGAGGTGCATTGCTCCAAGGGTACCTATGTGCGTTCGCTGGCCCGCGATATCGGTCTGGCGCTCGGTGTCGGCGGTTGCGTGACCGTACTGCGCAGGCTTTCAACGGCCGGCTGGCCGGAAGTGGTGATGGTGGGCTTCGATCAATTGAAGGCTGCGCCTGAGGCCTGCCTGTTGCCGCTGCCGCAGTGGCTGCGCCATCTGCCGCGACTGAAGCTGCAGCAGGCCGATGCGCTGCGTTATGCACAGGGGCAGCGCATCCAGCTGTCGCGCGGCAACGAGGGCGAATACGCGGTGTTCTGCGCCGCCGATCCCTCGACCCCTGATGCGGAACCGCTGTTGCTCGGCACCGGTATCATCAAGCCCGGGATCCAGCGCATGATTCTGCACCCGCTACGGGTATTACCGTCGGCTCTGCCCGGCCTGATGGCCCAGCAGGACAATTAAAGACTGTATGGATTGATCGTCCGGGGAATTGACCGTCCGGACGACGGTCGGAATTGTTGCCTCAGACGTCGTTGACGATGCGCACAAGCACGGCAACATTGAGCGTCTGCTGAACATCGCCTGCAAACAGGCCTTTCAGCGGTTGTACATCGAAGTAATCCCGACCGAAGGCCGTGCGCACATACTGCCAGTCCACCAGCTTGTCGTTGGTCGGATCGATGCCCACCCAGCCATGGCCTTCATGCCACGCCTGCACCCAGGCATGGGTGGCGGAAGCGCCGCGCAGATGCTCGCCGAGCTCGCCCTTGGCTGGCTCGAAGATATAGCCGCTGACATAGCGCGACGGCACACCCGCTTTTCGCAATACCCCGATCATGGCATGCGCCATGTCCTGACAGACACCGCCGCCCTTGTTGAACAATTCCTTCGGACTGGAATGCACATGCGTCACATCCGGGTCGTAACGGAAGGTACGATGGAAATAACGCGCCATCTCGAACAGGGCAGCGGCGAATTCATCCGGCTGCATGTCCATGCTGATGCCTTCACCCATCGGCACGCTGGCGTATTCGGGTATGTTTGGCACGCCTGGCGACCAGCACAGGTATTCGGTCCAGCGCTGGGCGTAGGGGCGCGGATCGGGCTTTGACTCTGGGCCGCAGCTGATGGCATTGGTGGTTTCAACGATGGAGTGCGCGACGATCTCCAGGGTGTCGTGCGGCTCGATGATATTGAAATGGTGTACCAGATTGCCGAAATGATCGTTGTGGGTGGCAGTCGGCACGTTCGGTTTAACCGTGATCTCATGCTGCAGAACCTTCTGCAGCCCGGTATTCACCGGGGACATACGCAGTTCGTTGAGCGACATCGTCACCGGTTCGCTGTAGGTGAAACGCGTGCTGTGCGTTACCTCAAGGGTGATATGCTCTCCCGGTGCCAGTATCTTCATCGTATGCCTGCCTGCTGTTGCTGCGGAATCTGTATCGAGATCAGGTTCTTGTTGGAATCGGACATGGTCACCGTGGTGGAGTTGAAGAATGAGTGATTGATCATATCGTCTATGGTATGGCAACGCAGTTGAACCGAATCCAGATAGTCCTTCAGACTGGATTTCTGTAGCTGCTCAAGCGCTGCGCCGCCACGCAGGTCATCGAGGAAGTATTCGGCCTCCCGGAGAAGAGCGTATTGATCCCTGTTGACGGTGCCGATGCCTTTCAGCGACTTCACCACCTGCTTGATGCTGAAGTGGACTGAACGCGGGAAGCGCGGATCGAGATTCAACAGCCGTAGTACCAGTTCCGGATTGATGCGCGCCTTGTACTGGCGGCGATAGGCTTCGTAGCCGGAAACCGAGCGCAGCAGCGCCTGCCACTGGTGATAATCCAGCGGCTTGCCCACTTCATCCAGACTCGGAAGAAGCAGGTGGTATTTGATTTCAAGGATGCGGGTGGTCATGCGGGCCCGTTCGAGTCCGACGCCCAGACGCAGGAAGTTCCACGACTCACCGTGGCTCATGGTGTTATCCACCAGGCCGTGGAAGGCGCTGCAGAACTGCCGGACATCGGCGAGAAACTCGATGTGATTGCTCAATCTTCCGGCGCGTTCGACATCCTGATACATCCTGTTCAGCGACAGCCACATCTCCTCACTGATGCGCTCGCGGATGGTGCGTGCCATCTCGCGGGCCTGACCGATACAGGCACGGATAGAATACGGGTTGTCGGCATCGGCGATCAGGAAGTCCATCACCGATTGCTCGGTCACTTCATCAAAACGCTTGTCGAAGGCCTCGCGCGAATGGGTGATGGCCAGCATCGGCGACCAGACATCCAGTTCGGAGAAATACCCCTGTTCGAGGCTCATGCGGCGGTTCACATCGAGGATGCGGGCGATATTCTCGGCGCGCTCGATCTGCTGGCCGAGCACATAAACATTGCGGGCGATACGACTAAGCATGGGGTACCTCCGCATTCTGCGGATACAGCACCCAGGTATCCTTGCTGCCTCCGCCCTGTGAGGAATTGACCACCAGACTGCCCTGACGCAGTGCCACACGGGTCAACCCGCCGGGCAGCACCTTCACATCACCCTTCACATCGCAGACCGCATAAGGGCGCAGATCCACATGGCGCGGGAAGAAGCCTTTCTGCCCGTCCTGTTCGACCCATGTAGGGTGGGTGGAGAGCTGCTGGATGGGCTGGGCGATGTAGTGATCCGGATTGGCGGCGATGGCCACACGGAAATCGGCCAGTTCCTGTTTGCTTGCCGCACTGCCGACCAACAGGCCGTAACCGCCGGATGCGTCGGTCGGCTTGACCACCAGTTCGGGCAGATGGTCGAGGATGTAGGCCAGATCTTTCTCGCGGCTGCCGAGATAGGTCGGGATGATGGGGAGAATCGGTTCCTGATCGAGATAATAGCGGATGATCTCGGGCGTATAGGCATACAGCGCCTTGTCGTCAGCCACACCGTTGCCGGGGGCATTGGCCAGCGCGACATTGCCGGCTCTGTATGCATTCATCAGGCCCGGTACGCCGAGCATGGAATCCGGGCGGAAGGCCAGCGGATCGAGAAACTCGGTATCGATGCGAAGATAGATCACATCCACGCGCTGCAGACCGCGGGTGGTTTTCATGTACACCACATCGCGATCCACCAGCAGATCCTGTCCCTCGACGAGCTCAGCGCCCATCTGATTGGCCAGGAAGGAGTGTTCGAAGTAGGCGGAGTTGTAGATGCCGGGGGTGAGCACGGCGACGTTCGGGTTGTCCTGTGTGGACAGCGAGGCCAGCGAATCGAACAGCATCTGCGGGTAGTGATCCACCGGACGCACCTTGTACTGGTTCAGCAGTTTGGGTTGCACACGTCCCATCACCCAGCGGTTCTCGATCACATAGGATACGCCGGACGGCACGCGCAGATTGTCTTCCAGCACATGGAATTCGCCGGTGGCATTGCGGATAAGATCGATGCCGCCGATATGCACATGCATACCTCCGGGGGGATTCAGACCGCTCATTTCGCGACAGTACAGCGACGACATCATCACCTGCGCTGTGGGAACCATGCCGTCTTTGAGAATCTTCTGTTCGTGATACACGTCTTCAAGGAACATGTTCAGCGCCTGCATGCGCTGTACCACGCCGGCCTCAACCTTGTCCCAGTCGGGTGCGCTGATGATGCGCGGCATCAGGTCGAAGGGGAAAATCTTCTCGGTGCCGCGCGCATCGGAATACACGGTGAAGGTGACACCCTGATTGAGCATGGAGAGGTCGGCCGAATGTTGCAGGCTTTCCACACCGTCCACACCCTGTGCCTCGAAATGCCGCACCGCCTGCCGGTAGATGGCACGCAGCTCGTCGGAGGAAGCATAGGCTTCGTCGAACGGCGCGGCTCCGGCGGAGCTGAACAGTGGGGATGGATTCTCATTCATGATTTCGAACCTATCAATACGTTGATGCGAATCAACCACACTTTCCCATCGGAGATTCAATGCAAATGGGATTGCAGATTTGCCATACAGCCAGCTTCGGGCAGAATCGCGCGCCACGATTGATAAAGATTCATTTCGACATACAAGGAGAGCAGCATGGGTTTGTTCGGCAAGGCACCGCAGGCCGGAGGCAAGGATATTCCGGAAGGCAATCACATCCTGATGGAAACCGAAGAGGGCAGCATTAAAATCGAACTATACCCGGATGTCGCTCCGAACACGGTCGCCAACTTCAAGGCACTGACCGCCAGTGGATTTTACGACGGACTCGGCTTTCATCGTGTGATTCCCGGCTTCATGGCGCAGGGCGGTTGCCCGCGCGGTGACGGCACCGGCGGTCCCGGCTACAAGGTGAAGGCCGAATTCAACAAGATCAAACACGAGCGCGGCATCCTTTCCATGGCCCGTTCCTCCGATCCGGATTCCGCCGGCAGCCAGTTCTTCATCTGCTATGCGGCACATCCGCATCTGGATCAGCAGTACACGGTGTTCGGCAAGGTCACCGAGGGCATGGATGTGGTGGATAATATCGTCAACGGCACCGGCATCACCAAGGTCAGCGTATTGCCGTGAACCTGACTCCGGACAGGGCAGGCATTCCGCAGTCCTTGTGCGACACCCTCGGGGGTCGCAGAAGCTGGATGGAGCTGCTTGCCCTGCTGGAGCAACTTCCCGCTGAGCCGCCGCAGGTCAGCGATGCACAGTTGCGTGCCGGATGGGATGATTTCGTCCCGACCCTGACCACCAGTTGCGAAGCAGCGGGTGGCATTCTGGGACAGGTGCTGGTCTGCATCGGGCGGCATCGCCCGGAGCTGATCGAGTCCATGCTCACCGACGCGCTCGATCCTTTGTTCTGCATCGAGGTGGATACGCCTGAAGCCATCCTGCACTGGTACGAGGCGAACCGGCACCTTGATGCGCAGAGCAAAGCGTGGATCAGGGACAATCTTCCGGAGTTCCTGGAGCGTTTCGATTTTACCAGCCTGGGCTTTGACGACGATTGACCGCATGCCGATGCGCATGCCAAGGATGTTTTAAACACCATGGAAATCAATGAGATAGAACACCATGCTCAGGCGGAACATACGGCAGCCGACGGGCTTGCCTGCTTTGCTGTGGTGGTGCCCGGCCTCGAGAAGATCGCCGCAGCAGAGCTGAATACATTGGCTGTTCATGCTGTGCAGGTCGTCGAGGGCGGGGTGAATTTCACCGGCAGCATGGATGCGCTGTGCCGCATCAACCTGCGCGCCCGGAGCATCACCCGTGTGCTGGTGCGCCTGGCCGGTTTCAAGGCGCTGTCCTTTCCCGAGCTGTTCAACAAGGCGCAGAAGCCTGCATGGGAGCGTTACATTTCCGCAGGCCGCGCGGTAACGGTGAAGGCAAGCTGCCACAGCTCAAAGCTGATGCATTCGGGCCGTGTGGAGCAGGCTGTGCTGGATGGCATTGCGGAAAAGCTTAACAAGGCGGACATCAGCCTAGGTGACAGCGGAGATGCGCAGCTCATCACCGTGCGACTTGAGCACGATCAGTGCGTTATCAGCATCGATAGCTCCGGCGAACGTCTTGATCGCAGGGGTTATCGCCTGCTCACAGGTCTCGCACCGATCCGTGAAACCGTGGCCGCTGCCATGCTGCAATGGATGGACTGGAAGCCTGAAGAACCTTTGCTTGTGCCCATGTGCGGCTCCGGCACCTTCGCCATCGAGGCCGCACTGATCGGGCAGGGCAGGGCGGCCAATCTCGCGCATGACTTCGCTCTGCTGCATTGGCCCGCGCTGCATCAGAAGCGCTGGAAGCGAGTGCAGGACAAGGCCGCAGGCATGCAGAGGGACCTTTCCCTCAATATTCTCGCCAGCGACTCGGATGAGGCCGTGCTCGGACAGGCCGTCAGCAATGCTGCACAGGCTGGCGTGGCGGATGTCATCCGCTTCGACAGACAGGATGTGCGTGCCTTGCAGCCACCGAAAGGCTCACAAGGCGGAGTGATCGTCTGCAACCCGCCCTACGGCGATCGTATCAGGGGCGACGCGACAGTCCTGTACAGGGATATCGGCAAGCTATTGAAACAGGATGCCTTCAAGGGCTGGCGCATGGCCATCATCGTCCCGGACCCTGAATGTGAGAAGGCACTGGGCCTGGCGGCCAAACGCCGCATGAAGATCAAACACGGCGGCAAATGGGTTCGCGTGCTGCACCTGCGAAGGGTTTGAGTTGCATGGCAAGGAAGATGCCGGTACCGGATGCGGAGACGAGTGCTCGGCGTTTGCGTGAGCAGCAAAGTAAAGCGGTTGCAGACGAATTCGAGAGACTGATTGCCGAGGGTAAAAATATTCAGGATATGCGACGGCTGAGAAGTTATGGCATCAAACCAAATGGATGATCCGGAATAATAGCTAAGGCGCCCTTTAGACGCTTTTTTTGATGGGTGAAGCTTCTTACTTGTGGAGATTCAGGATTATATGGGGTGATCGAACGCGACAACCGGTAAGAGAATGGCAGTTGGCTTCCTGTTTTGAGGGGGAAAAGAATATTTGACATACCGTTTAAGAAAAGCCTAGGGTGGATTATTCAGGGGGGGGATATGAAAAAATCAATGATGATTGTTTGTGCAATTGTATTTGCGTTTGTGAGTACGTCGGCTATTGCTGCCAACGTTAACTCAGTCGCTAATACCGCAGTACACGGGAATTTTGTTATACAGGAATTGAGTAACGGAAATATTGCTGTTACTCCGCTTGATGCCAAGAAGAAAAAGAAGACGAAGTTTAAAGTTTGCAGCCATATGTGTAACGATGGAACAGTTGTTTACTGCTCCGTCCCGAAAGGAAGCAAATGTTCATGTACAGAGTCTGATTGTCCGCCCCCAGGAAATGGGCCTATTATTCTTACTCCAAGTGGTGGGTTGCCAACAAACACAATGCCCTAACATATAATCGGATATCCTCTGGATATCACCCATCAATAAAAAAGGCGCCTTGCGGCGCCTTTTTTGCTTGAAAGGTTAAGCTTAGTCCTTGCTGGAGCGCTTGCGTTCGTGCTCGAGCAGCTTGCGTTTGCGAAGGCGGATGGAC
>Ga0051982_10001317_pt1 | contig 10311 bp, 7 predicted proteins | sample CryGey02umfilter_3_FD_56238 | JGI IMG/M metagenome (GOLD analysis project Ga0051982, IMG submission 56238) | Groundwater microbial communities from aquifer in Utah, USA - Crystal Geyser 4/9/14 0.2 um filter | ecosystem: Environmental > Aquatic > Deep subsurface > Groundwater | place: USA: Utah... | reverse complement strand
GACCAAAAATTTTCTGGATTTAAACAGTAACTATATTTTAAAAATGCTTATCGTAGGATTGTTTATTTTGGGGATGAGGGGGATAAAGATGATAAAGAAGAGTGCTGGTAAATAAGGAGGGGAATGTCAAAAAAGGGGAAAATTATTTTTTACATAACACAAAGTGGGGGATTTTATGAATATCAACTAATTTTATCAAATCAATTTGTAACTTGAGCTCCTTGTTCCTCCAATCTTGCTTTAATTGCTTCCCATTTTGGCATAATTTTATTCATTGAAAGAAGGAATTTTTTATCATGATTCACGTTTTTAATATGATTTAACTCGTGGGTAATAACATAGTCGATACATGTTTTAGATACATGAATGAGTTTTGGATTTAAAGCAATTTTATTCTTACTATAAAAAATACCCCATTTATTTTTCATATCTTTATATGACAATTTGATTTCATATTGATATCCAAATTTTGCTTTTATAGTCTCAAATCGTTCAGACAATACTCTTTGCATATTTCTATCCAACCATTCAGAAACAAGCTTCTTTATATGACTGGTTTTTTTTTGAGATTTAGGCGTATGAACTAATACTATTTTTTTTTGCAACTCAACATTGTTTTCATTAGAAAATCTTACTAAGAGTTTATATTGTTTGCCCAGATAGTAAATACTTTCACCAGAAACATATTCTTTTTCATATGTTTTTACCTGAAATTTATTAAAAAAATGTATTTGTTTTTGAAGCCATCTCCATTTCCGTTTTAAGAATTGATCAACTCTATTGTTGTCGGCTGAGTAGGGTGCTTTAATGATAATTTTAAGTTCCGGAGTAATAGTTAGAGACAACGTCTTTCTATCTTGTTGAATATATTCATAATCAAATTCAAAAGATCCATATCTAAACTGTTTTTTTTGACTATGAGAAGGTTTCATAGTTATTTTCTGCAAGCGTCAAAACACTACTGATAATTTGTTTCATATGGTCCTCAGTCAATTCAATTTGCTTTTCTTTTTTTACAACATCATAGAGGTAGTCATCTATAGAATTCATGATTCGTCTTTTTACATCAATATTTTTATACCAGTCAACTATCGCTTCTTTTTTAAGAATGTTTGTGATGTCTATTACAATACTGATGAATGTATCTTCTGATACTTCAAAATTTTCAAAATTACCTCTAAGATTTCGATACAATATATCAGAACCCTTTTGTCCGGCTATTTTCGCCGGCAGACTTTCATCTTCCTTATTCACGACATCATCTTCAATAATCTTAAGCTGCTTTAGTGCTGCGATATCAGCCAGCTTACCCTCTCGCATTTTTAATAATATGTCGTCAATTTTATTTGAAAACCGCTCATAAAATTTAGGATCAGTTATCATGTTCTCTGTTATTGTTTTTTGCGTTTGTGCAGCTATAGCTTCTGCTTTTGAAGAATCTGATCCTAATGTTTCTATCGCTTTTTCAAACTGTTTACGATCTGTGATATTAATTTGCTGGGTTAACAGTTCCACCCCCCGTGCATCAACATACTTATCTAATATTGTTATAAGGGATTGTTTATATTCAGAAAGATCAATTCGGTCTGCATATCTGAGACTTGCTGTTTTACGAAGCTCAATAAACTTCTTCAGCTCGTTTTTATACATATCTAGATGGGGAAAAGCATGAACAAAATCTTGTAGTACAAAACATTCATTAAGAGTTCTAATAAAAGAGCTGAGTGATTTATAAAATTCCTCTCGTTTGGGCTCATCTTTAAGGAGTTGAAGAAATTCTTCATCGTCAGAAGACCCTTTTATCTCTTTAAAAATATCATAGACAGTACTATAGTTAGTCTCAAGCTCTTGTATTTTGTCTGCAATATCAATAAGGGTTCCTTTCACATCATTTTCATCATAATTGCCAAAGAGCTTCATCGCAGTATCGATATTTTTTGCATTTTCTGAATAGTCGATAATATAGCCTGAAGTTTTAGGAAGCTTTTTGTTTTCAAACAGTCGATTTACCCGTGCAATGGCTTGAAGTAAATTGTGATCTTTCAAATCTTTCGCGAGGTATAAAACAGTATTACGGGGAGCATCAAAACCAGTAAGGAGTTTGTCAACGACAATAATTATTTCAATACCATCCTCATTATGTTTAAAACTATCAATAACATCCTTCTCAAATTTTGCAACACTACTATGATTTTCTCTCACTGTGTCTAAATAGCTCACCACTTCTTTCTTATGTGTATCTGTCTCATCTCCTTCATCGTGTTCATCTGAAATAACCACCGCAGTACGCACGTTTGCTCTCGACTGAAAGAATTTTTGGAATAATATCGCCGAATATTTAGAAGGTGCCACGATCTGTGCTTTGAGACCTGAATTTTGAAATATTTTTATAAAATGCTTTTCAATATCTAGAGCAATTTCTCCAATTCTTTGAGGGTTATTTTTAATCACATCAGCCGTAATCTGCTTTTGGATTTGTTGTATTTGTCTTGATTCAATTCCAAGTTTATACTTGTTTGACATCTCTTCAGATACGCGATCCGCATGTTTATTTATCTGTTCCTCATTTTGTATAAGATCAACATAACGCCCTTCATAAATGAGAGGTAAAATAATTTTGTCGTTTAATGCGTCATCAATTGTATATTTATCTATATACCCACCAAATTTTCTCCAGCTTTCCTTTTCACTCTTCATAAGCGGCGTACCGGTAAAGCCAATGTAGCACGCATTTGGAATAATGCGATTCATCTCAAGATTGGCAATTCCATTTTGACCGCGATGAGCTTCATCCACCAGAACAAAGATATTTTGGTCCGCATCAATAAAACCAGCTTTTTTTCGAGCAGCAGAATCAAATTTATGCACCAATGTAGTAATAACGGCAAGATTTTTATCCTTAATAAGTTGAAGAAGGTTTTCTCCACTTGTAGCCTGGATAACATCTTTTTTTAGATTGCAGTTTTTAAAAGTATCTTTAATCTGTCTATCTAAATCTTTTCGGTCAGTAACGATAATCACCCGAGGATTAGTTATATGCGGATTTTCAATTAGTGCTTTTACAAACATTACCATGGTGAGTGATTTACCCGATCCTTGAGTATGCCATACCAGGCCTCCCCGACGACGAGTAATTCCAGTTGGAGTTGTTTCAATTTCTGCAACTCGTTTAAGCATCTTCTGTATTGCAAAATATTGCTGATAACGAGAGAGTTTTTTTATTCCTGCATCAAAAAGGGTGTAATTTTTTGTTAAATCTAGAAGTCGGTTTGGTTCAAATAGAGCACAAATACCCCTATCTTGTTCTGTAATTAATCTTTCGGTTTTTTGTTGATGTCCTTCAGTGTAGCCGTTGAGATCATTGAGTATTTGCCCATATATAACAGAGCCTATTTTCTGAGAAATGAATGACTGAGCGCGCACATTTAATTCTTCTTTTGTTTCATTTTTTTCTTTCCATAGAGCATAAAATTTATTAGGTGTCCCTGTTGTGCCATAGAGGAATTCTTTACTATTTGTTCCAACAAGAAGCTGTGGATAGGTAAATAGCTTTGGGCAGAATTCCGGTCTTTGATTTCGATTCATTTGACTCAGTGCTTCATTTACCGATATAGATGATTTTTTATTCTCAATAACAGCAAAGGGGATACCGTTTACGAAACATACAATATCGGGGCGTATATTTTGTTTACCAGAAGCTACAAATTCTGCCGTAACATGGAATATATTATTATGAGGGTTCTGAAAATCAATAAAGCGAAAGTTTTTTGATATTGTTTTACCACTTTTACTTACCTTAATTGTTTTACCCCCACTTGTTGGCATTAGGGTATTGAATATTTTTTGTGATGTATCAATTAGTCCCTCATATTGGGTATGCTCAAGCTCATCAATAGCGTCTCTTACATCTTTTTCACTGAATTTATATTCAGTTCCTTCCGCTTCATACTTATTAATCTCCATAAGCTGAGCGGCGGCTATATCTGTGAGTATAAAATTACTCGTATCTTCTCCTCGTTGCTGAAGTGTCTCCTCTGCAGAGATGTACTTATACCCCATCGCCACTAAGAGCTCTAGAGCAGGAAGTTGCGATTGCCGTGCCTCATCAAAATGTACTTTTTCTAGCATATATTTATTTCTTAATTTTATCTTTTAATAATTTTTTATTCTTGAAATTATCTCTTAACAAGATGCTCTTACCTGTTTTTCTTTCAATATCTCTTCTGGTTCGCCCTGCCACAGCCCCACCTTCTTTAGCGTCTTGGGATAATTCCGGCAAGCCTTTTGAATCTCTGGTTGTGGTGATTTCTGTAGTTGTAGCTTCACCGAGCATAGTGAGAATAAGCTCAAGTTCTGACATATGATCTCGAGGATTATCTGGATTGCTTAATGATTTGAATTCTTTGATTTGTTTGGCATCCATTTTAAATGTACCTCTATAAATTTCATTTGTGAGTATGGCAAAATCAAAGCCTTCTTTTGCTCCTCGTTCTTGCCACTCTTCAGTAAGAGTATTTCGTATATTAATGCCGCGCATTCTCTTTGCTATCCAATCAGCGTTATAGCCTTTATGTTCGTAAATCTTTTTTGCACGCACTATTGCTCGTTCGGGGTCTTGAATTTCTTCAATACGCTCTTGTCCCACTCGCGCAAGCCATTGTTTGAATGGTTCTGCTTTGGGAGATGGAATTGATTGGATAATTCGGAAGATGCCTTGTAAACTTCCACAATTCATCTTCTGTTTACCACCTTTTGTAGCTATATCAAGGGTATGGACAATTTGTCCATACCCTTTGTTTAGCTCGGGATCTCTCTTACGCATCTTATTTATGTAGTCTTTTATATTTTTTGATTCAACGAGTACTTGTACTATATCTTCAATCACAAAAAACCACTGTTCTTCATGCCACACTCTCCGAATCTCTTTTTCCTCAAAAATTGTTGGATGTATATCGTTTTGTTCCTTTTTAGTCATATTAGTTATGTTGGACCAATTTTTAATTGTGGCGAATTCGCCATATTTACAGTCGTCCTAATCTTTCCAGTGATTAAATTGTTTAATAGATATTTTTTTTGATCTTTGAGGAGAGAGAGTTTATTTTTAAGTTCTTTTATTTCTTTGTCTGCAATGGCAAGAACATTTGAAATAGATTCTTGTTCTTTTAAAGGGGGTAAATTTAGCTTAAATTTTGCCATGTCTGATCCATATAAATGAAAAACAGTTGATCCAGATACAAGTTTAATCACCTCTTTTTTATTAGATTTAACATAATAAGCAAAATAAAGTCCATTTAAATCTCTTGAAGATCGTATAACCAAAATGTCTCCACCCAGGATGATACCGTCTTTGTCTACATAACTAGCAGTAGATAACCCTCTAGGAGTTACATCAGAAGTTGGCATCAAAATATCATTCTTTTTTGAAAGAAACATATTACTATAGCTGTTTGTTTTACTTAAAATGTATTCAATTTTTTCATTGTATTTTGTAAATAGCTCTCCATAATGAATTGCTTCATATCTTCCTGTAGGTAATAATTCACTTTTAGACAGTCCTTTACCTTTTTTAAAGGAGGCGATTTGACCAAGTTTTATAAATCTCCATTTATCCGTATACCCTATCAGTCTTTTTTTACCAGTGAGCAGATTCTGCATTAAGCCTTTTTTTATCCTTCCCTTTGATTCAATTTTCTTTGTAAGTTTCTCAATCGCCTTATCCCATGTTTCAAGAACGGCGACAATTCGATTTTGTTCGGGAAGAGGAGGGAGGTTTAGTTTTATATTTTCTATATCGCTCTTATAGATATGTACAATAGCTTGACCTTGGCCTAGTTCACGAAGCTTTTTTCTTCCTTCCCCCACATTCAATAAATATGAAAGAAATAGACTGTTTGTATTTTTAGGCCTAAAGATTATTAAATCCCCGCCTGCATAACAATCCTCATGCAAAAGATATGCTGCTGATTTACCTATTTCTTCGATAGTCTCTCCTGACCCCGCAAATAGAATATCCCCATATTTTATTTTGGTTGTCATTGGAATAATTTTAGTCGGTATATATGAATATATATTTTCAATTTTGAAATTAAATTTAGTGTAAAGTTCACCATACCGGATTGCATTGTGGCCTGTATTTGAAAGCTCTTCTTTTGTAATACCTGATCCTTTCGAAAAAACTCCAATTGAAGCAAGTTTTGGCTCTTGCCATCCATCGGGGATATTTTGTTGTATTGGCTTAGTTTTCATAAGTTAGACAAAGCTTTCAAAAATTGTTTTTATATCATCGAAGACCGCAGGTTTTTCTGCAAGAGCAATATCTATATAAGCTTGTCTTATTTTTAGTTTATCTTCATTAAAGGCAGAGCTACAAAACATAGAAAAAATATTCTTACCCTGAAATTCAATTTTCCAAGTATCTCCACTTAGTGCATTTTCAATTCTAATCTTTTCTTCATCCATCCAACCTTTCAAACTTTGTTCCGAAAGATCTGAAGTTAGTCTGGTTAAGGAAGTTGTAGTTTCTTGAATAAATTCATTTATAATGTTATCGATATTTTTTGTTTCAAGAGATTTGACGGTTGGAATATTAAAATTATGATTTATTGCAATATATTCTTTCGTATTTTGGAGTAAATTTAATTTAACTTGATCTGTGGCAATTTCTTTTAATTTTTGTTCTATGTATTCTTGGGAAATCTCTGGTTTGGTTGTGGTAATATAGAGTTTCTCAGCAACTTTATATAGAATCTCAGAATCTAAGAAATAATTTTCAATATGTCTTTTCTTAAGACATTTTATTCTGCCATTTACTTCAAGCGATTGTATTTGAGTTCCGGAAAGACCATCTCTGTCTCGAATCATGTAGAAATCAATTCCGAAGATAGAATTGCGTATTTGCTCTTCAAATGAATTCAGAGAAACAAGATTTTCTACTGATCCAGCAGGAATAATTTTTGCTTCGGGTAAATATTTTTGAGCAATGGAGTGATAAATTAATCTATCAATGCTGGAATCTTCACCTTCAACAAATACTAACTTCTTTCCGACAGCAAAAAGTCCTAAATTTTCACCAATTAAGTCTACCAGCCCCCTATGACTATGATTTAAATCACTAAGTTTATGCGCCTGATTTGCCCCGCTTTGTTCTGAATCGATAAAATATACATTTCCTGTGGAGTAATAAGTTGAAATTAAATCGGCAGAATGCGTTAAAAAAATAAATTGATTTGTATGTCCACCGATTGACTTAAGAGTTTCTATTAGTTTAAAAGCAAGAGTTGGGTGTAAATGAAGTTCTGGCTCATCTACAATAATCACTGAATCTTTAATATCTTTTCTTGCAACATCAAATATGACTTTTACGACTTCCTGTTCTCCCGAACTTAATGAACCAAATGAAAGTGTCAAGCCGCTAGAATCTTTATATTGAAACTCTCGTGGTGAAGTAGGATTGACATCTAATAATTCTTTGCCAGGTAAGAGGGTACTAAATATTTTTTTATACTTATCTAACGGATGGGGAAGTTTCTCTTTGATTTTCACTGCAGAGATGTCCGTGCCATTAATTACTTCCGTAGCTAATTGGTTGTGGTAGGCGGCAACTTTATCGTGTATGTAGTTCATAAAGTCTTGCCACCTATTCGTAAAGTTCTGATAGTAAAAATTACTTTGAGTTTCTTGATCATCTGGGTCTGATACCTGCCAACTAACTTGTCGATACGTAATTGTTTGTATATTTCGATGTGAATCAATTTGCACAAGAGAACCAACATATTGTCCACGACCAAAACGTCGTTTTTGTATATATGCGACTAATTTTGGATTATTTATACCTTGTGTAACATTGATGACGGAATCACCGAACTCTTCCTTTTCCTTGTCCCTAGTCGCAGCAATAGACATTGACATCTGTGTGCTCCCCTGCAAAGTACCTACAATAGCCTCTTTAAGCCGAGTCTTTCCAGAACCATTTGCACCTGCAATAATGACAACATCTCCCATGTTATCTATTTTAAGATGCTTGATTGGTGCAAAATCCTTAATTTCTAAGGCGATTATTTTCATAGTATTTTACTTAATTCCCAACTCCTTTAAATATTCCCCCATCTGCTTCTCCAGCTTCAACAGCTCTGGCTCGATTGCAGCTAGCTCCTTGAGATTTGCTTGTATATCTATCGGGGCATCTTCTACGAATGTGTCTACATAGCGTGTAATGTTAAGGTTAAAATCATTTTCCTTAATTTCATTAAAAGCCACCTTTCGGGAGAATTTTTCTACATCTTTGCGATTTTTGTATGTGCTAAAAATCTTAGTAATGTTTTCTTCAGTGAGGATATTTTTTGCTTTTCCATGTTTAAATTCCTTTGATGCCTCAATAAAGAAGATGTCTTTTTTATTTTCATTTTTTCCACCGATTTCTCGTGACCGATCAATAATGAGGATAGCTACTGGAATACCTGTAGTTTGAAAAAGCCCCGCAGGAAGGCCAATTACAGAATCAATGATATTTTCTTTAAGCAATTGCTCACGGATTTTCCCCTCAGCTCCTCCTCTAAACAGAACTCCGTGAGGAACAATTACTGCCACTCGCCCTGTCTTTGGCTTTGCTGTTTCTATCATGTGAGTAATAAATGCAAAATCTCCCTTATCTTTTGGAGGAACACCTCGCCAAAAGCGGTTATATTTATCTGCTTCTGCATGTTCTGCGCCCCATTTTTTAAGAGAAAAGGGAGGATTAGCCGTAACAACATCAAAATGCATAAGATGATCATTCTCTACGAGTAAGGGGTTATTCAATGTATCTCCCCATTCAAGGCGAGCAGAATCTTTTCCATGGAGAAACATATTCATACGAGCAAGCTGATAGGTAGAGCCAGTGGATTCTTGACCATACAGTGCATAATTTTTAGAACCCTTTTTTTCTACTTCCAATCCAGCAAGAAGGAGAAGGCCACCTGACCCACAAGCAGGGTCACAAATACGATCTCCCTCTTTTGGCTCTGCAAGCATTGCAACGAGCTTTGCCACAGATTTAGTAGTAAAAAATTCTCCCGCTTTTTTACCTGCGTCTGCTCCAAAGCGTTCGATCATATACATATAGGAATTTCCTATGATATCGTCTCCCACATTCGAAAGATCTATTTTTGCAAAGTCTTGAATGAGATTACGTAGCATTTTATTACGCTGGTCTAATTTTCCAAGAATTGACTCTGAATTAAAATCCACGTTAAATACTCCCTCGAGCTTTTCTTTATTTGTATCTTCGATTTTATGAAGCGCTTTATTAATTTCCTCTCCAATATTGTCCTCTTCGATTTTACTGTAAACATAATCAAATGATGATTTTGGAGGTAGATAAAATCTGTCGAGTTTCATTTTCTCCTCAATACGTTTTTCATCACTACCGAAGCGTTTTTTATATTCAGCATACTGTTTTTTATTGAGATCGCTTACATACTTAAAGAAAAGAACGGTAAGCGCATAGTCCTTATAAATTCCTGCATCAACGCTACTCCGTGAGGAGTCTGCAGCGGCCCACAGAATTTTATTGAGTTCTTCTTGAGAATAAATAGTTTGAGTGCTCATATTATGAAATGTGTGAAAATTTTAATAGCGAGTCTAAAATGGATCCCATTAAGACGCTTTTTCGATTGTAATACTCTCTCTGCTTACCAATATTAACTGATAAATCAACAATAAGCTGCTGCTCACGTATCGAGGGAATAGGCAACATAAATTCTTCGGCGAGTCTTCTTTTTGAAATTGATTGAATGTATGAGCCACTGACTAGAGAGAGAAGTTTGTACTGCCCCTCATCCGAATTAAGATAGGCACTTATATAGCCAGATAAAATACCGGCAATTTTCACACGGATTATTAATAATGAGGAATTTGCGACAACCTGCTTATCATCCATCATAAAAAGAGCAGATCTAAATGATCCGAGGGAAAAACCCTTTGAAACAAGAACAATATCATTTTTTTTGAGCAAAGAAGTAGAATTTATTTTTGGAAGATTTACTCTTACAAGTGAATCAGTACTTATTATTTTATGTCCTCTCTCAATATTTTTAGCTTGAAGAACGAAGGAATTTTCTGTAGTATCGGAGTTTATTGCATTACGAAAGGTATATCCGGAAATGATTTCAGCTAGTGTAGATAATTTTTTTAACTGCATACGTAATTATACTGTATTAAATCTATTTTGCAAGCCCATTTTTTATCACATAAGATGACACAATATCAACTTTTGCGGTTTATAAGCAACATTTTGGCCTCAAATCAATAAAGTGAGGATACGGTTTGATAGGA
>Ga0051982_10001308_pt1 | contig 10365 bp, 8 predicted proteins | sample CryGey02umfilter_3_FD_56238 | JGI IMG/M metagenome (GOLD analysis project Ga0051982, IMG submission 56238) | Groundwater microbial communities from aquifer in Utah, USA - Crystal Geyser 4/9/14 0.2 um filter | ecosystem: Environmental > Aquatic > Deep subsurface > Groundwater | place: USA: Utah... | reverse complement strand
CTCCCACCTTAGCCGCACAAATCAAAGCTCAAGGAGTCGAGATGCTTAGGATGTATGCAACGATAATTAAAAACCCCACGCTCATTTTTAAAGGATTCGGTGAGGTAATGAAAGATCTTTTTTATGAGCTGCCAAAATCCTTACTGAGTAGGAATGAAGATACAGAGCCTAGACCAGTGGCAGAGCAGTTAGCCACAAAATCCTCTCAGGCCTTGGCATTGAGCGAGGCAATGACCGTAGCGGGATCACAGTTAGGAGTCCTTGCAGCAACTAAATTACTCTAGTTGGACCCACTGACATCAAGTACGGCCGGAGCAATAACGGGAAACTACCTTGCGGGTGTAGTAGGGTATTTAGGAGCCTATCTTCTGCTCACTAGAGGTGTTGAAACATATACCGCAAAAAATGCGGCAAAGGATGCGTATACATTAATGAAAAAGTGTCTTCCGCTTGCAGTTTTTGCATACGCTACGCACGCGCCGATTCCGGCAGCGTTGGTCTCACTCGGCCTCTCCCCTCAACTGGCAGCGGCAATCAACTCACTCTGGGGAATACTCCTCTACACAGGCGTGGCCAAAGTTGCCGCAAATGATACGATAAAAGAGAATAGATCTTAACACACCGCCTCACTGTATGAGCGGATTAGGTTGAGGAAGCCGTGCGTCCTTGATGGATAGAGCTTTTTATGTTATAGTATAGTTTAAGCTTTCACTACCTCCCCCATGCCTGAGCAGCCCCCAGAAAATCCGGAGTACACTGCTCTGACGAAAGCCCTTTTAGAGCTCTGGGAGGCAGGCCATCTTGTAGACCCAACGACCCACCCGGAAGCTACTGCTCTTATCCAAGCCCTTACCGAGAGACTTAGAGGCATGGCCCCGCAGGGCACAGTCGCAGCTGCTCCTGATGAGCTTCTGCAGGCTGCAACTGCTCAACTAAGTGGTGCTTTAGCTGCTCCGGCTGGAGGAGCTGAGCTTCGGGCCTCCACCTTAGAGATCCCCCATGAAGTAGCCCCACTCGTCGCTATGATCCATGGGATGTGGGATACATATACTGATGGACTCAAAGCTAGAGAACTCAAGGACATGCCCCGGTCATTTAGAGATTTAAGCCAAGATATATCCCAGCGCAAACTGCCCCCGCGGCTTGATGTTAAGATCGATATGACCACACATGAGCTCAGAGGAATTCTGACACCATACATAGAGGCTACGGATGACTTTACGCCTCTGGCAGCCGCAGCAGGTGAACAAAGACGTCCGGGTAGATTTTGTGCGTATGCAGAGGGAAAGGAGGGAGAGTGGAGGCTCATGTACAGTGATGCTGAGCGCGTCTTTGAAGAGACGTCTCTACTTTATGTATGCCACTGCCTTGATGGCACCTTGAGCCTAAGATCGGTTCTCGGATACGCCCCGCTGCGAGAAATCATCGACCCACCAAAGGGCCAGCCTTATTTTGTTGGGCCGATAGATCACCACTTCGAACATCGTATTTCCTTTGCTTCAGAGCCTTGTGATCTAGATCGCTCAAAAAGGATGATCCGTAGCTCGGACAAACCTCCTCTCAAGTTTACGGACCTTCATGCGTGGAGCAGCTTCCTGGCTGGCATCGTCGCAAGTACTGTCCCTCTTAATAAAAACTGGGCGGGAGAAGGCAAGACGCAAGGAGGATACCCACTCATCGACCTTACAGAGCTCGGTTATGTAGAGGCCATCGATGCCCTCCCCCAAGGCTACGTTACCGAACCGGGAAGGAATGAGGTCCCCGCTGAAAAGAGCATGGCGATGCTTTCCATCATCCTATGCAAAGATGGTCAGTTTTGTCTGGAACCATATTCTCTACCTAATGGACAGCATCTCATCTCTCTGACCAGGCGCCCCTAATGCACCGCCTCGCTGTATGAGCGGATCAGGTTGATGAACTCGTCGCCGAGGCTCTCGAGTTTTTGGGCGCCAACTCCATTGATGGACAAGAAGTCGTGTTTTGTTTGTGGAAGGTAGTGAGCCATTTCTTGTAGACTTTTGTTGCCAAAAATAACGAAGGAGGGAACACCCCGCTCATCGGCGATGCGTTTTCTTAGAGCACTGAGCTCGCTGAAGAGAGCCTTGTCATACTCGAGCTCGACCGGCTTTCTCCGTATAGATCTCGTACGACGTGCGCTCTTTTTTGAGGTACGTTTTGAAGTGCGTTTTTTGCGTGGACTTTCAGTAAATTCAACCGGCGAGATCCCCTCAAAAATAGCCGACAGGTCGAGACAGCGATCGCACCCCTCACAGCTCTCCCCTTCCATAATCAGCTCTTCGCCAAAGTAGTCCAGTAGATAAGCACGGCGGCAGCTCTCAAGCTGGCAGAAGTCGACAGCTTGAAGAAGTTTTTTGTGTGACTGGGCCCGCTCCTCTTTATCCTTAATCTTTTTAATGAAAAACTCCTGCTTGAACTTGTCGGCGTAGGAGTAGAACAGAACGCAGTCGCTGGCTAGTCCGTCTCTGCCGGCACGTCCCGTCTCTTGGTAGTAGCCCTCGAGCGACTTGGGGACGGTGCAGTGAATGACGAGTCGAATATCCGGCTTATCGATGCCCATTCCGAAGGCGATTGTGGCGACGATGACGCTCACCTCGTCACGAGAAAACTTGGTCTGGGTCTCACTCCGCTTTTCGGGTGAGAGGCCGGCGTGGTAAGCCTGCGCGTTAATCTTATGCTCCCTCAAGTTTGAGGCTATGGTCTCGGTGTCTTTCCTGGAGAAGCAGTAAATAATTGCGGGCTGGCCCTCGTATTTATTGAGGAGTGTGAGGATTTTGGGGAAAAAGTCCTTCTTATCCTCTACCTGGTAGGTCAGGTTGGGGCGATCGAAGCTCGCGTGAAAGGTCTTGCCGCTCAGCTTGAGCTGCATCTCAATATCCCGCTGAACTATGGGCGTTGCGGTCGCCGTGAGGGCGATAATGGGAGTTGTGGGGAAGTCGCGTCGGAGGCTCTTGAGGTTGCGGTAGTCGGGACGAAAGTCGTGTCCCCACTCGGAGATGCAGTGCGCCTCATCAATCGCAAAGAGCGAGATCTCCAGAGAGCGCATCATCGTCTGAAACTCAGCGGTAGCGAGCCGCTCGGGTGCAACGTAAAGAAGCTTGAGCTCCCCTGCCTCGGCACTCTGCCTCACCTCCATCATCTCCTGAGGCGTGAGCGAGCTGTTCAAAAAAGCCGCAGAAATTCCATTCGCCCGGAGGGCGTCGACCTGGTCCTTCATCAGTGCGATCAGCGGGGAGACGACCAGTGTAAGGCCGGGGAACTTGAGGGCGGGCAGCTGAAAACAGAGCGACTTCCCCCCGCCGGTTGGCATCAAAACAAGCGCATCTTTTTTAGCCAAAACCTGAGCGATAATATCCTCTTGCAGAGGACGAAATGCATCATAGCCAAAATGAGTTTTCAACAGCTCCTTCATCGCGGGAATCCTAGCATAACGGAGGAAAGACAGTAATATACTCTAATTATTTAATTGTATACTAATAATTCACACGAACTTTTTAATAGTACACTAATTATATACTCACTCCTCTGTCCCAATGGCACTGAGACGTTCTATAGCGAAACGGCCCGCGGCTAAGATACTTACACAGCGCTGAGCGCGAGCCTGACGGTACTCCTCTACCGGAGCCCCACTATCATTCTGGCGAGAGGTGACCACGACACACTGATCGGGCTTTAAAAACCCGCCGGTTTTCAACTCAACGTCAGCCCCGGTCTCATCGCGTTCACGCTGACCACGGCTCCCGCCCAAGCGGAGGGTCTGGGATCGCAGAGTCATCCAGCTGGCTGCATCGGTAGAATAGAGGTTGAGACGAGCGTAGCAATTGTCTTCCGAAGAATCACGAAAGCGAAGGGCGCTCGACAAGGAGTGGAAGGTACAGCCCTCATCACCACAGCTGCATCCGACCTGATCTGAACCGAGCTCGCTTCTTTCAATAAGCGGGCTGTCGGCATCATGACCTCCCCGCACAGCCCTACGGCGGGCACTGCCACACCGAGACTCAAAGTCCATCAAAAGCTGAGCGACCGGGTCACTCTCGGGGAGTGGCTCGGGCCGAGCGCCACACCCGGACAGAGCTAGGGGGAGCAGGGCTGTTTGAACGAGGCGTTTCAGTGATGAGGTGGGATTTTCTCGCATGGGGAGGAGTATCCCAATTTTCCACTAGCATGTCAACATCGGGCACCATGCGTGGGCATCAGCCTTGAGACGAAGGACGAATGCCCCTAAAAGTCAGCAAAAGCTCGACAAAAAAACGAATATGATCTATATCATATACTCCGCAAACGATTTTCTAAACACACCTATGGCGACATTTTCCGATTTCAACCTCCCGAACGATATTCAGCGTGCCCTTGAAGAAAAGAACTTCACCACTCCAACTCCGATTCAGGAGCAGGTAATCCCGCAGATTCTAACGGGCTCGCAAGACGTCCTCGCCATTGCCCAGACGGGAACGGGTAAGACGGCGGCCTTCAGCCTTCCGGTCCTCGCCAAGATGGATCCGAGCAAGAAGCACGTCCAGACGCTCGTCCTGAGCCCAACTCGTGAGCTTGCGATGCAGATTGCCAAGGACATGAAGCAGTTCGCGAAGTACCTCAACGGTATTCATGTTGCTGTGGTCTATGGTGGCGCCTCTATTCAAGATCAGGTCCGTGAGATTCGTCGTGGCGCACAGGTTATCGTCGGTACGCCGGGACGCCTTCTGGATATGTGTAATCGCAAGGTTCTCAAACTCGAAAATGTTGAGTGGGTGATCCTTGACGAGGCCGATGAGATGCTCAAGATGGGCTTTATTGAAGACATCAATGAGATTTTGGGAGGAACACCCGACGAGAAGCAGACTCTGCTCTTTTCAGCGACCATGTCCCGCACGATCGAACAGATCGCGGGGCGCTACATGCACTCCCCTCTCCGCGTTGAGGCTAAGGCCACCGAAGAGCGTAAAGCTGCAATTTCACACCAGTTTATGATGGTCCCCGCTCGCGACAAGATCGTCGCATTCAAGCGGTATCGTGAGCTCCATCCCGAAATGTACGGCATCGTTTTTTGTGAGACGAAGCGCGAGACGCAGGAAGTTGGCGATGCCCTTCTTAAACAGGGTGTCTCGGCTGCGATCATCCACGGCGATATAGAACAGCGTCACCGAACCCGCATTATGGAGGCCTTCAAAAGAAAAGAGATCACCCTCCTCGTAGCAACCGATGTTGCCGCTCGAGGAATCGACGTTGAAAAGCTCACGCACGTCATCCACTTTGGCTGCCCCGATAAGATCGAAAGTTATGTTCACAGAAGCGGACGAACGGGCCGCGCCAGCGAGAAGGGAGTTTCACTTGTCCTCGCTCACCTTCGAGAGCACTACGCCCTCAAGCGCATCGAGCAGGCCAAAGGCTTCAAATTTGAGGAGGTTCCAGCCCCCAAGCGCGAGGATCTCATTCACGCCGATCTGGCCGTCTACATAAAGATGCTGAGCTCGGATACAAAGGTCTCACCGCTCGCTCAAAAGTACTTGGATGAGATTTTGGGAGCGGAGGAAGACAGGCTCGACATGGAGCAGCTTGCCCGTAAAGCACTTCTGATAGCAATTGAAGAAAAGATCGCACGCCATCCGGAAGAAGAGATGGACCGTCCCCGCCACAAGCGCGAACCCGATCGCCGCGAGAGCGGTGGACGAGGTTACGACCGTGGTGGAAGCGGAGGATATGAGCGGGGTGGCCGCCGTGGTGGACGAGATAGAGAAGAGCGCGAGGAGATGAGCACACTGATCATCTCACTCGGACGTCGAGATGACCTGACCGTTCCAAATCTTCTCAGCATGATCAACCAAGCGACACGCGGAAGCCGCGTTGATATCGGGCTTATTCAGATTTCGGACAGCGAGACGAGCTTTGGCGTCCCAACGCGAGTAGTGGGCCCACTCAGCCAGGCGATGTCACGCATCAGCTTCAAAGGGAAAAAGATCTTCGTAAAAGAAGGCACGCATGTTCGTCGAAGCGGGCCGGGTGGACGACGCTAAAATAGCGACACCTTTCTTGCCTCTCACTCGTTAGACTCAGTGATGGGCAAAGAATTCATACAGGTCCCGGAAAAGATCCCCGAACTTATCGAGCGCACTCTCGTGGTCTGTATGGCGCGCGACTTTGCCAAGGCCTACTGCTACCACCTCCAGGGCATTCACGAGCTTCCAACAATCGAGACGTCTGAGACCGATTATCACTATACGGACAAAGAAGGGCGCTCGTTTATTTCGGAGTCCCATGGCGGTGACCGAACTAATGGGACGAGCGGAAATCCAACCATTTTCGGCATCGAGAAGCATAACAAGCAGCACTATCTGAAGGTCTTCCTCAATCACTTTTCAAAGGAGCTTGCCCGCATTTTCCGCGAGGGAAGCTTCAACCGCGTGGTCCTTTTTGTGCCCGACGAGCTTCACATTAGTGTCGAGGAGAAGCTGGAACAACATCTTCTCCAGAAGACCGAGTTTTTCAGTGGCAACTTCACCAAGCACCATCCGCTCGAGCTTGTGGAAAAAATTTACGAAGAAAAACCGCACCTCTTCCCCATTGAGACACCTCACGTTTATTGAAAGAGTTGCTCTGATCGTATTAGAGTGGTTATTATTGAATCCCTCTAACCGACCAGATCCATGACCGACCAGACGATCACCTGCCCCAGTTGCGGAACGAACATTCCCCTGAGCGATGCGCTTACCGAGAAAATTCGCCATCAGCTTGAAGGTGAGATGGGTAAGGAGCTCAAAGCGCAGCAAGAACTGCTTGCAGAAAAAGAGCGGCTTCTTGAGCAGAGTCAGAAGGATCTCGATGCCCGGGTTGCAAAAAAGCTTGAGGCGGAAAAGCTGAAGATGTGGGAGGTCGCCCAGCAGAAGGCGGCTGAGAAGGTTGGCGTCGAGCTGACCGATCTTAAAAAAGCCAACGAAGAAAAAGAGGCGCAGCTGAGCAAGATGCGTGAGGAGGAGCTTGAGCTGCGCAAGCAGAAGCGTGAGTTGGAGGAGACCAAGAAAAATATGCAGATTGAGCTCGAGCGCAAGCTCGACGAGGAGCGTAAGAGAATCGCCGAGGATGCAAAGAAAGATGCAGCCGAAGAGATGCGGCTCAAGATGGCCGAAAAAGATAAGCAGCTCGATCAGCTCCGCCGCTCCTTGGAGGATGCCAAGCGCAAGAGTGAGCAGGGCTCGATGCAGATCCAGGGAGACGTTCAGGAAGAAGACCTCAAGCTGATGCTCCGCAGCCACTTCCCCGTCGATATGATTGAGGACGTCCCCACCGGCATTCGCGGTGCCGACCTTGTTCAGACGGTCAACACCAGCTTCGGCAACAAGGCGGGCGTGATCTTGTGGGAGTCGAAAAATACGAAGGCGTGGAGCGCGGAGTGGATTAAGAAGTTGAAGGACGACCAGGCACTGGCCAAGGCCGATGTCTGTATCCTCATCTCACAGGTACTGCCCGAGGGCGTAAAAGATTTTGCGCTTCAAGGCGGAGTCTGGGTCTGTAGTTATGAGATGGCCTTTTCAGTCGCCTCCTTCCTCCGGGTCCACCTCACGCAGCTGAGTCAGGTGAAGCAGTCGCTTATTGGAAAAGATGAGAAGATGGAGCTCCTCTATACCTACCTCTCCGGTAGTGAGTTTAGGAATCGCGTTGAGACGATCGTCGGTGCCTTCACCAGTATGCAAAGTGACCTTGAGACCGAAAAACGAGCGATGCAGCGCATCTGGAAAAAGCGTGAGAAAGAGATCGAGCGTGTCGTTATGAGCACCTCGGGCATGTACGGCGACCTTCAGGGAATCGTCGGTGCCTCACTGCCCACAATCCGAGCCCTTGAACTTCCCGGCGCGGAGGAGTTCGAGGAGTCCGAGGCGGGGTTCATGGAAGAGTCGTCCGCTGAGACGGCGGCTGAGAGGGAAGAGCAGAGCGAGATGCTTTAGAAGCATGCTCACCTCACGACTCCTAAACCTTCTCCCCACCTATAAAGACGCCGGTAATAACTTCAGGGCCGCCGCGGTAGATAAGTCTTGAGAGTATCTGCTCGGGTTTTTCATAATCGTCCGCTCCCATCGGGCTGAGACGCCGGTAGTCAATAACGAGGAAGTCGGCGTTCTTCCCCTTGTGCAGGCTTCCGACCTTTTCGCCAAGCCCAACTGCACGGGCTCCACCAAGCGTGGCCAGATAGACTGCCTCGGCGAGGGTCATCGGTGCTCCGCTCTTTCCGTCCGTACTGACGGCCAGCGACTTGGAGCTCTCAATCGCCTCGCGCATCTCGTTGAAAAGGGAGAGGCTGTACCCACCGGCAACATCGCTTCCCAGCGCCATCTTCACACCCAGTTTTTGATAGCTGCGGAAGGGCATCGTCCCACTCATTAGGAACCTGTTCGAGGTGGGACAGTGGACGATCGTCGTCTGTGTTTTTTTCAGGAGTTTGAGCTCGGCTGGGCTTAGATGAACCCCGTGAGCCATCAGAGTTTTCGAGCCCAGGAGGCCGAGCCGGTTGTAAAGGTCGGTATAACTCTGGGCCTTGGGAAAAAGCTTTTTTACCGCCGCGATCTCGTTGAGATTTTCCGAAAGATGAGTCTGGATCGGGAGGTTTTTTTCACGAGCGAGACGGGCCACTCCCTCCATCAGCTCTGCCGAACAGCTCAGGGCGAAACGCGGCGTGAGAATATACTGGAGCCGCCCCTCAGGATCATGCCAGCGATCGATCAGCTCCTGAGCCTCGGCCAGCGAGGTCGCCGTTTTTTCGCTTAGTGCGCGCGGACTCCGCCGGTCCATCATCACCTTGCCGATCAGCGCCCGTATCTTCGCTTTTTTGGCTGCCATGAAAGCAGCTTCGGTCGCACCTTTGTGAATGGTCACATACGTCGCAGTCGTCGTGGTTCCATTTTTGATGAGGTCTTTGAAGAAGACCTTCGCCGCCTCTGTAGCCAGAGTGGAGTCCTTAAAAAGAGTCTCGCGTGGAAAGGTATACGTTTTGAGCCAGGACAGGAGCTCCTTGCCTCCGATACCGGCAAAGGCGTACTGCGGAAGGTGGTTGTGGCTGTCTACGAGGCCCGGGATGATGAGCTTGTCGGAGTGGTCAACAAAGCGATGGTTCTTGTAACGGCGGCGGGGATCGCGCTTTGTGACCTCCTCAATACTCCCCTCTTTCGAGACGACCAAGTAGCCCGGGTTAAGTATCTCAAGCCGAGTCGGAGTTTTGGGAGTGATGATGAGTGCCTTGTAGATTGACGCCATGAGACTGACCTCATCGTACAATAGAACCTCCGGGCTGGCTACAGATCACTCCCCCGCAATAAGAGCGGCCAGCTCGGCACGGGCCTGCTCCCAGACGTCCGGATCGGTCGACCAGCTTATCGGCGTGCGCTTCCAGGTTGGATCGCTGGGGTCGTCGACTCCATACTCCCACAAAACTTTTGGCACGATCCTGTTTACGATCTCCGCCGTTCTCACCGGATCTTTCGCCTTGGCCAGCGTCAGGTAGTCTACATCCTGAATACCACGTCTCCAGAACTTGATGCGGAGGCTGGCGAGCGGCCCGTCGAGGCCCAGTGAGTCTTGCGGAAAAACCGTGTCCGTTCCCGGGTAAAAGAGGACGCCGTCACCATTACTATAGTTTGCGCCCGTTCGGCCAAGAGAAGGATCAAAGCGGGCGTCTCCACCAAAAGTATGAGCCGTGTGGAAGAGGTCCGTGTTCCCCGCGCCTGCCTGATAGTTGTTGTAGTAGGTCGACTCCCAGTAAAACCAGCGGTCGACATTTTTCTTATACTGCCCCCAGGCGAGCTCGCGAAGTGCGACGCCATCATCCTCCATCTGGAACGAGCCCTGCGCCGGGCGCGAGCCGTTGTACATGTAGAGGCGCTTATCTGAACGGCCGGTGAGGTAGTCGGCGGCCTGCTGAGCCGGCTGAGTCTCGACGATTCCCAAGGTCGAGGCGGCGATATCAAGATGAGGCATGCTCTCCATGGCATCACCGATCCAGACGGTTGCAAATGAGAGCAGATTTTTGCCTGGCCCGGGACTGTTCTCGATCCAGCGCGCCCACTTATCAATCAGAGCATAGTCATCACTCTCGTCGATCAGGTAGAGGAAGCGCTCAACGGAAGGCGCATTCGCCTGGAACCAGCTCTCCCAGGCATCGGCTTTTTGCTGCATAACCTCCTCACCCTGGCCCTTCCAGACCCAGCTGCTGTAGGTTCCGATCGAGTAGACGTTGTTGCCCACACCTTCGCCGGGGCCACGGTAGCCGTTCAGAGCGGTGAAGAGCGCACCGCTGAGACGTGGAATCCAGTCATCGAGGGGACGGTCAAAGCGGGTCGACTCGGCACCGATCAGCGAGATCTT
>Ga0051982_10001155_pt1 | contig 11209 bp, 7 predicted proteins | sample CryGey02umfilter_3_FD_56238 | JGI IMG/M metagenome (GOLD analysis project Ga0051982, IMG submission 56238) | Groundwater microbial communities from aquifer in Utah, USA - Crystal Geyser 4/9/14 0.2 um filter | ecosystem: Environmental > Aquatic > Deep subsurface > Groundwater | place: USA: Utah... | reverse complement strand
ACTATCTTCCCCTCTTGAGAGGGGTGTAGGGGTGTGTAATTCTCCCCTCCCTTGACGGGAGGGGATGAAGGGGAGGGTGAGATAAATTTCAAAAAAAACTTAACTGTTACGAAGGGGGTAAATATAATGGCAAGTTGTGCTGTATGCGGGAAACAAAGGGTAATCGGTAATAATGTCAGCCATGCTAACAATAAGACCAAAAGGCTGATAATGCCTAACCTGCAAAGGATGCGTATGATTACAGGTAAAGGAGCTAAAAGGCTCTATGTATGTACCAGGTGTCTCCGCTCCGGGAAGGTCAAAAAGGCTGTTTAGTGAACCCCGCACTACGTCTTTACCTTACAACAACGCATTGGTACGGGGCGGGGTATGGTGGTGCGGGGTGAAAAGGGCAGATTCCCTGCTTCTCCCTATCATCAATGAACTCGGGATTAATGATGGGGTAAGACTCGCTGAGATTAAAAAGAACTGGTATAATCTTTTCAGTAAGCCCCTTTCGTACCATATGGCGCCATCTATGTTATCCAAGGACGAGATTCTTCTTAATGTCGACTCGCCTGTATGGCTCCAGGAATTAAATTTTTGCAAAGAGGATATAATAAAAAAGATGAGTTCTTATGGTATCAGGGCTGTACGGTTCAGACTCGGCAGGGTTTCAATAAAAGCAAACTTAAGAATTAAAAGTCAAAAGTCAAAAGTTAAACTACTTACACCTGAGGAACTGTCTTATATAAAAGAAACAGTCTCTCAAATAAGTGGTGAAACGCTCAGGGAAACCGTCAGAAGAACAATAGAAAAGGCGCTTATTTCAGGACGAACAAGACTATAATCTCTGAACTATTTTACGCTGACTCTGCCTGCTTTTCATAAATAAGTATAGGTTTTTCGTTTTTTAGAATAGTCTCTTCATTTATCAGACATTCCTTGATACCTTTCTGTGAAGGTATCTCATACATCACATCGAGCATTATCTCTTCAAGTATAGCCCTCAATCCTCGTGCACCGCTCTTCCGCTGTATAGCCTTTTTTGCTATTGCTGATAACGCACTGTCTGAAAATTTAAGCCTGACATTGTCAAAAGAGAGGAGCTTCTGATACTGCTTTATGAGGGCATTCTTAGGCTCTATCAGTATCTTTATCAAGGCCGGCTCGTCAAGTTCGTCAAGGGCGGCTATAACAGGCATTCTCCCTACAAACTCAGGTATGAATCCATATTTTATCATATCTTCTGGTTCAACAAGGCTGAGTATCTCACCTATCTTTCTTTCCTTTCTTATCGCCATATCAGAAACAAACCCTACTGTTTTCTGTCCGCTCCTCTGTTCTATAACATCATCAAGGCCGATAAAGGCGCCTCCGCATATGAAGAGGATATTTGTTGTATCCACCTGAACAAATTCCTGTTGCGGGTGTTTCCTTCCACCCTGGGGCGGGATATTGGCTACAGTCCCCTCGATTATCTTGAGAAGGGCCTGCTGCACGCCTTCGCCTGATACATCCCTCGTTATAGACGGATTCTCTGATTTCCTGCTTATCTTGTCGATTTCATCAATATATACTATGCCCCTCTGTGCCTTTTCAATATCGTAATCTGCCGCCTGCAGTAGTTTCAGGATTATATTCTCGACATCTTCTCCGACGTATCCTGCCTCCGTGAGGGTCGTCGCATCAGCTATGGCAAATGCCACATTGAGTATCTTTGCTAATGTCTGGGCAAAAAGGGTCTTGCCAGTACCTGTTGGTCCTATCAGAAGTATATTACTTTTTTGTAGTTCTATATCTGATTCTACAGGGCTGTATATTCTCTTATAGTGGTTATGCACAGCAACAGAAAGTATCCTCTTTGCCCTTTCCTGGCCTATAACATAATCGCTAAGGAACTGATGAATTTCTATTGGCGTCGGAAGCCTCGGGAATACAATGCCTTTTACCTCCTCATGGAGTGCATCCGCAATTATCTCATTGCACAGTTCAACGCACTCATTGCATATATAAACGGTAGGTCCTGCAATAAGCTTTTTTACCTCAGCATGTCCCTTCCCGCAGAATGAGCATTTAAGCGCACTATCATCCCTTTTAGCCATATATCTTCCCATCTTTAATACTGTGGATTACATTATCAACTATCCCATAGTCTTTTGCTTCCTCTCCTGACATGAAAAAATCCCTGTCAGTGTCTGCCTGTATCTTTTCAAGAGATTGACCTGTGTGGTTTGAAAGTATTTGGTTAAGCGTTCCCTTCATCCTTAGTATTTCCCGAGCGTGTATTTCTATGTCAGTTGCCTGCCCCTGAAACCCTCCCATCGGCTGATGTAACATAATCCTTGAGTGAGGCAATGAAAACCTTTTGCCCTTTGCACCGGCTGAAAGCAAAAGCGCACCCATGCTTGCTGCCTGTCCGATGCAATAAGTTGCGATGCATGGTTTCACATACTGCATGGTGTCATATATTGCAAGGCCAGAGGATACTATGCCGCCTGGTGTATTAATATACAGATGGATATCCTTTTCAGGATCTTCTGTCTGAAGGAACAGCAGCTGAGCGATAACTAAGTTGGCGACATAATCATCTATTATTGTCCCGATAAAGATGATCCTGTCCTTAAGCAGTCTTGAGTAAATGTCATAGGCTCTCTCTGAGCGTCCTGTCTGTTCTATTACAATTGGTATAATACTCATTTATTCTCCTTTCTCAATTATAGCTTTAGACAAAAGCATATCCAAAACCTTATCTTCAAAGATAGAATGTCTTAGTCCTTCCAGAGAGCCTTCTTTGTATTTATAGAACTTAATGACGGCTTCCGGTGCGGCCGAAAGCCTTTGCGCTAAAACTGCTATCCGGTCTTTGATCTCGTCATCCGTCACCGTAATACCCTCTTTTTGCCCGATCACATCAATGATTATCGACGCCTGAACGGTTTTCAATGCCTTATTTTTCAGTTCAGTCTGTAATTTTTCTAAGTTCTTTTCTTCTTGTTCCGGACTATCTGCCTCTGATATCAGATGCGTGATGCCTGATTCAGGATGACCCCCCTTCAATTCCCCCATACTTTCTTCTAACATAACCGATTCCAATTCTCTTTTTACGAGGGCCTCTGGGACTTCAAAATTATGGGCTTCAAGAATCTTATTTACAATTTTTGCCTTCTGTATCCTGGCAGCATGCTCTTTTTTGAAATTAAGAATTTTTTCCTTTATCTTTTCTTTCATCTCGGAGATGTTTTCAAAACCGAGGTCCTTCGCAAACTCATCATCAATCGTGGGCAGGTTCTTTTTCTTTATTTCCTTTATCGCAACCTTCATGTCAATCGTTTTCCCTGCAAGTTCTTTTGACTTACAGTCTTCCCCGAAAACTTTCGGGGTGGTAGTGAACTCAACTATATCGTCTTTTTTCTTGCCGATCATTTTTTCTATTATGTCGGGAGGCAAGATCTCATTGCCCATCTTTGATATTTGCTCTTTGAGAGACGCAGCGTTTTCTTCACCTGCTATTTTAGCGTCAACGTACTCAAATGAAACCAGGTCATCTGTATCTATCTCTTTTTCAGAAACCTCATATATAGCTTTTTCTCCCTGGAGTTTCTTAAGGTATTCTTCTACCTCGGCTTCATCGACAATAACAGGAATATCCTCTATCTCTATATTTTCGTAATTAAGATTTTCAATCTTAGGCATCACCTCGACTGTAATAGAAAGACTGACTGGATTATTTCTCTTAAAGTCGAGTTTCTCATCAAATACAGGCATTGCTGCAGGTGTGAGTTCAGCCTCTTTTAATGCCTTACTGTAATATTCAGGTATTATCTTATCAAGTACCTCTGCTTCGACCTCTTTGCCAAATCGTTTTTCTATTATATTAACCGGCGTCCTGCCAGGCCTGAAGCCCGGAATCTTAGCCTTCTGTCTGACCTTCTCAATAGAATCTCCTATCTCCTTTTCAATCACGTCTGATGGTATCTCTATCCTGAGACGCTTTTTTGTAGTACTGATATCTTCCACTGACTTGAGCAAATTCAACCTCCTTGAATTATTATCTATTATACCCTAAATTGAATGATTATTTTAAAATTTTGTGGTAGCCGCAGGTTTACTTATCCAATACCTCTCTCACCTTCCTCAAAAGTTCTCTTGGTGAAATAGGTTTTGGGATAAAGTTTAACCCCTCTTCAAGGAGTCCTTTTTTCTGGATAATATCTGCAGTATAACCGCTTGTAAAAAGGGCTTTAATATTTGGTTTTGTTTTCTTTATCTCATTATAAGCCTCTTTGCCATTCTTCTTTGGCATTACTACATCAAGGATTAGAAGCTGGATTATGATTTAATTACAGGCAAATATATCTTAAATGTTGTGCCTTTTCCCAAATCACTACGGACATCGATATATCCATTATGCTGTTCAATTATCCCGTATACTATTGAAAGCCCAAGCCCTGTGCCTCTCCCCACCTCTTTGGTTGTAAAGAATGGTTCAAATATCCTTCCCACTGTTTTTTCATCCATACCTGCGCCTGTATCTGCCACAGATATAAGCGCATATCTACCCGGCTTTTTATATTTAATTGCCTTTAAAAACTCTTCATCTAACTCCACAAGTTCAGTACTTATGGTTAAACGACCTCCATCAGGCATCGCATCCCTTGAGTTTGTAATAAGGTTAATTAAAACCTGCTCTAACTGACCGCTGTCTGCCATGACTGTTAAATCTTCAATCCCCCCTTGCCCCCCTTTATCAAAGGGGGGTAAGGGGGGATTAAGTATGACTTTGAGTTCAATGTCTTCACCAATGACCATCAATAAAAGTTTCTCCACATCCTTTATAATCCCATTGAGCCTTACCGGCCTTTTGATAATTATTTGTTCTCTGCTGAATGCGAGAAGGCCTTTTATCAGATTAACTGCCCTCTCTGATGAGGCGAGTATCATGTCTACATTGTGTCTTAACGGATCATCTTTTTTCATCTCCTCATCTAAGAGTTTTCCATAGCCTATTATTGCTGTCAGGAGATTATTAAATTCATGGGCAATACCGCCTGCAAGGATACCAATTGATTCAAGTTTGCTTGCCCTTAAGAATCCTTCTTCCATCTTCCGCTTCTCAGTAATGTCACGGAAGACTAAAACTACACCGATGATATTGCCGTCTCTGTCTCTGATGGGTGCGCCGCTGTCTGCTACGATTCTTTCCGTCCCATCCCTGGCAATAAGCATAGTATTGTTGGCAAGCCCTACAATCAAACCAGTTTTAATGACCCTTGTAACAGGGTCTTCAGGAATCTTACGGGTTTTCTCATTGATGATATGGAAGACCTCGGAACAAGGTCTTCCTGTAGCCTCTTCTTGAGTCCAGCCTGTAAGCTCTTCTGCTACTTTATTGATTAAGAGTATTTTCCCTTCTGTGTCGGTGGCTATAACACCATCGCCTATAGAGCAAAGTGTCACTAAAAGACGTTCTTTTTCAGCAGCGAGCTCTTTGGTCTTTCTTTCAACTTCCTTTCTCAGCTCCATCTGGTTCAAACAGTGTGTGATAGTATTAAGTATCTCTCTTGATTCAAAGGGCTTCTCAATAAAATCATAGACACCAAAACGAAATGCAGCTACTGCCTTATCTTTATCTGCGTAGCCGGTAATTATGATTACTTCTGTATCCTTATGTTTCTCCTTAATCCATTGCAGCACCTCGATCCCGCCCATCTCAGGCATAACAATATCAAGAATCACTAAATCAAGGTGTTGAGCAGACATAATTTTCAGGCATTCTAATCCGCTTCCTGCAGTTACTACCTCGTATCCGTTATCCTGGAGCAATCCGCCCAGGCTCTTCCTTATCCCTTCTTCATCATCAACAACAAGGATCTTATGCGGAGATAGCATCTTTTATGTCCTCCTTAATTGGCAGATATACTCTGAAGGTAGTACCTTCACCTATTTGACTATCAAAATCTATCCTGCCGCCGTGTCTTTCTACGATCCCATAACTAACGCTTAAGCCAAGCCCCACACCAAGAGGTCCCTTTGTAGTAAAGAAAGGGTCAAATATCTTCCCTTGATTTTCTTTTGGAATGCCGATACCTGTATCGCGGATGCTTATGACCACATAGGGTTCTTCCCTTTTAACGGAAATCGCTATGATTCCACCTTTTTCCTTCTCAAGAATAGCCTCATAGGCGTTGTTTATCATATTAATTAAAACTTGTTCAATCTGCCTTTTATCAGCAAAAATTTCCTCAACATCTGCCTCTTTTAGTATTAATTGGATATTAGCCCGCTTGCAATCAGATTGATAAAGGGCCATAACCCCTTCTATTGAGTCTCTAAGATCGTAGCGGTTAAATTCCGGCCTGCTTTCTCTGGCGTAGTCGAGCAAGGCCATGGTAATCTTGTTTGCAGTCCGGGTAGCCTCCTCAATGGTCCGGGCGCGTTCCATTACGAATTGTGGAGAAAGTTCTTTCCCATTTTCTATCTTTACTAATAGCCTCTGCGCCTCGGTAAGCACAGGGGCAAGCTGGTTTTTGATCTCATGCGCTACACCTGCAGCCAGGCGGCCGATGCCAACGTGCTTCTCTACCATAATCAACCCCTGCTGAGCCTCACGAAGTTTATGAGTGCGTTCCTCAATTAGTTCTTCCAGATGGTCACGGTGTCTTTTAAGCGACTCCTCCGCCTTTTTCATCTCATCTAACAGGCGGGCATTCTCTAAAGAGATGGCTGCCTGTGAGGTTAGCAATTCTGTCATTTGTGTCTTTTCGGATGTGAAGACCGAATCAGCAAGTCTATTTTCGAGAAATAAAATCCCGATCAATTCGGCTTTTTTAATTACAGGGAGGCATAAGATGGATTTATGTTTTATGGAATGATCCACACGAGCGCCCTTAAACTCGCACTTTTCACATCCATATTCAAGGATAAATTTCTCTTTAGTGCGGTGGACATAACGAATAATTGGTTGACAGATATCTTTGCAGTCATCGAGTCTTCGAACTGCAGTCCGAACAATATCCTTTTCGGCAATATGGCTTTCGGCGCGGATAACCATATCCCCATCTTTCTCACTCAATAAATACCCGTGCTGCGCCCCAGAGGCCTCTAAAACCACATTCATAATCTTATTCAGCAGGGCATCAGGGTCAATCTCTGCTGAGATGGCAAGAGAGGATTTCATCAGATAGTCAACATCCAGGCTGGGAAGTGTGTAAGAGGGAGGGGGTTCTGCTTCGACTTTTATGTAAGCAGGGATTTCTTCCTCAAAATACTCCGGGTGTTTTTCCATAAGTAATATCTCTTTTCGTTCCGCATGACATTTTTTATACAGACGCCCTGCCTCTGCAAAGTAGACCCTATCTGTCCCAACACCTGCCTCCTTGAGAAGTTCCCCCCGACATTCATTAAGGTGGCCTTCCAGAAAGGTGTAACGCTGTTCATGGGCTATAGCTATAGCATCAAAGTAGAGGCTCCTGGCCTTTCTGAATTCCCCGGTAACCCTTTCCCTCTCAGCATAAATAAAGGATAGATAGGGTTTTAATAAAGGTCCTAATTTAGCCCAGGTCTCAATCTTTTCGATGATAGGTTGAATGAAAGAAAGCAATTCCTCTTTACTCTTGTAAGCGATCCCCCTTTCATACAATTTATGGGCATTCAGCGCCTGAAAGACATACCACTGCCGCTTCAACACATTGTCAGTAAGCCCTCTCAGATAACGCTTGACTCCAAGTAGATACTCTTCAGCCTTTTCATACTCCCCGAAATAATAAGAGGTCAGAGCCATGTGGACATAATAGCTTCCTGCGGAGGCGATATGATTATCCATCTCCCATTTTTTAATCTTCTCCCCCATGGGGACAGGCGTATAATTTTTCTTCATCGGGGCAATCCATCCGGCCTGCATCGCCTCTGCCAGCCCAACAGAAAAGGATAAATGATATCTTTGAGAAAACTGAAGACATTCCTTAGCATACTCCTCAATGCTCAACAGGTTTGCCCCCTGAACCTGAAGGCTCCACATCAAGGGGCCGTAAGAAAGCCCTGCATTATACAGATCACCACAGTTCTTTCCGCACTGGATAGATTTCAAACAGTACTTAACTATTTCTTCTGGATGACCCCTTGAATGTGCATTACACCAGACAACCCCGTTCATCCCCCGGGTTGCCCCAAAGGTGTTAGGATATTTTTCAGACAGATCACGTGCCAGGTCCTCATAGCGAAAGGCCTGACCAAATTCTCCCCGTTCCCCCAGATAGAGAGCCATGATCGAGAAGGAGTAGATCACTGATTCATCCATGCCGCCTTCCATGCAATGCTGCGTGGACTGAACGGCAGAGAGATATAATTGGGGCACCAGACCGGACATATACAGGTCCGGGATAAGTTCACTGTAAAAGGCAAGTTCAATCTTGCTCTTCCTTTCAGTGGTAAACGGCATATTCAGGAGGGTATCCCAGATGTCAATATCTTTAGAGCTAACCTCATTCATCAATTGCTCCCGTTTTTTCTCCGCAAGCTCAGGATCCTCCGGTATCGATTTTCCGAAAAAGGCCAATCCCCGGTTAGCAGTTTCAATGGCCTTAATGAAATTGCCAATGGATGATAAAGAGGTTGTTTGTTCGGCCAATGCCTCTGCCTTATCAAGATCGGTTTTTGCATGGTCAAGTAGTTGATTGAGCAGTTTTTCCGAATGGTCATATCTTCCACACATCAACTCGGTTTTGGCCAATTTCTGAAAGATCTTAAATGTCCTCTCGTATTGTACATCCCAGCAGTCATCCGGCAAGAGCTCAAGGCTTTGTCGAAAATATTCATTTGCTGCCTCCGCGGCCAGTGAATCGAGGGCCCTGTTACCTGCATGATAATTGATATCCGACAACAGATAGGCCGTTTCTCTATCTAATCTCTCCTCCCTCCCGAGATTCAGATGGGCGGCGATGATAAAGAGGTTATCCAGTTTCTCCATATCTGCCCCTCCGGAAACATCTGAGAGAAGGTGATTTCCGACCTGATAGTGTATCTGACGACGCCTTTCCTGTTTTATGGCGGAGAGGACCGCCTCCTGCACCCTGTCATGAACGAATTGCAATTGATCCTTACTCTCCATCAGAAGCCCCTGGCCTAAGGCCGGCTTCAATATTTCAAACGTGTCAAGTAATGCTATCTCTCTGACCAGGGCTACCTCATCGGGTATGAAGATGTTTCCCATGCAGGCGCAATATTCGAGGAGATCAATAGTATCAGAAGGCAGTTTTTGCACCTTCGAGCTAAAAAGCGCCACCACAGTGGTAGGCATATTGGACTGCCTGATCTTATCCAGGTCCCAGCGCCACTGCCGACCTTCATCTAAAAAGAGTAGATCTTCATTATAAAGATAAGACAGACTCTCACTCACAAAGAGAGGGTTTCCCTCGGTAAGTCTTGTTATAAAACTGGCTAAGGCCTCTGTTTGAGAGAGGGGAGAATCGAGGATATAGGAGACCATCTCATGGCAGTGTTCAGCCTTAAGAGGTCCTAACCTGATTTCTCTCAGGGGTTGGCGGTTCTCGTTGATGTCTTGTATCAGCCTTGTCAGGGGATGGCTTGGATCCACCTCAGTATGGCGATAGGCTCCCAGAAGAAAGAGGGAAGGGTGCTCCTTGTAGTTGGCAAAGATGTTGGATAGAAAATCAAAGGAGGCAACATCGCACCACTGAAGATCGTCTATAAAAAGCGTCAGGGGGTTGCTCTCACTGGCCATGCAGGTTAAAAATCTACCAAAGACATCATGGAAGCGGTTTCTTGATTCCACAGGGGGAAGCGGTTTAACATCAGGCTGAGGGCCGATCAGAACCGTGAGTTCAGGTATCACATCTGTTATCACCTCCCCAATTTCCCCCAACAGCTTCGGTGATTTTTTTCTTCCAGAGGGCGACCCTTTCATCACTTTCCGTTAAAAAAGTCCTTATCAAGCCCCTGAGGGCCTGAAGAATGGAGCTATATGGAATGTTCTTTTGATAGACATCGAATTTCCCTGAGGCAAAATAGCCCCTGTGCTCCACGATCGGTTTCTGAAGCTCCTGAATCAAGCGGGTCTTTCCGATGCCAGGCAGCCCCGAAATGAATAGGCAGTGGAAAACCCCCCCAGCGGCTCGCTCATATTCATCGAGGATAATCTCGGCCTCTCTATCCCGGCCAACCATTTTAGAGACAAAGGTAACCCGATGGGTGCGATCATAAATCCCCAGGGGAAATTCGCTGATTGTGCCCCTAACTGAGTATTCATCCTGGCACCGCCTCAAATCTGCAAAAAGCCCTCTACCGCTCTGGTAGCGTTTTTCCGGCTGTTTGAGCGTTAATCTGGCAATGATCTTACTCAAGATAGGCGGTATCTCAGGATTCAACTCGTGGATAGGCGGCGCCTCTTCAGCCAGATGGGAATGTATTAACTCCAGTGGGTCTGTAGAAAAGAAGGGAAGCCTGCCGGTCAGCAGTTCATAGAAGGTAATCCCAAGGGAGTAGAGGTCAGTGGAAAAGTCTACCCTGTGGTTGATACGCCCGGTCTGTTCAGGAGAAGTATAAGCCAGGTTCCCTCAACAAAAGAGCGGTCATAAATGAAATGACTCACATCCCTTACATCAAGGGGAGTTATAAAATCAATTAATCTTATATCGAGTGTATCCGGTTTTACCAATATATTATGGGGTTTGACGCCGCCATGAATAATCCCCGCCTCATGAACTTTATCAATGGCTTCAGATAGCTTGCACGCTATATTGAAGAAATCATCAAGGGTAATTCTATCTCGTGTTTTAACCCATTCATCGAGAGTGATTCCCTCGAAATAGTCCTGAGTGATAAAGTAGACTCCACCCTTTACTTCAAAGGACAGAGGTGTGATAAGCAACGGGTCATGTAAAACCTTGAGGTGTTCGATCTTCTGCCTGAAGTGCGCCTTTTGATTTTCGGACAGGGAGGCTGCTTTTAGAATCTTGAGCATTAATGGCCGATTCGGATTTTTTTTGTGAAATGCCTTATAAACGATGGATTGAGGACCTTCGCCCAGCTTTTCAACAAGATTATAATTAGGGATTGCTGTCTTTATCTCATTCATTTTTACGTTATTTAATATACATTATTTCAATGTGGCCGTCTACCTATCTACATCTGCACCAGTAATTCTCGGTGTAAAAGAGACGAGATTGCTTCAGGATAAGGCCCTTCGCAATGACGGATTACGAAAACTTGT
>Ga0051982_10001068_pt1 | contig 11666 bp, 17 predicted proteins | sample CryGey02umfilter_3_FD_56238 | JGI IMG/M metagenome (GOLD analysis project Ga0051982, IMG submission 56238) | Groundwater microbial communities from aquifer in Utah, USA - Crystal Geyser 4/9/14 0.2 um filter | ecosystem: Environmental > Aquatic > Deep subsurface > Groundwater | place: USA: Utah... | reverse complement strand
AAGTTTCTATTTTGAAAAGATGACCACAGGTTACTTAAAAAACCACTGAACATTAAAATCAGTATATAACAATATTTCGTCAAAAAATACTTACAAGAAGGTTTAATTTAAGTGGACAAAAGATCAATATTAAGATTAGTACTAAGGTAGTTTATACCGTTTGCTAACTACCGCTAACACTGCCTGTCAAATCCAACTTCTTATCAACAAGACTTCCAACTATGTTTCCATGTTCATCATATTGAATCGATATTAGTTTATGTTCTATCCTCCCATCCTGTAACCTTACAGTAATTTCAAAACTATAAGTGGATTTTGCAACTACAGACAATTCTTCTGGATTTCCATTTAAATATCCTAATTTTAAAAGCGCTAATATATACTCGGCCTGTTCTCGATCGCACCCAGCTATCCTCATTAAACTAGCTCCAAATTCTGGCAAATTAAAATTTCCTGAATATATCGGGAAATCATTTTGTTCATCCTGAACTACAAGCGCAGATTTGGTTTTGTCCCAATTAAGAAGTAAAAAATCGGTACTCGAAGCATTAACAAAATTTATAGTTGCATCTTCTGGCATCAGTGATATTCCAATCGTTTCCAAAACATCATCTTGTCCCTCGTAGTGCGTTACACCATGTGTCACAGCAATGATTACTGGTTTTCCATATTGGTCAAAATAAAATAATGGACCCCCAGAATATCCCCTGTCACCAGTTACTGAACTTTCCCGATTTCCAACTTGCTTAAAATACATTTTCGAATTAAGGCCATCCATCTCATAACGATCTAACAACATTTCACGAATTTCCCGAATTACACTTTGACCTTGCTGTTGTGCCGAGACAGGAAAACCAACCTGATAGATTGTTACCGCATTTTTAATTAGATAATCAAGCAATTCCACATCTACAGGGGCGTAAAGCATTTCCGAATCATCGGTGCCTACAGACGGAACAAGTAATAGGGCTGAATCAAATTGGCTTTTCGGACCAACTCGACGATCTGCAGCTAAATAAGATTGTCTTAATAAATTCCTATTCATTGCTACGGTGGTCCCTTGTATCGTTGCCAAACTATCAGCGGAAATCCCATCGAAACAATGTGCAGCAGATTGATGAACATCATATTCAAGCCCATCTAATAAAATTTTCCCTGTAGTAAATGCAGCGCATCTATTTTCTATTCCACCATTCCGTGTAACCACAATGCTAGACACGGTTTTAGCAACTTCAAGTAGTTGCTCTTTAACTTCTTGGGAAACATCTCCAACTATCTGGTCTTCTGATTGTCGATTAGTAACCAGGCCAAAACCCTCGAGAATAGGAGCAATTGGAACACCTGGAATATTTATATTTTCTGGAGGCAAATATTCTAGACTCATAATGAAATTATTAAACCATTTACATCAATCATCTTTGCTAGATTATACTATGGGGCTACAACTTACGTCAATTGAGTGTACAGGCCAGCATTTTAAGCTAAAACCCTATCTCGCCACAACAATTACTTCGCCAAGTTATTTTACAGTTAGCTTCGGCTGTGTATTTGTTCATCGACCTCAATCTATCATTCCGCCCCAAATAAAGTCGTCGAATGTACTTGGCATGTTTTTACCGATAAGTCTGTACTTAGAGGTTTTTATTTTTTCAGCATTTCGTGAAAGTTTTATAAGATCTGTATCAACCGGGGTCTCTTTAATTTCAAAAGCATAATCATCATTTAAAATAAAACCTATTTCTGAATTATCATCTGCAAAATACGTCAACTTTCTTCCAAATACATTTTGATTTGCATGTAAAAACAGTTGGTGACAAAGGGTATTTTCAAACTTTGCCCCAACGGAAAGATCATAATTGATATTTGCTATACCTGTATCAACAAAATACAACTTCGGAGACATCCTAAACCTTACATCAGCTGATTTGCTAAATGGCTGAATTAACCTTATAAGATAAGTTTGTTCCATAAATGCTAGATACGAATCGATAGTCTGCCTAGTTATACCCAATATTTTTGACAGCTGGCTTACATTTATCTTGTTTCCTATTCGTCCTGCCAATAACTCAACTAATTTTGCAAACTCTTTTACAGATCTAAATTCTGATAAAATTTGTACATCTAAATTGATATAAGAGCTAAAAATCATCTCTAACTGCTTCTTTTTATCTTGCAAATCGCTTATTAAAACAACCTTGGGAAGCCCACCAAATTCAGTATACTCTTGGTACAATTGCCCTAATTTTTGGTAAGCAAATTTAGAAAATTTAGCACTGTAGCTAAATTTAGGCAATATATAGTCCTCTTGCCTAAAACGCAAAAACTCACTAAAAGATAACGGATAAAGCTCATAGATTATTTTTCTTCCAGCCATTGATTCGCTAAATAGATTTTTTAAGTAATACGAGCTTGACCCAGTAATCAAAAATTTAATGTTGTAATGATCGTGTAAATACTTAACAATACTTGGTAGTTCTGGCAAAAGCTGAATTTCATCAACCGCTATATACATCTTTTGTGATATATCTAACCCAAGGTTTTGAAATTCCTGAATAAGGGAATCATAGTCTGAAACTAAAAACAATTTGCGATTGCTAATATTTTCAAGATCAAAATAATACTTATTTTCTGATTGAATTTGAGATAATATCCATTTTATAGTTGTAGTTTTACCAACCTGCCTTGCACCTGTTAAAACTAAAACCTCGTCTTTCTCAATTTCTTTTCTTAATAATTCCCAAATATCCCTAGTGAACATATAACTTCCATTGTACAATAACGGCAGATTTTTGCAAAGTACAGTTAGCAACTATAGCCAATAACTGCATACTACCTCGCCACGACAATCACTTCTCCTGTTATTTCATCCTTTGCTCAATCTATCATTCCTCCTCAAATAAAGTCGGCATGCGAGCATTCCCGACTTGCCACCAAAACACGATTAGTGATAATACCACTTGGCGGTCCACTGTAAATCGTAAATATGGACAACAATAGATTTATTGACCTTAATCCTTGGATTATGTAGGTCACCTCACCACAATAATTATTTCTCGGATAATTTTATCGTTTGCCTCAATATTATTATCATGATTTATTATAAAAGCGTCTTAAGTATTAGGTTCATAGGACAATATTGATGCATTTTCGTCCTGCAGCCAAGACCTAACGTTGCTTTAGTAAATGTCTTCGTGAGTGCCAATGTCTAGCAGATTCATTAAATCACCTTTAAGTTTAAAGATAACCCTAATGTTCATATCTATTGATATACTCCATACATTATCAAACCTGCCAGTAATTTTATGTAACCTAAGTGATGGATGATTCAAGTCGTTAATTGCCAACCACAATTTACCTTTAACCTTACTATTGAGTTGCGGATTATTTTTAATAATCTTTTTATACCTTCTTATATAGTAAGTTGAAGCTTGTATCTTCATACATACTTATCCAAATCGTCTAAACTCTTAAGCTCAAAGGATCTACCAGCATTGTATTCTTCCATCGCCTCGGCAACTCTTTTTTCGAGCTTTGCGGAAGCCTTAAAGGTTGGAACATCAGACAAAATAGATTGTTCTACAGCCTTTGAAATAAGGAATTTCACATATCTAGAAAGATCATAACCAAAAACATCAGCTTTGGTTTGCAAAATAGACGCTTCTGGTTTAGTTAACGTTAATTGTATTTTAGTCATAGTTAGATTGTAGTTAGACATAACGGCCTTGTCAATAAAACCGTCTTATCTCGCCACGACAATTACTTCGCCAATAATTTGACTGTTTGATCAAAGGTTATTTCGAAGCTCATTTCCCAAGTTGTTTTTAAAGTCTCTAATTATCTGCCAGTGGCTTTTTGGCAGAAATTGCTTTAATTCTTTTTCAAAATCAATGTTTGTTTTCTCTAACACGTCCAGTATCTCAACTAGAATGCTCTTTGCTTTAACAGGCAACAGATTTTTACGTAATACAAAGTAGATGTCAAAAAAATCTCTTGGCTTTTGCCTGTCTAATAGTGCTTGAACTTTTTCCCAAATCAGCTGTTCTGTAGATAAATTCACAATAGTATATGGAATCAAAAAATCACTTGCGATTGTAGTCACGTCGCCTTTCAAACGTTTTTCACGCTCTGAAACATTGAATTCAATTAAAATTAGTTCTTGATTTAACAAAAATTGCAGATGTGCAAGATACCCACCTGTAGTTTTCTTAGACTCAATTACCTCAACTTTAATTCCTTCTCGTTGAATTTCTTGTAAAGAATCTAGCAAAATGCTTTCCAAATCGTTTAAATTGTTAAGTGAAGTACTAAAATCCAAGTCTTCAGAAAACCTTGGACTTCCGAAAATTAGTCTTAATGCTGTTCCTCCTTTGAAAAAAAGCCTGCTTGTTTGAGGTTGTTGATAAAAATAAGACAAGAAAACGTGTTGAATATACTCTCTACGCACATTTAATTCGGTCGTTTGTAACTTGCTAGCCAATGTTTTAATGGCATCTAGTGACATCATAATATAGTTTTCAAAAGATCAGTAACATTCTTGCTAGATCGATTACCATAAAGACTAACATACTGAAAAACCTTGTCTTTATTGATCTTGTTAACATTAATAATTAATCGATCATTTTTAGGTATCCTGTTTAACATTACAAAATAGAAATAATCTACCAAAGCTTTCTCGGATTCGGCAATCAGTATAGATTTATCCTGATTTTTAATCAAAGCGTATCCTGTAAAAGCTTCTCTTTTGATTGAATGATAAAAAAAGACTTTATCGTGAACAGTAAAGGTTCTAGTTGGTTTTGTCGTTGCAGACGTAACTGTGTACGGCATTTCAGGAATTATTCCATAGTAAGCTAAGGCGTATTCGAATGAAATATAAGAAGGTTTATACAAAGCATTCGCAATTTCTTCTTCACTAGGCAAATCAGTATTTAAAGTATAAAGCCCTTGCTTTAAACGCAGTAAAAAACCATCTTTAGCCTGTCTTTCAAGAAAATATTTCGTCTTGGAAGAAGAAATTTGAAATGTTCTCGAAAAAATATCTGGTGTAAATATATTTATATTCCTTTTTTTTAGTTCTTCTCGCACCTCAATCGGTTTCATTAAAGTATACATATCTACACTTTAATGAAATGCGGATATCCTGTCAACATGACAACAATCTTACCTCGCCACGACTATTACTTCTCCAGTTATGCCACTGTTTTCGCCTGCCGCGTATTTGTACGTTCCTAGGTAGTCGAATTGTTGCGAGAATGCTTTTTCGTTTTCGATTGGCAATAAATTCCCCCATTCGTTTTCACCTTTTATTGTTAAGTCGGCAACCGCTCGGTTTCTCCAGGTTACTAAATCACCTTGAAATATTGTTATGCTTTCTGGATCAAATTTTTTCCCATCGAAAACAACAAAGTAATTTTCTGGATTTTGGCTTTTTGCAATTTCTTCAAATTTAGCCTTTGTTTCTGGATCATAAATATTTGGAGCGTTAACAATATTTGGAGATTCTTGCTTTAATTCGTCATATGTTTTTTTAGTCGCACTTTCTAAAAATTCTTTTGTTGGAACATTTGGATCTACTTCAGCTTGATTAGTTTCTGAAGTACCAGGGACAATATTTTTGCCTCTTATAATTCCAAAATAAACAACTACTCCCGCAATCAACAAAAATACACTAAATATCGTTACGGCTTTCATTTTGTCTTTCATAATAAAATTAAAACTAATTTAACTCAACATTACCTAAAGAAACAACAGCCTCATCAAACACAGACGGCAACTGGCTAAAGTATCTATAAACAGCAATATTTCTTTGAACAGAACCAGAGATACCTTTGGATTGAATCAGATAACCAGATTGTGTTCCCTCTACACCTGTATCAGAAACAGTTATAGACATACTTGTGTAAAGAGGCCTAAATCTAACAAGACTTACTCCAACTGTTGATAAATCAGAAATTGTACAAACACCATTTGTTGGGCTCAAAGAAGTAAAATCGTTTGGAGCATCAGATGGGCTCCCACAATGATACATTAACCTTTGTACCGAATCACTTTTGTACAAATAAACGGCCAAAGATGCATTTACAACTGAATTATTTGTAAACTGTATGTCTATCTTTTTACCACTACCACTATTCACATTTATTTGCTGAACTGAATTTTCTGAAAGACTTGGAATAAAAACCTTGTTGTCACAAAGGGGATCAGAGTTGCTACACGGATAATTTGTAATTGTTACATTATATGTACAATTATCGATTTCATAATCCCCAGTATCTTCAGTCGTAAGAGAAGTAGGAACACTGCCACCAGACTCTTCCGCAGAAGTTATTTCAGACAAAGCTCTTTCAGACCCTGCTTCTGAACATGCTTGAGCCTGATCAGACTGCGTTGAATAAACGGTTTCCTTAAGATTCAAATTTGATTGAGTGATACTAGAAATGGCAACCCCAAGAGCCGTAACCATTGTTACAATGACTATAATTAATGCTGCTTGACCTGATTTATGCTTTATCATCATTTTTAATATGTACCCCTAACTGTAATAAAACTTTGGAACGTTTTTGAAATATTCCAATTCCCACAACTTGAATTACTTACAACCATTGTAACAGTTATATGAGCAGGATTTCCAGGTGAAACTATAAAGTCTAAACTTGTTATGTTAACGCCATTTACGCTATCGTTTGTAAGTTTCTTTGAGTCAGTATAGCTACCATCACTTGATGCGTATACAAAATTATTTGTAACAGTAGCACCATTACATGAGACAGAAACACCACGCTGACCAATATACAAAGAAGTTGATCCCTGGCCCAAAATAAGTTCATCAGAACCAGAAGGCCCACTTCCAGAGCATGTAGAAGAAGCACTGTTTTTTACGCAATTTGCAGACAAAGCTTTAACTGCCATTTTTTCAATATAGCTCATTGTATATTCACCGTTTCTTTCTACTTCAGCGATAACTTTTTGTCTTTGGGAAGACTTAATAACAGAAAGCAAAACGCCTGCGGTTATAGAAAGAGCAACGCCTAAAACTCCAATTGAAATCAAAAGCTCAATTAAAGTAAATCCATTATGTTTATGTTGTTTCATTTTATTCACCGTTTACTCAAAACAGTACTAATAACCACTTTCTTATATCCACCTTCACCACCAGTTTCAAGCCACTGTGAGGTTACGGTAATTTTTTTCATAGTAGCTATTCCTGCATATGTGGAAATTTCGATCTTCCTTTCAAAAGAGTTTGAAGCACCTAACGAAATAGAATCCCATGAATTACAATCAAGAAGAGAAGATACTCCAGTAGGAGATCCTGCATCAATTTTATAACAACCGTCTACTAATGCATCAAAACCAAATCCATCTCTAAGATACCTAATAGCTTCAATTCCAGATGAAGACAATTTTTCTGCTTGAGCTCTTCTCGAAGACGACGTACTAGTTTTAACAGAGACAGATCCTAAAACTACTAATGCAAAAAGCACCATAACGGCAAGTCCAATTGCCAAAACAACTTCTATTAAAGTTTCTCCACGATTTAATTTCATATTTTATTCAACAACCATTTTGCCTGTTTCATATACTCTTATCGTTTTGCTTTCTGTACCAAAATTTACAACAATATCTTGGCTTGCTCCAGCTGTTCCTGAAATTCTTTTCCCAGTTAATCTTTCGAATTCAATTGTACAAACGACACAACTAAAAGTAGATCCTGTGCCTGAAAGCGTTGACGTTTTAGAAGTACCAGAAGTACCATCGGTAAATAAAGGTTTAACAACATAGGTAGCTGTATTATTCGTTGGAATAATTTGCCAATTCGCATCTTTACCAGAAACAACAACCCCGTCAATTGCCTTACTTCTGGCGGATCTAATATTTTCCGCAAAAATATCTACATTATTTTGAAAAGTGCGTCGATCTGCAAAATTGCCAAAAGAGGGAAGGGCAGCAACAGTTAAAATGCCCATAATTCCAACAACAATCAAAACCTCAATAAGAGTAAAAGAATTAAGATTATTGGACAGTCTCACAAAAGAATATTAGCATAAAATTTTAGAAAGAATTTGTTAAACAATAATCTCCAGTACCACCAGCTCCAGTAGGAGTACACGTTGTTGCTCCATTCAATTGATCTGCACCAGATTCGAGTTTTGCACATAAGTTAAATGTTTGATATGGAGAAACCGAAGTGTAGCAGTACGCAAAACCAGATTTTGGATCTGCAGGAATTGACTGAATATATTTGGGAGAACCAGCAAGTGGCAAAGCAGAAACCGAATTTCCGGATTGGGTCGCAGGATATGCATTATTATCCGCATAGTATTGCTCCAATGCACTTGATATCAAAGCCAAGTCTTTCTTTCTATTTGAATCACGGGCTTTGGCAAATTGTGTGTTTGGATTTATAACAACAATCACCAAACCAGATAAAATCCCTATAACTCCAACAACAATCAAAAGCTCAATTAAAGTGAAGGCGAGGCGGTGAGGTTGGGCAGAGAATCTGGGCATTTACTTAGAACAGACTAACATAACAGAAAAAAACTATCAACATACCGCATACTGCACAGCACAAAAACTCCCATGTCGTTTGTTTGACTTTTTCGTAATTCATTGATAGCATGATTACGTTGGTTAACCGCAAGGTTTATTCGGCTAAACCCAAGCCGACGGCCAACATCTTTATTCAGTATCATCCCTGTTGTGCATTTCTCTTTCAAGATTTTTGTTTTGGGCATTGATAATACCAAATTTATCCTTCTTTTTTCAATCACTGCCTCAAAAGCCCAATATTTATATAGTTTTCCAGCTCTCTCGTATTCATTTTCCTCCTGCCAAAATGTAGCACGTTTTAGTAAGTCTATAGCACTGGGTAAAAGTCGGATGTTTGTTTCTATTCGTTTCGAGTCCCGTTGGCTTCTATTCCCTTTAAAAATTAAATATTTATCCCTTTTGCATTAAATATTATTTCACCATTATCAAATGCTGGACATAAAACGCTTTTGGTCTTGTCAAATATTTTTCTTATTTGGTCTTTGTAGCTAATTTTCATATCGGGTTGAAAATTCAAAACACTCGTACTAAATAATAACACTATCCATGCACCCATGAATTTAGAAATGCGAATACATAAACTTGGACACTCTAATCTTTGTTTGTATTTTGGTGGAAAAACTCGCGACAAAGCCTCCAATTAATTAAGCATGAACATCATAAAATACAACCGGCTCCTTGAGTTAACCTTTGAGGATCTCCTGAAACAATATCGTATGCACAAGTAAATTCGCATGCTACGGTTGAACCAACACCTGCTGGCAAGGTTCCGGTTACGGAAATTACATTTCCTGTTGCCGAAACATCATAAGTTGATGTAGAAGGGGAGTCTACTGGATCAATTCCACCAATTTTAGTCATGTCATTACATTTTAAAGGATCATATGTAGTTTGGGCACATGAAAAAAGGCCTAAACAAAGTTTATTCGTATTCGCTTGCAAAACTGCCTCCGCAGACTTTCTTTGTTGTGCGGCTGGATTTAAAACAACCAAAATAACACCAGCCAAAATACCAATAATAACAATAACTATCAAAAGCTCAATTAAAGTGAAGGCAGAAAACTTTGACATCTTTAAAAATAAATATGTACTAAAAATACATTAACACAAAGATGGGAAAAACAAAAAAGGGCCCCAGTTTCCCGGGGCCTTTTCGGATTGCTAAATCAGATAGCAAACTAAGCTAGTAACAATTTACCAGCAACCTGCATCAGGAAGCAATCTAGTAGCAGTCCCTGCTCCGAAATCAAAACTACAACTATAGTTACAAGCTGTTGAATCTGTTTTTGGCACACCAGCAGTAGCTGACAAAGTTCCTGTTATTGTAACAACATTTCCGGAAATAGCAGAAGCGAAAGTTGAAGCAGCTGGAATACCAGTAGGATCAGCAGCGCCAATTAAAGCTAGTGTCGTTGCAAAAGTCGCACTTCCACAATTTCCGGCAGTTGCCGTAGTCGCCGCGCATGAGTTTAATGCTAAACAAAGCTTATTTGTATTAGCTGAAAGGACTGATTCAGCAGACTTTCTCTGTTGTTTGGCTGGGTTAAGTACTACCAAGACTACACCGGCTAAGATTCCGATGATAACGATAACTATAAGTAACTCGATAAGGGTAAACCCTTTTCTTCCGAAGCGGACAGGAAATGTATTCATTCTTCGTACTTTTTATCGAGGAAGGCTATTTATCATAACAATCCTAGATACAAATTAATTAAATTAAAACCAACTAAATAACTAATCGTAAACCCAAATATTAGAAAAGGCCCAAACGGTATAGTTTGCGTTATCCGCTTCCTTCCCCTTATAACGAGTATTACCCCAACAATTGCCCCTGTCAAGAAGGAGATAAAAAGCATAACTAAAGATAATGTTGGACCTAAAAAAAGTGCCAATATTCCAGATAAATAAATGTCGCCTTCACCCATAGCTTTGCCCTTTGAACCCAAATATAGGATGCCGAAAAATGCGGAGGTTATAAGGGCTGCCCTGACATGATCCCAAATCGGGAAGTACATAAGGGCAGCCCCAATCAGATACGTCCCAACCAACAGATAAAGATATATATCCGGAATAACATAATACAAAAGATCCGTAAAGACGATCAGGATTAAAACCAGTAAAACTAAAGCAAAAAACAAAGCTTGCAATAATGGATAGCTCGCAAAAATAAATCCTGCACAGATCGCTGTAAAAAATTCTATAACAATATGTATTGGCGGAATACTTTTTTTACAGTATCTACATTTTCCTTTTAGAAACAAAAATGAAAAAACCGGTATCAAATCCATCATCGAGAGTTCATGCTTACATGAAACACAATAAGACCTTCCCTTAACAAATTGCTCCCCTCGATAAACACGTTCAATTACGACATTCAAAAATGATCCAATAAAAAGAAAAAAAATAAAAGCAATTAAAAAGATAATTAAAACCATTTATCGTCCCGCTTCCAACTTTTTAATTCGTTCTTCGTGGTCACAAATGAGATCCTGATTTCTTTTTGCGATACTAGTTGATGCGACTTGCTCTACCTCTATGTCCATTGTTCTAGAAACCATAGAATCCTTATATCCTAAAAGATCAATTCTCATATCTGCAAACATGGGCTCAAGACTTCTAATAATGTCTTCTTTGAAAAAGTCGAATTTAAAATCAATATGCTTTTCTAATCTATCAAATCTTTCTTCATGGCTATCTAATCTTTCGTTAATATTGACTAATTGTTTATCAATCTGGTTAAAACGCTCATCAATTTGTGTAAAACGTATATCATGATCATCTAACCTTTCTTCGATTTTATCTAGTCGCGCCTCAATTTTATCTAACCTTACTTCAATTTTATCCAAACGGGATTCTATTTTCTCAAATCGTACATCCATATAGCTAATTAAAACCGATAGCTTTTCATCTAGATATTCAGTCGTTAAAGGCGTCTGCTTTTGGCTTTTCATGCAAGTATTCAACCACACATTTTCATTGCTATCAAGCGAGAAATGTTAAATTTTTCATTAAAAAGATCTAAACTTTGCATGGCCAAAAGAAGATCATTCTGGCACGCAAATATGTGTGCCTGGAGTTGCACTAGCTCCACTTGAATTCTGATAGGCTTGAGA
>Ga0051982_10001032_pt1 | contig 11863 bp, 9 predicted proteins | sample CryGey02umfilter_3_FD_56238 | JGI IMG/M metagenome (GOLD analysis project Ga0051982, IMG submission 56238) | Groundwater microbial communities from aquifer in Utah, USA - Crystal Geyser 4/9/14 0.2 um filter | ecosystem: Environmental > Aquatic > Deep subsurface > Groundwater | place: USA: Utah... | reverse complement strand
TCCCCATCTGCTGGCAGCGATTTTTTGCGGCGATCAGCCCTGACTCGAGGGCCTGCTGCCACTTCTTGTCGTTGAGGACTTTGAAGGCGGCCTCGGTGGCTCCACCCTTGGTCTGAACGGCCTTTTTAAGCTCGCCAAAGTCGACGCCCGTCTTGGCGATGTAGCAGGTGGCACCAAAGACCGACTGGAGGGCGAGCTGGCGAGCCTGCTTCTGGCTGAATCCTCCTTTCACGGCGACGCGTGCGAGCGACTCCATAAAGGCTGCCACAAAGGCGGGACTCGAGCCGGAGACGACGGCCCAGTCGATCATTCTTTCACGTTTTACCTCGATCTCTCCGCCAAAACTGGCGAGAACTGCAGCAGTTTTTTTCTTATCGGCCTGAGTTACCCCCGCGGCCGCCTTCCAGACGGTGAGCCCCTCGAGCACCTGGGCGGGGAGGTTGGGGATGGTTCGGACGATGCGCTTGTAGCCGCCGCTCCACTTAACCATCGAGGCCAGGGTAAGGCCCGCGGCCACAGAAATGACGAGCTGCTTTTTGAGTTCGGGGGCCAGCTCGCGAAGCACCTCTTCAGCAAGATTTGGCTTTACGGCGATAATAACAACCTCGGCCTTCCGGGCTACTTCTCTGTTATCCGTAAGCCAGCTCAGGCGTTTTTTCTGGCTAGCCGAGACGGAAAGATGAGGAGCTCGGGGGGCCCCGACGGTGATAGAGTTTTTCGCCTCAAGTAGGAGTGCTTTGGCAATCGCGCCGCCCATATGTCCGCATCCGATGATTCCTATTTTCATGATGTCTACTTTAGCATAATTGCCGTTCCGAAGCGCGCGGTTTCGTCACGGTCGCGTCGGTAGGAGTAGAAGAGCTCCGGGTTGCAGAAGGTGCAGAGGCGAGCATTTTCGATGTTCTCTTCGGCGACTCCCGAGCCGCGGAGCTGGCCCTCGAGCGCACCCCAGAGGTCGACGTAGTTTTCCTCTAAAATATACGGATGCATGAAGGCGGGAAGCTCATTTTCGGGGTCGGAAAAGACGAGGCAGCAGGGGCCGATCGTCGGTGCGATGCAGGCGCGAAGGTCCTCGCGTGAAACGTGAAAGCGATCGACGAGGGTTGTGATCGTCCGGGCAATTACTTTTTGAGCGGTGCCGCGCCAGCCCGCGTGGATGTTGGCGATCGTGCGGGTAACCGGATCAAAGAGCATAACTCCTCCACAGTCCGCGAGCCTTATTACTAGGGGAGTATCCGTAAGCTGGGTAATCAAAACATCTCCATCGGCGGGGTGCTGGTCTCTGCTCTTGATGGTGGCGATGCCCGTTCCGTGGAGCTGCTCGCGCAGTGAGTGGGCGGGCTCCTTTGTGTTCATCATCGTCCGAACAAGTTCGAGGTCCAGAATGTCGGTATCGCGAGTAAAAACAGCATGATCCACCATCTCCTCAAATTCTTTCAGAAGGTCAAACTGGAAGATGGGCCGGTGTTGGCGTTCACCTTTTATCATGGGGGAGTGTTATATGAATCATGGGCGTATCTGTCCTCCTCCCTGAATAATCCACTTGTAGCTGGTAAGTCCCTCAAGTGCGAAGGGGCCGCGGACGTGAAGTTTCTGAGTCGAGATGCCGATCTCTGCTCCCAAGCCCAGCTGCTCACCATCGGTAAACTGTGTCGAGGCGTTCCAGTAGACGCAGGCGGCATCGACTTCGTTGAGAAAGCGGCGCGCAGTTTGCTCGTCTTCGGTGATAATCGCCTCTGAGTGGCGGAGGCTGTGGGTGCGAATGTGCTCGAGCGCCTCATCTAGGTCGGCGACCTGTTTTATGGCTAAGACATAGTCTAAAAACTCGGTGGAGTAGTCGTCCCCGGTCGCTTTTTGTAGCTCCAGGTTAAACTCCGCCTCGTCGTGATCGCCGCCATCCTTAGCGTTCGTCTCGAGGTCGCGAGCTTCGAGTGCCTTTTCGATCAGTGTGTAACTTTCAGCATCGGCGCGAAGTTGGAGGGAGGGGGCGTTGTAGGGGTTTGAGGGGAGCGCTTTGACGAGGGCCTCGAGGAGTTGTGGGGCGATCGCCCTGTTGATAAGAAGCGTGTCGAGCGTGTTGCAGACGGAGACGCGGCGGAGCTTCTCGTTGAGGATTATCGGCACCGCTTTTCCGAGATCTGCATCGCTGTGAATATAGGTGTGGACGACCGAGGCGCCCGTCTCGATGACGGGAATAGTCGCGTTGTCTCGTACAAATGAGATCAGACCGGCGCTTCCACGGGGGATCACGACATCGATGTACTCACGCATTGTGAGGAGCTCGGCTGTCGCCTCGCGCTCTTTTGTCTCGACCAGCTGAACTGCGTTCTCCAGATGTGTCTCGGGCTCTGTTCCGGTAGCCTCCCTGAGCACTTTTTGAATAAGTCGGACGAGAGCCTGGTTTGAGTGGAGCGCATCCGAACCGCCTTTTAGGATAACCGCGTTGCCACTTTTGAGGGCGAGAACCGAGGCGTCGACGGTGACGTTTGGCCGGGCCTCGTAGATCATGGCGATAACTCCCAAGGGGACGCGAACTCGCTGAACGAGAAGGTTATTATCGAGGGTCCGTGACTCCAAAACCTTTCCCACGGGATCGTCGAGCATCGCGACCTTGCGCGCGCTGGCGGCGATTGCGGCGATACGCTCCTCGGTTAAAAGGAGCCGATCGAGAAGACCGGACGAGAGGCCGCGCTCTTCTCCCTCCTCCATATCACGCTTGTTTGCGGCGACAATCGCCGAGGCCTGTTCTTCCAATGAATCGGCGATCATCAGTATGATCTCATTTTTGGCTGCGGTAGAGAGCAGTGCGAGGTGTCGCGAGACCTCTCGGGCCCTTGTGCCAAGGTGTTTTATGCCACTCTCTTCCATAGCTGAAGTATAGCATATTCGGGCCATCTTGCCCTTTTTGCCTTCTTGGGCTATGCTTTACGCCAAACTATGGCGAAATACGTTATTAACGGGCAAAAGAAGCTCTCAGGAGAGGTGAGAATCGGCGGTTCCAAGAATGCCGCGCTCCCCATCCTCGCGGCTACCCTCCTCACTCCAGAAGAGTGTGTGATTAAGAACGTTCCCGATATTCGGGATACGCACACGATGCTCACGCTGATGGAGTCTCTTGGAAGCAAGGTGAGTTTTTCCAATAACACCGTCACTATTCAGACGCCCGAGATACAGATGAACGAGCTTTCGGATAAGCTTGCTTGCCAAATGCGCGCCTCGGTTCTTCTGCTTGGGCCTATCTTGGCGAGAATCGGGCATGCACAGCTGCCGTATCCCGGGGGCTGCGTCCTCGGCGCTCGACCGCTGGATACCCACGTCGATGTCTTCCGTAGTCTCAAAGTGGAGGAAGTTGACGCGAACGGTGAGGCGATGATCTCCTTAAAAGGTTTTCCGCAGGCCGGTCTGATCGTAATGCCCGAGATGAGTGTAACCGGTACCGAAAATGCCATCATGGCCGCAGCACTTGCCCATGGGCAGACGAGTATCAGACTCGCCGCTGTCGAGCCGCATGTCCAAGATCTCTGCAACTTCATCAATAAACTTGGGGGTCACATCACGGGAATCGGTACGCATACGATCAACGTTAATGGAGAAAAGACGCTTCACGGCGCCGAGTATACGATAACTCCGGACTACCTTGAGACGGGGACCTTCGCACTCGCGGCCTTTCTGACCGGAGGAGATGTGAAGCTGCTCGATATCGTTCCCAGTCACCTTGATCCTTTTTGGAACCTCCTCAAAAAGATGGGCGGAAACTTCACACTTGGAGATACCTGGGCCCATATCAAGCCCACCGCAAGCTGGAAGTCCTGCGACCGTCTTCAGACAAATGTCTTCCCGGGCTTCCCCACCGACCTACAGCCACCCTTTGCCATCCTTCTGACCCAAGCTCAGGGTGAAAGCTACATCCATGAGGCGCTCTTTGAAGGCCGCTTTGCCTACTTTGCCGAGCTGGCCAAGATGGGTGCCTCGATCAAGACGATGAGCGATCATCAGGCAACAATTCACGGCCCCACTCCACTCAAGGCTGCGGAGGTGCGGAGTTGTGATATTCGTGCGGGTGCCGCCATGATTTTGGCCGGTCTGTGTGCCGAGGGGACGACAACCGTCACCGATATTCACTACATTGACCGTGGATACGAACAGTTCGACTCAAAACTTCGTGCTCTAGGAGCCGATATTCAGCGCATCAAGGATGTAGAAGAGACTGCGCCCTGTGCCGAAACGGTGACTTCGACCCGCCCGGCGCGATCAGTGCGCAAGACTGTTGCACCGGAGCCCTCGAGCCGGCTGAGCACCTCCGCATTGGGATGATGATAGCTGTTATCGACTCCGACCGAGATGACCGCTAGTTCGGCATGCACAGCTTCTAGAAAAGCGGGAATGCTGCTCGTCTTGCTCCCGTGGTGGGGTACTTTGAGAATGGTCGATGTTAGGGCCTCGTTATAGGCCCGTACGAGCTCTTCTTCGGTTGGAACCTCAATATCTCCCGTAATGAGGATTGACCGTCCTGCAAAGCGAACCTGTGCAACCAGGGAGGCATTGTTGGCGGCGGCCGGAGCGGTGATGACCGGTCGAAACGGATAGATCAGGTCGATCGTCACACCATCATCGAGCTCTAGATCGTCGCGCTCGTCGGCGAAGATTACCGGAACCATTGCTGCCCGTGCCTGACGAATAATCGCACCGGAGAGGCCGGCGTTGGATTTGAAGCTGCTCACGTAGAGTGCGCCAACCTCGTAGTTTTTGAGAACGTGGAGAATCCCCTCAAGATGATCGCGGTCGGGGTGAGTCACAAAAATCGCATCAATGCGCTTGCTGAAGAAGGGCATGACCGCGCCAAGTTCACTAACGACGGTCTTTCCCGGTCCACCATCAAAGAGGAATCGGTGTCCCGAGGGCGTCTGCAGAAAAAGCGCATCTCCCTGGCCTACATTGAGGGCGTAAAAGTGAAGGTCACCGTCCGGAAGGTCGCTGACGAGGAAGAAGAGGCTGCCGAACGAGATCGCGATGACCCCCAGAATGAGCCGACGTAACCACATGCAAAAAGGATAGTGGCCTCTAATTAAAAACCGATGAACGAGTTATGAACCCGCTCACCGGTTTTATTTATTATCGTTGGGCCGCATCTATATCACGGTGCGGCCGTTTTTTTCTACTACTGACGTCGTTTTTTGCGTTTTCTGTAGAGTCCCATGAGAACACCCGTCACGCCGGCGGCAAAGACGCCCGGACCGGTTTTGGGAAGGAATACGGAGGTGAACGTTCCGGGACTCTCATTGCCCGTCTGGTCGGTGGCGCTGAGACGGAAGCTGTACCAGCTGCCCGGTTCAAGGTTCTGAACCTCAACTGAGCTTGTGGTCGAGCCTAGTGACTGTCCCTCTCCAAATGTTGTGGTATTTTCGCCCGTTCCTTGATAGATGCGGTAGTCGGCAAGATCGCCGGCGGTGTTCGCACTCTCCTTCCATTTGAGCTCGATAATGCTCTTCTGGAGGTCTTTAACACGTGCTACGAACTCGGTGACATCTTCAGGGGGGATAAGATCTTCAACACCTGCGCCGCGGCCGCTAACGGTCGTAGGGGCATCAAGGGCGGAGAGCTCGTTGCCCGCCTTGTCGGTGAGGCCTCCGAGAGTAATCTCGTAGTCGACGGGAGCCTGGGGTGCGGTTGTAAGGTAGAGGACGGTCTCATCAACGCTGAGGCTGATATTAGTGAGCGCCAGAATGTTTATCGGATTTTCTCGATCGGCTTCGGCTGTACCGGCTTTTACCACCTTGATCTGTTCGCCGATAGTATCACTGGGGACGACGGGCTCCGAGAAGGTAACTGCAATACGGTCATTGAAATCGGCGACGGCCGAGATGACTGTCGGAGGTGTGGTATCACTCTCGCTGGCGGCAGGCTCATCGGCAACAGCCCGTTCGTTTGGTGGTGTTGTTACGGCAAGGCCGTCAAAAGATCCTGTATCTGAGGTTCCGCTAATAACGGGGTTGTCCAGAAGGTCTTTGACCTCTATACCCGCTGTTAGTACATACTCAACTCCCGCTGTCTGAGGAGCCGTTGTGAGGAGGAGTGTGGAGTCGGTCTCGTCTTCGGTATCCATCTCGGCGCGCTGTACCGCGAGGCGGGTGCCTTCGGTGGCGGTCTCGATGGTGAAAGCGCTCTCTGGCTGCTCTTCGGGGAGCTGCACGGCTTCGGAGAAGACGACACGAACGGTAATACCGTCCACCGCTACTACTTCTGTAACCTGTGGGGCCTGGCCGTTGTCCTCACTTCCTGCGAGCTGAAGTCCGGCGCGAGGAGTAGCGGTCGCTTCGGGGCTGTAGCTGATACTCTCATTGCCTGCGGCATCAACGGCAGTTACTGAAAAGTAGTAGGGCTGGCCGTTAGTTAGATTGCTTACTGTGTACTGAGTGACGTTGCCTGTGCTGAGTGTTGGAAGGTTATAAACATCGCCATCAACGACAACCGGCTGGGTTCCGGCGTAGATCTTGTAGGCGGTTACGCCAACGTTGTCCGTGGCGGGCTGCCACTGGAGCAGTATCTCCGCATCACCAGGCTGGGCGCTCACCTCAACGACATCGTCCGGCTCGGTGGTATCACCACTCTGCGCCCGGGCAGTTAGGAGTGCACCGCCGGTCAGTGTCAGCATGAGAGCCGTTAGTGCCAGTGCAAGGTACCGTTTTGGTCGTGATGTGTTTTTCATAGTATCTGTAGTAGAAAGGAAGTTTTTGCGCTCTTGAATTTCATAAGATTATACCAGACAATAAAAAGACCTATCAACCAAGTGACGTAGTCATATCCCTGAAACATTGTTTGGTTTTTTGTGGGCGGAGAGGGGGATTTTTGTTAGAATTAGCGAGTAATGACTTTTGTTAAAGACCAGATCGCAGCTCTCCTCAAAACGGCCCTGGAGTCGTTGGAGCTTTCTGATGGAGCAGAGATCCACCTGGAGTATCCCCTCGAGGCGGTGCATGGAGACTACTCCACAAACCTCGCGCTTACCTTGAGTAAAAAAGCGGGGAGACCGCCCCGCGAGCTGGCTCAGGCTTTACTGGAAGCCCTTGAGCCCGTTGACTGGATAGACCGCGTCGAGATCGCCGGGCCCGGTTTTATTAACTTCTACCTTTCACGTTCATTCCTCTCGAATTTTTCGTCTCACGTTCTGGGGGAGGGGGAGCAGTACGGCTCGTCATCCGCCTACAAAGGCCAAACCGTTGTTACCGACTCTTCTCACCCTAACGTTGCCAAGCCCCTCGGAGTTCACCACCTGCTCTCGACAATTCTCGGCGGTGCAATCAACAAGATGCTGGCCCAAGTCGGTTATACGGTTATTCGAGACAACTATCTGGGCGACTGGGGTACGCAGTTCGGTAAACTTCTCTACGCCTACAAAACGTGGGGCGACGAGGCCGTTGTTAAGGCCGACCCCATCCCCGAACTCCTCAAACTTTATATCCGTTTTCACGATGAGGTGGAGGCCGATCCCTCCATTGAAGATAAAGGGCGCGCCGAGTTTAAGAAGCTCGAACAGGGCGATGCTGAAAATAAGGAGCTCTGGGAGTGGGTTGTCGGCCTCAGCTTGAAAGAATTTTTCGCCACTTACGAGCGGCTCGGTGTGACCTTCGACCAGATGAATGGTGAGAGTTTCTATGAGGATAAGATGGCGGCCATTATAAAGATGGGAGTAGAGCGCGGCCTTTTTGTGGAGGGGGAGAAAGGTGCGCTGATCTGTCCTTTTGATCACGATCGCTATCCGCCCTGCCTGATCCGAAAGTCCGACGGGGCGACCCTCTACGCAACGCGCGATCTTGCTCGTATCAAGTACTGGGAAGAGACGTGGCATCCGCAGAAGATGATTAATATCGTCGACACAGCTCAGCAGATGTACTTCCAGCAGATCTTCGAGGTCGCGAAAAAAATGGAGCTGACGCCTGCTGAGAATATCCATCTGTGGTTCGGTCGGATGCGCTTCCCCGAGAAGAAGATGAGCACGCGTAAGGGCAACATCGTTCTGCTGGAGGAGGTTTTGGATGAGGCTGAAGAGAGGGCCTTTATCCTTGTAGAGGAGAAGAGTCCACATCTTCCCGAGGCGAAAAAACGTGAAATTGCACGTATGATCGGTATCGGAGCTCTCAAGTATGCTGTTCTCGCCCAAAATCCCACAACGGATATCACCTTCACTTGGGACAAGATGCTGAGCCTTGAAGGCAACAGCTCCCCTTACTTGCAGTACAGTGTGGCACGCGCTCACTCCATCCTTCGGAAGGCTGAAGAAGAGGGCGGCGAGGTGGTTCCGGCTGATCAGATCGCCGAACTCACTGAAAATGCCGAGCTGACCGTTGCTCGTCTGCTGCCACGTTACCCGGAGGTACTGGTACACGCGACCAATGAGCTGCGCCCCAATCTGGTAGCCAACTACCTTTTTGAGCTCGCTTCCGCTTTCAACTCCTTCTATGGAAATGTGCATGTTCTAAAGGCCGAGCCCAAACTCCGCGCACGTCGCCTTATACTGGTTGAGGCCACGGCACAGGTACTTAAAAACGGCCTCAAACTTTTCGGCATAGAGACGCCGGAGGAGATGTAGGGAAACAGCCGCTGCAGCTTTTAGCGTACCCCGTCGGCTGAGTAGGGCGTCAGGCTCTCACCATAGCCACCATAAGGATCGCCGGGTGTGCCGGCGCCCTGGTCTCCGCGAGGAGCATAAACCGGGTCATCCGTCTCGGGGGCCGCTGAGGGTGCAACGCGGCGGACGGGCCGTGGGGCTGGTTTTGTTGGGAGTGCGCTTGAGTCGGCCTTCTCGGTTTGGGTGCTCTCGGCCTTAGTTGATGTCTTGGTAGACTCGGTGGCGCTTGATTTTGCTTCAGGGAGTGGGAGCTCTTTCTTGAAGTCGTAGGCCGTGCAGAGCTTGTCGTAGTTGTCGCACGAGACGTGGTTGTCGCCGTTTGCCGAGCAGGCCTCCGCGAGCTGTTTGCAGACCTTCTCGTTCGCCTTCGGAACCATCGAGAGGTTTCCCTCAAGCGTCTCACTATTGCTGCTGAGGAGGGCGAGCAGCACGAGGGCTACGATGCCTACCACAATCCAAATTTTAGTCTTTTTTTGCATAGTCTTTTATAGATTAGCCCCGTTTTGGGAAGTTGGGAACAGGAGCTTTAGCTGGCCGAGGTGTAGGTCAGACTTTGGCCTACGTTTCCGCTAAACCAGTCAGGTGTAGCGAGTGAGTGATGCGGCAGAGCCACACTCGACCATATGAAGAAGCCACCTTCGGGAACGAAGGGGGGGTCGCCTCTGCCAACGCCAATACCCATCAGGGGAGTGTATCGTTCACCTTCAACAAAGCGGATATCTGTATTTGCACTGTAGCGGCCGTCTCCATCGGTATCTAGGTAGAGCAGGTCGTTGCCAGTGACGCCGGGGTTATTATCGACCACGTTGAGCGGCCAGTTGGCTGGACCGTTCAGGCGCTGCATATCGGCCGGATTTGTAGTGTCAACTCTGAGAGCAATCTCTTGGCCCGCATCGTAGCGCTTATTGTAGTTGCGATCGAAATAGACTACGGCATCGTAGTTCCTGCTTGGATCGGGATCCTCAAATCTCAGTGTCCCCCCCTCCCTAGTGGAGCTGGAACCATTAAGCTGAGTGAGGTTATTGTGGCCTGTGTCCTCGGCGATGAGTTGAATGAGCTGTTCTTGGGGCTGTTCCCAGATCTGGGTTGGCTTGAGCGCCCGAGTCTCTATACTAAGCCGACTGTCCATGTCGCCTTGGCCACTGGGGTCGCCAAACGTACAAGCTGTGCCACAGAGCATGAGTGCTCCGGCACTCTGGTTGGCGGCTCCTGAGAAGTCACGCAAAAATGTCATCTCAACCTGGTCTTGGTTGGCGGCTACACCACTAAAGTTGGCAGTTAGTGTGTAGTTTTTTGTCTCGTTGCGAGACAGTCGTTTTTCATCATCCCAGGTTACAACGATTAGGCCATACTCATCGCCATTAACAACGTGTTGAAGATTTTGAGGGACGTTTGACATGGTATTGAAACCAGCCTTTCGCACAATACTTTGAGGATTCGTCAGGTCAACGCCAAAGTTTGTAACCATTGATATCTCATCGTTTATGGAGCGGCCATTTTCAAGGAGTTGGAAGTCTCGAGCCGTGATGAAGGCTCTGCCCTGTTCGGCTTCGCGCGTGGGCATCTTGAAGGCGATGACAAAGCGTTTGAGAGCTACCTCATTCGTCTGCGGGGCGCTGACTACCATGCCCCATAGCGTGTTCAAGCCGTTATTCAGTGTTTGGTTTCGAGCAAGTCCGTTGTCTCCTTGTACTCGAGGAGGCTGACGAGGGGCACGTACGGCCGCACTATAATCATCCGGGCCGTTAACATCCGGAGTTGGCGCGCGGGCGGGTTGAGCCGGTTGGGCCTCGGGTGTAGCTTCTTGAGCTGGTTGGGCGGGCGTCTGCTCGTTATCCTGTCGTGCGTTCTGGTATATCCGCTGGAAGCCACTTCCACTCACACCCTGGCTGATCTGTGGGGCCGGGGCACCGGGCCCGTCGTCGCCATTATTGGCGGTTTCGCCACTAGTGCGGAGGTTTTCACTCCGCTGAGTTGAGATGTCCTCTGCCTTTGGAAGGGCGGGAGCGGCACGTCGTCGTGCGGTGTTGAGGTTGAGGGCCGGTGGAGTCGCGGGGGCTTTTTTCTTATCCTGCACAGCCGTCTTAGTCTTCGAGGTCAGTGAGATGTTCGTCAGCTTTCCCTGTAAAAGATCACTACTACTTGAAAAAACGGCAGCTCCCACTACGAGAGCCAGTCCAACTCCTATTATGATTTTCGTACGCAGCTGCATGATTTTTTGTGTTAATTTTGAGCTCAAACTTCTTCCAATTATAACACAAAAAGACCCACAGGGGCAACCGCGGGTCTTTTTGGAAGGCTGAGTTCAGGGCTTAGTGGTCTAAGTTGGGGAGTTACTCATCTGATTCGAAAGGGCTCGTTTCCCTCAAAGCTACCTGTACTCCGGGCTGAGCGACTCTCATAACGAGGCCGCCATCGCTGTAGTTGAACATCAGTCCGAATGCCCTTACTTGGCGTTTTTCCGCATCGCAGAAGGCGTTGTTCACGACGTGCTGATCATTACCGGCGACGCTGTCCTCAAAGATGAGCCAGCTGCCGGGGGTGGCAGTGGATTGGGCCGTTGCGGGCCGGCCGGGCATGTAGCGTACACAAATGGGGAGCTTCCCGTCGGGTCGGCGGAGGCGTCCGCTTCTGCCAAACTGGAACAGATGGCCAGCCGTCTCATAGCTGAGAAGTTTTTCTCCAGGCTGGAGAACGAGGGGTGCTTCTTGTGGATTGAGTGAAGTCCCGTCTGCTGCCTGCACCGGGGCGGGCCAGCGGAGGGTGGCTCCGAGGTCTGTGTGGGTCATAGCTTTTTGCTCGGCGGGTGTGGGCGCAACTGGTTTCATGTTCCAGCGGAAGGCATCTTTAGGGAGGTCGGCAACCGCGTCCGCCACTTCAGGTGGAATGGGCCTGGAGGGCTCGGTCGGCGTGCGCTCCCACTGTGGGGCGGTTGACTCTGGTGCCTGTGGCTGAGAGGCCGGGGTGGCAACCGGTGGACGCAGGGCGGGCTGTGCGCGGGTATCGCCAAGTGGATTTTTGGGGCCCTTGGCGTCCCAGTCTATGATTACTTTTGGCTTATCTGTTGGGCTATCTGGTCCTTTTGGTGGTCGCATAAAGAGTGGGCTAAGGGTAATGCGTGGCGGGAACTATACCATGTATTTATTTATGTGTAAATGGGTTGGGTGTGGAATAGACCGCCTTGGCGCGCTGCCGCCACGCACTATTGACTGAGTGTAGTAATTGTGCGATAGTGCG
>Ga0051982_10000990_pt1 | contig 12194 bp, 8 predicted proteins | sample CryGey02umfilter_3_FD_56238 | JGI IMG/M metagenome (GOLD analysis project Ga0051982, IMG submission 56238) | Groundwater microbial communities from aquifer in Utah, USA - Crystal Geyser 4/9/14 0.2 um filter | ecosystem: Environmental > Aquatic > Deep subsurface > Groundwater | place: USA: Utah... | reverse complement strand
TTACTTTTAAATTGATTATGAGGTCTCTGCTCCAACTCTTTGTTTTCAAGTTCAAGAGCCACGACTTTCTCCTCAAGTTTTTTGATCCACGAGGTAACATGTACCGCGAACTCGGGTGAAATCCATTGTGCTATGTTTATAGCAACCTGAGGATGAGCCCAAGCATGCCTATCGCCGTTCCCGCCATTATGGAACTTGATTAAGTCGACGGTGCAATTTTGCACCGTCGATGATAAGACTTGTAAGAAGGCTTTCGATTTTGATGAACGCATCCATGTCTTTAGTTCGCGCTTACCTGCCTTACATAATTCAGTAATATTAACATATCCGTCTTCTTCACGCATTATGATAGTACGAGAGTTCAGCGTTAACTGTTTTGTATCATTGTCTTTACGTAGTTTGGGTGCTGTCGGGTTGTTTGTACATTCGCTCATTTCCTCTTCACCTTCCTCTTCACCTTCCTCTTCACTTTCCTCTTCACTTTCCTCTTCACTCTCTTCCTCTCGATTCAGTAGTATGAAGGATTTGATTAGCTTTCCAACCTTCGGTCGTGGCTTGCTCTTCTCACAGTATTCCAGAAATGCGAGAGAGCCTTCTCGATCGCCAAACGAACATCGCATCCGGAACTCATCATTGGTTTGATTAGATGATTCTACACACTCTGTTGGTAAGGCTTTATAGGATACAGTCTTCTTCCACGCTCGAATATCGATGCCGTAGACAGTGGAAATATCAGTCAAGTTTATGCGACCTGTTTCTCTGTCGGCGCGGATGAACATACGGATATCATCAATGGATGGGAGTTCCTGGAAATATGGATCAGATATACTGGCACGCTCGCGGTACATGCCGGGGATCTGGCTGGCTAACTTCGTCCCGTATTGTAGCGGTTTATGCTTCTTTTCCCCAAGCCAGTCACCAAATGCTTTGAAGGCCTCAAGTGAAAACCAGCTTCCAGTGTTCTTATGTGTCCAAACACACTTAAACACCCCATATGTCTTGTCTAGTTTGGCAATCAACTCTTTCGCGAGTTTTGTCCGTTTCCAGCGTTCACCTGTACTTTCTATTCCATTACAGACGCTGTTCACGTTGACAAATAGTCGACTGTAGGCTGGAGAGACATGGACAATATGTTTCTCGTTATCTATATAGCATTGCAATGGCGTGTGGTCGCGAATGAGATTCATACGTCTTAGAATCAATGCCTTAAATCAGTTTTTTTTGCTGACATGAACAGAAAATATATTGGCATCTTTTTTCGGGAGCATTTGCTCACGAAACATGTATAATTAGACTGTTGTACAAGGAGTGAGAGATAGGATGATAGTCACGGTTCGTTTAGGGACACTTGTGCCTGATCACTATGTTTCCTTCTGAGATGTACGCCTAGGCTATCCTTTGAGCAGTACATCAACCCGCAATGAGAACATTCAAATTCTTCTTGTTTTCCTTTCTTGCAATCCTTCTTTGCCTTCTTAAAACATTCCTTGCAGTAAGAATGCCGTCCGTCTTTCGATGCTGAATGCACGTTGAACTGATCTAATGGTTTCACGATATCACACTTCCTACATATCTTATCTGTAACATTCATCTTCACTTTTGCCTTGTATTCGAGTGTTTTCGCAGTCTTACATTTCTTGCAATAACATGACTTGCCATCTGGCCTTCTTGAGTCAAGGCCAAACTCACTCTTATTCATCTCTTTATTGCACCGCGCACATACTTTCTTATCGCTTGTAACATTCGCAAGAGCTTTCTTTGTCTTCTCACTCAGTATAGAGTATGTCTCATCTTCCTTGTTCATTAGATGCCCATACTCGTCTGCGAAATTCTCGTTCTCCTGATGCGGAGCATCAGGATATAATGCGAGTATTGTTCTAACACTTGCAATCATGTCTTTAATTGGAACATTGTAAATTCCCTCTCTATTCTGTTGTCTATTGTTCTTATACATTCTCTGGATATGCTTCTCAATTAGAGCGGCATCCGGACTATGACAAGCGTATAATATCTTAACTGTACATGGAAATGCTGTAGTGTAATACACGTTTCGCTCAGATAAATTCCCACTATATCCAGGTTTTGAGAACGAACAGTCGTCTGGATTGCCCATTATATAGAAGCAAGGACCCTTTTTAAACTTACGTCTCGTGCGCTTTTGCAAATGTTGGTCGTAGCGTCGTTGTATATCGACAGTCATGAATTTTTGCACTTCGAGATCTGCATCTTTCTCCTGCAGTTGGTCATCCTTTTCCCTCAACTCTTCATCTTTTTCTTTCAGTTGTTGGAGAAGGTATTCTAACTCCTTGGATATTTCTCCTTCGCTCTTTTCCTCTCCGAGTTTCACTTCCTTTGTTATGATCAATTCTCGTACCCATTTTGATACCTGTAGACCAAATGATGGGCTGCACCATTGTGCAAGATGTATACCAAGATCCGGGTGCACCCAAGTGCCTTGTTTGCGATCTGTAGAATTCCCTCTTAATACTTGAATGAACTGTGATGAAACTCCATTTGGAGTTTCACGTTTCGCTTCTTCTTTCTCAAGTTTCTTTACCAATTCCTGTGTATCATTACTCTTTGACCAACTCCATATCCTCTTCTTTGCCGCTTGACATAAACCCGTGCCGTATATGTATCCATCTTCTCGCATTGGGATAGTGAATTCGCTCTCATCATCCAAAGTCAGTTTACAGTTGAAGAACTCTCCTTCTTTTTCAAATGTTCGTGTTGTTGTGGTTGCTTCTATGATCAACTAATTGATTCCAGTTTCTGGATGATGCAAACACATCATCGCGTTTCTTGAGGCAAATGTCTGACGGAGATGTATACATACGTATTCAACCGTGTCGTGGGAGGAATTATGATAGTGATTGGGTGATTTTATTCATTTTGGGGGTGATTCGTGGGATAATAGAGTGTATGAGAGGATGTGAGCGGAGAAATCGTTGATTCGTTTAATAGGGGCTTAGAGCGTGATTTTGTGATTTGCAAATTATTTTCTTGGGTAGTACCAAATGGCAAGCATCTGTACATCGAACGTAACCTCTGGGTTCATTGATCTCGCGACATTCGACGAAATCGAAAAATATCTCTATGGTGGCCCTGATGCCACCGCGTACTTTGTACGTGAGACCAGAAAATCTACTTGGTTTACACAGGTTCCTGTGGTTCTATCCCGTGCATCCGGAAGTCCCGCGTTCAATACAGAATGGTCTGTGAGCATTTCTCGTGCTGGTGATTATCTTCTCCAGACTTGGCTTCGACTCACCACACCTTCGGTCACCCTCGCAGTCGGTAATCAATTCGGCGCGAATGGTCGCCTCAGGTGGACCCGTAATTTCATGCATAACATCATGCGTGAGTGTTGTATCACCTTTAACGATCTTGTAGCTGCTCGCTTTGACAACTACCATCTTGATTTCTGGGCTGCCTTCACTGTCCCTGCCGGCAAGAGGAATGGCTATAATAACATGATAGGTAATTTTGACAGTTTGACAGGACCTACAGCTGCTGGCGGTACTATTCCGGCGTTCACCCTCAATTTGCCTCTACCATTCTTCTATGGTCGTGACAGTGGGGTTGCCTTGCCAACTGCTGCGTTGCCTTACAATGACATGAGGATTAACTTTTCGTTCAGAAACTGGTCTGATTTGTTGATTTTGGACAATCTTGCTGCGGCTGCGGGAACTGATCCTCGTACTACGCCAACTGTTGCTACTGACTTGGGTGGTACTACTCCTACCCTTGGCACTACTCAGGTATGGGCTGACTACGCGATCGTTTCTAACGATGAGCGTAAGCGTATGGCATGTGCTCCTCGTGATATCCTCATCGAGCAGGCACAGACAGCTCCTCGCCAGGCATTCAACCCTTCGAACAACCAGACACCGCAATACGATATTCGTTTCTCGCATGCGATCAAGGTCTTGTTCTTCGGTGTCCGCAATACCACATTCGTCGGAGAATGGTCCAACTGGACTTCGGCTTCCCCCGTCCCAGGAGCAGTCGTCGTTAATTTCACACCATCCGGTGCAGTCGACCCAATCCTCCAAACTTCTCTCGTCTACGAAAACACCAACCGTCTCGCTCAAATGGGATCTGACTACTTCTCGCTAGTCAACCCATACTTCCACGCCCCTGTCATCCCACTAGACACCGGATTCCACGTCTATTCGTACTCTCTAGACTTCATCTGCCTAGATCCTATGGGTTCTACCAATTATGGTAAATTAACCAACGTTAGTATTTCACCCGAAGCTTCTGCTGGCGCGATCGCGGGATCTGCAGGCACTGGCGCGGCTGGATCTGGAGCTGATTATAGTCAGACCTATGAATTTGTGGTAACTGCAGTAGATAATAATATCATTGAAAATTGGCTCCGCCAAGATTCTGGTGATAAACAGGCGGCTGCCCACCTAGAGTGGGGTAAACAGTGCAACCGCCTAGTCGCATGCTCTGCTTAAATGCAGAGTAGCGGCAAGATTCCTCGTTGCGGGGACGTCCTTAGAGCTTTTTCTACTACTCAGGCACTGGAAACTTTGCTTGATACCCGGGGTAATGACCTAGGGCATAGTAAAAACGAAAAAGATTGGATAATCCGCAGGCTTACTTCCTACGTCCGTTATGATAGGATATGGAAGGGTCTCACAGACTGAACGGGAATCGGTCGACGATGAAGGTCTAATCAACCCAAGTCGGCTTAAGGTACAGTCGGTCCCCAACTGAAAGGTTGGGGGTAGAGATGCAGAATCTCAGGTGGAGCATTGGGTGAACATGGGAGGCCCGTAACAGTAGGCTGCTATTGAAGGTGTGATATCCCTTCAGTAGGTAAACAGTGTAAGATATCACCTTGTGGAGTGAACACAAGATATAACCTACTAGTCATACTATCAAGTATAGTTATGGCAAAACAGCTTAAAATGTGCGGGAAACCCCTTAAGCTTGAACTACTACTCCCTCCTGGAAACAGGATGAGGATACCCAGGGTAATGACCTAGGGCATAGTAATAACGTTCAAGATTGGGCAATCCGCGGGTAAAGAATCTAACTCCGTTATGCAAGGATATGATTCTCCCTCAACGACTACCGGGTTGTTGGTCCTAGGTACTTAGCACGTACTTATTATGGGCTTATGGTATAGTCTGGCCTCATGTGAAAGCATGGGGGATACAGAAACGTTCCCAGTTCTGTAAATCGGTTGTTTCAACTCAAGAAAAACAACCTTCCGTATAACACTATTTTTATACTGCTTCGTCAGCTATAAAAATGAATATTTGGAGGCCAAATGGTCGAGAAGTACATTGTCAAGGATACGAACCCAGATGTCTTGACCTTCTTATCAAAACGTACAACGAAGAGGATATACTGGTGAATCGTACAGACATGCCTGAGATATGGTACACTAATGCGAAACGGAACGGTAAACGATCTCTTTATTATCCAGACATGTATATACCGAGCAAGAATATTATTGTTGAAGTGAAGAGCGAATATACTTTGTATAAATCAAAAGATGCTGAGAACAATCCTGCAAAATTTGATGCTGTTGTCAACAATGGGTATAATCTTCATCTCTACGTATTTGATAAGAAACATTTCCTTTATTGCAAAATCTACACGACAAAATATGTGATAACGATCAGCAAACAAAGGAATAATACAAACTCACAACAAAATTACTACGATATTATTTGCAACTTTAATCGTGCAACTTCCGCCTCCAATTCTAATACTCTTCTTTCCGCAATCTCTCTCCCAAGTCTATGATCGTTATCCTTTACTAACTTACCAATACCTGCAATAAAGTCGCGTAGAGTACCTTCAGGCTTAAATACCTCTTTCTGTCGTCTAAATTCCACCTTAAACCGATCAAGAAGTCTATGAATCATCACCTCTATTTTCCTAGAAGAGATCCGATAAAGTCCAATCATCCTAAACTGAGAGTATCCAGACTCAGTACTTGTATGTTTCACCGTTCTCTCATCTAATCCACTGTCCGTTGATCCAACCTTAATCATACCATTTCCCACGTATGCCGCATAAAGTGTCATACAAGAACGGTTTTGAGACCAATCAAGTTCGCTCTCCAGTATCTCTGCCTCAATATCCCTCTGCGACATATCAGTAATAGGTCGTACACGTCTCTCAAGAGTTACGGATCCTGTTGAAAATAACTCTTGCATCGTTCGTGATACTTGGATAGCAAATACTGGAGATACCCATTGTGCCAAAGGAATAACAAGGTCTCTGTGTATCCAAGTGCCTTGTTTGAATCTTGTCGTGTTACCTTTGTAAGTTTCGATGAGTTGTGAACCGGGTATATTCGTATCACTTTCTAACGCCTTGATTAGGGCTCGTCCTTGGTCCGTACGATGCCAGTCATAAAATTCTTTCGCACCTGCTTTACACAACTCTGTCGCATTAACATACCCATCTTCACGTACAGAAATCTCGTACATGTTTCCTTTATCCAATCCGATCTTACATGTTTTCACCCATGGCACAACCGCATTCATATCTGTAGACACTTCTTCACCAGTCTCGGTATCGACATGAATTGATTTCTTCTCATCATCCTTCTCAATGAGTTCAATGAGAGAGTCTTTGTTGAGGTTATTGTACATGATAAAACCGCGGTCTTTGCAAACTGATTTCAACTGATTACAAGTCATGTCCTTGTAACTTTTGTGTTGCTCTTCGAGAGCTGTCTCCAATGGTCTAGCATCATACTCACGAAGCAAGACAATCATCTCATCTTTCTTAAGTTTTGTTGATACAATTCCGCGTTCCACACACTTATCCTTCAGTCGATGTACATTCATCAACCTATAGTCAAGTCTATCTTCGAGAGGAGTCTGGTTCTCCGTATCATGTACCTTGCTCCAAATTTGTTGTCGACGTCTCCGTACGGCTTCTGTCATGCGGTCTAAGAGAGTCTTCAACGATTTTGCATTCCTTACACCCTTTGTGATCCCTATTGCCTCTGCAGCATCACCCAATGCTTTGTTCCCTAATCCTTTCCATTGTTTGACTTCACTTGCTGAAATAGGAATGCGAACCACATCAATGTAGTCTCTCCACTCTTTCGTTGGTGTGATGCTGCGGGCTTGAAATGGATCACTATCTTCGTCATCTGGATGTTCAGTTGCGTACTGGAATGTGACCATCCAGTTTCCAACTGTTACTCCAGATATGTGTCCAATACCGCCTCGTACCGACTTCCCTTGGAACATCCGTGAGACCTTTTGTGTTCCAACACACTCGCATGCTTCAAAAAGTTCTTCATAATATACACCTGCCTCATGTGCTTCCTGAACGAAAGCATGAGGGTTTGATAAACGTTTTACACCCATTTCTATATTTATAATTTATCTCTTTAAGTCACAATTAAAGAGAGATTTGTGTCTGAATTAAGTTCACAACTATATCAACATCTGATAATTCACACAAACTTGATGAATATTCCGTCTCTATTTTAGCTAATATCGTCAAAAGGATTATGTCACGTTAGGATATCAATAAAACATTAGAAAAATGATTTTTCTTCTTAGATTTCAGAATAAAAATCGTGCGAACGAAATGTCAAACATTACACAAAGTCTCAAACACTTTCCAACGGCTCCACCTATGCCAGTTACACTAGCGGACATCGAAAAACCAGATGCTCGAATGAAGAGATTAAACAATGAGCTACACAACCTTCAGATAGAACTAATTAACTCAAAAAAGAATGGAAAAACACACCAAGAAAGGAAAGAATTGAAGAGAAAATGTCAAGAGCTCGACAAAGAATTAGACAATGCCCACAACGAATATCAAGATTATCTTTCCGAAAGCATTGCAGGTAGTTGCGGAATACAAACTCCAAGATCGTCTAATGACCATATAATCCCACCTGCACAAAACCCAAACGCATCGATACCACCACCGTACGAGTCTGAAGTTGAACATGCGAAAATAGACGTTGATATCGCTGAGAAAGCTCTAATAGAAGCATTTAATTGTCTTGGTATAGACTCATCAACTATCCTAGACGAAGTTCGTGTACATCCGTCAGACTATGTTAACGACACACGCCCTGTCGTAAAGAGATTAGCAGATGCAATTCAAACATACAACAAAGCAACGATCACAGAAATTCATTGCACTGCATCCTCATCTCTCAAGAATCTACGGGAATATTTCGATTATCGTATTGACGAACTTGTAGGTCAAGTAGACGAATCTATTGTAAATAAGAGCGATGCAATTGCACTCCGCATTTCAATTGTGGAAAATGAACGCCTACTTGACAAGCAGAAATTATTAAGATTAGAAAAGATTGTGAACATGATGGCACGACACCTTATGCCGATAACGATTGGTAGATATTCAATTGCTATAAGACAACTTCTTATTGGTGAAACAACCGAGTTTGACGCTTTGGATACACCTCGTCAGATGACATCATTTCAACATAGTCCACAGCATTCCTATACATTCATACAAGCTGCTATCTTCTCTAAAAATGCAAATGTTGTCGAACATGTTCTCAAACAAATGGTGCATGACAAAAAATTAACTCCAAACGGCGATATATACACACTTATAGAAGCCAATGATTTCAAGACAGCCGCTGAATACGGAGATGTGGAAACAGTCAAATTGCTTGTAGAATATGGAGTTCCATTAGGTGAAAGCGGAATCCCGAATACAAAAAAAGGGCTAGAAACAAGGGATTTCTTATCGTCAATCGGTATTCGTTCACATATGAATCTAACAGGTATAACTCCATCAGATGTTATGGATTTAACTGATCTAAATCCACCGGATATAATGGAACGTCACTAATAATTTGTTCGTTGCTTTGGTTTTAACATGGCAGCCATGCCTACTCCCATTGCTTGAGCCGAATTAACACGGTTCTGTTGCATTGAGTTGAGAGACACATCTTGTCTAGATTGGTTCACACCTTTGGTTAGCATGGTTAATGTCTCGGAGGGTGGAGGTACCTGAGCGGTGGGATCCGTATTATTAGCGGCGATGAACGCTTGCTGAGACGGATTCAAGAAAGTCGCATTCCCCATAACAATGGCATTGATATCGTACCAGAGCGTAATATTGATCGATGGTACCCAACCCATTCCATACTTTTGCCCTAATGTTTGTGCATCGGTCGGTGATGCTTTGGTAAAATTTTTGGAAATTTCTACGTACTGGATGATTGCATGTCCTAACTGTATTAGACCTTGCGTATACTTCGAGAGGGTTGCGGCCGTGTTTCCGGCTATTGCGTCTTCACTTACTTTAAGAGCCTGCACGAATGTATTCCAGTTGTTTGTGAATTTTGGCAAACTCACTTGGGGACATAAGTTTTGATCAGAACCCAAGTTTGGTACTACATTACTCCCATTCATACCTTTGGTCTGGGTTTGGAATTGTGGCAACAAGCCAGGCTTGTTTTCTGCGGTCCATAAATACCTGTAAGGTGTGGGAGTCATCCCAATCATGAGAGGGTCGTTGGTAGTCCCCCACAAGTTGCGCAAATCATCAGTCCAAAGCACGGCAGGTTTTGCCATCTCATTTGCCATTGCAAACATTGTTGCGAACCCGGGTAGACTGACTATGCCCTGATTTGCCCAGATAGTCGCATCACTTGCATCTATTCGGGCAAGTGTCACCGCGGTCAGACCGAGGATGGTTATAAAATCTTGATACTGTTTCAAGTATGTCGAGCCGGGTACCTGTGCTGAAGCAGTTCCGTAAATAGAATAGAGTAGGTAAGGAGTCGTCTCGAAGTAGGTATTGGTAGTGACCTCCATTCCTGGTTCAATTGCCGCTACTGCGTTCTGAATGTAGAATTCGATGATCTTGCTAGCACAGATATCGTAATTTTGGAAACAATTAAGCAGACAAAAAATAGTTTTCAATTTGCTCATCTTTATTTAGTTGTGAAACATAAAATGCCCGATGTTTCTAACGTATGGATTGGAGTATCTATCGTTATATTCGTAGCTATATTAATTGCAGTAATTGTATTGGCAATTTTATACAGTAGAAAACATGAGAACATATGCAGTGAAAACAAAGTCGTGCAGCGACTTGCACCATATATGACACCTGAACTTACAGCTCCACCTTTAGAGCCAAGTGGTATCGTCCGTGTATATGTATCAGCTGGGATGTTCGATATCGCCGACACTCTTTTTGCTGTCGGTCCAGACGGAATGAAACCTGGAATTGATTACCAGTCTATCAATCTCGTAGACATGATTTGCAATTTTAGTGACGATCAGTGGAGCGAGTTACGTGACCTCTGTACACTTTGGGATGTTCCTTGGTACGGAATTACAGGCGAAATCGAGAAAATGGGTTGGCAGTCTTACACACCTGTCCGTGATGGCTTAACAATGGCCACCTTGATCGCAGCAGTAAATAAGGCAACTGCAAAAGACCTGACATCTGATGATCCAAACAGCATTTTCTATCCCGCTAATATGAAGAAAACGCTAAAACTGAATACTCTCACCGACGACGACATCACAGGATACGCGGTTGGTCAATGCATCGGTGCAATTGGAACATCCATTGGCGCGAACGACTTATACAACATGTACTCAACCTGCAATGCATGCATAATGAATTATAACGGCATCCAAGCTGATGCTGGCGCTCTTGCTGAAGTCGGTCAGTTAGGCGCACGCGGTGTACCCACCGTCATTCTCAAAGGACAAATTACTGGAGATTTCGGTGGCATTACCAATCCTATGCCCCTAATGGCCACATCCGCCTCAAGCGCTCTATATCCACACTTAACAAACAACCCAGGATCGGTGTACGTCTCTGATGGAGGATCAGGCGCGGCTCTTGTTGCTCTGAAAAATAAGGTAAACCAATTTATCGACGCGGCTAAACGCAAGGACCCCGATTACATGAGTATCGGCGACTACAATGCGAATGTACCTCTTCCACCTCTTCAGATTTTCTGGTCCAAGCTTGGGCAAATATCGTATGCCCTCAAACACAAAGACAAGCATATCATTACTCTTCCAAATGGAAAAACAAACTTCGAGCTCGACTATACAGACTTTTGGTACAAAAACGTGGTACCCGGTCAGCCAGAAGGTCTTGTGAGAGTCTCGATGAAATTCGCAGACAACCTCGCCATTCTCTTAGCTGACCCCCAATACAAGAATGTGCATAAGTACTGGAATTAATTCAATTTAAATTGAATTTTGGAATATTCTAGTTTGTGTTTTGTGTGATAACAATGGGAACGTGCACTTCAAAAGATAAAAGGGATGATATTACCCTTCATATGTGTGAACCGGAAAATAAAGATATCGTAGTATCTCCTACGGATACGATATCTAAGCTGCTTGAGAAAGCATTAAAGAACAGAACTATGCATGGACAAGACAATCCACACATTATATTCAGCGAAGCAATCTTATGTAAAAACAAAACAATTAGACAATGTGGGTTGTGTGATGGGGCATCGTTTTCTGTAGGAGGTTTATATACACAACCTATGATATGCTTGCCAGTCACATCTAAGCCTGTATCTAAGCCTGTATCTAACATACATAAGCCTGTATCTCGACCTACAACTGCACCTACGAGACGACATACAAACTCAAATACAAACTCGCATACAAACTCACATACAAACTCAAATACAAACTCGCATACAAACTCACATACAAACTCACATAGAAACTCACATACAAACTCACATAGAAACTCACATACAAACTCACATAGAAACTCACAAACATCTAACTCAAGCTTATACGATTTTTCGGGATTTGGGGGCTTGGGGAATGGAGGGCTTGGAGGATATGGGGGTGGGGGGCTTGGAGGATATTGGGATGGGGGGTTTGGGGGATATGACTAATATATTTATCCTAGCAGGATAAGAATAGGTTGCCAGTTGATATACATTTTGAACACTATCCGTTATGGATAGTGTATATTATATCGCCAATCCTTGAGATATAATATTTTCATTCACCCAATAAATGAGAAGACAGTCGCGAAGAATCGCAACGAAAAAATCAAGATCAAGGAGGTCTAGGAAAATGTCAAGGAGGAGATCTGGGAGGAGATCTAGGAGGATATCTAGGAGGAGATCGAGGAGATCGAGGAGATCGAGGAGATCTAGGAGATCTAGGAGATCTAGGAGATCTAGGAGATCTAGGAGATCTAGGAGA
>Ga0051982_10000942_pt1 | contig 12498 bp, 10 predicted proteins | sample CryGey02umfilter_3_FD_56238 | JGI IMG/M metagenome (GOLD analysis project Ga0051982, IMG submission 56238) | Groundwater microbial communities from aquifer in Utah, USA - Crystal Geyser 4/9/14 0.2 um filter | ecosystem: Environmental > Aquatic > Deep subsurface > Groundwater | place: USA: Utah... | reverse complement strand
AAGACTTCAACATTCCTAAAATTGTTTATCCTTATATTTTCCTTTAAAAGCCTGAAATTGTCTTCGGCTGGCTCAAAACTATAAATCTTGCCGTTCTTGGCGTGATGAGCAGCATATAATGTGAAGATGCCGATATGGGCCCCAATATCAACTACAACATCCCCCTTCTTGATTTCAAAACCCTTTGGATTGTATGACTCATGAAGCCAAATCTCATTTACAATGAACCTGTCTGTAGCATTAGCCCTAATCTTGTATCTTACCCCATTTCTTAGTTTGTAAGTCAGGATTCCCTTCCTTAAGCCCAAGTATCCAGAGAGATAGGTGTGCGGATTCTTTAGCAGCCTAAGCATTTTAAACAATGTGCGCAATTTGGTAGCCATCAATAGAATTTAATAGCAGATAATATAAACCTTTTCCTAAACATTTTTCTTCCTGTCTATGAAAAATTTATTCTTTATTGTGTTTATAATTAGTATACCATACTATCTTGACAGTATCCGACAAATTTTGCTAATTTGTTTTAATACATATTATCGCGCTTGAATCAATTCGGTTAAATAATATTGGTTTATCAGAAAAATATTCGTCTGTTGCTATCTTTGATCCAGCCCAGCACCCATAATCATCTATAATTAATATCCCTTTTTTTTCTAATAATGGAAATAAATTAATTAATTCATGTTTTGTAGACTCATAAAAATCAGTATCTAACCTCAATAAAGCAATTTTTTTAGGTATAGATTTTGGAATAGTTTCTTCAACTTTTCCCTTGATAAATATTAAATTATTTTTAGGATATCCCATTGAATACATATTTTTTTTAACTTCGTCTAAAGAAGAATAAGCCCATTGATTAAACCCTTTTTTTTGTTTTTTCTTCCAAATATCAATAGCACGGGCTTTTTTATTAGCGACAATATAATCTTTTTCTGTAGGCTTGGACATGCCTTCAAATGTATCGTAAAGATGTATTTTTCTATTTTTCACATTCAATTCAAGAAGGGTGTGAGCAATAATCATTGCACTTCCTCCTCTCCAAACACCACATTCAACAAAATCTCCCGGAATTTTAGAATCTATTATATATTTTATTGATTTATACAATGCATACATTCTTTCCTTAGTCGTCATAGTATATTCTTTGTATTTATTATAAATTTCCATAAATTTTTCATCTCTATCAATAACCTGATCATAATTTTTTGTAAATGTATATCCCTTTGTATTTGCCAAATTTTTTATTGTCCTATAGAGGACGCCCTTTAGTTTTATTTTTAGTCCCATTTTAATAATACTCCAGTATTTATTTGCTACAGTATATAAATTTTACTTTAGCCATATTATTAATCTCTCTCTTTATTTCCTTAGTTAAAAAGTTTAATTTGTTCTTCTTCATTTTTTACGTAAATATGGTGAATTCTGATGAACCTAACACATATTTGTTCAGAATTCCCATGATAGATAATTCCAAAAAACATGCTATAAACAAGGGAATTATCTATAATCCTGAATTTCTTCCCGGCTTTGCCTGCCTTTGTTTTAAAATATCTAAAGACTATTACAAGCCTTCTTCTCTGTTATTAAGTTTTATAGGTTCGATCTTTCTTTTAAGCAGTCTGCCTTTAATCACATTTACAATTATCTTATCATTTTCATCAAGGCATCCTGTTAAGAAAAGTAAGGCAACGTAAACTCCAAAAAACAAAATTCCAGAGATTAATAGAGTTGCGATATTAATTCCGGCTAATTCTCTAATCAAAAATATCAGTGCAGTTGGAATTAACGCAACAATACTTATTTTGAGCATTTTTCTTCTCAATGGAATGATTCTCAGATGTTTCCAAGACTGAAATCCAAAAATCAATCCGAGACAGATAAATGAGACCATAGTCGCAATTGCAGCTCCATCTATTCCGTACCTTGGGATAAGTAATAAATTAAGTACAATATTTAATGCAAGTACTACAAGTGTATACTTAAAGATTAAATGAGATTTTCCCTTCATTAAAACAAGCATTTTTGATATTGCAAAAACAGAAGTAAACATTGCTCCGATTGCTAAGTATCTAAGTACATTTACTGCAACAAGATATTCTTCTCCAAAAAATAGTTTAATGAATGCTCCTGGGAAAATCATAAATAGGATGAATAGGGGCAAACTTATGATATATACCCACTTTCCTGTCTGCTGACTTAATTGTTTAACAAGACCCATATTCCCTTTAGCGTATTCCTTAGTTACCATTGGAAAAAACATTTGACCAAAAAGTTCAACGGAAATTATCAAAAGAAATGCTAGGGGTGCGGCAGCGTTATAAAATCCAACATCTGCCACTGTTTGAAATAAGCCTATCATGAATGAATCTGCCTGGGAAATCAAGGACATAGAAAATCCAAAGAATATCAAGGGGAGTGAATAAGAAAAAATCTTTTTGACAAGTATTTTATCTTTTTTGGGTCTGAGTTTAAAGATTTTTTTAAATGAAACTCTGCAGAAAGTATACGAGATCAAAGTGGTTATTAGAGAAGCTGAAATATAGGTAATTGGAACATTTATGGATCCCACACCTAAAAAGATTAAGGATATAAGAAGAATCAACCTAATCAAATTGTCTGAAATTTTTGAAACATATGTAAGCCAAGCAATTTTTTCATAGGCTTGCATTAACAAGGAGAATATGGTTCTTATCCCTGCAAGGGGGATCATAAAACTAAAAAACTTCAAAAATATTGAAAGTTGAGGGTTTGAAAATAGTTGCTGGGCTATTATGTCGCTGAGGAAAAAAAGAAGCAATCCAGACACTATCCCAGTCATTAACATTAAACCCATGAAAAATTTGACGATGTACGAAACTTTTTCCTCTTTCTTCTTTCCTATATAAAAAGAGAGATACCTTAAAATTCCAGAACCAAGCCCAAATTGAGATAATAAGAGAAACCATCCAAAAATAGTAAACGATAAGATTAGTAGACCATAAACTTCCGGACCATAATATCTTGCAATTATTATTCTGTATGCATATCCTAAAAGCTTAGAAAATATTACTGCGGCTAAAACTATGAGGGATGATCTCGCCAAAAATTTTAGAGATTTGTCAAGTTCGGATTTTTGTTGGGACATATTTAATGAAGAATTCTTCTGTTTATAAAACCATAGATTCAGCTTACATTCGATTATTTAATCAGCTTCTCCTTTGCTGATTTTAGAAAGAATCTCAGAAGGACCGGGTTCTTAAGAGCCAAATAGATGAGTCTGTAAGCATATTTGCTTCCAAGAAGTCTTTTTCTCCTTAATAGTGAGGATAGCTCTACTATGAAGTTTTTTTGATGGAAGAACTCATTGAAAACTTCAGAATCCATATTATTTATTTTATTTAGTCTGAGGAGAGGTATTGAAATAAAGCAAGTATTTTTCTCGTTTAGCATGTCAATTTCCTTTCCTTCAAAAAAAGACCTGAATTTGGATATGTTTTTCATAAAATATTCATTTGAAACTGAAATCTGATTTATTGTCAAGGCCTGAGAGACCTTGCGCTTATCCAAAATGCCAAGTGCCCTAAGAATATTGGATGCGAGATAGTCTTTTAGAATTTTGTCATGAATGTAATAGTCGCAGCAGCTAATTTGTTTTTTTGTTTTTTCTAAGGAATAAGCCTGAAGATAGTCTTTATACCTTAGAGGGTTGGCATTTCCATTGGAAAAAGTGATGTAATTAAATCTCTTAGCTAGAGTCTTAATTTCGGAATCGGACTTTTTCATGTCTTCTTTTGTCAATACTCCAATAGTACCTTTTGTTTTGGGTAATTTGTGCAAGAAAATTTCTGGATTTTCTATTATTTTTTTAAACATTTTTAAAAATTCTTCTAGAATATTGCACCTCTTTATTGCTGCTTTGTAGGAATTTCCAGCTACTTTTTCTCTTTCTTTTTCATTTTTCAAATAATATTTTATTTTTTCCAATAGATCGATGTCATTTCGAACCATAACAATTTCTTTGTTATTCTTAAAAAATTTGAAATATCCTTCAAAATAATCCACCAAACTAAATGACTTACAGGAAGCGATTTCAAAAATCCTCCATTTAAAAGCTGATTTTCCATATTTGTTTTTTGATAATCCCAGATTGATTTTTGTCTGGTTTATTATACCTGCCATTTCTACTGGACTTATATAACCCCGGCAAAAATCCTTAAATTCGGGGTAATTATCCCATCTTCCTCCAAATATTTTCAAATTTACTCCATTATTAATCAAGAATCTCATTGTTCCAACGCGCTCTTCTACAGCGTTTCCTACAAACACTACGTCATAAATTTTCTTAAGATTCATTGGCCTGAATATTTCAGTGTTTATTCCAAGTGTTGGAAATATATTTTTTATGCTCTCCCTATAATAATTTTTTAAATAATTAATCTGATGTATAATTGTGCAATCCATGAATAAGGCGTGATATCTTTTGACAGAGTCAAAATCCTTGTCGTCATCCCCGGATATCGAGATTATTTTCGTCTTAGGTGAAGCTTTCCTAAGCCTATCAAGAGTTTCAAATGTTAATTCATCCCTTCGGGAATTAATGAATATATATTCCGGTTTTTCCTTTTTGACTAATGAAATAAAAAGCCCTTCCATTTTTTTATATCCGTTTAATGCTGTTTCTTTCAGCGGGTCAAACAAAAAAACTTTTCCGAACAATTTTTTGAGCGGGAGGCAGTAATTCTGATACAGGGAGTCTCCCTTAACAGAACAGTTCAGAAAAGCAAACACAAGTTTTTGTTTTTTCAACGTCTTTTCAACTTTTGAGAAGGGTAAATTTTTATTTTTCATCTTTAATAATGACCCATTAGAATAACTTTTTAAATTTTTTATTATTTGAAGATATGTGCTCTTCTAACGCTTCCTGCCAAGAGCGCAATTTTATTTTATTTGAATTCAAACACTCGCTGGGAGATCTTTTTACCTTTGAGCTGAATTCGGCCACAGTTTTCCTTTTTATTCTTATATTCCTTCCAGCATATCTAATAGCCTCCTCCACAAATTCAACTGCTGAAGCTCTTCCTTGGTTAGCTACATGATAGATTCCCGAACAATTCCTGGAAATAAGCTTTTTAATCTCCGTCACCAAGTCTTTTATATAAGTAGGAGAGCCCTCCTGATCGTATGTAGCAATTATTTCGTCTTTATCCATAACTAAATCGAGCATTTTATCAAAAACCCCCTTCTTTGAGTCTTTGCTAGTCCCAAAAACCCATCCTGTTCTGATGACCAAATTTCTATCAGAACTTCCCAGGGCAAAAACTTCCGCAATATATTTCGTTTGGGCATAAATGTTTACAGGGTTTGGAAAACTATCTTCGTTAAATGAATCCTTAATTGAACCATTAAAGACGGATCCTGTGGAAAGCATAATTAAAGGAATTCCTCTTTTTTTCGCTTCTCTTGCAAGATGGTAAACGCCGATTGAATTTACCCTGTATGCATTCAGAGGATTTTCTTCTGAATCTCTGATATTGATGCTTGATAAGGAGAGAATTGCCGAAGGATTATACTTGTCGCAGGCCAAACTTATGCTTTCCGGATTTGTCACATCAAACTCGGATTTGTCAGGTTTTATGCCAAAATCCAGGTTAGAACCGATCATACCGTGGCCCCCTGATATCAAAATTCTCCCTAAATCAGCCAAATTGCATTACCTCCAGTTTGGGAAATGGAATAATTATTCTAAATGGCTCATTCAATTCTTTCAATCTTGACAAGAAGTAGTCTTTGTAGTTCCACGACAAAAGCAAATAGGTCTTTTGCTTGCCTTTTTTGATCTCCTCCCAAGTTTTTACAGGGATATGGACCCCGGGAGCAACCTTATTTTGCTTCAAAACAGTATCATCTACCAAATAGTCTATGTCATCGCAACCGATTTTGCAGTGATTTAGTATTACAACCCCTCTCGCAGGAGCTCCCAGACCTATCAATTTACCGTTTCTTTTCTTTTCTTCATCGATCATTTTTCTCAACTCGTTTTTATAGTTCTCGACCTTCAGAGCTACACAATCATAAGTCTCGGGCTTTGTTAAGCCCGATTTTTCTTCCTCTTTAAGCAAGTTTTTTAAATTTTCTGAAGCAGGAATAGCATTTTCACTCTTCATCACAAAAACCCTCAAAGATCCTCCTTGTGTTGGAATTTTTTCGACATCCACAATTGTTAACCCTGCCATTAAAAATGTCCTAACAAGGGAATAGAGTGAAAATGTGTATACATGCTCATGATAGATTGTATCAAATTGTCCATCAAGAATAGTTTCCAGTGCATAAACTCCTTCCATGACAAGATTTCCAGAATCTTTCATCACAATTCTCGCTGCTTTCAAAAGATCAATATTATCAGGTGTATGGGGTATGACATTCAATGCAACAATAAGGTCAAACTTTCCACGTGTTTTTGCTATCTCCGAGGCCGTGCTTGTGTCAAAAAATTCTGGCATATAATCTATCCCCTTTTCTTTATTCATTTCAACCAAATTTCTTGCAGGATCAACTCCCAATAAATTTGAAGTATATTTTTTGAAAAATGAAAGTAAGGTTCCATCGTTAGACCCAATCTCAACTATTTTGGTTTTGTTATTCACTTTAAATTTGCTAGAAAGATAATCAGCAACTTCATTCAAATGCGAAATATTTGACTTGGAACCGGCCGATAAATGGAGGTAGTTTCTAAATAATTTTTCTGAAGGGACTGTTTTTTCTAATTGAACGAGAAAGCAGTCAGGACAATAGGACAAATTCAGGGGATAAATTTCTTCATCTGCTATGTCTTTTTCATCAATAAAGGCATTAACTGGAGGCATATCTCCTAACTCTAAAAATCTTTTGATTCCTTCGTAACCACAAACCTTGCACTTCAAATTATTCATGGAAAATATTTAATTTGACCTCTTAAATACTTTATTATACCACAATCTCTTGTCTAATAAATGAAAATTCTTCAAAGTGCGTCCATCATTTACTTAGAGTCTATTTTCCATTATAATCTATAGCCCACCTAGGACTAGTTGCCACACTATACTCTACCAGTGGCTCTTTTAATACCTTTTTCATAACCTCCAGATTGTAGTACTTCATGTCATCCATATCCCCAAGTTTCCCTGACTCAAAGGCCTCTTTTATTTCTTTTAAGGCATCTTCAATTCCATATAATGCATTGAAATCACAAATCTTCTCAAACTTTCTGAAACTGACCATGTAAGATCTATTGTCCTTATTTTCCTCTACCTTTTCTATTCTGGAATTTGGAAAATAAGAGCTTATGAGGGGGACAAGGTCTTTAATCATAAAGTTCAGCTTGCTGTTTCCAACATTGAAAACCTGCTTGTTCACTATGCTTGAATCTTCTGCGATGACCTTCATTATCGCTCTTGAGGCATCTTTGACGTGAAGAAATGGCCTATATTGCATTCCATCTCCAAAAAGCAAGATGCTTTTTCCCTGTAATGCCCTTTTAGCCATGACATTGACGGCAAGATCAAACCTCATTCTTGAAGAGTATCCAAAAAGAGTCGCAAATCTTAGTGTTGTCACAGAAAAATTTGAGTCTGCTAATGGTAGCAGCTCATTTTCGCATTGCAATTTAGAGAGAGCATATAAGGTTACAGGACCTACTTGTGACTGCTCATCAAGAAAATTTGAGCCGCTTGCCCCGTAAACGCTGCAAGATGAAATAAATATAAATTTTTTCACACCTTCTGCTTTTGCCCGTCTTGCCAGGGACATTGTTGCCAGAAAGTTCGTCTGAATTGTTAAATTGGGGTCAAGGTCTCCTGAAGGGTCATTTGACATTCCTGATAGATGCACCACCGCATTAACACCCTTAAACAGATTTGGGACATTTTCATGATGCGCAACGTCAAGCTCTGTGATGGTAAGGTTTGGATTTGAAAGATGCTTCTCGAGAGAATTTTTTCCAAAATAAAAGATATCTATTACATGCACTCTGTATCCAGCTTCTAGAAGCAAAGGGACCAGAACGCTTCCCAAATATCCTGCCCCACCAGTAACAATGATAGTTCCTTTTTTTTCAAATTCCATTTTCTACAGATTAGCCATTTTTTAGAGATTTATAAATTTTTAGATAGAAAAGGCTAAAACTGTTTTTCCTTAAGAAGTGATTCTGCTGCATTTATTACCTGATCCACACCTATATTCTTCAGGCAGTTGTAATTGTCCCTGAATGGGAGCTTTCTCATGCTCTTATAGCATCTTCCTCTATCTACTAATATTCTGTGCCTTGGGCTGTCAGTTGGCCAAGCACCTACAGATTCAGGTATAGAGGACCCCATTAATTCAACAATTCTTGCGTTTATAGGATATTGATAAGCAAGATGAACTATACTTGTATCTGTTGCAATCAAAAGACTGGTTTTTTTCAGAAGGCATCCAACTTCCCTTATTGAAAGCATACCACAAGCATTTATCATCATTTCCTTGTTCCGACAATGCTTTTTTATTTCGTCAAATAATATCTGCTCGCTCTTTGTTCCTGTAACAACTATTTTGTATCCTTTTTGGGAGAAATGGTCTGCAACCTCCGCATATCTTTCAAGGTTCCATAAATGCGGAGGCCATTTTCCCTCTTTATATGCTTCAGACACATATTTCCCCCCGGGATGAATTATTATGAACTTGCTAAGATTATTTTTTCTTATGAATGAATCGGCTTTTTTGTTTTCCTGTCTGGTGAATTCCAAAAATGGCTTTTTTTCCCTGAATTTGAATCCGAGCGCCTCAAACATCCTGAACCTTCCACCAACCATATGGTCACCGATTCTTGCCAGTGTTTTCCTTGTATAGCCGAAGCTTTTTCTTCTCATAAGCCCCCTCAACCCAAAATGAGTGGTTCCAACTCTGTATGGGATAAAGCTAAAATCGTTGGTGTTCAGATTACCAGGATTTAGAAAAACAACTGCCTGAATTTTTTTTTTCCTTAATTTATTCAGACTATCCTTCCCAGAGTATTCTATAAAATTCATCATTTTTGCCCTCCCGAATTGTTTTATTGTGCTCCTATCACAAAATACCGAAAGGTTTATTTGGGGATGCTGTTTCTTAAATGAGTTCAGCACCCCGAGAGTCACAAAGTCTCCTCCAACATTTCCTTTTTCTTGATTTACTAAGACAACTAAAATATTCTTGATTTTTCTGGTTTCAAGATTCTTTATTCTTGCAGAATCAAAGAGGAACCACAAAAGATAATCAAAAGCCGAGGCTATTTTTCTCGCTTCCATGTGAATCTGGTTTTTTAGTTTGAATATCCAGTCAAACATTACCTATAAGTCCCGAAGGTTTTATAAATCTTCATCAAAGATTAATTTTTTTCAGAAATTTGTGATAAAAATCCTTCATATGCCAAAACCATACCTTCTTCCAAAGAAACTCTTGGCTGCCAACCCAACCCTTTTATTTTAGAAGAATCTAAGAGCTTTCTCATCATCCCGCTTGGCTTTGTTATATCAAAAAATACCCTCCCCTTGTAACCTACTGTCTGCCTAACAACTTCGGCTATTTCTCCAACCGAATAGTCTCTTCCAGTTCCCACGTTTATAGGATCTGGAGATTCGTAAGTATCCATTAAAAACAAACATGCTTGAGCCAAATCATCAACATACAAAAGCTCCCTTCTCCTTTCCCGACTTCCCGAAATAGAAATTGATTCTAAATCCTCTTTTTTTGCCTCGTGACATCTTCTTATCAAGGTCGGAACAATATGTGAATTAACCAAGCCATAATTATCTCTTGGTCCAAACAGACTTGCCGGAATGACTGAAATAAATCTTGCACCATACTGCCTGCTAAAAGCATTGCACATTTCAATCCCTGCCAGTTTTGCTACAGCAAAGGGCTGATTTGTAGGCTCTAACCGGCCTGTGAATAAAGCTTCCTCATTCATCGGCTGTTCGCATTCCTTAGGATATGCACAATTGCTTCCAAGATAAAGAAGTTTTTTCACTCCAGTCTTCCAAGCAGAAACAAGAACGTTAGTCTGCATTTGAATATTGTCCGTAATGAATTCTGCTCTTCTTGTATTATTTGCCTGCAGACCTCCAACTCTCCCGGCGGCAAAAAAAACATAATCTGGTTTTTCGGAAGCAAAAAAGTCTTTTGTAGCTCTTTGGTCACACAAGTCAATTTGGCCATGTGGAACGAGAGCAAGGTTGCGGAAACCCCTTTCCTTTAGGGCCCTTACAATCGCAGAACCAACAAGCCCCGTATGTCCTGCAACATATACTTTTTCATCTTCTTTCATTTACCTGAATTTTTCATACATATGGAGACTTTCTGTGATGTGATCCAAATCTGACCTATTAAGACCCTGATGAACTCCAATATGGAGACCATTATCTCCGACATATTCTGCCTCTGGAAATTCTCCGAGTTGATGTCCAAGAAAAGCAAAGCCCCTATGTTGCGTGGGCATGCTCCCAAAGTTTCTTTTACAATTTATTGATAAGTCTTGCAGATGCTGATAGAGTCCTGTATAGTCCAAGCTTGGATCTCTCAAGGTAACGCTAAATCCATGAGGGCATATAACCTCATCCCTGCCCTCCTCACTAAATAAAACAAATTTGCTAAGGTCTTTATTTTGATCCCACAAATATTTTAAGTTGTCCTTTCTTGTTTCAAAAACATTCCAGAAATCCTCTAAATGTGCTCTTCCAATTGTAGCATGAAAATCACTCATTTTTAAATTTAATCCTGGAAGTATGTGATCCATATATTGAGAGCCGGCAACCCTTCCGTGATTCCTGACAGCCCTTACGCTATTTGCTAGGTCCTCTCTGGCTGCAGAAACCATTCCCCCCTCTCCGGCCCAAACCAAGTGAGCCATATAGAAACTAAACGTGGCCATGTCACCGAAGCTTCCTATGAATTGTCCTTTGTACTTTGCCCCATGAGCCTCGCAAGAATCTTCTATTACAAAAAGATCATGTCTTCTGGCTATATCCATAATCCTGTCCATCTCACAAGGCTTTCCCATTGTATGGACGGGCATTATTGCTCTTGTTCTATCTGTTATTCTTTCTTCTATTAAGCCTGGATCTATATTCAATGTTTCTCTGCTAATATCAGCAAAAACAGGTTTAAATCCTGCAGCTAAGGGAGCGTTAACCACTGAAATCCATGCAAGGGCAGGGACTATCACTTCATCTCCTCTTTCTGCTCCGTGATTATAAAGCGCTAACAAAGCCCCAATATCTGCTGCAGTTCCCGAAGCAACGGAAACGTTATGCTTATAATCAAACAAGGCTCCCCACTCATCCCCAAATCTTTCAGCCTCTTGCCACGCCACTGCTGTTGGAAGAAATTTCCCTTCTGCGACTCTTTCCAGGTTGGATTTTGCTTTTTGAGATAATTCCCCAAATCCAAATTCAACTCTCGCCATGAATTTTTGTAAGATGCCTAGTTTAAAAACATATCTGGGGCCTGAAACAAGGTTAAAAAGGTTATAGTAGAGAACATATTATTTTATAAAACCCAAATTGATTTTTTTTAATGGCGAAAGAAAGAGTTTTAATAACTGGGGGAGCAGGATTTTTAGGAAACGTTCTTACGCGCCGTTTTCTTGGAGAAGGGCATAAAGTCACTTGCCTAGATAATTTGATGTATAGGCAAGATCAGTCAATAATGCCTCTGGCCGCAAACCCTGATTTTGAGTTTGTATTTGGAGATGTAAGAGATAGGGCTTTAATGGAAGAACAGGTTCCGAGACACGATATAGTTTTTCACATGGCTGCAATTGTAGGCGCTCCTGCTTCAGAGCAGAGGCCTTTTGATACAAAATCTATTAATCAGGATTCAGTTGCCATTCTGGAGAGTGTAAGAGGGAAAGGGCAGAAAGTTGTCTTTCCAAACACTAACTCGGGCTATGGAACGAAATCCGGTCAGTTTCATTGTGATGAAACAACTCCCTTGGAGCCTATTTCTTTATATGGTGTGACAAAATGTGCCGGAGAGGATATTCTTCTTCAATCAGGCAAGGGGGCTGTTGTTTATAGGTTAGCAAGTGTTTTTGGAATTTCTCCTAGGATGAGACTTGATTTATCTTTCCATGACATGGTTTTGCAGGCATTATCGACAGGAGCAATTGTTATGTCTGAAGGAAGTTTCACTAGAAATTATGTCCACATACAAGATGTAGCGTCTGGGTTCCAGCATGCTATCCAAAATTATGACTCTATGGTTGGAGAGGCATTTAATTTGGGATCTGATGGAGCAAATATTACAAGAAAAGATCTCGCTATGAAAGTTTCACAACGTATTCCTGGGACCGTTGTTTATGAGAATGAGGGAAAAGCGGATCTCGACAAAAGAAACTACCTTGTCTCGAATGAAAAATTAAGAAGAGTGGGATTTGAAGCAAATAGGACAATTGATCAAGGAATAGAAGAGGTAAGAAGAGGACTAGCAATAATGCTTAAGAATAATCCATACAGAAATGTTTAGGTATCT
>Ga0051982_10000921_pt1 | contig 12710 bp, 9 predicted proteins | sample CryGey02umfilter_3_FD_56238 | JGI IMG/M metagenome (GOLD analysis project Ga0051982, IMG submission 56238) | Groundwater microbial communities from aquifer in Utah, USA - Crystal Geyser 4/9/14 0.2 um filter | ecosystem: Environmental > Aquatic > Deep subsurface > Groundwater | place: USA: Utah... | reverse complement strand
CATGAACGTACCAGACATCCGTGCACAGATCAGCTCCTTTTTAAAAGAGACGAGCGACCCGCGTCCGCCCTTACTCGTACTACTGGGCCCAACCGCCTCGGGCAAGACGGCACTCTCAGTCCCACTGGCTCAGGAGTTCGGTGCGGAGGTTATCTCGGCCGACAGCCGTCAGGTCTACAGAAAAATGGATGTGGGAACGGATAAGATCATGCCGAAGGAGCAGGCGGGCGTTCCTCACCACCTTTTGGACGTTGCCGAGCCCGATGAGCGCTTCACTCTTTTTGAGTACAAGCGGGCGGCCGAGAAAGCTACCAAGGAGATCACTGAGCGCGGTCGACTCCCCTTTTTGGTGGGCGGAACCGGGCTCTACATCAAGGCGCTGACCGAGAACTTCGACCTGCCACCGGAAGATGCGAAGCTCCGCGAGGAGCTGATGGCGGAGCTGGAGGAGGTTGGGAACGAGGCCCTCCACGACCGCCTCCGCTCGGTTGACCCGGAGAGTGCCGAGCTCATTCACCGAAACAACGTCCCCTACCTTATTCGGGCTCTCGAAATCGTCAAACTCACCGGGAAACCCAAGAGTGAGCTCAAAAAGCCCTCCCCCTATCGCCTCCTGAAAATCGGCATAACACGGCCGCGCGAAGAGCTCTACCGACGCATTAACGAACGTGTAGACCGGCAGATCGAGGAGGGTGGACTCGTCCGGGAGACGCAGGAGCTTCTCGATGCCGGCTACGGGGTCGACCTGCCCTCGATGCAGTCGCTTGGCTATAAAGAAATTGCCGACCACCTCATCGGGCCGCTCACACTCCTTGAGGCGCGTGAGCTCCTCAAGCAAAATACCCGCCACTTTGCAAAACGGCAGCTCACTTGGTGGCGACGTGCGAGCGAGAGTGACGTTCAGTGGTTTGACCGGTTCGACTAAGCCGTCCTGAGCGCATCCTGCCACGTCGCCCAGAGAGACCTCATCACAGCCTCTGCCATGGGCGGATCCAGCTTAACTTGATGCAAAACAGCGTGCGTTAGCTGAGCGGGCTCCAGCCCCTGGACTCCGCGCAAGTCGGCCTCGGCAAAGTTCATCGTACCGCTCAGACGAACACCCTCAAAACGAGCTCCGCTCAGGTCGGAAAGCGAGAAGGTACAGTTAAAGAAGTTGGTATTTGCAAAGTGCGCTCCACGCAGATCAGCCGAAGCGGCACTGAGATTATTGATCGCACATCCCTCAAAGTGGGCGCCATCGAGCCGTGCTGCAAATAGGTTAACTCCCTCGAACGTCACATAGTGAAACTTCGCTCCTCTAAGATTTGCATTGCACAGATCGAGACGGTTGAATGTTCGTCGCTCAAACGTTGGCGTCCAGTCAGGATTCTCACACCGCAACTCGTTAAATGCCGAAATTCCACAGGCAGTCAGCAACGAAGCCGCGCGACTATTCAATGCCTGTTCCGAAATAGCGCTACGATGCTCGTCAAGTGAAACAACCTCTGATCCACCACGAAGTATCGAGAGGGCCTCTCCATCCAGGTGAGGGTGCTGAGCAACGGGGGTCCTAAGGCCTGTACCTGGGCCAGAATTCACATCTCTTGTAGGTGCCGAGCCGACATCAAGATTGCGAGCTATTCTCATGATTAAGGACAATGATACTACTATGAGTTCCTCTGTCAATTTCGGTGAGAGAACAAGTTAATAAAAGTGTGCTAACGTTCACACACTTATGTCGGTACTGGGGAAAAAATGGTGTGTAAAAAATAAGGAAAGTGAGCTCCCGCTTCTCGAAAGACTACTGAGAAACCGCGGCCTCACTGAGGTGGGCGAGGTAACACGCTTTCTCAATCCCAATCGTGAAAAAGACTTCCACGATCCCTTTTTGATGGACGATATGACCAAGGCCGTCGAGCGCATCACCAAGGCGATCGAGCAGAAGGAGCGCATTATGATTTTTGGTGACTATGACGTTGACGGAATCACGGGAAGTGCAATTCTCTTCAGGGCACTGCGCACGCTGGGAGCTCAGGTTTCATGCCGTCTCCCCCATCGTATTGAAGATGGCTACGGTCTGCGCAACAAGTTCATAGAAGAGTTTAAGGAGTTGGGCGTCGGGCTTATTATAACGGTCGACAATGGGATCTCATGTGCCGACCAGGTTGATTTCGCGCTTTCCCATGGCATCGAGACGATCATCAGCGACCACCACACCGTCCCCGAGCGACTTCCCAATGCGGTGGCGATCCTGCACCCGAAGCTCCCTAAGGCCAGCTACCCCTGCACAGAGCTCACCGGTGCGGGCGTTGCACTTAAGCTGGCTCAGGCACTCTTGTCGGCCCTCGCTCCCGAAAGCGAGCTGATCAACGACCTTTTTGACCTGGCGGCTATGGGAACGATCGCAGATATGGGAGAGCTCCGCGGCGAGAACCGCCTTATTGTTAAAGAAGGACTTCAGCGCATGCAGCATACGCGCTGGCCCGGACTCTCACGGCTCAAAAAATATGCGGGTGTTTCGGGAGTCGTAAACACCGAGGATATCGGCTTCATGATCTGCCCTCGAATCAATGCGGCCGGACGCATCGCCGACCCCATGCACGCTTTCAGACTACTCATTCACGATGGCCAGCAGAGCGATCGCCTGGCCTACAACCTGGATCAGCTCAACCAACAGCGCCAGACACTTATGCAGCAGCTCTTTATTCTTGCCGATGTGCAGGCTGCCACTCAGACGGCGCTCCCCGCCACAGTGATCTGGGATAAAGAGTTCCATGGCGGAATTATCGGACTGATCGCAGCACGACTCTGTGATAAGTACCAGAAACCTGCGATCGTTATGGAGCAGCGAAAGGATATTCTCATCGGCTCATGTCGCTCGGTGGCCGGCGTAAATATCGTTGAGGCACTCGCCGCAGTTAAGCATACGCTGACCGCCTTTGGTGGGCACAGTGCGGCAGCCGGCTTTGAGGTCTCAAAGAAAAATCTGAATGATTTTGTTGCGGCACTCAGCAAGGTTCTCCGAAAAACGGTACGCAAGGCGCCGACCGAGTTTATTTTGGATATAGACTGCGAGCTCTCACACGCCGAGGTTGCCGATAAGACCGTCGAGGCGATCAAAACTCTTCAGCCCTTTGGCGTGGGCAACTCCGCCCCCCTCTTCCTCTGCAGAAATATTACGATTATAGATCCGTCGACAGTGGGAAAAGAAAAAAAACACCTCAAGTTTAAATCAACTATAAATGGACTGGAGGTTGATGTAATCGGCTTTAAGTTCGGAGAGTTCTATAAAGAGCTCAGGCAAGGCATGACGATGGATGTCGTGGGCCAGCTCGAGCACAATATCTGGCGAGGACGAAAAAGGCTTCAACTCAAGCTGACTGATTTCGCACTGAGAAATTAGCCCGGAAAGTTTGGTGGTTTGACGCTGATCTCCGCCTATGAAAAGTGCCTTAGTGACTTGGTTTCTTTGCCTTTTTTTCTTTCTGTTGTTAAGATTTGATTGTATAAAATTCCCCCTATGAAAACCGCACAATTTACCGTGTATATAGAGCAAGATGAGGACGGCATCTTCATCGGTTCCATCCCCGCAATCCCCAGTTGCCATGCAGAAGGGAAGACGCAGGCCGTGATGCTCAAAAATCTTTCTGAGGTCTTGGAATTATGTCTTCGCAATATAGATAAAAAAGAAATCATGAAGACAAAGTTCATCGGGATACAAAACTTAGAGCTGTCTCATGCCTAAATTAATACCGATCAAACCAAAGAAGCTCATCAAAATCTTGCTGTCGCTCGGTTTTGTTGAAAGAGATGCACAAGGATCACATGTGTTTTTCCTGCATAAAGATGGAAGGACAACTGTGGTCCCCATTCATAATCGGGAACTGAGCAGGGGGCTGCTGAGGAAAATTCTAAATGATGTCCAGCTATCTGTTGATGAATACGAAAAATTGAGAAAAAAAAGGCACGTAAACCTCACTCAAATTTTGCACTAAGCAGCCTATCGCGCTATTTTAGCATTGCACACATCGCATACATGCGAGCATTAGCCGAAATACTTACTACCTTTTTGATACAAGTTAATGAAAAAGAATATTTTTTTATTATGCTGTATTACGCTCCTTCTTTCGGCTTGTTCTTTAGAGGGGGCGGATTATTTAGTATACGATGAGCAAATCCCCTCACCAGATAGCGAGAATGTATTTGCTTTATTTCACGACAGAGTTATATGGGGTGGCGATCCGGGATGGTATGTTTTGAAATTCGATCAAGGCACAGATCTGAAAAAATTAAATATTCCGACTAGCTATATAAGTGGGGCATCAGAAGAGGAAAAAGAATGGTTAAATAAAAGCGTGCTATGGAATTGGTCCGAAGCCGGAGATGATACAAGAAACCCCCATATTAAAATAATAGAAAATCGATGGCTTGTTTTTATCCGTGGGGGACTCTATTATGGTTTGTATGATATCAAGGAAAACAGGACTATCGTTGACATTCACAGCCCATGGCACACTTGGATTTACTCCCTGGATGATGATAAGTATGAGGCACTAACTATAGATGAAAGAAAAAAGGATTTTTCTAACTGGAAAAAGCAAAATATGCAAAAAGTTATTGAAAATACAATAAATTCGGATCATCCACTATAAGTTGTTTAGTATATTTACTAGTGGCGTGTACCTGGCAGATTAGTTTCTTTGAGAAACATCAAACCCCCTCACTCTTTCACCATGGTGAAAGAGCACGAACAGTGGTGTTTTTGGGCTTTTCTTGCTACGATCACACCTTACTCTACTGCCACTCTCGCGGGGGTTGACTCAATCATTAAAATGTTCTATAATTAATCAATAGCTCGAACTAAAACCAACCAATGCACCTGACACAAACACAACTAGATGTTATCGCTCTCCTGAAGAAGTCGGAGAACCTCTTAATCCTCCCCTCTTCACCGATCGATGGCGATAGTCTTGGTTCGGCCCTCTCCCTCTACATGCTTCTTAAGAAGATGGGGAAGAAGGTTACCGTCGTTGCCGAAGAAGAGGTGCCCGAGAGCTACGCCTTCCTTCCACAAATTAAGACCGTTTCAAATGAGCTGCACTTCCTGCGCGACTTCATCGTAACGATCGACTGCCGTGCGGCTAACATCTCCCCCGAACACATTCGCCACGAGATTCAGGGCGACAAGGTTAACATTATCGTGAAGCCCGGCAACAGTCCGATCCACAAAGAGCACGTTAGTTTTTCCGAGGGCCCACCTCCTTTTGACTGCATAGTCATGGTAGACGCCGGCTCTCCTGAGCAGTTCGGGAAGATTTATGATGAGTCGACCGAGCTTTTCCACCTGGCTCCCGTTATTAATATCGACCACCACGCAAGCAACACGGGCTTCGGCAAGATCAACCTTGTCGATATCATGGCCCCCTCAACAACGACGATGATCCTCCCTCTTCTTGAAGAGCTCGGCAAGGAGCTTATTGACGAGGATATTGCGACCCTTCTGCTCGCCGGGCTTATTACCGACACGGGCAGCTTCCAGAATGCGAACACAACCCCCGACGCCTTCTCACTCGCCGCTAAGATGATCGGCTACGGCGCACGCCAACAGGAGATCATTCAACACATCTACAAGACCAAGAAGCTGACAACCCTCCGACTCTGGGGACGCACGCTCAGCAAGATTCAGTATGACGAGGCCCACAAGATGGTCTGGTCGAGCCTGAGTAAGTCTGACTTTGATGAGATTGGCGGAACGTCAGATGAGACCGAGGGCGTTATCGACGAGCTGATGAGCAATGCTCCCGGCGCGGAGATCGTCTTCTTACTCAAGGAACGTGCCGACGGTGAGATTGGCGGAAGCATCCGCACCCTTACCCCGACAATCGACGCAAGCAAGCTCGCCGGACTCTTTGGGGGCGGTGGCCACCTTCAGGCGGCCGGCTTCCGTGTAAAAGACAAAAGCTTCGAAGAAGTTGAGTCGATGGTTATTGAGAAGATCCGCGAGTTCCAGGCAAAGCGCCTGCGCCTCATGCCCGAGGCGGGAGCTCAGGAGCCCGCTCAAGAGCCAGTACACGAAGCTGCCCAGGAGCCCGAGCCGGCGCAGCACAAGCCCATGCCAATGCCAATAGGCATGCCCGAACCCGAGGCACATGGGCTTCCCACACCGCCACCTCCTCCAGTTGAGGCCGAAGCGCCAAAACCAGCCCCAATGACAGCCCCGGCTCCCAGCCCTTCACCCGCAACCCCAGCTCCCGAGCATCCCGCTCCCGCAGCTCCGATGATGCCTAAACCAATGGGGGCTCCACAACCACCGATGACTCCCATGGCTCCTATGCCCGCACCGGTCGCGCCGCCTCTTCCTCCGCTCCCTCCGCGAGACCCCTCTCTTCCTCAGCCGCCACCAACTCCTCCTCACGAAGCACCGATGATACCTCTTCACGAGGCTCCAGTGATGCCCCCACTCCATCCCCTGACTCCTCCTCCCGAGCCAAAGACCTTCGTCGGGCCCGATACCAGCGCAGCCGAAGCCGAAAAAGCTCCAGCTCAGCCGGCGCCTCCAACACTACCGGCTCCTCCCTTCCCTCCCATGCCTCCGGCGGCTCCGACAAATCCGCTCCTCTAGAGGTCGTCGACTCTTAAAAAAGTGGGCCGGCAGGCTAAAGAAGTGAGCAGGATGAAATAGGCGAACGCAAAATAGCACCATACAAAGGGAATCCGAGCAAAAGCTCCTGCTCGATAGCGCCTAAACTCCGATCTTCTTCAGCCACTTTCCGGTCAGCGAGTTTTTATTTGCGGAGACTTCTTCGGGCGTTCCCGTGGCCACAATTAAGCCCCCCTTATCCCCGCCCTCCGGACCGAGGTCGATAATATGGTCTACCGACTTTATAACGTCAAGGTTGTGCTCGATTGTGAGCACGGTATTCCCACGCTCAACGAGTTCCTGCAGAACGCTCAAGAGCTTCTTAACGTCGTCGAAGTGGAGGCCGGTTGTGGGCTCATCTAAGACATAAAGTGTTTTCCCGGTAGCACGACGAGAGAGCTCGGTTGCCAGCTTGATACGCTGGGCCTCTCCCCCGGAGAGAGTCGTTGCCGACTGTCCAAGGTGGATATACGAAAGGCCAACCTCATCGAGTGTCTGAAGTTTTTGTTTAATTGAAGGGATGTTCTCAAAAAACTCCAAGCCTTCAGAGACGGTCATCTCTAGGATGTCCGCGATATTCTTACCGCGGTAGGTTATCTCCAACGCCTCGGCGTTGTAGCGTCGGCCCTTACATGCCTCACAGGCTACGTAAACATCGGGGAGGAAGTGCATCTCGATCTTCTTCATACCGTCACCCGAGCACTCCTCACAGCGACCACCTTTAACGTTAAAACTAAAGCGTCCGGCCTTGTAACCGCGCATCTTAGCATCGGGCGTTGAGGCGAAGAGCTCACGAATATCAGTAAAGACACCGGTGTAGGTTGCCGTATTGGAACGGGGCGTCCGCCCGATTGGTGACTGGTCGATATTAATAATCTTATCGAGGTGTTCGATCCCGATTATCTCTTCGTGAGCGCCGGGATGGGCGTGAGACTTGTAGAGCGCCTGGGATATGGCCTTCACCAGAATATCGTTAATGAGCGTCGACTTACCGGACCCTGAGACGCCAGTGATGCCGACGAAGGTTCCAAGGGGAATCTCCGCAGTAACCTTCTGGAGGTTGTGCTCGGTCGCATTGATAATCTTGAGTGAGTTACCGTTCCCCTTGCGACGCACCTTAGGAACGGGGACTTCGAGAGCGCCGGAGAGGTACTGACCGGTTACCGAGTTCTTATTGGCCATGACCTCTTTCGGGGTACCGTACGCCACGACTTTTCCACCATGTTTGCCGGCACCGGGCCCGATGTCGATTATATAGTCCGAGACGAGCATGGTATCGATGTCATGCTCAACGACGATCACGGTGTTGCCGAGGTCGCGGAGGTTAAGCAGAGTCTTAATGAGCTTGTCGTTGTCGTTTTGGTGAAGACCGATTGAGGGCTCATCCAAAACATAAATCACACCTGATAGACGTGAGCCGATCTGCGTTGCCAGACGGATGCGCTGAGCCTCTCCACCCGAGAGTGTGTTGGCGGCGCGATCAAGCGTCAGATAGCGCAGACCAACGTCAGAGAGGAACTGAAGCCGATCTCGGATCTCATTAAGAATCATCCGCGCAATCTCCTCTTCCATTTTGGAGAATTTCAGCTTCTCAAAAAACTCAAAGGCGTGGGCAACGGAGAGCTCGGTAACGTCGATAATCGAGAGCTTGTTGAGCTTCACGGCAAGTGACTCGGGACGGAGACGCTGCCCGGCACATGCGGGGCACCTCAATATACGCATGTAACGGTCGATCTTCTTGCGAACATACTCAGACTCCGTCTCCAGATAGCGTCGCTCAAGGTTTGGGATAACTCCCTCAAAACTGGTGGAGTAGGTTCCCTGGAAGGCCGCCTCATCATCACCGAACGGAACCTCATATTTGGCTTTCGAGTCGCCATAAAGGACGGTCTGGATTGCCTCATCAGAGAGCTCCTGAACGGGTACGTTGAGCGAGAAATGATGGCGCTGAGCGACCTTCTCCAGAATCTTGTTATACCAAGAGAGATGCGAGGTGGTAGCTGACCAGGGCATGATAGCTCCCTCGGCCAGAGTCAGCTTCTTATTAGGCAGAACCAGCTCGGGGTCGATCTCGAGCTTGGTGCCGAGGCCGTGACAGGTCTCACAGGCGCCATGCGGACTGTTGAAGGAGAAGTTGCGCGGGGCTATATCCGGGAGGCTTATATGGCAGTCCGGGCAGGCAAATCGCTCCGAAAAGACAACCGGCTCGGCCTTGGGATCGTCGTGATCCATAACCATCATCAACCCCTCGCCATAACGCATAGCCGTCTCGATCGAGTCGGCCAGACGCGTCCTGTTTGGGTTGGTCGTCTCGACCTCCTCACCTGTCGAAAGCTTCTCGGAAGTCTTTTCGAGGTCTTTTATCTGTATACGATCGACGACGACCTCGATTGAGTGTTTTTTCTTCTCGTCGAGCTCGGGAACCTCCACAATCGAGTAAACCGTGCCGTCGAGCCTGAGACGTACAAATCCGGCCTTCTTGATCTTCTCAATAACCTTCGCATGACTCCCCTTTCGATCGCGTACGAGTGGGGCAAGCAGCATAATGCGCTGCCCCTCGGGCATGGAGGCGATCGACTCGACGATCTGGCTCACCGTCTGGCGCTGAATCGGCTTGCCGCAGAGGTGGCAGTGAGGCTTTCCAACTTTGGCGAAAAGCAGACGGAGGTAGTCGTAGATCTCGGTGACGGTTCCGACTGTTGAGCGAGGATTTCGGGGCGCCGTCTTCTGGTCGATGGAGATTGCGGGCGAGAGCCCCTCGATCGAGTCGACATCGGGCTTCTCCATCAGCTGCAAAAACTGCCGTGCATAGGTCGACAGACTCTCGACATATCGACGCTGCCCTTCGGCATAAATCGTATCAAATGCGAGTGAGGATTTTCCGCTTCCAGAAAGGCCGGTCATTACCGTCATCTTGTCGCGGGGAATCTCTACCGTAATGTTTTTTAGGTTGTGGATGCGGGCACCCTTAACAACGATCGTGTCTCTCATACTTTGGGCACCAAGTGTATCACCTATTTCACGGCGTTTCAACGGTCAAAGCGCGGGCCCCTTAACAGAGGGGAGTCGAGCTCAAAAAATCATTCCCCCTAGTTCTCATCGCCATCAAAGTTCAAGACGCCCGTAAGTGGATTTCCCCAGGCATCCGTCTCGCTTCCTGCAAAATACTCGGTCCTTGTAGCAGCCGCAATCTGAATACTAAGCTGTTCCATTGCACCCTGAATCGGATCAAACTCGGGATCTATAGTGTCCGATGTCTTGTTAGGTGCCGCAGGAAGGACCGACTCGGGGAGGCAGAAGGGGCGCGCACCTGATAACCAGTAGCCGTAGATTGAGAGGGGGTCCGGATTGGCCGACTCGTCCGCCGACTCCACTGAAAAAGTGGGCGCATGGGTTGCCCGATCAAGCGGTTCCCAGCCTTTCTTGAGTTCCGAAGAGGGAAAAGGTCGCGCTCCGGCAGGCCGAATACGTCTGTGGAAAGCGAGTTCCCCATCTCCCTGTGTAAAAAGACGCACCATCTGGCCCCAGTCTCCGGACTCCATTGCCTGCCTCAGCTGGATAGGTGGGGCAACTTGGTTCAGGAAGCTCAGCACTTCTTTTATCACGGGCGCAACTAGATACTCTGCGGATCTTCCGCCAAAAGCCCGCGCATGATTGCGTCCGGTTACGATGGCCTCGGCACAATAATAATCGATAGTAGGAACAACCAGGCCCCTTAGGAAGACCACCACCTCGCGGATTAGCTGGGCGGGTGAGACCCCCTGAGCGAGATATACCTTGAGCTCGTCCTGCCAGTTATCGGGAAGGAGCCTCAACTCATCAAGAGTCGCATAACGATCGGCAATATCCAAAACACACTGCGCCAAGTGATTATCATAGTGATAGAGTAGACAGCTGCCGAGTGGAGTCCGTTGAAGGCCAGGGATATGAGTTCCTACCGCATTATCATACTGCGTCTTGAGCTGATTGAGTATAGCTCTGTCTTCAGGCGAGATAAGCATTAGGACGTCCTGGAACCAGTCCGGAATAGTGGTGCGTGAACCATTTTCATGTGACATAGACTAATATTGTAAGCTAAAATGCAAAATTGTCAACTTCGGCCACTTGAAAACACGTGGACTCGGCGAAAAAACTCCCCCTGCAGTAGGACGAGAGAGCCAATAAAATTGGACCTAGGCCCGGCCGAATAGACGTTTTAGGCGCCTCACAATTCCTCTTTCAATCGGCTCGTGGTTGTGCTGTTCGGCGTAAACAAGGTCGAGGCGCTTATGATTTTCCTTAACTTTAAAGAGATGCGAGACGTAGAGGTAGCCGAAGACCAGGTAGGGAACCATGATAAAGGTCCAGTTCATCTCCAGGAAGACGTTGTAAACGGCGTGCAGACCGACGGCGAGAGTGAATCCCTCCAGCACCTTCTGCTCGTGAAAGAGGCGCTCGGTTCCAAAGTTAATGGCCCGGTGGTACCAGCTCCAAAAGATATGCCGATTCGCCTTGAGCTCCTCTTGCAGTAGAGGCTTGGCAAAGTGGGCGATACCGTAGTAGTAGCCAAAGATCGAGGAAAAGAGGATGTGTGCGAAGGTGGAAAAGACCGAGCGGAAGAGAAAGGGGACCAAAAGTGCCTCATGCCCGACATTGCTCCAAATCGTGTAGAAGTAGAGGATGTTTTCCGTGAATGAGAAGCCCAGAGCGGCAATAATCGAGAACATGATGGAGTCGTCAATGTGGCGAATCTGCTTATCATCAACCGAGTGAACGACAGACTGCTTCATAACCTCCTCAATCACACCCACAAACATAAAGGTAATGATGACGCTGAGGGGAATGAGTGCAAAGCCGGAGATCCCAATGAGGTCGCCCTCGAAGTTTTTCGCATAATTCAGGATGTTGATCTGCGGAAACGACTTCCAGAGGTATTTGTAGAGGAGGATGGGGAAGACGGCGAGACCCCCGAAGACAAAGGTCATAATCAGGTGTGAGCGCGACTCCTTTTGCTTGCGGTAAAAGACATACCCCCAGGTTAGTGCGGGGAAAAGTGCAAGGAAGGTACAGGCTGCGATAATCTGGAGAGTTGCGGTAAGTTGCATTTCATTTCATTATAACATTTTATGGGGTTTTACAAAAGGCCAAAAACTGTTTATGCTAAAGGGCGTATTTTCTTCCCACCACTATGTCAAAACTCGACAAATCATCACACCTCTACCAGCTTCGCCACTCATGCAGTCACGCTCTTGCTCAGGCCGTCCTCCAGATGTTCCCGGAGGCAAAACTGGCGATCGGACCGCCCATTGAAAAGGGCTTCTACTATGACTTCGACCTCCCCCGCCCCCTGATCCCCGAAGACCTGGCGATTCTCGAAAAGAAGATGAAGGAGATAATCCACGAGAAGCAGACGTTTGTACGCCGTGAAGAGTCGATCGGCAAGGCGCTGGAAGTCCTCAAAAAGGCCAACCAGCCGTACAAAGTCGACCTGGTTGAGGGGTGGAAGAAAGACGGCTCAACCTCCGTCAGTTTTTATGAAAATGTCGACCGACACGGCACCGTAAAGTTTGTGGACCTGTGCGAGGGAAATCATGTGGAAAATATGGGCGAGATCAAGGCCGTGAAGCTCCTTCACACTGCCGGTGCCTACTGGCGTGGCGACGAGAAGAACCCCATGCTCCAGCGCATTTACGGAACCTGCTTCGAGACAAAAGAAGAGCTCAACACCTACCTACAGCAGCTCGAAGAGGCGAAAAAGCGCGACCATAAAATTCTGGGGAAGCAGCTCGAGTTGTTTGCCCATAGTGCACTTGTTGGCGGTGGCCTGCCCCTCTTCCTTCCCAAGGGAACTCAGCTCCGTGAAAACCTCATGAACTTCATCACAAAAGAGAAGAAGGCCCGTGGCTACAAGTTCGTCACAATCCCGCATATTGCAAAAGACGAGCTCTACATGCGCAGTGGTCACTTGGGAAAGTACGATGCGATGATGCCCATTATGGAGACCGAGGATGGCGACCGACTTGTTATGAAGGCGATGAACTGCCCTCACCATTTTGAGCTCTACAAGGCTCAGGCTCACAGCTACCGCTCGCTCCCCCTTCGCTACGCCGAA
>Ga0051982_10000803_pt1 | contig 13782 bp, 9 predicted proteins | sample CryGey02umfilter_3_FD_56238 | JGI IMG/M metagenome (GOLD analysis project Ga0051982, IMG submission 56238) | Groundwater microbial communities from aquifer in Utah, USA - Crystal Geyser 4/9/14 0.2 um filter | ecosystem: Environmental > Aquatic > Deep subsurface > Groundwater | place: USA: Utah... | reverse complement strand
GCTGGGAGGACGCCTTGGTGTCTTATTCCCTAAAGGGAAGGCCCCGGTACACGGATTATTTGCAGCAGAGGCAGCAGCAGCTAAACCTCTTGCAGCTTCTTATTACGGCATAACCGGAGCACTCCGATTCTAACCCTACAATCAACCTCGTAACTCACTACACCTATGAAACTCAGAGAATCACCTACACTCCGTAAACTCGCCGTCGCCGCCTTCCTCACAGGAGGAGTCCCCGGACTAGCGGGCTGCGACAAAACTCAGTCAAAAATTCGCGAAGATGCCGCTGATGCGGTCTCCGAAACTGATGACGCCGGTACCGACGGCGGCGACTCGTCTGATGACTCAGACGGGGATGGCCTTCCCGACGCCGTAGACAACTGCGTCTTCAATACCAATGCCGATCAAAAGGATACTGACGGCGACGGCTTCGGTGATGTCTGCGACCCCTGCCCAAGTATCTCAAATACCACGACCGATACTGATAACGACAGTATTCCCGATGAGTGTGACAACGATCCAGGCGTCGCAAATCCAAACCAGTCAGATTTTGATGCCGATGGCGTAGCTGATGTTGTAGACAACTGTATCGACGTACCAAATCCCGATCAGCGTGATGCGGATGGGGACAAGCACGGAGATGCCTGCGACACCTGTGCTCCTAACGACCCGGCAGTAACTGTTGAGAATAGCGATGCAGCCTGCCGCTGTGACGTTGGTGAGGTTATCGAAGAGGGAAGTTCTATTGGAGAGTGTGAGCCCCGCATCCTTACCTGTAAGCCTGATGCACAGGGAGGAACGACTTTTGTTACTACCCAGCAGCCACGAGGCCCAGAAAATGAGGAGCCAAATGAACGTGATGATGACTGTGATGGAACTCCAGACAATGGAACTCCATGCGATCCTCGCGATGCAGCTGAGCGTCCTTGTGGCTCAGATGTTGGTGCGTGTGTGCCAGGAGTTCAGCGCTGTATCGACGATGGTGATGGTACGAGCCGCTGGGGAGCCGAGTGCGAGGGCCAGGTTGGTCCATCTGCTGAGGTGTGCGATGATGAAGATAATGACTGCGATGGAGATACCGATGAGAACTTCCGCCTGGGACAGGCCTGCAACGGTGCCTGTGGCGATGGCGTCCGCGAGTGTAACGGGGTAGGTGCCGACTGCTCGACCAATCAAGGAGGCAGCGAGTACAACCCATCGGAAGAGATCTGTGACGGCATGGACAATAACTGTGACCGACGGATAGACGAGGGCTTCAATGTCGGTGAGGTCTGTAACGAGCCCGGCGTCTGCGGAGATGGGGTTATCGTCTGTAAGACAGAGCGCGCCACCGAGTGTTCTTCACTTGTACGCCGCGGCGGCCTCAATCCTAACGATCCCGAGAGCAACGACGTCGACCTCTGCAACGATAACCTTGATAACGACTGCGATGGTCAGGTAAACGATGGCTGTGCGTGTAATCCCGGCGACACCCTTCCTTGTGGAAGTGATGTTGGAGCCTGTGCCGAAGGCCTTCGCGCCTGTGTTGACGGCTCATATGAAGATGCCTGTAATGGAGGTGCCGAGCCGGCAGCCGAAACTTGCGATGTAACCGATCTCAATCCCGATGGAACGGATAGCGACTGTAACGGCCAGACCGACGTCGTTCAGTTCCGCCTAGGACAGGCCTGCGAAGGTGCCTGCGGGGAGGGTGAGCGTGAGTGTGACGGTCAGGGCGGCGTACGCTGTTCAACCGATATAGATGGATCAGAGTTCAATCCAACATCTGACCTTTGTGATGGAGCTGATAATGACTGCGATGGTATCGTTGATGAAGGAGAGGGCGAGAATGCCGGATACCCTCTGACACGAGATCTACCAGGCCAGAACGACCTTTTTGCCACTGGTGAAATCCTCGCCGTCCCCGGTGAGTGCCGCTTTGGTACGGCCACTTGTGACGACTCAACCGAGGGCCGCTCACTCCGAATTGTTCCTCACACACAGCCAGTCGAGGAGCGTCCAAACGGCCTCGATGACGACTGTGATGGTCAGCCTGATGAGGGCTTCGACTGCCTCCCCGGAGACACCCAGAACTGTGGAGCCCTCCCGGAGCGTGGAATCTGCCAGCAGGGAGAACAGACCTGTACTGATGCCGGTGAGTGGGGTAGCTGCGAGGGGCTTATCGAGCCTGCTGTAGAGAACCCATGTAACGGCCTCGACGATGACTGTGATGGAGAAGCTGACGAGCTCGCCGGTGTTGGCGCCCCCCGCAATGCGGTAGGTGCCTGTGCCGACCGAGCCGGTGTTGCTGCCGGTGTTGCCGAGAAAGTTTGCGAGAACGGCGTTGCCCGCCTCGTACCCTCAAACGGCCCTGAAGGAACAAACGATCAGTCAACTGAAGAGCTCTGTAACGGTCAGGATGATGACTGCGATGGAATGACTGATGAGAACTTCACACTTTCAACAGGGGCACGTGTCGGGGAGCCGACGGGCCTTCCCGGAGTCTGTGCCGATGGTGTTGTAGAGTGTGCCACCGTCCGAAGCGTCCGCCCAAGTGTTCAGCCAAGTGTTGAGCAGTGCAACGGCGCCGATGATGACTGTGATGGTACTGTCGATGATGGCTTCCGAGTAGGTGAGTCATGCTCAAATGCCTGCGGTGATGTTGGGGTCTATACCTGCAATGGAGTTAACTCCTCACGCTGCAGCGTTCAGACTCCGGCCGAGGTAGCAGGAAACGGTGTTGATGATGACTGCGACGGCCAGACAGACGAGTAGTAAGAGAGCGTCCACGATAAAAAGCGATCGGCCGGATTCGAGCCGATCACAACGAAGACCTTAGCCAAGGCGATGCTCCTGAGTCCCTGAGACCCTCAGGCAGGCAGTAGCCGCCTCGGTTCCACGCTGACCCGCCCGCTCCAAGAGCTGGTGGGTCAGTTTGTAGTTGGCCTCGTGAATAACAGAAAGGAAACCGGCTCGGTAGGCGTCTCCACAGCCCGTCGGGTCAACGGGAACGCCGTCGGTTTGTGGAGGGATACTCAGCTCCTCACCGCCCCAGAAGATCGAGGAGCCCTCCTTACCACGAGTGACGACGGTTAGGGGGTTCAGGACGGAGAGAACAGCCTCATCCATCTGCATGGTCTTAGCTGCCAAGGCGAACTCATACTCATTCACAAAAATCCCCGCGGCACCTCTCCAGGCCTCGAAGAGCTCTTCCTTAGAAAAGACCGGCATCGCCTGCCCCGGGTCGAAGAAGTAGGGGAGGCCTGTAGCCTTAGCAGCCTCTAGGCAGCTACTCATAAAGCTCCAAGGATTGGGACCGATGTGAAGGGCCGCTATCTGGCCCTCGCGAGCCTGCCGGGAGATCAGTCCGGTGAGCTCATCACGATGAACAGCCGTGAGCGCGGCGGCTCCCTCATCGAAAAAGATAAGTTGCTGGCCCTTGTGGTCGGTAAGAATCGTTGCATGTGAGGTGACGGCATCGGGAGCTCTGACAATAAGATCCGTCTCTATCGAATTTTTCTGGAGCCAGGCCTCATAATCGGCAAAATCTCCGCCCACAACTCCACAGAGGCGGAAGGCTGAGCTCAGCTGCACTCCCGTGTAGACGATATTGCCGGCACAGCCACCAAAGTGGACGCGCCGCTCCTTAACGTTAAAAGCTACGCTCAGCTGAGGCTGAGTGGTATCGAGGGAGTCGTTAAAGATTCCGGGATACGTGTAAAGAATATCGTAGGCGAGGGAGGCACAGACGAGAATCTTGGACATTAGAGAAGATTTGAGGAGGTTTGGGGGAGAGGCGCCTCCTCCACATCGGCCAGAGGCATAACCTGACGCTGCTTTCGGTCGCTCACAAGAAGCTCAAATGGAGTTGTGCGGCCTGATTTGATAAGATTTCGAGCGAGCGAATTTGCCCGGTAGAGACTCTCAAAGGTACCGGCATCGGTCCAGTCACAGTTGAGCATGCTATAGGTCATCGTGCCGTGCTGAATGTAGTGATTGTTAACATCTGTTATCTCAAGCTCACCTCGTCCGGATGGCTTAAGATTGCGCACCACGTCAAAGACGGTAGGGCCATAGAAGTAGAGGCCGGTGACAGCGAGCCCCTTTGTTATGTCTTTGGGTTTCTCCACAATTCCCTTGATGTGATCGCCCTCAACCGTGGCGACTCCAAAACGGTAGGCGTCATCCATCTCCTTCAGAAATATGTGGGCTCCTCCTGAGAAAGCGTCAAAATCGTCTTTAAATGTATCCTCATAGATGTTGTCTCCCAGGATAACGGCACAGTTCTCGTCACCCACAAAGTCCTCTGCAAGACCGAGGGCGTGGGCAATTCCATAGGCATCTTCCTGAACCTCGTAGTGGAAGCTGCAGCCAAACTCACGCCCCGACCCCAGCAGCTTGAGGAAGCCACCGGCATACTCTTTACCTGTTACTATAAGGATATCTCGAATACCACCTGAGATCAGCGTCTCGAGAGGATAGAAGATCATCGGCTTGTCGTAGACGGGCAGGAGGTGTTTATTGGTGACGTCCGTGAGTGGGTTGAGACGGCGACCGTTGCCACCGGCCAAGATAATGCCTTTCATAAGATTAGGGGTTGGGTCTGTAAGTACTCCTCAAGTGCCTCACGCCAGTGGCGTAGGGGAGGAAGCTTTGTTGTCTTCAGTATGGAAACGGGGGGGCGCTGGGCTTTTCTTCCCAGCTGCTCAGAAGTAATCGGCTTTATCTCGTAGGGAATGCCGAGCTGTAGGAATATCTCACAGGCGAGCTCATACCAGCTGCACGAGCCGCTGTTGACTCTATGATAGATACCATAGTTTTCGCTTTTAATCAAAGCCAGAAGGCTCTCCGCGAGGTCCTGGGTAAAGGTGGGGCTGCCGCGCTGATCGGTTACAACGCTCAGCGGTTTCCCCTCAGCTGCACAATTAAGCATGGTGTTAACAAAGTTCCTGCCATCGTGCCCGAAAGGCCAGGCGGTCCGCACGATAAAAAAGCGCTTAGTGGCTTGCATAAGGAGCTTTTCGCCCATCACCTTACTCTCGCCGTAGACGTTCAGTGGTGTTGGGAGAGCGTCTTCCTCGTAACCGTCCTCTTGCGCGCCATCAAAGATGTAGTCGGTGCTTAACTGTACCGTGGCTGCACCGTGGCGCTCAGCCAACGAGGCAAGGCGTCCGACAACCTCAGCATTAAGCTCAAAAGCTTTCTCGCGCTCATCTTCAGCTTGGTCGACGGCTGTATAACCCGTAGCGTTAATAACAACCGTGGGATGATACGACTCAAAAACTCGCTCAAGCGCTCCGCCATCTCGGATATCACACTCAGCGTGAGAGGGGGCATGAAGAGTGAGCCCCTCAAGGACCGCCACCTTCTTAAGAGCACTACCCACAAAGCCGCTTCCGCCTAAAAGGAGAATCTTCATATGCGTTTACAGATGGTTCTTCAACTCAGAGAGAGGGATAATCTGGGAATCGGCCTCAGAACGGCGTTTCAGCTCCACTCCTCCGTTCTCAAGACTCCGCTTGCTCATAACGATACGAAGAGGGATTCCAATAAGATCTGCGTCGTTGAGCTTCTTCCCGGCCGACTCGTCTCTGTCATCAAAGAGCACCTCTACCCCTTCGGAGATGAGCTCATGGTAGAGCTTCTCGGCCTTTTCTTTGACGGCCTCATCCATGCCCAAGGTCAAGAGGTGAAGCTTAAATGGTGCAACCGAGGCAGGCCAAATTATGCCCTTCTCATCGTTAAAGACCTCAACGAGCGTCCCCATAATGCGTGATGGTCCAATTCCATAACACCCCATCTCGACCGGCTTCTGCTCGCCGGCTGCATCGGTGTAACTAAAGCCAAAGGCCTCAGTAAAGCGCGTTCCGAGCTTGAAAATATTTCCGACCTCGATAGCGCGCTTTTCCACCAGCTCTTCGTTACCACACTCGGGGCAGCCCTTCTGATCTTCTATGATCTCCTTATTGATTCCGATTGAGCAGCTCTCACAGACGTAGAGAGTATCTTCGCCAACATCAGCCAGTGTCTGAAACTCGTGCGAGTACTTGGAAAAAGAGCCTCCTGAGGCAAAGGCTATAACGGTACGCTCCCCAAGGCCGAGTCGCTTGTAGATTTTGAAATAGGCTGCCTTAACGCGCTCGTAGTAAGCCTCAAGGTCGGCATAGTCGGCGTGGAACGAGTAGAGGTCCTTCATGTTGAACTCGCGCCCACGCAGAATTCCGGATTTTGCACGGGGCTCATTGCGGAACTTGTTCTGAATCTGGTAGACGGCGACCGGCAGATCTCGGTAAGAAAGGGTGTGGCGCTGAACCAGGGGAGTAACGACCTCCTCATGAGACTGGTTTAAGACGTAAGCCGCCTCGTTGTGGCCCGTAAGGTGGAAGAGGATATCCAGAGCTGAGCGGCCGGTAATATCGTAGTTTTCACGCTGAGTGAGGGCGGGCATCAGAACCTCTTGCCCCTCAACGGCATTGATCTCCTCGCGGATGATATCCTGGATCTTCTTAAGAACCCGGAGCCCGAGAGGAAGGAAGTTGTAGACGCCTGCAAGCTGACGCTGGATAAAGCCACCTTGAGTAAGGAGACGGGCATTAACACTGTCCGCATCGGCAGGTGCCTGCTGAGTTGTCTTTCCAAAAAGTTTTGAGTAGCGCATGAGGGGAGTTAGTTAGCTGGAGAGGGGGACAGGTCGATAAGGCGGGCAGCTTGAGCTTTAGCGCTTCGCGGCTCGGCGATGTGCTTTCGAGACTCATCGATGTTGTGCTTCTCGATAACCTTCATCCACCACTCTTGATTAGCCTTGTACCAGTCAAAGGTCTTCTTGATACCCTCCTCAAATGTTACCGTCGGCTCCCACGCAAAGTCGCGCTTCATCTTAGAGGCATCGATGGCATAGCGACGATCGTGAGCCTTGCGGTCCTCCACATAGCGAATGAGCGTAGTGGGCCTGCCCAAGAAACTTAGAATAAGTTGCGCGATCTCTATGTTCTGTTTCTCATTGTTCCCACCGATATTGTAGACCTCCCCGGCCTTACCGTTGTGAAGGATGGTATCGATTGCAGAGCAGTGATCCTCAACATAGAGCCAGTCGCGAACGTTCTTCCCATCACCATAAAGGGGAAGCTCCTTACCCTGCTCCGCGAGCTGGAAGAAGAAGGGGATGAGCTTTTCAGGGAACTGGTAGGGCCCGTAGTTGTTTGAGCAGCGGCTGATAGTCACAGCCATCCGATAGGTCTCATTGTAGGAGCGGACGAAGAGGTCCGCCGAGGCCTTTGAGGCGGCATAGGGGCAGTTGGGGGCGATTGATGTCTCTTCGGTAAAGTAGTTCGTTGAGTCGTCGCCAAGATCACCATAGACCTCATCGGTCGAGACCTGATGGTAGCGCTCAACCCCGAACTCTCGAGCGGACTTGAGTAGGTTATGGGTACCGGCGACGTTCGTCTCGAGAAAAATTGAGGGCTCGACTATGCTGCGATCGACATGCGTCTCGGCGGCAAAGTTAACAACGGCAGAGAAACGTTCCTTTTCAAAGAGCTCAGCGATAAAGTCAGCATCGCTGATATCGCCTTGCGCGAAACGGACCTTTCCACTGTCGATCAGTGACTGAATATTGTCGAGGTTTCCCGCATAGGTGAGGTTGTCGAGCACAACGAGCTCGCTCTGAGGGTGATGCTCGGTGCAGTAGTGAGCATAGTTGGAGCCGATGAAGCCGGCACCTCCAGTAATTAGGATTTTTTTGAACATAACTGCAGAAACTCATTATGATCTAAGATGTACTCCTTCTGACCGTCGTAATTAGTAGAGGAGACCGCCAGCATAATAGCATCCGGGGAGAAATTGTCGAACTCGTGCCAGACGAGCGCGTTAGTGTAAAGAGCCATTCCGGGCTCGGTCATCTCAAACTGATGCCACTGCTTTCCATCGTGAATGCGGGCGGTAAAGGTACCTCTGATACAGACGAAAACCTCCTCTTCTTTGAGGTGAGCATGTCCGCCTCTTTTCGCCTTCACATCATATAAGAAATAGAGCCTCTTCGGGGAGAAGGGGAGCGTCGTATCTTCCAGAATGGTCAGGGGACCGCGCTCGTCTGTAAAGGTCGGCAGGAGCCAGAATTTATGGGAGAGAGCCTCCATTATATAGGACTAAAGGACACGTTCACGTCGCTCAAGCTTCCATGACTCAAGAATGTCACCCGCCTCGAGCTTGGTATCACCTTCAAAACGGACACCGCACTCATGACCCTCTTCAATTTCTTTAACAACATCGTTAACGCGCTTTAGTGAGCCGATCACTCCTTCACCAACGAGCTCGCCTCCTCTAAAGACGCGAACACGACTCTTATTCTCGATCTTACCTTCTGTAACCTTACAACCAATGATCATCGCCTTCTTCTGGGTAAGGAAAACGGCCTTAATCTCGGCTTTTCCAAGAATAACCTCGTTAACCTCGGCCTCAAGCATACCCGAGAGAATCTTCTTCATGTCATCAATCAACTGGTAGATAATGCTGTAGGTGAAGAGCTGGACTCCATTACGGTCCGCAACATCACGAACGTGAGCATTGGCGGGAACGTTGAAGCCAAGTGCGATTCCTCCTTCTGTTGCTGCAGCCATCATGATGTCGCTCTCGGTGAGAGCTCCAACGCCTCCAAGGATAACCTTAACAGAGACCTCATCTTTACGAACATCCTCAAGTGAGCGCTTTACCGCCTCAAGAGTACCAAGTGTATCGGCCTTAAGAACAACCTTAAGATGTTTAAGACGCCCTTCCTGAATAGCAGTCATAAGTGAGTCGAGGCCCTGAGCCCCATCAACGGCACTCGTCGTATCACGCAAAAGACTGATCTGATCGGCCTTTCTACGGGCCTCATCCATACTGGCAACAACCTGAAGAATATCACCGGCTTTAGGAGTCTCTTGAAGACCCGCTATGCGAACGGGAGTCGAGGGGAGAGCGCTATCAATGGGCTTACCAAGGTCATCTCGCATGAGCTTAACACGTCCATAGATACTTCCTACGATGAAAGGATCCTGGGTTCTGAGTGTTCCGGTATTAATAAGGACCGTTGCGACGGGCCCAAGACTCGGATCGAGATGGGACTCTAAGATAGTTGCAACGCCGGGACGGTTAGGGTTGGCCTTAAGCGGATTGAGATCTGCGGTGAGGAGGATCATCTCGAGCAGGTTGTCGAGCCCCTGACCCGTAAGGGCTGAGACCGGAACCATGATGGTCTGACCACCCCAATCTTCGGGCTGGAGCCCCTCTTCCGCGAGCTGCGATTTTACCTTGTCGAGGTTAGCCCCCTCTTTATCAATCTTATTGACTGCGACTATAATGGGAACTTCCGCTGCGCGAGCATGGTTGAGCGCCTCAACCGTCTGAGGCTTAATTCCCTCATCGGCGGCGACTACGAGGATGACAATATCTGTAATTTTGGCTCCTCGGGCACGCATTGAGGTAAAGGCCTCATGCCCCGGGGTGTCGATAAAGGTAATCTTCCGACCATCCTTCTCAACCTGATAGGCACCGATATGCTGAGTGATTCCACCCGCCTCACCAGAGACGACACTCGTCTCGCGAATTGCATCAAGAAGCGAGGTCTTTCCATGATCGACGTGGCCCATAATCGTAACGACAGGGGGACGCTCCTGTAGATCCTCCTTATCCTTCTCGTCAAGGAGCATCTGAAGATTTCCCGTAGATATATCCTCAACGGCGGCTTCTGAACGCTTGCGTTTGATCGTAATTGAGAACTCATCGGCGAGAATCGTGGCCGTGTCGAAGTCGATACTTTGGTTAATATTCGCCATAATCCCGTTCTTCATCAACTCACCAATAACCTTAATCGGGCTTATGCCGGTCTTCTCTGAAAACTCCTTAACCGTAATCTGGTCAGGAATCTCGATATCCTTATCGGTCATAACAACCTGCGCCTTATCCTGGCCCGGCTTCTTGGCCTTAAGGGGCTTACCGGCCATCATCTTGCGCTGAGACTTGATGATCTCCTTGTCGAGCTGGTCTTCTATATACTCCTCATACTGCGTCACATTATCAGTCGCTGCCGGAGCATCAGCATCGAGCTCCTCATTTTTCTTTGCTGCGAGCTCATCCTCAACAAGTGCCGCGACATCATCTTCTACCGTACGGGCGCGAGGCTTCAGCTCAAAACCGAGCTCGACAATCTTGTCTTTGAGTTCGGCGGCCGTGAGGCCCAGTTTTTCTGCGAGATCGGTAAGTTTTGTAGACATAGTTAAAACCCAGAAGGCGTGACAAGTCTATCTGAAAATATCCCGTAAAGCAAACGAGATAAGTCTTACTCACCGGCGGCAAGTGTGGGCGCTACAGGGGCTCCCAGGTGCTCTATATTTTCCAACTTACTGCCAACCTTGTCAAGGCGGCGCTTGGCATCATCATACTTGTTCGAGGCGTTAGTGAGGTGGGTACCAAGAACCTCAAACGTGTCGTCAAACTTGGTAAAGTCGCCCTTAAGACGGACGAGAGATGCCTGTATCTCCTGGGCGCTCTTCTCTATCTGCAAACCGCGAAGGCCCATCAAGATGGTCTGAAGGTAGACGAAGAAGTTATTGGGCGAGACGGGGATAACACGCTTCTTGAAAGCATACTCGCTCAAATTCCCCTCACCCTCATTTTTCACGATCACCTCGTAGTAGACGTTCTCAGCGGGTATATAGAGCAGGGCGAAGTCCATCGTCCCCTCATCAGGAAGAATATAGCGGGCGATCTCATCGATGCGCTTCTTCACGTCGCTCGTGAAGGCTTTTTGCGCCTTCTTCTTTTCCTCCTCATTATCGGTCCCGATGAGCTTGCGGAAGTTCTCGAGGGGAAACTTCGAGTCTATCGGGACGATCTTGTCATCGGCAAGATGAAGGGCTGCGTCGACCTTCTCACCACTGCGGAAGGTGTAGGGCATGGAAAAACTTTCCCGCGGGAAGTACTGACTCAGAATATCCTTAAGAAAAAGCTCACCCAAGTTTCCCCGGAGCTTGGGAGCCCGAAGGATGTCATGAAGTCCGGCGATATCTTTCCCCACATCGTAAATGCGCTTTGTCGCCTCTTCCATCTTGGAGAGACGGTCGGTCACACTTCCCACAACCTTTGTTGTATTCTCAAGACGTTCGCCCATCGTGCGGCTCGACTTTTGGAGAATATCGGCATTTTCGCGAAGGCGCATATTCACCTGAGCCGTCTGCTCCTGAAACTGCTGATGGATCTCCTTCATACGAGCGTTAAAGGTCTCGTTGAGGAGTTGGAGGCCGCCTTGATCACTCCCCCGCGGGGTAAGGCGGGTATAGATTAAAAACAAGCCGACGAGGATGAGGCCGATCGTAATGACGAGAAGAATCTCCATAAGTATGCTTAGTATATCAGAGTGATGCGGCGGCCTGGAGCTTGAGTGCCGAGGGACAGATGAGGCGATAGTCGCACGAGGAGCACTGGTAGCCGGGAGCGGGCTCAAAAGCCGAACGACTCATCTCATCCGCAAGGTCGAGAATCTCAAGGCGGCACTTCTCGAGCTGGGCATCTGAGCGGGTGGTCGTGAGCATCTCGCCATTTTCAAGGAAGTGCAGAGTTATTTTTGAGACGGGAATTTTCAGAAAGTCGCGAGCTGCAAGGGCGTAGACCGAAAGCTGAAGGTCGGTCTTGGGCTTATATTTCTTGCTCGAGCCGGTCTTGTAGTCGATGATCTCATAATTGCCGTCGTCGAGCTTGTCGATGCGGTCAAAGCGGCCACTTAAGATAAGCTCGTCGCTCACTGCGAGCTTGAAGGGCTCCTCAATATAGGCGGGAAGGCGGAGTGGCTGAGGAAGACCGCTCAGGTAAGAGGTAAGCTGCTCTAGTCCGAGCCTCTTCTGCTCCTCCTGAATCTGGCGTGAGTCGTAGCCGAAGACGAGCCAGTTCTTCTCGTACATTTCCTGAAGAAGGTGGGCGCGCGGTACCGGCTCGTGCACAAGTTCGGGACGGCATTTGAGCTCTTGGTAGAAGTCACGAAGAGTGTTGTGCATGCTTAGCCCAAAGCTCAGAGAAGGGGAGGGGTCGGTGGGAATTTTCAGAAGGTACTGGTAGTTATACCTTTGCGGACAGCGGCCGAAGGTGTTCATCTGGCTATAACTCAGACGGGGCAGCTTCCTGATGAGGTGGGAGCGATGATCACGCTCGGTGACAAATGAGAGGAGGTTCTGCTGCTGAGGAGTCTCCCTCGACTTTTTTTTGGGCGGGACGGAAACCCGGCCGGTCGCAAGAGCCTCATTAATAAAAGCGGAGGGCTTCCACTGGCGTCTGCCTCCTCCATAAAAATCACTGTAGGTGAAGACGAGACGCTTTCGTGCACGGGTGCAGGCTACGTAAAAGAGCCGACGCTCCTCGTCAATGTGGGGAGCCTGAGCGCTCTCGCTATCGCTGAGGAGTTCTGGGGGAATTTCGAGTGTCTCACTGCGATTGATCGAGGGGAACTTGTTGTGAGCAAGACCGGGAATGTAGACCTCATCGAACTCGAGACCCTTCGAGCCATGAATTGTCAGAACCGAGATCCCCGGTCCTGCCGCTCCTCCAAATGACTGCTGGATCGTCCCCGTCGTCTCAAGAAGGTGCAGGTAGTCAAGGAAGTCCTGAACGCCCTTCTGCTGGTGGTTTTCCTCAAAAGCCGCGACCTTCTCGGAAAAAAGGGCTATCTCTTCGGCCAGCTCGGCATCGGCCTTCTCCTCAGCGTACTGTAAGTAACCGCTCTGATTAAAGAAAGCTCCCAGAACCCGGGAGACCGACTCCTCCCGCGAAAGCTCCAAAAGCTCCTGTATAAGGAGCTTGACTCCACCCCCGAACTCAGGCGAGAGAACTGAGTAAAGGTTCTGCTGACTCTGACGGGCGGTCCTCAGCTGACCGAGCAGCTCCTCCATGGGAATGGCGAGATACGAAAAAGAGAGAAAACGGAAGAGCGCCATCTCATCCCACGGGTTAGTGAGAACGCGGAGCAGCGCCAGGCAGTCCTTGATCCCAGGACGGGTGAAAATTGCGATGGGGGATGAGGCCTCAAACTGAATGCGCGTCCTTTTAAGAACATCAATAAAAGGTTCAGCCAAGGCGTTCGTGCGGACAAGAATGCCAACCGAAGCTCCTTTTTTTGCCGCAATGCTGGCCTGTTTAACGATAAAGGCGACCTCCTCCTCGCTCTGAGTGAACGAGCAGACCTCGGGAGGACGAACGGGAGCATCCCCCTGACCGCGGGAGTGAAGACGCTTATCGACAGAGTGTGTAGCCTCAAGCCGCCGTGGATTGTTGTGCTGAATGACTCGATACGAGCAGTCCAAAATGGCCTGGGTACTCCGGTAGTTTTCGTTGAGGACGACGATTGTGGCATCCGGATAACGAGTATTGAAGGCGTTGATCGTGCTCAGCGAGGCGCCGCGCCAGTTGTAGATCGACTGATCGTCGTCCCCAACAACCATCAGATTGCCGTGGGCTTCTGCGAGCATGAAGATCAGCTTCCCCTGGATCGTATTGGTATCCTGAAACTCATCGACGTGTATAAACTGAAAGCGCTGCTGATAGCGCTTAAGGACCGAGGGGCGCTCTTCGAGAAGCCGTACCGTGTGGTAGAGCAGGCCCGCGTAGTCCATGACTCCCTCCTTAATAAGAAGGTCAAGGTAGACTCTGTAGGCGTCTGCCAGCTCTTGATGCTTCGCTGCCTCCTCAAGTTCAGCCTCACCTCCGCTCAGCTGGGCGGCCGCGAACTCCTTATCGGCAAAAGCCCTGTAGACCCCAGGACTAACATCCTCATCCTGCAGACGG
>Ga0051982_10000773_pt1 | contig 14178 bp, 12 predicted proteins | sample CryGey02umfilter_3_FD_56238 | JGI IMG/M metagenome (GOLD analysis project Ga0051982, IMG submission 56238) | Groundwater microbial communities from aquifer in Utah, USA - Crystal Geyser 4/9/14 0.2 um filter | ecosystem: Environmental > Aquatic > Deep subsurface > Groundwater | place: USA: Utah... | reverse complement strand
TCGATCACGGAAACCTTTGGCTTTCTTGAGAATTTTCTTGTGGCGCTGTTTTGTCGTTACGCCTCCTTTAACGCGTGGCATGGTAGTAAGTGGTTATTAGTCGGGGGTTTGAATCTACTTTCCTGGCAGCATTTTTGCAACATTTTTTGCATCTGCTGCATGGATGCCGAGTGGATTCGTGTCGAGCTTCTTCTGGCGCTTGCTCTTATTGATGAGGAGGTGACGCTTTGAGGCCTTCTGGTACATGAACTTTCCTGTTCCAGTAACGCGAATGCGCTTCTTCATTCCTGAGTGAGTTTTCGCTTTCATTGTTAGAGTGGGTTAATCAGCATGATAATCGTGTTTCCTTGGCTTTTGGGGCCCTCCTGGACGGTTCCTTTGTCTTTGAGCATTTCTGCAAAGGCTTTCATCTGGTCGAATGCGAGTTCTTTATGAGCGCGCTCTCGGCCACGGAGTACGAGCGAGATCTTAACAATATTGCGCTTAGAAAGGAAGTTCGCGATCTTTTTTGCCTTGACCTCAAGATCGTGGAGGTCGGTTCTCATACCGATACGGATGGCCTTCACTTCAGTCTGTTTCTGAGCCTTTTTCTGCTTCTGGTCCTGCTTTTTCTGGCGGTAGAGAAACTTTCCGAAGTCTAGAATCTTGCAGACCGGAGGTGTCGCATTTGGCGAGACCTCAACGAGATCCATCTCACGTTCACGAGCGAGTTCGATCGCCTTTTCAATGGCCATAATTCCCACCTGCTCGTCCTGATCGTCGATCAGGCGAACCGTCCGAGAACGAATTCGATCGTTGACGCGAAAGTATTTAGGTATACAAGAAAAGATTAAGAATTACAAGCAGAGGAATTTTATGTCATAGAAGGCAAATAGTAAAGAGAAAGTGTGTGTTTTATGCTCTAAACGGCCCTTTTCTTTGCCGGGACTCCACGTTAAGCTTGTCGGTGCATGAACCAACGTAAAACCGAACAGGTTATGATCGGCTCGGTACCTGTGGGGGGAGGTGCTCCGATCGCCATCCAGTCGATGACAAACACCGACACCGCCGATACTAAGGCGACCGCCTCGCAAATTAAGGAACTTGTGGCCGCCGGGGCGGAGATCGTGCGCGTGACGGTGAATAACGAAGAGGCCGCCGCTGCCGTTTCCCCCTTGGTCGACTCCCTGAGAGCTGAGGGCTGTACAGCCCCGATTATTGGAGATTTTCACTTCAACGGCCATATCTTACTTGAGGCTTTTCCGGCGTGCGCCCGGGCTCTGGACAAGTACCGAATAAACCCGGGGAATGTGGGGCGTGGAGCTCTGCATGACGAGAACTTCGCCACGATGATACGGTGTGCTCTCCGATACGACAAACCGGTGAGAATTGGTGTAAATGCAGGCTCCCTCGATCCCGATCTACTGACTCGACACATGGTCGAGAATGCCCGGCTCAAAGTCCCCCGTTCCGACTCAGAAGTTGTCTGCGGAGCTCTGGTGGCCAGCGCGCTCGACTCGGCTGCCGCTGCCGAAGAGTTGGGACTTCCTCGAAACAAGATCATTTTAAGCGTAAAAGTCTCTGAGCTTCCGGTGGTTGTGGCCGCAAATAAGGCGCTGGCTGGCTCTCCCTATCCGCTCCACCTGGGCCTTACGGAGGCGGGTATGGGCGATCAAGGCGTCGTTGCGAGTAGTGCCGCTCTGGCGGTTTTGTTGAGTCAGGGCATTGGCGATACGATTCGGATCTCTCTGACTCCTCGTCCCGGCGAGCCACGTGCCCGTGAGGTAGAGCTCTGCCGCTGGTTACTCCAGAGTATGGGGCTGAGGAGCTTTCGCCCCTCTATCACCAGCTGCCCGGGCTGTGGACGGACGACAAACGAGCGCTACCAACGGCTCGCCGAGTCTGTAACTACCTATATCGATGAGCGCCTCCCCCTCTGGGAGGTGGCAGGCAAGAAGGTCGACACGCTGAAGATTGCGGTGATGGGCTGTGTTGTCAACGGGCCCGGAGAGGCGCGCAATGCCGACCTGGGCATCAGTCTGCCCGGCAAGAGTGAGGAGCCACTCGCAGTCATCTTTAAACGGGGAGCGGTCTACAAGACGGTACGTGGCGAGTCACTTGAAGAGGCTTTTCTCCTTATTCTGGAGGAGTTCGTGCAGGACGAGTGTTAGTTTGCGTCCGCTTCCTGTACACTGGGACCTTATGAAGCGCATAGTCATTCTCGGCTCCACCGGCTCGATCGGGACTCAGGTACTGGACGTGGTGCGGGCTCATCCCGACGCTTTTGAAGTTATCGGAATCTCAGCTTACGAGGACAGCGCTCTACTTGAACGGCAGAACCAGGAGTTTAAGCCTCGCTATGTTGTGCAGGCCGGAATAAGTGAGAATCCCACGCAGGTTTTGTCGACTCTGGCGGCCGTTGAGGAGGCGGATATTATCGTTAACGCCATCGCAGGCTCAGCCGGTCTTTTCCCCACTCTTGCCGCTGTTCAGGCGGGGAAGACGGTTGCCCTGGCCAACAAGGAGTCACTGGTTATGGCCGGTGAGCTCGTGATGCAGACGGCGCGGCGGATGGGGGGGCGGATACTCCCCATTGATTCAGAGCCATCAGCAATCTGGCAGGCTCTCCTGGCTCGCAGCGAGGCCGTTTCCGAGCCAACTATCGATGGAGTTGAGAAGGTAATTCTTACTGCTTCGGGAGGGCCCTTCTGGCGGTGGAATCGCCAAAATCTCGAGCACGTGACCTTGGAAGAGGCGCTCAAGCATCCCACCTGGCAGATGGGTGAGAAGATCTCCGTCGATAGTGCGACCCTCATGAACAAGGCCTTTGAGATAATCGAAACCAAGCAGCTTTTCGGTCTGCAAGCCGAGAAGATCGACGTGACTATCCATCGTCAGAGTTTGGTGCACTCATTTGTTCAGTATGATGATGGAAACATGCATGCGGTCTTGGCCCCGACCGATATGCGTATCCCCACTCACTACGCACTTTTTTATCCCAACCGCCAGAAAAACTCTCTGCCGCGTATCGACCTTTCTCAGCTTACGCTCACCTTTGAGGCTCCTGACTACTCAATCTTTGAGGGCCCCAAGCTGGCCTACGAGGTTATCAAGGCGGGTGGCCTTATGCCTGCCATCTTCTGCCTTGCGGATGAGCGGGCGGTCCGACGTTTTTGTGACGGCGAGATCGGTTTCTTGGATATTTACGACGAGATAAAACGAGCACTCGACGAGGCGCGTAATGAGGAGCTTACTCTCGACTCACTCCGCGAGCTCATAAGCCGTATGGTATAGTGTGGGCCTTTTAAAAAGGCCTGAGTAGGCCAACTATGAACAGAGTTTTTCTTCTGGCTGCGGGGAGTGGTAAAAGATTTGGCGGTGATAAGCTACGTCTCAGCCTTGGTGGCCAGCCGGTTTTTGCTCATGCGCTGGAGGTCTTTGAGAAGCTGGATGAGGTGGATGAGATTTATATCGCCGTTCGTGAAGGGGAGCAGCCAGAGTTTGAGGCCTTCGTGCAAACTGCGGGTTGGCACAAAGTATGTGGAGTTTTTGCAGGTGGAGAGGGTCGCTTGGAGTCGGTTCAACGTCTCGTCTCGGCTGTTGGGCCGAGCTATCAAGACCATGACTATTTGATTATCCATAACGCTGCAAATCCCTTTGCGGAGGGGGATGAGGTGAGGCGGGCCCTAGCCGCGTGCAGGCCACCGGTTCGAGGTGTTGCCGTGGGGCGACCGGTCCAAAATACGATCAAGCGGCTGGGAGCTGAGGGAAGGGTTGAGGAGACCGTGGCTCGTGAGCAGTTGTGGGAGGTGGAGACGCCTCAGGTGGTTCATGCACTGAGTTTTACTCAGGCGCTGCGTCGACTGGGGCCGCTCGTGACTTCCACTCCCGAGCGGCTTACGGATGACCTTTCAGTTCTTGAGGCTGCGGGTTTTGAGACTCGGGTTGTTGAGGTTGGCTCAATCTGGAATAGGAAGCTGACAACTCATTTTGAGCTGGCCGCCTTCCGCTGGAAAGGTGGAGAGCCGAGTGAGGCCCAGAGTGTCGGGATTGGCGAGGATGGACATGCCTACGGAGGATTAGTCGAGGCGGAAGTTTCTGCTCTTCCTCTGCCGGGCGGATTGCCGGTTGAGATGTCGGGCTCGGGTGGTGTACTGGCCGGAGTCAGATTTGAGGAGGTGCCCGCGGTTGAGGCTGAGTCGGATGGAGATGTTATCCTTCATGCCCTCTGCAACGCCCTCTCATCCTCAATAGGCGAGTGCTCGCTCGGGGGCTATGCGACACCGCTCTGCCGAAACGGCGTTACCGATAGCCGTGAGTACCTGGCCCTCATTCTTCAAAAAGTTGCCGCTGCGGGCCTCTCACTGATCCACTGTTCACTCTCAATCGAGGCTCTTCATCCTAAAATAGACCCACTCGTGCCCGCCCTAAAAAACTCGCTCTCTCAGCTGCTGGGTCTCTCCCTGGAGCGTATTGGTATAACCGCAACAACCGGAGGTGGGACACGCTTTATTAAAGGGAATGATGGGATATACTGTCGTGTAGTCGTCCTCCTAGCGCGTTCGTGTTTTTTTCCCCCTTATGCTGAAAATACAGGCACACGCCAAAGTTAACCTGACCCTCGACGTATTTGAGGCCGAGGCATCCGGCTATCATAAGATGCAGAGCCTCCTCTACGAACTGCCCGACCTTTTCGATGAGCTCACCATTGAAGAGTCAGGGGAGCTCCCTCCCGGCTCGATCGAGCTCGTCTGTGAGACTCCCGGAGTTCCAACTCATCGTGAGGGCTCCCCGCTCCTCAGGGCGGCTCACGAGCTTCGCGAACTCACTCAGGGGGCTCGCCCCATTCGCCTGACTCTCAAGAAAAAAATCCCCATCGCCGCCGGCCTTGGTGGAGGTTCTTCCGACACCGCCGCGGCACTTCGCGGGCTGGCTCAGCTGTGGAGTATTCCTTGCTGTTCACTCGCCTCTCCGCTCGCTCGCCCACACGATCCCGACTGTCTCTTGGTGAAGATCGCCGCTCGACACGGTATGGATGCTCCCTTCTTTCTTGTCGGGGGGGCGGCTCTGGCTACTCACTATGGGGAAGAGGTTATGCCCCTTTCCTCAGACCTCCACGGCCTTAAAATTCGAGTAGTCGAGACGGGTCTGGCTAGCCCAACCGCCGAGGCCTACCGACTCCTTGATGGTCTGCCCCATGGGCGCGAGGCCTCTTCCACTGAGGCTGCACTGGCGGCTCTCAAAGCGGGCGATCGGGAATCTCTCAAGCACTCTCTTCATAACGACTTCGAACCGGCCATCTTCGCCGCCTTCCCCGCACTTGAGTATAGGAAAAAGGAGCTCGAGAGAGGTGGAGCGATCGTTATGCTTGCCGGCTCGGGGGGTGCTCTGCTGGTTATCGATTAGCCGCTCGCCGCCACTCGGGTAAGTCACCGCTCGGTAGCCCCGGCCACAGGTGAACAAGCCGGCACGGTAGTCTGCTTCGGGCTATTGGCCTACTCGTAGGGCTGGCGTCCCTTCATGGCTCGGCCGAGGGTTACCTCATCCGCATACTCGAGGTCTGCTCCCACAGGTATACCGGTGGCGATTCTGGTAATACGGACCTTGTAAGGGTGCAGGAGTTTCTGGAGGTAGATCGCCGTCGCCTCCCCCTCACTACTGGGGTTGGTCGCAAGGATTATCTCCACCGGCTCCTCCGATTCCCGGAGGCTTACAAGTCGGTTCACCAGCTCGTTTATTTTAAGGTTCTCGGGGAGGACGTTGTCCAGAGGTGCGATACGTCCGTGGAGAATATGATAGACGCCGTGGAACTCGCGTGAGCGCTCGATCGCCTCGGCGTCAAAAACATGTTCCACCACACAGATTACGTGCTGTTCACGTCGCAGGTCGCTGCAAATAAGGCAGAGCTCGTCGTCTGAGAGCATGCAACACTGCCGGCAGAACTGTACCTCCTCTCGAAGGCGAATAAGTGAGTCGCCGAGCTCTTGAGCGAGTGAGCGGTGCGACCGCAGCAGGTAGTAGGCATAGCGCTGAGCCGTCTTTTCGCCGATACCGGGAAGTTTAGCCAGTGCGGTAATGAGTTTTTTGACGGACTTGGGCAGCATGCGATCAGCGCGTTACGAGGTGGAGGAACTCACTTCGGGTATTAAGATTCTTTTTGAAGAGTCCGACCATCGCTGACGTTACCACGTTTGCCCCCTGCTTTTCTACGCCTCGTGCCATGACGCAGAGGTGCTGAGCTTCAAGTACGACTCCCACACCGCGAGGGTTCAAAAGCTCCTTAAGTGTATCGGCGATCTGTTTGGTAAGGCGCTCTTGGTTCTGCAGACGACGGGCGAAGATGTCGACGAGGCGAGGAATTTTCGAGAGACCGATAATATGTCCGTCGGGGATGTAGCCGATATGTGCCTTTCCAAAAAATGGGAGCATGTGATGCTCGCAGGTTGAGTAGAACTCAATATCTTTCATGACGATCATCTCGTCGTAGTTTTCAGCCTCAAAAGTAGTAACGACTTCTTTGGGATCTTTACCATAACCCGCAAAGATCTTGTCGAAGGCGCGTCGAGCTCGCTCGGGTGTTTTTTTGAGGCCCTCTCGCTCAGGGTCTTCGCCGAACGATGTGAGCATTTTCTTTATGGCCAGTTCAGTCTCGTTCATGTCGTTATGCATAATGATGTACCAGTGAGATAAAATAAGCGTGGAGGCGAGTATCGTCGGTTAGTTCCGGATGGAACATTGTAGCAAGAATCCCTCGTTCGCGCACCATAACGGGCTCGCCCTCATACTCGGCCAGAACCTCAACTCCCCTTCCAACTCGGCGGATGCGTGGGGCACGTATAAAGAAAACAGGGGCGGGTTCCGGGCCCAAAACGGGAATCTCGAGTGCGGTTTCAAAGCTCTCAGCCTGATGGCCATAAGCATTTCGTTCGATGGTAATATCCAGGAGTTTCAGACTCTGAGGAGGACGATTTTCGACCTCTTTCGCAAGAAGAATGGCTCCCGCACAACTCCCCCAGATCACGAGGGGGTGTTTTTTCGAGAGGGCTCGTTTCTTAATCGCCAGGTCGAGCTTGTTGGTGATGAGAAGTTTGCTTATTGTTGTCGACTCACCGCCGGGAATAATCAGTCCGGCTACCTTATCCAGCTCGTTCTCAGTACGTACCTCAAGAACCTGCGCACCACATTTTTTGAGCGCCTGTACATGCTCGATAACCGAGCCCTGAATAGCCAAAACACCGATAGAAAACCGACTCTTTGTTGACACCGAGTTGATTTTACAGGGAAAATGCGATTACGCAAGCATCGAACGGTTCTTTGCTCGCACCGTCTCTTGAACCCTCTTTGGAACCCCTAGCCCGTCCTCCTAATGGCTTTCTTCTCAGAATTTTTCTTCTCAACACTCATCGGTAAGCCGGTCTATACCTTCGATGAAAAGCTCTATGGCCGCTTCCGTGACTTTGTTGTGCGGCGCCACGACAGTCATTATATCGTTACAAAGGTTCGACTCCGGACTAATAAGGGCGAGCGTATTCTCATCCCGTGGAAGCACGTCCACTCACTGGACTCCGACCCGGTATCTGTCAAACTCAAGAAAAATGCCGACGAGATTATATCGCTCGACTATGACGAGACCGAGCTCCGTCTTAAGCGAGATTTTCTTGATCAGCAGATTGTCGATACTCACGATCACCGAGTGGTGCGCGTCAACGATATAAAAATAATCGCCCTCAAAGGTGACCTTTTTGTTGTCGCTGCGGATACGGGAATACGCGGCCTTTTGAGGCGCATTGGCTTTGAGACCATCGCTCTGGGCTTCCTGGCGCTCTTTAACAAGTCGCTCCCTAACACTCTTATTCCCAGTAAGTTCATCGACCCACTCCCCGCTCGTCTGCGTCACCATATCGCACTGAACGTCGCCCAGGACGAACTCAAGCGCATGCACCCTGCCGACCTGGCCGACATTGTAACCGATCTCGACCAGTTTGAGCGTCTGAGTATGCTCAAGACTCTGCCGGTAGAGACCGTGGCCAACACCATTGCCGAGCTTGAGCCGGAGGTCCGAAAAGAGCTGGTTAAGACATTGAAAGATGAGACTCTTTCTAAAGTGCTCGAGCGTCTCTCCCCCGACTCGGCTACCGATATCGTCTCCGAACTCCCCCGTCGACGTATGCGCCGCGTCTTGAGTGCGATGAAAGTTGGTGATGCAAACGAGATTCAGGAGCTGCTGAAGTTTAAGGAAGATACGGCGGGTAGTCTGATGAACACCGAGTATGTCGCCTTCCCGGATGACATAACCGCCGCCGCCGCTCTCGAGGAGCTTCGTACCAAGGCCGATCAGGCCGAGCAGATATTCTATCTCTACCTCGTCGACTCAAAGAACGTCATTAGTGGAGTGATCTCCCTAAAAGACCTTATCTTTGTGGCCCCACAGACCATGCTCTCCTCAATCGTCCGTCGTCCCCCAATCGTGGTGGATCTGGAAGAAGATATCGACGAGGTGGTTGAGAAGTTCGCGAAGTACAACCTGATCGCCATCCCCGTGGTTGATGCGCACAACACCCTTCTTGGGGTTATCACCGTCGACGACGTCCTGCCTCTCCTTCAAGAGCAGGCCGAGTAGTCAGCCCCCCGTTATTGTTTATCTCTGGCCCATAGTCTCGCATGATCGCCTACCTTAAAAAACGCTCTCGCTCCCTCTTTCTTCTCTTCGCCTTGATCGGCCCTGGTATTATCGCGGCGGCTGTGGGAAATGACGCCGGAGGTATCACAACCTACTCTGTTGCCGGTGCTCACTTTGGTTACAGCATGCTCTGGGTGATGATCCCCATCACTTTCTTGTTGGTAACCATTCAGGAGATGTGCAGCCGTATGGGTGTGGTTACCAAGAAGGGTCTGGCGGATCTGATCCGTGAGTCGTACGGCGCGCGTGTTACCTTTTACATGCTCATCAGTTTGGTGATTGCGAATATCGCGACGATCATGTCGGAGTTTGCAGGTGTGGCGAGCTCGATGGAGATATTCGGAATTCCTCGCTACGTCTCCGTGCCCGTCGGCGGAGTTATCGTCTGGTTTGTGATAACGCGCTGGAACTACCGCTCGGCAGAAAAAGTTTTCTTGCTCGGTGCGCTCCTCTACCTGGCCTATATTGTCTCAGGCTTTCTCGCACGGCCCGACTGGTCGGCAGTTGCCGTTAGTCTGGTGAATCCCGCTATCGAGTGGACTCACACCTATGTGCTTACGCTTGTTGGTATCATCGGTACCACCATAACGCCCTGGATGCAGTTTTATCTGCAGGCCTCGGTCGTGGAAAAAGGCCTGAACATAGAGGATTATAAGTATACAAAACTGGATGTCGGGATTGGCGCAGTTGTGGCGAGTATCGTCGCCTTCTTCATTATGGTCGCCGCCGCCGCGACGCTCTTTCCCGCCGGAATTCAGATCGAGACGGCGACGGATGCCGCCCTCGCTTTGGGGCCTTTGGCGGGTAACTCCGCCGAGATGCTCTTCGCCCTGGGGCTCTTGAACGCCTCGCTTCTCGGTGCGATGATCGTGCCCCTGGCCACCTCTTACTACATCTGTGAAGGGCTTGGCTTTGAGGCAGGTGTGGACAAGTACTTTAAAGAGGCGCCCTGGTTTTACGGCATCTTTACAATCCTCCTCATTCTCGGGGCTATTCCCGCACTCTTCCCCAAAACTCCATTGATCGACATTATGATTGTCGCACAAGTTATTAATGGAGTTTTGCTCGCTCCGGTCCTTATCTTTATTGTCCTCCTCATCAATAAAAAATGGCTTATGGGGGAGCACACAAATAAGCGTGGTTATAACATAATCGTCTGGATAACTGTTATCCTGCTGATCCTTCTAAGCACCTTCCTCATCGCGACAACTCTAGTTCCCTCGCTGAGCGAAAAGATTTTCTAGCTTGTCGATCTCAAAGCTCTCCATGGGCTTTCCCAGGCCGGTTGAGACGCGTGCGATAACATCGGGGTCCCGGTAGTGCATTGTGGCCTCAACGATGGCTTTGGCACGCTTTTCAGGATCGGAGGATTTGAAAATTCCCGAGCCTACAAAGACTCCCTCCGAGCCAAGTTGCATCATCAGAGCCGCATCTGCAGGAGTTGCAATACCGCCCGCTGCAAAATTTACGACGGGGAGTTTGCCCATGCGGGCAACCTCTTCAACGAGCTTCAAGCTGACGCGCATCTCCTTCGCCGCCTTTTCCAGAGCCTTCTTGCCGGCACCTTTGAGTGCCTCGATCTCACGAGTAATCTGTCGCATGTGGCGGACGGCCTCAACCACATTTCCGGTTCCGGCCTCGCCTTTTGTGCGAATCATCGCGGCCCCCTCCTGAATACGGCGGAGCGCCTCACCCAGGTTGCGAGCTCCACAGACAAAGGGCATTTTGAAGGCGAGCTTATCAACATGCAGCTCCTCATCAGCGGGCGTGAGGACCTCAGACTCGTCGATATAGTCAATGCCCAGCGACTCAAGAATCTGCGCTTCGACAAAGTGTCCTATGCGCACTTTTGCCATGACGGGAATAGAGACTGCTTTCATAATGCCGATAATCATCTTGGGGTCGGACATACGTGCAACTCCTCCCTGCTTGCGAATATCGGAGGGGACTCTTTCGAGGGCCATTACGGCAACCGCGCCCGCCGCTTCGGCGATCTTGGCCTGCTCGGGAGTAACAACATCCATGATGACTCCGCCCTTGAGCATCTGAGCCAGCCCGCGTTTGAGAGCGAGAGTATTCTTCTGCGTTGGAGCTTTAGGCATAGAGTTTTTGGGGGACTGAGTGGCGGTTTTTTTCTTCGTTGGCATGGGGAGGAAGTTAGGAAGCGAGCTGCTGTAGTGAGTGGGGCGGTTAGTCTTGATAGGCACTCCACGGTTTGATTTTGAGATCGTCCACCGAGTAGCGGGAGAAGGTCTCAACAAGTGCCCGCGCAATCTGTAAGTTCGTCACAAGGGGGATATTGGAGTCGACGGCACGCCGGCGAACCAGGTAGCCGTCGGTGATCTCGTCGGTGCTGTATGATTTGGGAATGTCGATGACAAGATCGACTTTTTTCTGAGCTATATAATCCAGGATGTTGGGGTGCTTATTGGAGCGCGCCTTGTACAAGACGGTCGAGCGAATCTTATTCTCCTTAAGAAACTGTGCAGTCCCCTCGGTCGCGAAGAGTTTGAAGCCGAGCTTTACGAGCTTCTTTGTCGAAGAGAGGAAGCTGGCCTTATCCTCAATCTTACCGATCGAGAGAAGGATATTCTTTTTTGGGTAGACGAAGCCGACGGAGATCATCGACTTGAGGAGCGCCTCGTAGAGGTCGTCTCCAAAGCAGGCGACCTCACCGGTAGAGGCCATCTCGACGCCCATAACAGGATCGGCTCCTTTTAGGCGTGAGAAGGAGAACTGAGGCGCCTTGACTCCAACGTGGTCGAGGTCGAGCGTGTAGTATTTTGTCTCGCGGACCTTTTTCATCTGTGGAGCATCGAGCATCGCGTAGGTTGCAATCTCGATAAAGTTATACCCGGTTACTTTCGAGGCAAAGGGGAAACTTCGGCTCGACCGGAGGTTGCACTCGATAACCTTTATCTCGTTATTCTTAGCCAAAAACTGGATGTTGAAGGGGCCCGAGATGTTCAGGTTTTTTGCGATAGCCTTGGTGACTCCCTTGATCCGTTTGATCGTCTCGAAGTAGAGTTTTTGAGGAGGGAGGACGATCGTCGCATCGCCCGAGTGCACACCGGCATTCTCAATATGTTCAGAGATCGCGTAGATCACTACCTCGCCCTTGTGGGCTACGGCATCAACCTCAATTTCCTTTGCGCCGAGCTCGAACTTGCTCACGACGACCGGGCACTCACTCGAGATCTCGGTCGCCTTATCCAGATAGCTCTTCAGCTCCGCTTTGTTGCGGGCCACACTCATCGCCGCACCCGAAAGGACGTAACTTGGACGTACGAGAAGTGGATAGCCGACGTCTTTTGCAAAAGTCTCTATCTGTTTGACCGTGCGAAGCTCGCGCCACTTGGGCTGCTTAATCTTGAGCTCGTCAAGGAGTGCCGAGAACTTGTTTCGGTCTTCGGCACGGTCGATGTCGATCGGAGAAGTTCCGAGAATCTTGACCCCGGCCTTGTGCAGTTTGAGTGCAAGATTATTTGCCACCTGACCACCTGTCGAAATAACGACACCCAGAGGCTTCTCGAACTCATAGATATCGAGGACGCGCTCAAAGGAAAGCTCGTCAAAGTAGAGCTTGTCACACGTATCGTAATCGGTCGAGACGGTCTCGGGGTTGTAGTTGACCATGATCGTCTCATAGCCCATCTTCTCGAGCGTTTTGGCGCAGTTAACACTGCACCAGTCGAACTCTACCGAGGTGCCGATCGCATAAGCTCCGCTACCCAGAACCATTACTTTTTTCTTTTTCTTATCATCCGGAATATCGTTTTTTGTTCCGTGATAGGTGAGGTAGAGGTAGTTGGTCTTAGCGGGGTACTCGGCGGCGAGCGTGTCGATCTGCTTTATTGCGGGAATGATCTTGTTGCGTTTGCGGAGTGCGCGGATTTCTGAAGGCTGCTTGCCACTCAGTGCGGCAATCTGCTCATCGGAGAAGCCATAGAGCTTCGCCTGCTTTAGGTCGGCAACCGTAGACTGAGGTGAGCTTAGTCGCTCCTCGTGTTGGACGATGTTCGCCATCTTCTCAAGAAACCAGGTGTCGATGCCCGTCATTTTGGAGATCTGCTGGGGAGTGGTTCCTTTCTTCAGGGCTTCTGCGATTGCGAGCATACGTTTGGGGGTGGGCCTGCGGAGCTCTTTTTCTACACCCTTAGCCGAAAAGTTGATGTGGTCGTTTCCTGTAAAGCCTTTCAGCCCGATCTGCAGCATGCGGAGTCCTTTTTGAAGCACCTCCTCAAAACTGCGGCCCAGAGCCATGATCTCACCGACCGACTTCATCTCTGTGCTGATCTCGTGCGAGACCTTCTTAAACTTGGCCAGATCCCAGCGTGGAATTTTCAGAGCTACATAATCCAGGGCGGGCTCAAAGTAGGCGGTTGTCGTCTTGGTGACGGAGTTCTTAATTTCGTTGAGGTTGTAGCCCAGGCCAATCTTTGCGGCAATGTAGGCGAGTGGATAGCCGGTCGCCTTAGAGGCGAGGGCCGATGAGCGGGAAAGACGGGCGTTGACCTCGATGACGCGGTAGGCTCGTGATTTTGGATCGAGCGCGTACTGGATATTGCACTCGCCGATAATACCCAGATGCCGAATCGTGCGGATCGACACCTCGCGGAGCATGTGGTACTCGTCGTTGGTGAGTGTCTGCGACGGTGCGATAACCATACTCTCGCCGGTGTGAATACCCAGAGGATCGACGTTCTCCATATTACAGACGGTGACGCAGTTGTCGGCTTGGTCTCGGACAACCTCGTACTCAATCTCCTTCCACCCCTTCAGGTACTCCTCAACCAAAACTTGAGGTGAGTAGGCGAAGGCGGTGTCGAGCATCCCGTCGAGCTCCTTTGCTGTGTAGGCAAAACCGGATCCCTTACCGCCCAACGCAAATCCCGCACGGATGATAACCGGGTATCCGATCTTCAGTGCTGCCCTATGTGCAGCCGCCTTAGTAAGACAGGCGATACTCTTTGGATAGGCTACGCCAACCTTATCGAGCTCCTTTTTAAAGAGCTCCCGATCTTCAGTTGCTTCGATGGCGCTCACCGGAGTGCCGAGAACTTTTACATTATACTTTTTCAGAACGCCCGAGCTGTTGAGAGCGAGCCCACAGTTAAGGGCCGTCTGTCCTCCAAAACTGAGAAGGATACTATCGGGTCTCTCTTTGGCTATGACTTTGGTTACGAACTCGGGATTTACAGGCAAAAAATAGACCTCGTCGGCGAGGTCTTGTGAGGTCTGATTCGTTGCGATATTGGGATTCACCAGGACGGTTTTGATCCCCTCCTCTTTGAGGGCCTTGATCGCCTGAGAACCCGAGTAATCAAATTCACCGGCCTCCCCGATTTTTAATGCGCCGGAGCCAAGTATGAGAACCTTTTTCGGGAAGCCTTTTCTTTGCATGGTGAGCTTTCCGGGAAAGTATAGCTGACTCCGGCGCTTAGTGCAAAGGTCAATCGCTTTGCGTAAACTGACTTCTGTAACGGAGAGCCTCGGCAAGGTGGTTTTCTTCTATATTT
>Ga0051982_10000666_pt1 | contig 15540 bp, 13 predicted proteins | sample CryGey02umfilter_3_FD_56238 | JGI IMG/M metagenome (GOLD analysis project Ga0051982, IMG submission 56238) | Groundwater microbial communities from aquifer in Utah, USA - Crystal Geyser 4/9/14 0.2 um filter | ecosystem: Environmental > Aquatic > Deep subsurface > Groundwater | place: USA: Utah... | reverse complement strand
GTGAGGCCGCAGGTACGCGCTGAGGATTGAAAAAATCAGATGAAAATGGTATCATGGGGAGATGTCACTGAAACAAATCCCCACCGAGAACCTTGCCGACTGCGTCATTTCCACCAGCCTGAAAAATGAGCCCCAACCCAAGACCGGCACGGCTCGTTCGACAAAGAATTTCAACCCGGGGAATACGATCAAAAAAACGACGGGCAAGGAGGGCAAGAGCCTGAAAGAGCTCTGCCTCAAGCTCGCTCGCTATATCAATCGCGGCAGTAGTGCCAGCACTGATGAGATCGACACGGTCATCACGGGCATGCACCGCGGCATCCTTAAACTCCAGAAAGAAAAGAATGAGAAGCTGAGAGAACGAGCGCGAAAACGAAACAAAAAATAAAGGAAAGCAGTGTACAGAAAGAGCCTTAGCTGGTAGCGTGGGGCTGTTTTTAGTTACGGCCAAGCCGCCCAGTTCTATGACACTCACGACACTCGCACTCAACACAGCCAGCCTGACCGAGTCGGTCGCCCTCCTTAAAGATGGTTTCTGCGTTGCTGAAAAAAGTTGGCGCGGAAACTCGGATGAGTCAGAGCTGTTACTGCCGGCAATCACCTCGGTCCTACAGGAGGCTGAGAGTTCTTTCAGCGGGCTTGACCGGATTCTCGTGGTAGAGGGGCCCGGGCCCTTTTCTGCGGTGCGAATAGGAGTAACGGTTGCAATGACACTCTCCTTTTCGCTGAATATCCCCATCGTATCTATTGAGACTCCCGCTCTATGGGCGGCACGCCTTCCCCAGAGTCCTGAAAAACAGCTTTTCCTGATGCATGCCGGCCGGCGCTATGTTGCACACGCCATCGCCGAGGGAGCGAGCGAGGAGAGTCTCATCCTTCCGGTAGCGGAGCTTATAGAAAAGCTGACTGCCGAGTATGGCAAGGGCCAAAGAATTGAGCTGTATGGCGACCTACTCCCCGAGGTCGAGGCTCACTTGATTGAGCTCCTTCCCAACTCCTGGCGCTGGCGCACTCAAAAAGAACTTCTTTCGTTTGGAACGACCCTTTCCGGCCTCCCCGAACGTTTGATTAAAGCACACGAGGGGCCTATAGTAGAGCCGCGTTACCTCCGTCCACCGAACATAACGCCCGCAAAAAATGTATGAACACTTTTTCAGCATCGTGAGACTGAGTGTAGGAGTAATGCTCCTTCTCTTGGGGATTATCGGCCTGCTCCTTCCCTTTTTGCAGAGCTCGATCTTAATCGTCATAGCTATTCCGCTCATCAGCCCTACGCATGGAAAAAGGATGGCGGACTGGCTTCGTAAAAAACTTCACCTCTCCTAATTCCGCTCATGCTCTCGATCGTCCCGACACCTATTGGAAATTTGGAGGACATAACTCTCCGCGCCCTGCGGACACTTAAAGAGGCTGATTATGTCATCGCCGAAGACACACGACACTCGGGTATTTTGCTGAAACACTTTGAGATCAAGACACCTCAGCTCTCCTTCCACAGTCACAGCGGGCCGGGCCAGGTTGAACGAATCCTCGGCCTTTTACGCGATGGCAAAAACTGCGCGATGATCTCCGATGCAGGTATGCCGGGAATCTCAGACCCCGGCTACCGCCTCATCCGCGCGGTGATAGAGGAGGAGCTTCCCCTCACCGTTCTTCCCGGTCCAACAGCGGCGACCACTGCCGTGGTCGCCTCGGGTCTGGCCTCACACAGCTTCCTCTACATTGGCTTCCTCCCCCTAAAAAAAGGGCGCCAGACCGCACTCACCTCGCTTGCGGAACTTCCCTATACCCTGATCTTTTACGAGGCACCTCATCGCATCGTCCGAACGCTCGAAGACCTGGCCAAGTTCTTTGGTGAAGAGCGTAAGGTAGCAGTGTGCCGAGAGCTCTCGAAGGCCTTTGAAGAAGTTCGTCGCTCTACGCTCGCTGAGGCGTTAGCCCACTTTAAGGAGACCAAACCGCGAGGCGAGTTTACTCTTGTCCTTGAGGGGGCGAACTCCTAACCTCATCGTGATATACTGGCGCTATGCAGCTGAAAAATCGCCCCGGAACGAGTCTTTTGGAACTCATACTAGTCATGACGGTCATCGTTATTCTCACCGGAGCTGCTCTTTTCGGCACGCGCGGAGTCCTACAGACACTGGCTCTCAACAATACAAACGGCCAGCTCGTCTTCATGATACAGCAGGCGCGTAGCTTGGCTCAGTCCGGCATTGGGAGTCCCGAGGTGGGAGCCTATGGAGTGAGTCTTCAGAGTGGCGCGGGGAGTACCGTGCTCTTTTTTGAAGATAAGGAGCCCTTCGACAAGCGTCCGGCCAGTCCACCGGATACAATGCGCGAACTCCTCCACCTGAGCGATCAGGGATTCAGTCTCAGCGTAAAAGATGAGACCGGGCGGCCCTGCACCAACTACGCCACGGTTCTCTTTAAGAATACAACCGATAAGGTCGAGCTCTACTGCGACAGTCTTGACGATTCGGTCAATCAGCTCCTCTTTTCACTGAACAGCACCGCCCGACCGACCACGGTTCGCACCTTCTCTATTCATCGTGCTGCGGGAGTGGTTCAGCAGTAAGAGGGCGGGCCAGAGCCCATGAGAGACGGAGATCTGCCTCGGCCTAGTAGTTGTGAAGGCGGGTCAGTCGGAGCTTTTCTAATTCGGCTTCACCACAAAACTGACCAGCTTGTTCGGCACGTAGATATCTTTCAGGCGCGTGCCCTCAGAGAGGTACTTCTGAACCCCGGGCAGGGCGGCGGCCTTCTCGATCGCCTCTTCCTTGCTGATACCATGCGGAGCCATAACGCGTGCACGCACCTTTCCGTTCACCTGAACGACCAGCTCGAACTCATCGACGACGAGGAGCTTCTCGTCAAAGGTTGGCCAGCTTGAGTTGAAGACACTCTCCTTCTGCCCCAGAGCCTCCCAGCACTCCTCGGCAAAGTGAGGAGCCATTGGTGCGATAAGCTGAATCATGAGCTTTTTTGAGGCAGCCGAGATTCCCTCACGCTGGGCAAGGGTTGTCAGCTCCATCAAGGTCGAGAGGGCCGTGTTGAAGTGGAAGCTCGAGATATCCTCCCCTACTTTTTTGATCGCCGCGTGGAGAGAGCGCGCAACGGCAGGCGTATCATTCTCCGCGGAGGCCTCATTCATGAGGCGCCAGAGCTTGTCTACGAAGCGGGATATTCCGGTGATTCCGCGATCGTTCCAGTCGCCGCCGTCGGTGAAGGGGCCCATGAACATGAGATACATGCGGAAGACGTCGCTGCCGTACTTCTCCACAAACTCATCGGGCGAGACTACATTCCCCTTCGACTTACTCATCTTGGCTCCGTCCTTGGTGATAAGCCCCTGGTGGACGAGGCGCTTGAAGGGCTCGGCCTTGGGATCCTCCATAAGCACTTTGTGGATAAAGCGGGCGTAGAGGAGGTGCATGCAGGCGTGCTCGGGGCCGCCGATGTACATGTTGACCGGGAGCCAGTTATTGACCATTTTCGGATCAAAGGCGGCCTCTTCATTATGAGGAGTCAGGTAGCGGAGGTAGTACCAGCTCGAGCAGACGAAGGTGTCCATGGTGTCCGGCTCACGCTCGGCGGGGCCGCCACAAGTTGGGCAGCTCGTGTTCATAAAGTCCGGCGAGCTGGCGAGCGGTGCCTTCCCCTTGGGCTTGTAGTCGACACCTTCCAGGGGAAGAACGACGGGAAGCGCCTCCGGTGGGACGGGAACCTCACCACACTTTTTGCAGTTTACGATTGGGATTGGCGCGCCCCAGAAGCGCTGGCGAGAGATCAGCCAGTCGCGGAGCTTGTAGTTTGTGGTGCGCTTTCCCATGCCCTTTTTCTCGAGGAAGTCCAAGATATCTTCGCGAACCTCTCCCCACTTCCTACCGTTAAACTGCTCGGGCTGAGTAAGGATCGCCTCGGGATCGTGATGGTAGGCGTACTCGAGATTGCGCACCTTCTCGGCCTCCTTCTCATCTTGCGGGAACATGACGGGGCGGAGCGGGATGCCGTACTTTTTTGCAAAGGCGAAGTCGCGCTCGTCATGAGCACTACAGTTCACAACTCCACTTCCGTAATCGGCGATCACAAACGAGGCGACCCAGATAGGCAGGTCGCCCGTTCCAAAAGGATTTTCGATATAACGACCGGTGAAGATTCCCTCGACCTCCTTTTCCACATTGAACTTGTTCGCGACCTTCTTCTTCTTGATCTTATCGGCAAACTTCAGCACGTCTTTTTCCTGCTCGGTGCCGGCAATCAGCTCGGCAAGACGAGGGTGATCGGGCGCGATGACGGCAAAGGTCTGGGCCATGAAGGTCTGAGGAACCGAGTCGTACGACTGGAACTCCATAGCGAGATCCTTCACCTTCTGCGTGTAGGTAATTCCCTGGCTCTTTCCGATCCAGTTCTGCTGCATCAGCATCGTCTTGTTCGGCCAGTCGAGGCCGTCGTAGTCCAAGAGGTGCTCGGCGTAGTCGGTAATCTTAAAAAACCACTGCGCAAGGTCCTTCTGCACGACCTCGGTATCGCAACGATCACAGAGCCCCTCTTTTACCTGCTCATTGGCGAGCACGGTCTGACAGCTGGGACACCAGTTAACCGGAGCGGTCTTCTTGTAGCAGAGGCCGCGTCTGTAGAGCTCGAGGAAGATCCACTGAGTCCAGCGGTAATACTCGGGGTCGCTCGTCACAACCATACGATCCCAGTCGTACATCGCACCGACCGCCTTGAGCTGGCGGATCATCTCTTTAATATTGCGGGCCGTCGACTCTTGCGGAGCGACGCCGGTCTTGATTGCAAAGTTCTCCGCGGGAAGGCCGAAGCTGTCGTACCCCATCGGCTCAAAAACCTCGTATCCCTGCATCTTCATAAAACGGCCGAAGCTGTCGGAGGGGGCGAAGTTATACCAGTGGCCGACGTGGAGTCGATCACCTGAAGGATAAGGGAACATCACCAAATTGTAGTAGTGCGGCTTTTTTGAAGAGAGGTTGGTCTGGTAGAGTTTCTGCTCGGTCCATCGCTCCTGCCACTTTTTCTCGGTTGTACTGGGTTGATATCTCATAGCATCCACCAGTGTACACCAAAGTTGCCTTCTGTAAACCGGCTGCGCTATACTCAGCTCAACATGTTCCAATCCCCCGGTTCAACTCTTTTAGAGATCGGCCCCCTCACACTACGCTGGTATGCGATTATGATCGTTACGGGGATGATTCTCGCTTATTTGTATGTGACAAGAGCGGCGAAAAAACAGGGACTTTCCGTAAAAATAATTGAGGATATGGCCGTCTGGCTGATCGTGGCCGGAGTACTCGGCGCACGCCTCTACTACGTCATTTTCAACCCCACCTACTATCTGGCACATCCGCTCGATGCTTTTAAGATCTGGGAGGGCGGACTGGCCATCCATGGTGGAATTCTTGCCGGAGCAGCTGCATTCTTTATCTTCCTTCGCAAAAAGAAGGTCTCCTGGCGTGCCTACGCCGACATCATTGCACCGGGACTCATCCTCGCTCAGGGACTGGGACGCTGGGGCAACTTCTTCAACAGTGAGGCCTTCGGTGGCCCAACCAATCTTCCCTGGAAACTCTTTATCCCCCTCGACTCTCGCCCGCCTGAGTTGAGGGAGTTCGAGTACTTCCACCCCACCTTTCTGTATGAGTCGCTCTGGAACATTCTCGGGTTCGTACTTCTCGCCCTCCTTCTCCGAACTTCTTGGGCAAAAAACCGCCGCGGCGCCGTTCTCTTCAGCTACATAATTCACTACTCGGTTGGCCGCTTTTTCATTGAGGGATTGAGAACAGACAGCCTCTACCTTGGCCCCTTGCGCGCGGCTCAAGTAGCAAGCATCGCTCTTGTTATCGGAGGCATCGTCGGTTTGATTTTTGGGACGAGAAGGGATAAAGTGTAAGACACAAACAATCCGTATTTTTTAACCATCACCGCCGTATGCAGACCGCATTTTCTTTCAAGAACGTGTCCGCTTTAGAGCAGGCCCAGTTTGAGGAGTACGTTGCCGGGAAACTGGCGCAAATCGAAAAGCTGCTCACCCATTTTTCACCCGATGCGGTACGCCTGGAGCTGCGTCTTGAGAAGTTCGACAAGCACTCGGCCTTCCTGGTGGAGTATATTCTCCGCGCCAACTCCGACACGCTCAAAGCCTCAGAGACGAGCCACGCAATCACAAAGGCAGTGGATCTGGCAAAAGACCGGCTTGAACTTCAGATCAAAAAAATGACTGAGCAGTCTCGCCGCAATCACCGTGGGATTAAAGCACACACGCTCATTACGGCCGAAGAAGAAGTGATGGAACTATAAAGAGGAGAAAGGTCACCACAACTAAGAGCATCCGTCCGACCGTCGCGCGAGCGTTGGTTAGCGGGTGCTCTTTGATTGTGAGAAGATTGTAGACCGCCCAGCCAAAACTCATAAAGAGGAGGAGGCCTCCTACCAGGAGACCCTTCTCACCGGCCCAAAAACTACTCTGATACGGCACGAAGAGGACCACAAGGAGCAGGACAGAAAAGTGAGCTATCTGGTCCACTAAAAAACCGAGCGAGAAACCCGAGTGATCCCGCTGGAAGACGACCTTCGACTCGTCGATAACCGCGTGCAAGAGGGCGATGATGATAATACCGGCCCAGAGGAGAGCTGTTGTGGGAAAGGTTAAGAGGAGCATCACCAGAGCGTGGATCGAGGCGTGGATTCCTATACCAAACCAGCGCTTCTGCTTGAGCACCACAAGCCAGGTGGGCTGAAGGAGGAAGTCGGCGACAAGATGGGCAACAAACAGTGGATGCATTATCCGTTTTCCTTTAGGCGGCGAATAAACTCCTCAGATATCTTAGCGGCGCCACCGGGCGTCGTTTCCATGAGGGTTGTGAAGGTCTGCTTCTTGAGCTCAAAAACCTCACAGTCTTCGATGACGGTGGCCATGGCGTTGCGTGGCTCGTTCAGAACAAAAGCCATCTCGCCAAAAAACTCATTGTCGGCGAGGACCGCGACTTCTTTCTCGTGCTGGAAGTCATCTTTCCTACTGATCTTCACCATCCCGTGCTTGATGATGTACATGTAGGAGTTTTCGTCTACAGCGTCGCCCTCATTGAAAAAAACGTGACCTACGGGATAGTAGTTCAAGACGATCGCGTTGATAATCGACTGGTGCTGATCCGCAGTCAGATCGGCAAAAAGTGGAATCTTCTGAATGATGGGGAGCATGCTGATGTTTTCCATAGCACGAGTTTTTTAGGGTGAGAGTGCGGCCAGCAATCTCATACCATTATACCATCTTTTGCCGCTTAAGTAAAAAGGGGAGGGGGGGTGGGCGGATTACCCAGCTTCCCCACTCCCCCTTTTTATTTTTCATTCCTCAGCATACCAGTGCCCTGCAAGAAACCTATCCCTGAGCCTCAAGGAAGCTCGGTGAGACGAACATTGTCGAAATATCCCTCACCATTACGAAGGCGGAAGACCAGACGGAAGTCGCGAACAAAGTCTGCGGGGACGGTAAACTCACGCATGTAGGGCTGCCAGACTCCTCCCGTCGGCTGCAACTTGTCATAGATAAGCTCGAAGTCGACATTTGAGCTGGCAATACCTAGGACCGGCTCGACGGTTCCTTCCGAGTGGTTGTAATCGAACTCCAGGCGGTAATGTTTGCCTGCCTCAACAGCGATAGGAAGTTGCTGCACACCCCCATTGATACCCCGTGTATCGATGTACATACTCTGCGCTCCTTCCGAAGCCTCATTGGCACTCGTCTGTAAGGTTGTTGGACTTCCCCACGCACGCCAGGCTGTGGTCTCAGCGGCTTCGAATGAGCCGTCGGCAACAAGAGCGGGGGCCTGATTCATCTCTTCAAGTGAGACGTTGTCGAGGTAACCCTGGCCGTTTCGAATACGCAAGACCAGACGGAAGTCACGCTCGAAAGTTTCAGGAACTGTGAACTCACGAGTATAGCTGAGCCACTGACCTTCCGTCGGGGATAGTTTGACGTACATGCCCTCAAAGTCCGCATTCGAACTGGCGATACCCAGGACAGGCTCTACCGTTCCCTCTGAGTGGTTATAGCTGAAGCTCAGACGATAGCTCTTGCCCGCCTCCACCGGCAGGCCAAGTTGCTGGATGCCCGCATTGAGACCACGTGTATCAAGATACAAACTTTGTGAGCCATCCGTGGCATCATCCCCACTTGGCTGCATCGTCACCGGACGACCCCACGCACGCCACGGTGTGAGTTCTGCGGCCTCAAATGAGCCGTTCGTCACAAGAGATGGCGCTGCAACCTCCTCCAGGAAGAAGTTATCGAGGTAGCCCTCACCATTACGGATACGTAGGACAACGCGGAAGTCTTTAACAAAATCATCGGGAATGTGGAAAGTTCGGGTGTAGGTCTTCCACTGGTCACCGGTTGGCTGAAAAATCTCTAACTTCCCTTCAAAGTCACCATTTGAGCTACGAATGTTAACGTTGGGCTCAAAGGTACCGGAGACAAGGTTGTAGTCGACGGCAAGTCGGTACCACCTACCAGCCTTCACGGGAACACTTGTCTGCTGGACACCGGCATGACCTCCGCGAGTATCAAGGTGAATACTCTGACGGGGACTTGAGGACTTTAGGCGGGTCTTTTCCAGTGCAACGGAAGTACCCCAGTTTCTCCATGAAGCCATATCGGCCTCCTCTGCGTGAGTGTCTTTCATAATACCTACTGGATCGGGTGGTGGTGGTGGAGCTGGTGGAACGAACTGGTTCAGATCAGCTGCATTTTCAAACGGCATCGCCATGCCTGACTGGTAGGAGATCCAGGTTGCCATTAGTGTCGTAGCACTTGTTGCCGAGAGATCGAACTTGTACTCCGTTGGTGGTTGAGAAAGGATACTTATTCTCTGGAGATCGGTCCACTCACCCTCGAAGCGCTGAGACCAGCCAAGGTACTGAGTGTTTCCCTGGCGGTACTGAGCAATTACTTGCGGTATGCCCTGGCCATCGAAGGCGAGACGTCCGTACTGAATCTCCGCATTTTCGTTGCCACTTCCGACTTCCTCGATTGGTGACCACTGTCCGTTCAGGTAGCTGGAATAGATAACACGTGACCTGTTGCGTCCCACTGCTGGATCTGCATAAGACTGGTGCAGAATCAAGTGGAGGGTTCCATTTCGTGCCATGAGCTGGGGCTCGTAGCCACTGCTCCCTCTGTAAATAACTCGGGGGGCACTCCAGCCGGCTCCATCCTTGATCATGGAACGATAACCGTCACCATCGGATGAGAGGTAGGCGATGTGGGGCACATTTGCCGCATCAACGGCGACTGCAAGATTGCTACTGTTCTGGACGTTGGGCAGCTCTTGGGCTGCCTGCCAAGAGCCCGCGGAATAGACACGCTCAAAGAGTACGTTTGCACCCTGTACCTGGCAGTCGGCAGTCCACGTACGACCATCGCTCCAGATAACGTGGATCGAACCATCACTACCCACCGCGAAAGCCGGGCGATGCGAATCCGTACCGTTGTTGGAGATATTGAGCGGCTGCTGCCACTGGCCACCAACTTTCTGTAGGAGCTTAATCTCGTTATCATTGAAACTGTCACACCCGCCGGCGCGTCCAGTACCCCAGAGAACAACCGGATTATTCGAGGCGTCGAGCTCCATTTTTGGCTGCTGTAAAAGTTCGTAGCCATTCAGGTTAGGGTCCGTCTGGGTAACACGAGCGTAAATCTCCTGAAGTGGCGTCCAGCCGGTACCGTCATTTGTGTGATAGAGGAAGCGGTCACTGAGACGACGCTGCCCGGGGAGCATCTCGTCTTTTTGAACCAAGTAAACTTGATGAAGAGTGCCCGTTGCATCGGCGCGCGTCATCGTCTGCAGCAAGTACTCATTAGTGTTGAGGAAGGTATCAACGGGGACCGAGAGCGTGGGGACACCCCACGGCGCTTCGGGAGGAGCCTGTGGATCATAGATGGTTATCGTTCCAATACTATCCCCAAAACCTTCCTGATGATTAACAGAGTCCTCACCCTCCACACGCAGATAGATACCATCGCCAACCAAGCTGCCCTGCTGCGGTATCCGAATAAGTGCCGAACCCGTATTGGGAAGATGTGAAGCCAAAAGCTCAATACCGCCACCGGGATAGACCAGGCGGATTTCTACTTCTGAGACAGGGTGAGAAGACTGCGTCTGCCACCGCACAATCTGCTCAGAAGAAAGGGCCCAGCGCTCACCACCCACTGGCGCAGTTATGGTGAAGCTGGGAGGCGTTCCATCGATGATGTTGAAAGGAGTCGAGACGCGCTCAGAAATATTCCCATAGTGATCGCTGGCTCGTGCCATAAGCTTAAATCCATCCCCCAGAAGATCTGTGGGAATGAGCCACTCGGTGCCCATGTTGCCTCCTGAGGCGTCGATCGTCTCAATATGGTGCCACTCCCCGACCGTTGGATCAATGTAGTAAAAGGCAATCTCATTAACCGCGATGTCGTCCGTTACTTGAGCGGTTATCACGTGCTCCTTACCGTTATTGAAATTTGTTGTCTGATCATTTTGGAAGTAGACATTTGAGATGATGGGGGCCTGGTTATCGGGCTTGAGACGGGTGAAGACGCGAACATCCGATGTCTGCTCTCCAGAAACGACCGGTGCCATCACAACATAGGGCTCGTACCAGTCGCGAGCGGCCCAGATAGCAGTACGTCCATTCGGCACCGCGTCCTTAGAAAAAGCACCACCGACTCCCACATCAGCCGCGAAACCAACAGCCTGAACACTCACACCCTCAAGTGGCTCATTATTCTCCGTTAGGTAGCCGATTATGCCGCCGTTATTTCGGTTGGGATCTGAGCTCATCTTCACCTCACTGAATGGTGAGACGAAGGTAACGCTAACTCCATCGGGATAGAGTGAGCCGACGGCCACTTCGTATAGAGCGTCCTCTTGGAAGTTCCCTGTCAATAAGACGGAGCTAGTCGTATTGGCACGGGGCGAGATCTGCCAACCTTCATCACCCTTTAGACGCCAGCCCACTACATAGCTGAGTCGGTTGGGATCATCCTTACCCTGCCAACGTGCCACAAAGCCAGGAACACCCTGGCTGTCGTACTGAGTGGCGACACCGAAAATCGGAGTTGCCGGAACGCCGGTGGGGTCGGAAGCAACGTTCACCGACTCAACAAACCAGTTGTCATCAAAATCGACATCGGCATCGGGCTCCAGGTAGAGTGTGAGTTCAGTTGAGCCGAGCATGACGCGCGTTGGGGGGAGGTTCGTCACAAACTGGGCGGTTTGATTGGGGAGGAAGTTCACACCATTCAGCTCCAGATTTTCCGTGGTGAAGATATGGACTCCGTCAACAAAGGTGTAAAGAGTGGTGCCGATTGAGGCGGCGTAACCGTGATTCTCAACAGTGACTTGCAGCTGAACTCCTGCGCCGTTCACCAGCGCGCCGACAGGTGCCAGGTCGGTTACAACAAGGTCTGCCTTAGCCAGACTGCGCATAACGGTGATAGTTGAGTAGGGATCATTATCGAAACTTCCATCACCCGACTGCTGAGTGGAGGCGTAATTAAGAAGATTAGTAACTTTGTCAGCTGAGCGGTTGTATGTGGTAAGTGAGCGTGCGGCCAGCGCGGCATCAAAAGGATCTTGGCTGTAAAGCAGGCCACTGCCCTCAACATAATCACGTTCGAGAGCGTCGAGAAGGGCGTTTACCTTATCTACCAGGGCAATCGAGCCGCCATTATCATCGGCTATTGTTGCAGTACGGTAGGGATAAAAGGTAGTGAGAGCCTTCGATGCGAGGTAGTAGCTAGGAGCTCCGTTTGGCGAAAAAAGGAGCGTTCCGTTCGGCTTGATACGGACGGCGACATAGGTAAGAGCGCTCAAAATAACCTCCTGCGGGTTGTAGTTGATGAGTGTCAGTGTCTGGACGGCCTCCATGGTTGTCAGCGCATCGCTCGCATCTCCCTTTTGGGCGCCAAAGCCTCCATCGGGGTTGTGCGCGTCAATGAGCTCAGCAAGCTCGGCATCATAATTTTGGCCCAGTGCATTCAGCAGGCGGATCTTCACTGCCAGCTCCTGAATGTTCTGGGGGGCAGTCGTTGTAAGGTAGGTAAGTGCGTTGGTTGTAGCCTGATTGCCGGCTCTGCCAAAACGACCAAGCGCGTCGACGATCTCTGCGGTTGCGAGGTAGCGGTTTGTCTGCCCAAAACTTCCATCTAAATTTTGGCTTCGAGAGATAAAGTAGAGGGCCCAGTCCATCTGGTTAGACTCGATTCCGTCGTAATGAGCAAAGAGCTCATCGAGCGCCTGCGCACCGGCAGCTGGAACGAAGAAGTTCTTGAGACGCTGAAGTGCTGAACGTTTTCCGGGAAGAGGGTGAAAGTCGGGAAGCTGCAACTTCTGAAAGTCGAGCGCATCCGCCTGTGCCGGCAAGGCCAGATCCCCTTTTCCCAGGGGCGCTACCGAGGGCACCTGAAGCCTTTTGCTGGGAACGATACGGTAGTTGGTACCGGCGGGTGTCACGTTGAGGTCAAGATGTGGGGTTGTAGGCGCGAGCCGGCTCGGTGCCTCCTCAATAAGGTTCCGAGGGAGCTGCGGCAAGAGGTTAGCCCTATCCGAAAACGAGGAAAGCATTTTGAGACGCTCGGCACGGAGTGCGGCATCCGGCGTTTTAGTAACAACATCACGGACAGCCTGGGGTACGTTAAAATGTTGAAGTGAGGCCTCGTCTTTAAGAAGGTGCTTGGCACTCCCCTGCTCTACGAGATTTTTGATCTCCGCAAACTTACCATCGAGAGCGAGGTCGGCGATCTTCTCGTTTCGGGCGGCCAGCTCTTCGGGAAGAAGAACGGCCCCTTCCCAGTTGACGAGAGACCAGTCAGAGACCGGCTCAAGAGCGATGGGATCAAGTTGAGCTTCTTCCGAAGAAGGAAGCGCCGTAGTCGGTAGGAGTTCGGGGGCGAGGAGTCGCGATGGCTCTTGTAAGGTGGCCGGCTGCTCAACGGGGACGGTTGAGAGTGAGCTATCGAGAAGGACGGCGGCCTGAGCGCCGGGAACCCACTCAATACAAAATACTAGGAGGAGGAAGCCTGCGATGGCACGACGTGCATTTAGAAAAACTGTGCTCATGAGTTAAGATGAGGGAATAAAGTGAACATAAGCATTTTTATCTTCATCAAAAACAAAAACTCCGTTTTCATCTTTGAAAACTAGGTCGTAGTCGGCTTTGCCTAATTCATTAATACCTTTTCTTAGAAGCTCTATATTAAACGAGTCGATATCAACACCTTCAAATGGGATAAGTGCGTGGTCATACTTCAAGAGATATAGTCTGTTTTTATCGACCATCATCTGAGCTCTCCACGTCCCCGTCTCGTACTCAGTAAAGGTTTCTCCATCCGCACCCGGTAGTACTTCAAGCACGCCCTCCGTATTTGGGAAGTAGACCTGTTTATCATCCTTGTAGTAAAAAAGTCTATCTTCTACAGAGATATCGACATAGGCTGATGCAAAACTAGCTGAGTCACTCCCCTCCACTCTCTCCAGGATGCCGCCAACTAACTGATAAATATAATTTTTATCCTTAAAGAAATCACCATAGTACTTCCCGAGTTCAAAGGAGTTAAAGTCATATGAATCGCCTCCCTTATATTCGATGATATCCTTAGTCTTTCTATCAATTTCGTAGAGACCATTTTTATCGACTATATAAACAGTCTCGATATAATCAATCTCACCCGGCTCAATAACCGTAGACAAGACTCGTGCGGAAGTTTCATCAAACTGAGGGAGGTAGATAAATCGTTTGCCCCCCAAGTCATAGATAAAAATATGACCATCAAGTTCGACCGGGATTATAAAGTTATCGTAATCATCTACCTTAAGATCCGAAACAAAAAAATCTTCCACGACCGCCATTCTAAGGCGTGTTTGTTCGGATAACTGAGGGAACTGATCCTCAGGAATAATCGGTATACTCCGCAGTTCTTGAAAGCTATCCAGGAAGATGCCATGCACAAAATCATTTTCACTATCTTTCAAATAAAGGTCATACAAAAATTGAACCGGCTGTTTATTCTGATCTACATTTTTCTTTATTAGTGCCATGGCTTCACTCTCCGCTCGGACTAAATCACGATAGGTATGTGATTTTTTAGCATGGGCAGGGGTCTTAAGACGCCATATCATTTCCGCAGCCGTACCTCTCGTCACAGAATTATGTAAGGAAACAATTCCAATAGGAATCGCTTTGCGATTTTCCAATGCGACGGCATAGGGTTGTTCCCAACTTTGCGAAAGACTCATATCAAGCGGCAACCCAAATGATTTCGACAAAATAACCGCGGCTTCCGCTAAGGTAACAATTTTTGCGGGTTGTGCCGTCCCATCATCGTAACCTCGTATAATGCCTCTCTTTTTAGCAGCACAGAGGGCAGGTGCATACCACTCATTATGAACATCAGAAAAACAGTTACTCCCTGCCGGCTTAATGTTGGCAGCCTTTAAAGCCATAAGTACAAATTCTGAGCGTGTGATTGGGGCGTCAACACCAAAAGTTTCTGCATACCCATTTGCGATATTGTTCTCTTTTACATAGTTAATAGCTTGAGCATACGAGTGATTTTCAGGTACGTCTGAAAAACGCTGTTCGGCAAAAGAGACAGGGATAAAAATCAAAAATCCAAAGATGAGAACAGCAGTTTTAAAAAAATTTTGCATGGAGAAAATAATAATTAAACGAACTCACTTTTTCTTAAAAAATCGTAAAAATTTAGAAAAACCTGTTGCTTCATTTTCGTTTTTTTTCTCTTTGACCTTTAAGACCTTTTCTTCGGGCAAGTACGGCAACGCCTCCGCCTCCAAATCATCGGCGAACTTGGCTAGGAGTTCGGGGGGGTAGTTCATCATCAAACCAGTTTGGGGCTCTTCTTCTTGGTAGTACTCTTCGCGAAATTTTTGTGCAGAATAAAACAAGCTTATAGTTGCAGCAAAGGCAAAAAGACCTTTTTCCTTTGGAGAATAGAGATCCGCTCCCTCATCCATATAATACATGATCATTCTCATATCCGGCTTATTCTGTTTGAAGGTTAGCTGGAGTCGCTCTTGTCGTATATTTTTTAACTCTAAGCAACGACGTATTTCAGAGGCCATCTGAATAAGGTCACTTGCACCAAGTACAATTGGTTCAGTGGTTTTTAATCTTGTGGAATGGTAAACATCCTCGATCCCCGTCTGATACCAGGAGCCGATATATATTTTCCACAATGGTTCATTTTCCTCTTTAACAACCGAAAGGAAGTTACTTGATAAGTTGGAAGTGTAAGGTAGGGTAATCATGAAAAACGTTTTAATAGGAAGGATCAGTTGTTACGGAAAAACCAAAACTAGGCCTAGAGAAAAAGTTTTGAACGGGTTTCAGCTCATCGAAATCGACCTTATAGTGTCCTGTCTTTCGGCTAAGGACAATACTATTAGGAGCAATACCCGGCTCAATCGTCCCCGCCGCTATAACATCTTCTCCACCGGCCAGATAGGGATGCGGAAGTTTGTC
>Ga0051982_10000499_pt1 | contig 18244 bp, 16 predicted proteins | sample CryGey02umfilter_3_FD_56238 | JGI IMG/M metagenome (GOLD analysis project Ga0051982, IMG submission 56238) | Groundwater microbial communities from aquifer in Utah, USA - Crystal Geyser 4/9/14 0.2 um filter | ecosystem: Environmental > Aquatic > Deep subsurface > Groundwater | place: USA: Utah... | reverse complement strand
ATGATTTTTTGTATTAAGTATTGTTATATCCACATAACAACACTATGTCTACTAATTCTACTAATTCTAATAATTCTAATATATGTCAACCAGATCTCAGAAGCATACTACAATCTGTTGTTTCACGATTTCTCTTCCGTGAAGAGATCAATAATCTATGTGGAGCGAATAGGTACCTCAACGAGTTATTTCTAGAGGATTGGCGGTATGTGTATAGGATATGTCTACATCACCAACCTCATAATTATGATGGACCAGTAATAATCAACAGGAAAGGTACTCAGAGATGGTATAAGGAAGGGTATCGTCATAGAGACGGTGATCAACCGGCAATGATCTTCGCGAACGGTACTCGAGAGTGGTGGAAGGAAGGGAAATATCATAGAGAAGGGGATCAACCGGCTGTAATCGACTCGGACGGCACTCAGGAGTGGTGGAAGGAAGGGAAGCGGCATAGAGAAGGAGATCAACCGGCAATAATCTTTGCGGATGGTGAACAGTGTTGGTATAAGGACGGGAATCTGCATAGAGATGGAGATAAACCGGCATCAATTTCCGTGGACGGTATACAGGAATGGTATAAGGAAGGAAAACGGCATAGAGATGGGGATCAGCCAGCAATAATTTATGGGATCGGTACGCGGGAATGGTGGATAGAAGGGAAGTATCATAGATAAGGGGATCTACGCGAACGGTACTCAGAAGTGGCGAAAGGCATATAAAATAATTTATTGAAATTTTCAACAAGAGATTTATGTTACATTATGTAACGTAAAATAAAACATGTCATATGTACGACTCCATATGTTTCTATGTTGTAATTGCGTACGAATTTGTTTCTAATTCAAATGGGGAGAAATATGGTTCAACCGTACCAATCCTGGCAAGCATCTCTTGCTTACTCTCATTTGGGTGTAGAAAAGTACAAGGACGACTTGAGCAATTGTACCATCTCCCACTTGCAGTATATACTTTTTTGCAGTCATAGGCGTGTCTGCATTCGATAGCTTTGTACTGATCAATTGAGTGGGCAAAACAGCACTTATCTCCGTGTCTGCAACCTTTTTGTGTGTTGAAAGATTCACACATTCGTGTATACCTCTTCTCCTCCTGGGTGCGATAAGTTTGACAGGTGTTGCGAGATGTATAAGGGTTGTAAGATGGAGAATAGTCTACCGGTGACAAATAAGGAGAAGTGTTTGGCGACTGCTTGGGCGAAAGTTTTGGCAACAATTTCGCCCTTTGTTCTGGTGTGAGTAACATCTTCAAATCATATTCGTCATCACTATCCTCTTCCCTATCTTCTCCCATATCTTCTTCCTCTCCCATATCTTCCATATCTTTCACATCTTCCACATCTTCTATCTCTTCTACATCGTCCACCTCTAACTTACCCTTCTTTCCATTCTTTCCCTTCCGTTTGACTTTCTTTACATGTCTCTGCACCTTTACTTCTTTCACCTCTTCATTCACCTCTTTATTCACCTCTTCCTTTACTTCTCCCTTCCTCTTAATTTTTAGTGGAATTATGTCGTCATCTGATTCGCATTCATCTGTTTTTAGTCTTGTGAGAAGTATTTTCAGATCATGTATATCTCTTAGATACTCGTCTCGTGACTTTTCTGCATGCTTGTACGCGGAGAATGCGAGCTCATACATGCGATTTAGCAACCGAGAGTAGTCGATTTCAGTGTCATTTGGATTCATATCTGATTAGATCAGCGATACGAATAAAAAACTCAATTATGTAAAATTATAAAATCGTATACACTACGTAAATAGAGCGGTATTTATACTGTTCTCATACGTTATTATCAAAGACGTGTGTACTCTTCCCATACAGACACTACTCGTAGACCAGTCTGAGAGTTGCGTGATTCAATCACATAGGAGTTGGTACCGTAGTAGGATTCCGAATAATTGTGTAATACCCTTATATGAAAAATATAGATTGAAAAAGCGTGTGTTAACGCGAGGGATCTTATATTTGCTTTGTCGAACCCGCTTCCTTGAGGGCATACAATACTAGTTTGGTCATGAAAATACTGACAGGTTGAATTTACTTGTCCGTCAAGTACATTGGTAATTGTTACGAAGAGGGTATGTACTGTGGAAAGATATAGGGACCTGATTATATCTTATAGCTTAGAAATCAGTGATGATTTCAGTATTGTATTACATTTCTGTCGGCGTTGCAGGGAAATGTCGAACAGGTATTTTTCGCCCACTAGGATGCCAAACATAACATTGTTTTTGTTTTGGTACACTTGCGAGCGTTGGCGACGTTTCCAAGCGCGGATTACGTGAGGATTTACTCAAAAACAATGATACTTAAGAATCTCTTTCCAGAAAATATTATAAATAAAGAATAGTAAATAATAAATGAATGATGTATATATTATTATTTCTGTCGTAATTCTAGTTCTCATAGGTATTGGTCTGGTACTTTATTTTATCTATTTCAAACATGGAGAAAGAAAGAGGCATCCGCCTAACATAATTCAATCACATAATCTCGTGGAAAAGTTTGATAAGTTCCACGAAAAGTACAAATCATTACCATTGCAGCATTGGGAGACAGATACTACTATACTAATCAAAACGTTTTTAAGACCACAGTGCTTACTAGAACTCATTGGAACTATTCGGACTTATTATTCGCATGTGCGAATTGTAGTGGTAGATGACAGTGAACATAAACTGTTTGAAGCAGGAGAAAATCCATTGAACATTTTTTGTGTACATTTACCATATTATTCAGGTGTTTCCATAGGAAGGAATGTGGGAGTTAGCTGCATAAAAACCAAATATACTATCATGCTTGACGATGATATGACGCTCACTCCTAAGTCTAACATGAATATCCTGTACAACTATCTAGAAAGTCATCCAAATATCTCACTGATCTCCGCTAAATTATCGGATCGAGGACCATTTCATGCTTTATTTGAACGCAAAGGTGATGTGATCGAGATACATATCGACGGATACACATCTATTGATGGTCCAGTTACGCATTCTCACCGAAGTTTAAATTGTTTTATGTGCAAAACACAGCTTCTGGTAGATATACCGTGGGATCCTAATCTAAAAACTAATGAGCACAGTGAGCACTTTTATCGGATCTACATGGCAGGTTATAAAGTATGTAGTCATTCTGGAGTTGAGATAGAACATTCTCACAAATGCATGGGTGATAATTATGTGTACGATCAGTTCAGGAATATATCTAATTATAACGCTTACATACTAAATAAACATCATGTAACGAGATTCGGTGATATAATTATGAGCGAAAAACAGGAGAACTTTAGAAAAACATTATTTGATGCTGTCGATTGCCTTCAAAATATTGGAATACGTCCTGTTGTTTCTTGTGGAACAGCATTGGGGTTTCATCGTGAATTGCAATTCCTGGAACACGATTCTGATATTGATTTGATCATATTTCGTACGAGTATTACTGATGATTTTGCCATAATAGAAGCTATGCATCAATTTGAATTATACATAAAACGAGGGACTCTAGACAACGGTCTTGAATATACTTTCGAGCACATGGTTACAAAAGTACATTTAGACATATTTATAATGTACGAAGAAAAGCATTTTAATTGGTACGGGCTTTGGAATGTACCTAATACTGGGAGCAAAGTTACAAAGTGGAAACTTTCGAAAGGGCAAATGGAAACAATTACATTGTTTGACCGTGTTTTCGATATCGAGCCTATGAGTCACATGACAATAACATATGGTGATCATTGGTTTATTCCTAAGCAGACAACATATGCTGAAGTTATGTCACAAGATTATGGCTTCATCTACAATGATGACGATGAATATCCAGATGATGGTCCAGTACCAGTTGTATCAATGGATTTTGTAAATGAATTTTTCATGGGTAATGTCTGGTATATTAATTTGGAACATCATAAACATAGATTAGCGAATGTACAACAAGAGTTAGGTAGAATCGATATTAAAGCTCGCAGATACCCTGCAATTGACGGTAAAACCGATCCTATAATCAAAGAAACAATGGACAAGAGCAGTACAACTATAAGCGCTGGAGAGGTCGGATGCACGATGTCTCATAGAAATATTTGGAAATATGCAGTACGTAACAAAGTACCATGGACGTTGATCTTCGAAGACGATATTCGTATCCGATTTGATATCAAACAAAGAGAATTTGGCGAAGGTATGGTAGAAGCTTTAGCTGGCAGACGTAATCCACAGATGGTGTTTTTCGGCGCCTGTCTTACAAGTAAGATAAAGAAAATTACCCCCCATAATAAGTTTTTTCATATACAGGTTGCTGAGATATGTCCAAATTGTACTCACGCCTATGCTCTTACCTGGCGTATGGCTGAGGTACTACTGGATGCTACGGAAGTCTACAACGAACCAGTAGATAGCATAATATCATATAGAGTATGCAAACCTGGACTAATGGTTATTGTGGACACTAAGATAGACGAGGACAATGACGAGGACAATGACGAGGACAATGACGAGGACGATAACTTCTTTGGAGGCATCGTGGAACAAAATAGGAGCACATACCCTTCATCCTTGCGTTAGTTTCCTCTTATTGTTCAATATTGAAAGATACTTGATCGTTTATAGTAACTGATGTAGAAATCCTAAATGAAATAGTTTATTCGAATAAACTATTTTATTTAGGATTTCTGTGAATAAATGGATAGAATTTGTTATATTGTTTGTCTCACTATATTGGTGTTGGTTGCCTCTATAGTTGTATCTATTATAATAATTGTACGTAGTCAGAATACTACTGACGAATATCCGATAAAATACACCGCTGCTCGCAATGCTATAAATCGGGTAGAATCGTATGGTCCACAATTGTCCCACAATCTCGACGGAATTCCGATATACTATATCAACCTAGAACGATCAAAAGGACGGGACTTTCGAATGAAGTCACAGCTGATACGCTTAGGCTTAACAGCAACTCGTGTGGATGCTATTGATGGACGCAATATTCGTGCTGTTAACAAATTAACACCAGCGGAAACGGGTGCACTATTATCTCACCTGAAAGCAATACAAACAGCTTATGACAACAATGATCAGGTAGCTCTTATTTGCGAAGACGATGTGTGTTTCCATCTTGTCCCCTATTGGGGAAAATCTCTTCAGGATATCATAAGTGAATGTCCTAAGCCATGGAACACAATTAATTTTGCTCCAACGTTGAGACGTGAAGATACAGATTCGTATGTTAAGTATAACTGTCGAAATTCTTCTTGGGGATGTGTGTTCTATATTGTTAATCGCGAGGGAATGTTTAACATATTGGAAGCGTACAAGCAGAACAGAATATCACTGACAGTAGCCGATGCGTATGTTTATGAGAAATCTGGATTGTCTTATGAATATCACAAACGGATTTTAGTGTTTTCCGCTTTCTACCATGAAGGTGGAAAAAGTACTATTTCTCCCAATGGTGGAGCGACCAATATTATAATTGATACAGCATATGAAGGTCTCAAGATGCATAAATTACTTCCAATCAACACAATACCCAAATATATTTACCAGGTAACAAATCGGGAATCAATTCATCCTGGTATACGAAAGAATATCGAAAACATCAAACGAATGAATCCAGACTGGTATCACACTACTTTCGATATGGAGGAAATTGATGAATATTTGGCCAACAATCACTCCGGAATTATTTATGAAACGTACGTGAAGATTAACCCGGAATATAATGCAGCAAGAGTTGACTTCTTTCGATATGTGATCATGTACGACAAAGGTGGTGTCTATCTTGACGATAAAAGCTCTATATCGAAACCCCTTAATTTAATAATTCATGAGTCAGATCAATACCTTTTGTCGCACTGGGATAGTAAAGATTGGAAATCGTTCTTAGGTAACGAACACGGAGAATTCCAACAGTGGCATATCATTTGTCGACCGCATCATCCGTTCCTTGCGGCAGTTATAAACAAGGTTATATGTAATATAAATCAAGCAACACCCAATTTGGTCGGTAAGAATGTAATTTTTATAACGGGTCCGATTCCGTACACACAGGCGATAATACCTCTTGTCGATATATATCATCATCGTATTGCATACAGGGAAAAAGACCTAAATTTGATCTATAACAATGTTCCCGGATATCAATCCTCGAAACAGCTGAAATCGTATAATGCACTAAAAACTCCAATAATCATACAAAGTATTGCACTTTAAGATCAAAAATAAATAAACAATTACAAATGAAGGGTATCATCTTGACAATTATGATTGCGATTCTTTTCCTTGTACTTGGATTTGTTATATACTCAATTATTGTGTGGAACAATGCACGGAATTTAAGGTATTTGACCGAATCGTTTCGCAGCAAAGAGAATCGACTACGACGGTTGACTGCAGATATGAAGAAAGAAAATAGACTAGGTCTTCCAGTTCTGTATATCAACATGGACTCAAGTAATGACCGTCAACACTTTATGAAGAGTCAGTTAGAGGAGTATGGGATTGACGGAACGCGCGTTAGTGCTGTAAACGGTGCCAATATTATCGACATAATGAAGGGGGAAGAAAACGGAATAAGATTCACTAACAACTACAAGATAAATAAAGGAGAATTGGGGTGCACACTATCGCATCTTAAGGCAATCAAACAAGCATACGATAGCGGTCATGAGATGGTAATAATTCTGGAAGACGACGCATGTCTGTCTTTGATGCCACTATGGGATAGTGATATCCCGACGCTTGTGTCGCAAGTGAACGACTGGGATATTCTTCAGCTTGCTACTTCTCGGTCGAATAGAATATCTAATGAGGTTCGCGACTTCAATAATTATTGGGGGACATTTGCATACGTTATCAACAGAAATGGAATGCAAAACATCCTTGGCGCCACACACAGAGATGAAACTTTTAATCTAGACAAGGATCGCCCATCTCAACCCAGCGGGAAGAAAGATGGACGTGCTGATATGTTTCTTTATGTCACTGCAGGACGTACAAAAACTGTAATGATGCCTTTGATCTATAATGCAAGCATTGAAAGTCAAATTCACACACGACACGACACACACGTCTTCAAACGAGGAATAGAATATTTCGACCATTATCTCAATAACAGTCTATCTCATCTAGGAGTATGTTATGTCCCTGTGAAGAACAAACCGGTCATATGGTCTGTGTGGACAGGGACGAATATGATGCCTCCTTATCTTCAACTATGTCACGAGACCGTCATAAGGCACAATGATAGAGATTTTACGGTTATATTAGTCAACCCAAACAACGTGAATAAGTTTCTCACGGACTTACACCCAGCATACGAACTACTTTCATATGTCCATCGAGCCGATTATTTACGACATGCGCTTCTCCACAAATATGGCGGCATCTATCTTGATATGGATACAATATGTTTCAAGAGTCTTTACCCTAAATTAAGACTTCTAAAGGACGTCAATGTTGTCGGATACGATGGTTCGAAGTGGGGCGAAATTTGGGGAGTTTCCGCGATGGGTCCACTTCGACCAGATAGCGACTATACTTACGAATGGGGCAATGCGTTAAAAGACGAACTCGATAATAAATTATTAATTTTGCAGAAATACAGGCATACGAACTCTTCATTAGGAAAAGACTGTCTCGTATGGGCTTCTCTACTCAGAGATATCATATTACCTCTTTCACATGATATTAAGCATCGTATAAGATACAAAATTATTGATGAAGACTGGCAAGCTATAACAGATACTGATATAGTCAGGAGAGGTAACATGCCAGAAATAAATAGCAGTATTTTGTTGCTTAACAATGCACTCTACGGTCCCGAGATAAAAGAGGCGAGTAAAGATACAGTTTTGCAGTCTGATATAATTTTGTTCAAACTCCTCTCACGTGCTCTTGCAAGCCCATTGCCGTCTTTTTATTTATTGCCAAAGGTTGACGCAATATTGTATATAAATCTAGACCACCGACAAGATCGAAGAGATACCCTTTTTCAACAATTCCAAAGTATCGGTATTGATCCAGGCAAACTGACACGTATCCCTGCTGTGTCTACACCTGCGAATGGAGCTATAGGTTGTCTGGAAAGTCATATCAAAGCGCTAGAATACGCTACTCATTTCTTTCCGAATCAGAATATTATGATAATCGAGGATGATATCTTATGCAAAAACAGAACAAACTTACGTATTGTGTTGGATGACTTCTTCAATGATCCATATTTTAACACTTACTGGGACGTTATCCTATTGGCTTACAACATGAAAGATAAAAGGGATACACATGACAAAAATGTCATTCGGGCGTTAGAGGCGCAGACGTCCGCAGCATACCTAGTACACGGAGAGTACGTAGATGTGATTCATAATAATCTTCTCAAATCCCTTAATACCTATCGTTCAACTGGTAAATGGATATCGAGTTACTGCAATGATCAATGTTGGAAGACTTTACAACGTGAAGATAACTGGTACGCAATACAGCCTCCACCCTTTATCCAAGGCACAAGTTACAGCGATATCGAACAAAAGTTAGTTTCGTATAGAGTGTAAGGTCATGTATAGTTAGGATATATTTCGAAGGAAATATATATACATTATCTACCTAGAGAATGCTAACAGTCGCAACTTGTCCTCGCGTACAGGGTCGTACCACTTACACCTCCTTCTCATGAACCATTGCCCCCATGTCTCGCGATCGTTGTATGATCTTCCTAACATAGTCTTCGTAGCACTTTTCGGCTGCATGTACCCGTGACCGTATTCGTTCATACAATGTGAATGACCTCCTTCGAACGCTGGATATTGTTCATCTTTAATAACTCCCATACACTTTGGCCCAAATCTCTTAATGTGTTTCTTATTTGGAAGTTCAACATCCATAACGTGAGGATAGTTAAGATGATCAACACTATATTTCTCTTTATCCTCCCAATCATCATCCTTCTTCCAGATTGTAGCAGTGCACGCAAAATTCACTAGTTTACGTGGGATTTTATCTCTCCCATAAAGAGCGCGTAGCTTGTCTTTGTATGCATTAAAGTATACTCTTACGGAATATTCTGGGAATTCTCTCTCCGCTGTTACGTGTATAAGACGAGCAACTTCAACTCTTTGCTTCCTATCGTTTAATCCGTGCAATTGCTTTGATTTAGAACTTAAGATCACATCACAATCACCATCATTCTCCATAATCCCCTTATGGCGCAGCGCTCCCAGTAAAGTCCCGTACGCAATATGGTATTTCAATCCGGTTCTTTCTAGAATCTCGAGAAGGATTTTGCGTCCCCATAACTTCTCCGGATCATGTTCGAGATTCTCTGTAACTATATCTCTATCCTCAACAACCCATTTACACATCGGTGCGATTGATAGTCTCGATTTGATATTACTCGCGAGATAGGCGAAATCATCATTACATGCTATAAGCAAATTTGCATTACATGCGAACACGAAATGTTCATCTATATCGCCCCCAATGCGCATATCCACTTGAAACCCTTCATCAAGAAAGAACTGATGTATTGCTGCAACATACTTTAAGTTTTTCTTCCCACCTTGTTCCGCAAGGATAGTTACATGTCTTGCTGCTCGTCTCATATCCCCCAGTCTTATCGCGAAACTGAAGAATGGCATAGGGTCGTCTGCCTGTGGATTACAAGATGCTAGAATTTCGGCGATATCACGCAAATCTCTATCTATCGGACTAAGATATACAACGAGCTCATCATTCATGGGAATTTCATCCTGTTTACTCCTGCTCTCTACAATTTCTGCAAGAACGTCATAGTCGTTCTTATCTGTTTTGGACATGTACTCACTCATAATAGAGTACGGGAAATGTGTAGTGTAAAACTCTTTGTCTCCCTCGTCTCGCCGTCTCTTTATTAAGTTTGAGAGATGATATCCATCTTTGTAATTCTGCACTGGTTCAAGGGATTTGGCACGTGAGAGAATATCATGAGCGCGTTTTCTCCAATATTTTTCAGTTCTATCGTGTTGCAAGAGAATTGCAGCGATTATAGCCAACCCTGATACAAGAACTAGACATCCAAAAAGAATAGCGGAAACGCTTCTTGTCATAACTCCGTATATTATGAAAACTATGGACATTGTGGAGAAGGGTATAATTACAGCGAGTGTCGAAGCCCATCTCCTCTTAAAGGCATCCCGCTTCCGTGCAATTGTTGGAGCTGAAGTACAAAGAATAACTATAAGGAGAAGAACAAATATTATATAGAGTAATACCGGTCCGAAGATAGGCGTCATTTCACTTTATAATCGACAATATATTTTGACTGGGTTTAGAGAAATCTTTCATTACAAATTGAGTTTATTGTTTTGGAAATGGATAGATAAAGTGTATCGGAATGTGTACTTACGCTTTTTTCCTAGATGTTGCTATGGACAGGAACGATTTGGAGAAATGTTTGCTCTTCAGATCGGTATGTAAAGATTGGATGAAGACTGTGCACGAAATTGGACACCCAACGGTAACCATTAAACATGCGACACATGAATCTCTGACCATATTGCACTCAATATTCGATAGTCCGCAATTGCGAATAAAGCGACTTACCCAAAATTTAGAAGTCTTTCGTAATCGGAAATATATGAGTGTCTCACTTAAGATGATCCCAACAAGACACCTCGCTCCTCTAGCAAACGTCCCTGAACTGCATTTTCTGGCGTGTGATATGCTCTCTTCAGTTCGTGAAATTAAAGATGTACACACTCTGTCTCTTATTGATTGTGGAAGAATATATGATCTTTCATGTCTTACTTATATTCGTACACTCAACCTTGCAGAATGTACATGGCTCCACGAACTGGGTTTCCTATCCGATATCTCCTCAACATTGCGAGAATTAGATATTTCTCTAACAAAAGTGACAAATATCTACCCAATTTCTCTATGCGATTTGGAATGGCTTGATATCGGTGGATTAGAAGTCGAAGATATTTCTGCGCTTGTTGGAATTCCTCGTGTTGAGATGAACTGTTGTAGACGTGTAACTAATGTCTCTCCTCTCCAGTATGCAAAAGAACTTGACTTAGGATATTGTACAGCAGTTGAAGGTCTTGCATCTCTTAAAGATGTTGGTAAGATTCAGTTGCGCGGGTTTAACGGATTGATACCCTTATCTCTTCTATCTCAAGCATATCCTTCCCTGAATATCCGTTGTGATGAATTCAAAGCCGTCCCAGGTTTTCTGCACGTTAAAGAATTTTTCGGTATAATTGGGGATAACTGTTGATTCCAGATCAACAAATACAACAACCACGCAATTAAATTGTAAGGAATATGTCCTTACAATTGTTCATATGATGAATAATAATTTCTCTTCTCTCAATAAAGATGAATAAGAATTCAAACAGTTATCGGAGAATTGCAACGGTAGGTAGCAATGTCTATGCACCGGTGGATAATCCCTTATCGTATTGCATGGGTACCCAGATGGACAACGGATTTCTTCACGGGAGTTCTAGCAATATTATCGGACCAAATTCAGGACCATGCCAGCGATTTATGACTCAGTATTGTGCAGAAAACTTCGACGGATTTTGCGAAGCAGCGAGCAAGAATACCTGCACAGATTTTCCTAATCAAGGACAAGGATGTGGCGGAAAGGGTGATATAGCTTGCCGCGGACTGAACTTAGGCGAAGCATTGATTCGTAATGTTGCTGCAGAAAGGTTCCTTATACAAATGGCTAATTGTCACAAGACGTTTGAACCCTTCGACCCTACTGTACCGAATAGTCCGATGGTTGCTAGCTGGAAGAGTGATGTGTGTGGGTATTCAAACGCTTGCGTTCCCGTGTATGCAGTTGATCCTGAAACGATCGATAATGACGATGTGATGAATAAGGTTTTACAAAATCCCCGTATTGCTGAGGATATCTTAGTGAATATTTACAATACAATGAAAAGGATGGGCACTCTAGGTCGTTTGAAGGGGACGAAACTTGGTCGCTTCTATGATAGTATTATAAGGCAAGGGGATCCGAAGAGCGGATGTGCTGGTAATAACGCGTACAATCAGCAGCAACATCATCAACGTCAGGCACAACACATGCACCAACATCCTCAAGCTGTACATGTGCAGCAAACACGATAATTGTCTGTTAAAGAACAGTTTTTCGGTATAAAAAGTAAAATGTTTGTTAGGATAAAGGATGTCTTTTTCTATTAAATCAACACACGTATTTGTGGATATCGCTCAAGCAATCCCCGAGCCAGAACCTACATATACGCATATCTCAACCCCTTCGACCTCTTCGACAACAGAGCCTCGGGAAACTAGGTTATATCCAAATATGGGATCTATTAACACTACTGGTTCCGTAGGTGGTATGACGATCCACAATAATCCTACTTCAATGGAAGACGCTTTCTAGTTATCATTCGATCAATTATATTGGTATAACAAAATGACAACAATAACATTAAATTTATCTCCAGGTGAGAAACTATCATTTAGTGTACCAGCCAAATGCGGAGGGACATGTTGTGCATACCAATCTTTCACAATCTCTCCACCACCGAGAATGCCTTACGTTCAGCTGTCTGCAAACGACTTCGTCCTTAATCTCCAAAATTGCAATGGACATGTTCAGTTGACCAAAGATAACGCATTCGTAACATTCTCTCCATATATAGATATCCGACTTAATATCGTTGACGATCCAGATTGTCCAGCTCCGAAGAATTACTATACAGTAACAGCTCAGGTTCAACACAACTCATCTTGTTCTATGTCTCCAAGCAGTTCCGCTATCGCGTATACTCCCTTTCCGAAAGAATGGCCAGACTCAGATAAGGCTCATTGTGTGGATGTAACGATGGACTGGGAATCCGGTACTATAAAGAATCCATATACGGGAGACCCACGTACGCGTCCAACCGTTCCATGTTACTGCAGACGATCCTCTCCAGGTTCATGCCCTCACTAGTAGTTATTATCTTCCCCTTCTAATTTCAAGCGAAATTAGAATATTATCGTAGAGTTTTAGAACCATGATATTTGTGCTGTATCAAAGATAGGAGCTTTGGAGTCGCGTATGCGTGTCTTTTGATCACAATAGCCATGGGTTGCTATACATGTATTTGTATACTTATCTTTACATCTTACAGTGAGAGCGATGGTGATTCCGAGCAGGATGAGGAGAAGTCCTACAAGAATGTAGAGCCATAGTGCGAGTGTCATTTAACTCATACCAGAACAAATTCGGCTTATTTGATTAGTGTATCATGATATAATCAATAAGCGCGACAATTTCCTCTCCAAGTATAATATCTTGATAGATCTAGTTATCCCTTCTTGCTCTCCAGAGAGCTTTAGCTCTGGTTGTAATCTGTTTCATAGTTAGATTTGGATTGTCTTTCTTCATTTTCAGTGTGCATTCCTCGATAAATGCTCGTTTAGTTATATTCTGTCCCTCTTTCCCTTCTTTCCCATCCCCATCTTTCCTATCATTCGTGTTCCCTTGACCTTCTTCATTGCCATGAATACGCGTACAATTCGGGTTTCTACATCTTCCTACTCTCGAGTTGTTTTTAATATGTTCTTCTCGTTCCATATACTTCATCAAGTTTGATTTGTCAATGTCATGATTGGCGAATTCAACTGCTTTTTGGCACGCTTTTTTACCTTCGTTAAAAAATCCTGCGTACCATGCGATGATCCCCATAAGGTGCCATCTCGTGTATTCGTATACACGTTTATCGACAAAGAGAACGCACTCTTCCGGGTATGGGAGCCTACACGCCATATCTATGTGCATGTAAGCTAATAGCCAAGCGGATTGAGACCGGTGGTGGTCTAGTTCTTGTGGGTTCAATTTCATTTTGTAGTCGGCTGTTACTTTATAATATTCAGCGATGTTTATAAGTGGTTCTGCCCTTCTGGAGTGCTCGAATGCTTTTATGAACCATGCCATGCAGTATTCCCAGTCATGTTTAAGTCGGGCAGCCATTTCTCCTGCTCTGAGATATGAATGGAATTTCTCTTCTTGGAATCCTTCTAGATTTGTGCGAATTTTGTAATAGTAGAGGGCGTCTTCAAATTCCTCTAGACAGGAGCATGTCTGAGCTAGATAGAAGACTGTACGTGGGTCTTTACGGTTTGCGTGATAATCTTTTAGAAGTACTACTTTATCCCGAGCAAATCGGAGTGCTGACTTGTTGTCATCTACCGTGCGATCCTGATAAATTACGATTTCGTCTGGCGCTCTCGCTACAAGTGGTTCTTTCCCTTCTTCGGTCATAGTGTTCTTAATCCACTCATGGATGGATCCTACGTACCTCCATCCACAGTGTGCTTTTATAAACCGAATATTGAAGTACTTGTCGTACTTACCGCTCCACCATTCTTGGCAAAGAAGGAACCCTGTGAATTCAGTGTCTATATGATCTTCTGCGTATTTACGTAGTATGTCACCGTTTCTCAACTCGTCGTTTGTGTCGAGTAAGAGAAGATAGTCAATTTCTTCGAATGTGTCGGCGAATTCGAGAGAAACATTACGAGAAGTTGAAAAATCAACGAATTCTCCTTCAATGAGATGCAAAGGTATTTTAGTAGTGTTTTCAAACTCTCGCAATATATCAAGAGTATTGTCGGTAGATCCTGTATCATAAACTACGAGTGAGTTTGCGAAATTTTTAATGCTCTCAAGTGTTACATGGAGTCTCTTCGTTTCATTCTTGACCATCATAAGAACAGCGATGTGTATTCCTTTTGTTTTCATTCTTATGCTGAATGGAGTGTTTAAACAGATGAAAAACTATACTATCACAAATCAATCTTAAAGAACATAATTTTTTACGCGTAGAAATCTCTATATAGTCTGTATAAATAAATGGTTCAGCCTTGGTTACTACTTGTAGTATTTGGCATCATTGCTATTGTGATTATTATAATTGTTTGTGCTACACAACGACGTCGTGGTTGGAGATGTACAGAAAGAGGATGCGAACTCGTTATGGGCGGTGAACATCATTCACGCGCAAAATGCGAAGAACATTGTGAGGAAACCCGTGGTAAACATGGTGATAAAAACGGTGATAAAAACGGCGAGGAAGATAAAGATGAGGAGGATAAAAGTGTTGTCGACTGAGGGTTATGCTACGAATATTGAAAACAAGGATGCTTAAATTTAAAGTATTTGAATATACATTAATATGGATATGCTTCAACGACTAATTGGTCATAATATACCATATGAATGGCAGCTGGTTCACGAGATAATGGTGAACGATAATTTCCGATTCTCCATTGATGGTTTGATAGTATCAGACTCAGACACACGGCACTTGATAGACATGGCACTACGCGCGGTTGATTCCGGTCATCAGGAAGCATTGACTTCCGCGATATCTAGATTACTAAAACGAGGTGCAAACGGTGAGGAAAGTGAGAAAAGTGAGGAAAGTGAGGAAGAGGATCAGCTAAGTAGGAATGCCGTTGATCACAGTATTCAAAAATTAAAGAATGTGATAGCATCTCTTCTTGACAATGAGGAAGAAAGAGATTACGAGTGTCTTGATTCAAAGTTGATAATCCAGATGTTGTTACATAATGCGTTCGGGCGAGATCAGCTATGTAATATCTTGGATCACGTGGTCAAAGTAGCGACTAGGGAATGCTACCTCTCGTCTCCGTCAATACTTGCATGGCGAGACGAAAAAATCAAAGATGTTAAGAATGCATCTACAGACCGTATAGCTGACGTAGCATCTGATGCTATACATAGTTTGATCAGAGAATTGAGGAAACTACGCACTCTAGACATGAATGTTCGTTTGTTTATTTACAGACCTAAGTTACAAGAGATTGGAGTAGAATTAGAGCGAAAGCAGATAGCAAACGCTATCGAAAATGGAACTATGTCTATTGAAAAGACTTCCCAATGGCTTTGCGCAGCCAAATCAAGAATTGACACCACTAATATTAGCACTCACGAGGCAATGGTCCTTACACACCGCGAGGGTATTATGAGGATCATCGAATGCTTTGCGATGCAAAACAATAAACATATTCCTATTAAGCTATTTCCAGAAACACTCACTCTTGATATTGAACGGGTTAATGCCATTCGCCGTGAAGTCAGAATGCTTACCCTATCTGTCTCGCTATGGGTAATTGCAATAGAGATACTCAGGAAACAAGGAATTACATTGAGTGATGAATCTGAAGAGAAGTTACAGAAAGATATTTTCGATGCGCTTGGGGACGATTCTGGACCTAATAAGTTTTGGGAACAGGTTTGTGGGTTGCTTAATATGCATGCGACAATGCCTGATAATTCCGCTGATATATTGAAAACGTGTATGAATCGAGAAGCGGGAGCATTAAGAGAAACATTCACACATCGGATTGCTAAGTATCTTACGCAGAGTGATGAACCTGTGGATGTAAGATCTCTAAGGACGATTATCGATATGACGCGAAATCTTAGAGACACCACTATTAAGTTACTTACTCATTTGGAGTTAGTGTACGGACCTTTGTATATGGCAATTCTAGAGACTGAATAATTAAAGCACAATCCACTTTAATTCTATATCATTCAACAATCACCCAATCAGATAATCTGAGTAGATCTACACGCTCTCCATTTATCCACTCATCATTTGTAATGATATTCCCTTCATCATCCCACGTCGTACCTATACCAATAGGTTCACCGTTATCCCATGTGTGCTCACTGCAAAATACGCCCGTGTTATACCAGGTCCGCGCTGATCCATGTAGCTTGCCATTCACCCATTCACATTCCTCTTTCAGTCTTCCACATGGATGCCATACCGTGCTAATCCCATGTTTTTGTCCGTTTTTCCAAGTATGAGTATATAGTTTCCTCCCTTCGCTGTCCCATCCTCGTGTTTTCCCGTTATACTTACCAGCTACCATCTTACATTCATACCGTAGTTTCCCATTTTCATGCCAGTGTCGCGTTAGACCATTTGGTACTTTATCAACCGTATTAAACTCATACAGGGGTTGTCCGTTTTTATGCCAACCTCTGTTATATGTGTGCTCAACACCATCTACCAAGTAAGCGACTTCCTTCAGTTTCCCATCATCATACCATTCATAGCGTTCTTGACTCATTTATCTAGAACTATTAAAAGTCTAAGATATATTGCATCTAAATCATTTTAATATTTAAGAAATGAGATAGAGAGAGGAAATGAAGATTGCAGTTCTAACACTCGCCATTGGAGAAGTATTTAAGAGGAAGGTTTACCATGCTATTCTTTCACAGAAAAAATACTGTGATATTCACGGTTATGACTTTATTGATGATGAAAGCGTTTATGATGATACGCGACCGCACTCATGGTCAAAGATCAGATTGATACAGAAATATCTCCCTCTCTATGATTACGTCGTATGGATTGACGCAGACGCCATGATCATTAATACTAACCACAAAATCCAGGATAAGATTCGTATGATGGGAGACAAAGACATCATGGTCGTTAAACCTTTTTTTGGTATAAATTTAGGTGTTATTTTTCTTCGTAATAGTACAACGACTATGAGAATGTTAGAGACTATATATAATGAGACAGATTACAAGAACCATGGAGACTGGGAGAACGCGGCGTTTGTTCACATATATGAGAATGATCCAGAGTTCGCGAGCCATGTCGAAGTTAAGTCGTGCGAGTATGAGCCTGACATTCAGTGTTTTCTCCCTCAGTACAGACCCGGAATATTCATTGTACATCTTGCTGGATGGCGTCGAGATGTATTGCAAGCTTCAATGGAAGGCCTTCTCAGATGGCTACACCCGTTTCAATTAGAAGAAGACAATATCCAGGGTGAGATAGGAGAGAGTGAAGATGAATATAAGTGGAGATTAAAATGGATACAGGATAAATCTCAATCAAGCGTGCTCAGCATATACAACAGTAAAGAAAACCTTGATTTTTTCTTAACTCACCCGACTAAACATGTGACACGGTTGTGAGAAAGATGAAGTGACATGAAGAAAGCCCTATGGTATATACCATAGGGCTTCAATATAACTCAATATAATTCATTATATGATTTATGCATGGAGCTTACTAGATAATCTCCTACTCGACTTACGCCGGATATCCTTATCATGTTTTTTAACCTTCACTTTCTTTGTGGGAATACACTCTTCCTCTTCTTCCTCCCCCTCTCCTTCATCTTCTCCCTCTCCTTCCTCTCCTTCCTCTCCTTCCTC
>Ga0051982_10000269_pt1 | contig 24309 bp, 19 predicted proteins | sample CryGey02umfilter_3_FD_56238 | JGI IMG/M metagenome (GOLD analysis project Ga0051982, IMG submission 56238) | Groundwater microbial communities from aquifer in Utah, USA - Crystal Geyser 4/9/14 0.2 um filter | ecosystem: Environmental > Aquatic > Deep subsurface > Groundwater | place: USA: Utah... | reverse complement strand
TGTGAGTAGAGGCTCGGTGAAAGTTGTCTATGACGGGAAGCAGATCTCGAAGAAGGCCGGCGGTTGCGAATCTGCTCATGTGTGCTCGCTCTTCTTCAACACGTCTGCGGTAGTTTTGCAGGTCGGCGAGGGCGCGCTTTGAGGTTTCGGTCAGCTGGTCGATGTTTGTTTGGGCCTCTTGAAGCTCTAATCTAAGCTGATCCAGATCGAGTTCAACGGTCTGTTCATCTTGGGCTGCGCTCACATCCTGAGCTGTCGAATCGTCGCCCATTGATTGGTTTTGGGAGTCGTCATTGTGCATTGCGTACGGTTGTCAGGGGGTAGAAAATAGGGGAATTAGATGAGTATATCTCTAACTTTTTTTACCATCGCGAGGTTGTAAGGATAGCGTGTGCGCGTCGGGCCAAGGAGGCCAAAGTAGCCCGTGAAGCCTTCAAGCTGATACTCGGCGATGATAAGTGAGCATGACTGAATCTGTGGGAGGATGTTCTCTTTCCCTATGAATATCTGGACGCCCTCCTCTCCAAGGTCGAGTGTGCGCAAGGTCGTTATGAAGTTGTCGTTTTCCTCAAGAACCTCCATTACCTGAGAGGCGTGGAGCGGATCGCGGCAGAACTCCGGCTCCTTGAGTACGTTCGCAAAACCCAGATAAAAGGTGCGTGCGTTATCGGGAGTCGTGGCGAAGCTGGCACAGCCTGTAGCTTGAGCCAGGAGGGAGACGCAGTCGTAGATCTTCTCTCGAGCTTTTGCGATCTTCCTCTCCTTGAGCAGAAAACTAAGGTGCTTTTCTGCCTCACGTTCGGCTATGTCGTAATCGGCAAGTGAGTCTACATAAAGTCGGTAACCTTGATCGGTCGGAATGCGTCCGGCTGAGGTGTGCGGCTGGAAGATCAGCCCCTCCTCTTCAAGTCCGGCCATCTCATTGCGAATAGTTGCCGGTGAGACGGAGAAGTGGTAGCTCATTACCAGTGTCTTTGAGCCCACGGGCTCGGCGGTCGTAATGAACTCACGAACAATGGCATTGAGAATGGCGCGGCTTCGGTCTTCCATAGGAGTACGTCAAATAAGCACTCCGGATTATAAAGTGCCAAGCTCGATCATGCAAGTTTAGGCGCTGAGCGCTCCAACCTTTGCGGCGAGCTCGACGGTGCGCATCGAGTAGCCCCACTCGTTGTCATACCACGAGAAGATTTTGAGCATCGATCCCATCGTCATAGTGAGCTCCGCATCGACGATGCTTGAGTGTGGATTGCCTCGAAAATCCACGGAGACGAGGGGGCGCTTCTCCAGCTCGAGAATGCCTTTCAGCCGACCTTTCGACGCCTCTTCGATGACACTATTAACCTCCGCCGCATTGGCGGGAGCTCGCTTGAGTTCACATACGAGGTCAACGAGCGATACAGTTGGGGTCGGTGCTCGAACGGCCACTCCGTTTAGTTTGCCTGCCAGCTGTGGCAGTACCTCACCCAAGGCTCGCGCGGCTCCGGTACTTGTTGGAATGAGTGAGAGGTTGGCGGCTCTGGCGCGGCGGATATCTTTATGTGAGGCGTCAAGGATGTTCTGGTCGTTTGTATAAGCGTGGACGGTCGTCATAAAGCCCTTTTCTATTCCAAAAGCCTCGTCGAGGACACGTGCGAGCGGAGCCAGACAGTTGGTAGTACAGGATGCGTTCGAGATGATTATGTGCTTCTCGGGGTCGAAGGTCTCCTCGTTTGCACCGATAACAAACGTTGCGTCGACATCCTTTCCGGGGGCCGAGATGATAACTCGTTTAGCTCCCGCAGTTATGTGCTGGCCCGCTCCCGCCCTATCGCGGAAGGCTCCAGTGCATTCTAATACGATATCAACGCCCACATCTTTCCAAGGGAGCTCGAGTGGGTTGCGGGTGCAGAACATGGGAATCTTCTTTCCATCCACTATCAGCTCGTTTTCTCCCGCCTCAACTGTGTGTTCGGCTCCAAGCCGGCCGTAGGTCGAGTCAAACTCGAGCATGTGGGCGTGCATCTCGGCGGGCGAGGTGTCATTAATGGCCACAATATCGAGGAGCTGACTCTGTAAATTTGAGCGGAAGACCATCTTTCCGATCCTTCCAAAGCCGTTAATAGCAACGCGTGGTTTAGCCATAGTGCACAAACACTAATAGAAACTCTCTGCCCTGGCAACAGCGCGGCGTGTGCCTATATTGCCAATATACTTTTAAAGTGCTATAATATCCTTAAGTTAAGGATTCGGGAATATAAAAAACATACAAACCCAATGACTAACCATACCTCATCATTTTTTGCCTCAAACCTCTTGAGCTGTTCTTACGCTCCCGGCTCTGTTAAGGCTCTGCAGTTTGTTTTTAGAGGGGCCAAAGGGGCAGGCTCTGAGAATCTTGCTGATATAGCAAAGCTTGCCCGGGCGGCCAAGGAGAACATGCCTAAGCCCACTTCTGAGGCTGAGGCTATAGCTGCTGCACAAAAAGACTTTGATGAAGCAAGAAAGGCCTCTGACGCGACAGTCGGTAAGGCTCTGGGCTCGCTCCAAAACCTGAAGGATACCGCGACGACGTTTGGCAGTGCGGTTGGCGATCTCGGTGATTCTTTGGCGACCACATTGAGTAGGGGAGTTCAAGCACTGCCCAAGACTCTTCAGGGGCCCTCCTTGGCTCAGGATCATGCGATTCCAATCGACACGGTTATCCATGGCGAGAAGGCGAGTTTGCGCACGATTGCTCGTCTGCAAGAGCAGCAGACGAAAATTCTTGAAAAGATGGGCGTTTTTAATGGAAATAAAGTAGATGATCCGATGGCTGTCTTGAAGGTTGATGCGCTCAGTGTTACCGATGAGTCGCTCGCGGCTATTAAGGATATTCAGCGCGCGGTTGGCCTTTCGGGAAGAGCCGCTGACGGAGTCTTTGGCCCTCAGACACTGAGGGCACTTTCGCGTGAGCTGAGACGAAATCCTCAAAATCCGATCTTCGCCAATGATCCCGCCCGTGTAGCTGCACTTAAGCGTCTTACCGGTGAGGAAGAGGGGCAGGTCTAACTTCTCTTGGATTTTACCGCGCCACTGTCGATACCTTCGAGCCTGTTGGCTTGTGGCCATCTTCGGGTTAAACTCGGCTCGTGGCATCTCCCCCTGATCAGCTCGAGTCTTCGGTCGTTCTCTTGAAGAGCGGGGGAGTTATCGCGCATCCAACTGACACGTGTTACGGTTTTGCCTGTGATATCTCAAATAAGAGTGCTGTTGAGCGGCTCTATGCGCTGAAACAGATGTCTTTGGATAAGCCGGTCTCGATCTTAGTCGCAGATCTCGCTATGGCTCGTCGGTATGCTCAGTTTTCATCCCGTGCCCTTAAGTTTGCAGAGCGCTACTGGCCCGGGCCCCTGACGCTGGTTCTTCCTCGTACGCCCCACCTGCCAGAACATCTTAATGCGAACCATCCGACTGTTGGCATCCGTCTCCCCCAAGATCGGTTTTCCAGAGAACTGGCGCGTCTTTTGGGAGGTACTATAACTACGACGAGTGCTAACCTAACAACTCAGCCCTCGCCTTACTCTCCGGACGAAATAGAGGCTCAGTTTGCCTCATTGCCTCTTAAGCCTGATCTGATTGTTGATGGGGGAGTACTCGACCGTTCCGTCCGCCCTTCGACGATCATTGACCTCTCGGGTACAGAGCCTCGTCTGCTTCGCCAGGGCGCTATACAAATAGACCTGTAACCAGAACTACGATCACTCCTGCTCCCACAAGTCCCGTAATAAGTGCAGGAATGGCAAAGCGGTGGGGAATGTTGAAGAGATAGGCTAGCAGTGCGCCTGTCCAGCCGCCTGTCCCGGGGAGTGGAATCGCAACGAAGAGTGCCAGGAAGAGCGAGCCCCACTCGTTGAAGCTTTCTTTGTGTCTGACGTGCAGTTTTTCGAAGTACTTCTCAAGGTGTTTGCGGAGAAAAGGGGAGTGGGCGAAGAGGTATTTAATGAGTGGATCGAGGAACTTCAGTAGGACCACTACCGCAACAATGTTGCCGAAAAGACTCGCCACGAAGGCTAAAAGTACGGGCATCTTGAGGATACCAATAGCATAGGGTATCGCCCATCGGAGTTCGAAGACGGGGAGCATTGAGAGCCCGATGGTCACCAGTGTGTCGAGTAGTAGTGGCTGGTTTGTAATCACAGGCCAAGATTACGCGACTTTAGTTTGCTTGAAAATATCAAAGTGAAGGTCGACTGAGTCCTATCTAGTAGTGGGAAATCAGAGTTGGGTACTCGCCTAGTGATCAAAAAAATTACCCAATAACTCCATAAAGTGGCAAGCAGAAGTTATGAAATGGCGTTTTTGCCTTTTAAAAAAGCAAAACAGGGTGATTCGTGAACACAAAAATTGCACTGATTGGCTTCTCTTTACATTTTATTTTTGACATAGCCACCTGTTAATCGTAGATTTCAACCACGCAACGATCAAAAAAGTTATACACGATTTGTGCACAAGTTTTGAACAAGAATTCCACGGGTAGTCATATCCCCGTTCTCATTACAGAAGTAATTGATCTTTTACAGCTTCAAAAAGGCAGTAGCGCCCTGGACTGCACGCTCGGCATGGCCGGACACGCTCAGGCTATGGCCCAACAGGTTGGGCCAACGGGAGCGATCTACGGTCTTGAGGTTGATGCCAGGAACCTAGAGCTTATTGCACAGGTGCTCAAGGAAAATCCGACTATCCACCCTATCCACACGAACTTTGAGGATATCGTCACCGTCGGTGAGCGGATACACAAAGAAAGAGGGCGTCTCGACGCTATCTTGATGGATCTGGGGCTCTCATCAATGCATGTTGACGAGGCGGAACGTGGCTTCTCATTTCTAAGAGAAGGGCCCCTGGATATGCGCTTCGATCAACGTCAGGAGCTGACGGCGGGGGAGATCGTCAATACCTACCCCGTCGACTCCCTCATCCATATTTTTAAAGTCTACGGCGATGAACCTTTTGCTCAGCGGATTGCATACAACCTTGTCGAGTATCGTAAGCATTCGCGGTTTAAAAACACGCGAGAGCTTGCAGCTTTTGTATCGGCAGTTGTTGCATCGCGGAATGCCTACTATCACAAGCGAGCTTTCACGGATGGCATCTGGCCGGATAAGGAGCGAGATCGCTTCGAACTCTGGGCTCAGCGCCGCAAGCGGCATCCGGCAACACGAGTATTCCAAGCCCTACGAATTGCCACCAATAGAGAGCTCGAAGTTCTAGAGAGTGGCCTCCGAGGGGCGTTGGAGATTCTCTCACCCGGTGGAAGAATAGCCGTCATCTCCTACCACTCCCATGAAGACCGCCTTGTGAAGAATATCTTCAAGGAAGGGAAGCTCGATAAGAGCCTCCACCTCATCACAAAGAAGCCGATCATTCCCACGCCTGAAGAAGTTGAAGAAAATCCCCGCGCACGCAGCGCAAAGCTGCGCGTCGCCGAGAAGAACCAGCAGAACTAGTCCCACTTACCACTTTTTATCCCCCGTAACGCTCATGAAGTCTCTGATCCTCCCCCGATCGCCTCGACATAGCCGAACCCTCCGCATGGGCTCGGTCTATCCTCTGCACTTCCACCTTGGACAGTACTTCATCATGGGCAGTTTACTCGTATTTATCGGACTGCTCGGCTTCTTCTACCTTACAAAATTTACCGAGATTCATACGAAGGGATTCCAGCTCAAAAAACTCGATATTCAGCGTGAGTCCCTCCTCTCCACCCGCGAGCACCGCAACCTCTCCATCGCTCATGAAAAGTCTCTGGTCTCGATTCAGGATAACTCAGTCACCGGAGGAATGGTTGCCCCCCGCGCCATTTTCTACTTGAAACAGGATGGAGCGATTGCTCAGAGCCCGGCTCGGGCCGAATTTAACTAAGTTACTTTTTTCCCAAGGAAAGGGATAAGAACTATCAATAGGTAAGGATACACCGTACGATTTCTCGCTCATGGGCAGCGAACTCCCCTCCGGGGAAGAGTCCCTCAGCCAGTTTTCATACTTCCACACCTCACGATGTCTTCCCTTTCTTTCTTAGATCCCGATGTTGCCTGCTGAGCCCCAAGAGACTATGCTTTCCACAACCAACCTTTTTTAACGACTTATGGTTTCACTTCCCGACTACCTTTCAAAACAGGGTGTTGATCACCAGCTTTCTGAGCTTATCGTTCATCATCTCGTTCCCGCGATCGTTCGTGTGCGCAGCGCTCTTGATGATGGCGATGTAGGTTACACGGACTCCTCCAACTCTTCGGGTGATATTCAGCGTCAGCTTGATGTTGAGTCGGATGAGATTTTTGTTGAGGCATTTCGCGCCTCAAGACTCGTTCGTTCGATGGCCACCGAGGAGAGAGAAGAACTGGTCACGACGGAAACTCCCGAGGCACCTTTCTCCCTGGCTTTTGACCCTCTGGATGGCTCCTCTCTTGTGGATGTTAACTTCGCCGTTGGTTCGATCTTCGGTTTTTACCGGAATGTTGACTCTTTGATTGGCGTGACCGGGCGTCAGCAGGTTGCTTCGTGTATCGTAGTCTACGGCCCGCGTACCACTATGCTCCTCACGGTGGGGAGGGGAGTTGTTGAGTTTAGGCTCACAGCCGACGGTGAGATGATACAGACCGGTGAGAAGCTCACTATTGAGCCCGAGGCACGCTATTTTGCTCCCGGTAATCTCAGAGCAGCGAGCGAGCGAGCCGGCTACAGGAAAATTGTGAATGATTCTATTATGGCCAAGCGTACGCTGAGGTATTCTGGCGGTATGGTTCCTGACGTTAATCATATCTTCCTCAAAGGATCCGGTGTCTTTTTGTATCCCGGTTATTCCGAACTTCCTCAGGGGAAGCTGCGTCTCTTGTTTGAGTGTGCTCCGATAGCTTTTCTTATTGAGCAGGCCGGGGGAGTGGCTCTTTCTGAAGAGGAGGCGGTTCTTGATATCGAAGTTACCACCTTGCATCAGCGCTCACCAATCATCTGCGGCTCTTCCGCGACGGTCACCGAGTTCTTAACGGCGTTACGGAGCGATTCGTAACATCTCTTGCATTTTATTGTATACTATTGAGCCATGGATAATGCTCAGAATGACGGCGCGATCCTCGATGTAGGAGCCGCCCTCCCCATCAAAACTCATAAACGTACTGTGCGTGGTGCTCAAGAAGACCTCAGAAGCGAGAGGGTTGAGGAGCTTGTCGCCCAGGCTCAGGCGGAAGATAGTACTTCCTTTGGCGAGCTTTATGACCTCTTTGTCGATCCCATCTATCGTTATGTCTACTATCGTGTTCAGGTTGAGGAGGTCGAGGATCTTACCGAGCTGGTTTTTCTCAAGGCATGGGAGAACATCCGGCAGTATCGTCGCGAGAAGTTCAGCTTCTCCGCCTGGATCTTCCGTATTGCCCATAATATCGTTGTTGATTTTTACCGTATGCAGAAGCATACGACCCAAGAGCTTCCCGATCAGCTTCCCGATACTCGACACGAGTATGCCGCTCAGAGTAGAGCTCATCGGCGCATCAAGCGTGAGGCGTTGGATGAGGCTCTCGATGAGCTTAAGGACGACTACAAGACTGTTCTTGTACTCAAATATATGAACGGCCTCAACAACGATGAGATAGCCCTTATTATGGCACGCAGTCAGCCTGCACTCCGTATTCTTCAGTTCCGCGCCCTCCGACAACTCCGTAACGTTTTAGAGAAGCGCGGTATTAGTGGTGCCGAGATGTAACGTTTTTGCTCTTTTCTCGTTTTATAAAGAGACTATGGCACTGTTAGACTTCCTCAAAAATGATGATTCCCTCTCTGAGCTTGAAGCCAGCCTCCGCTCGCGCGGTAGTCGCTTTCCTCAGCTCTCGAAGAACTCTAAGAGTCGATTGAAGGAGCGACTGCTCCACTCGGTTCGCTCTTCGGCTATGCAAAAGGAACCCACTGCCGAACCGATCCTGGTTGATGCTCTCAAGAACCTTTCCGAGAAGATTCGGCCCGATCCTGTTTTTCGTCTCATGCTTAAGGAGAAGCTGACGCTTCTTCGTGAGTTTGATAGAAACCGAGGTTTTCTACCAAAGGCGCGTTCGGCCTTCCTTGGCTGGTCGGGGTCCTTGAGGCAGTTCTCGGCGGTTGCAATGGGAGCGATTTTTCTGGCAACACTCGTACTGAGCAGTTTTGTAAGTCCTCAAGTAACTGAGGCTTCCTACAAGACCCTCATTCAGGGTGTTGATGGTGAAGTCACCGTTACGCGTGGTGGTGAGTCTTTTCCTGTAGAGCCCGGCTTCGTTCTTCTTCCCGATGATGTTGTGCAGACTGGTGTCGAGTCGGGTGCTATCCTCCGCTTTCTGGACCAGAGTGTGAGCCGTCTGGGATCCAATACGGAAGTTAAGCTCCTGCAGCTTGGTGTCAATCCCCGCAATACCACCGAGACATTTGTTGAAGTCTCTCTCACGAAGGGCCGGCTCTGGAGTCGTGTTATCAACTTGGTCAGCGTTTTTTCCCGTTTTCAGGTTAATGCCGCCAATGCCGTTGCTGTCGCCAAGCGAAAGGCGGCTTTTGATGTAAACTTTATAGAGGACGGTAGAGCTACGGTCTCCGCCTTCCAGAATAGTGTCGACCTGCTTGTAGCCAATACTAACCGTGTGGTTGAGACTACCTTGGTTCGCGGCTACTCGGCCGAGGTTGGGGAGACGGGCTCCACACGCCCACTCATCTCGCAGATTTCGGATGGAGATACTCAGGAGGATCAGTGGGTCCAGAATAATCTTTCCCAAGACGAGCGCTATATCGCCACTATTAAGGCTGAGGCGCAGGGACTCTTGCGTGACGGAGGTGGACTCGTCCCCGGCGATGTACTCTACTCCTTCTCGGAGTTTAGCGATGAGACACGTATTGCACTGAGCCCCAGTCCACTCGAGCGCCAGAAGCGTCTCTTGAGTCAGGCTAATAAAAAGCTCGGAGAGGCCGAGGCTCTCTACGCCTCAGGGCAGACTAGAGCGGCTGAGCTGGCCGTTGGCTCTTTTAAGCGCAACATAGAGGCGGTTGCCGATTGGATTAGAGAACATCAGTATGATGGAGATGTTCGTGTTGGTGAGCTTCGCAACCAGATGCGAGAGGTCATAGGAAGCCACCAGAAACAGCTCAGTCTCGTCTTGCCTAGCGAAGAGCTCTACGCTTTGAAGGAGGTTATTGCGGAGACTCGCCTGAATATTGCCCAGACAACAGTTGAGAAGACTCAGGGGCAGCTTGAGTTTGCCGCACAAAAACTTCTTGAGGCACACGATCTTGCTCAGCAGGGTGACTCATCCGCTGCGCAGCGCCAGGTTGAGGCTTATAGTAAGAAGCTCGACCAGCTCGTTGAGGATCTAAAAGTTCTTCCTCGCGAGGAGCGTGAGAAGGCGGTGAGCGTCTTGCTCGATGCTAAATTCGAGGACATCAAGGTGCTTGAGAGTATCAGAGCTCCACTTAAGCCGGTTTCCACTCCGGTTGATCTTTCCGCTCTTGCAAACGATCCGACCGGCTATCAAGCCGAGCGGCGGAGGGAAGAAGAAGAGGCTCGTAAGAAACAACTTTATGATGATCTCCTCTCAGCCGGCGCTCTCAAGGAGAGCATTGCACACGTTAGAACGGACTCGCTTGCCAAACTTGGAGAGGCGGTTCTGGATGTTCGAGGGGGGCAGCTCAGCCCGGAGGTCATAGAAAAGCTCGAGGCTATTCAGAGCTTTGATGTTAACGGTAAGTCAATTCTCGATGTCCGTCTTATCGGGAACCGCGTCATCATTCGTACCGACACTCAAGTTATCTCTGTGACCGGCCCTGCCCGTGCGGTGCAGCAGGGTGATACGGATACAACAACCGAGGTGAAAGAGCGTGGTGCCGCACCGGAACTTCCCGAACTCACTCTCGAAGAGATACTCGAGGCGGGACATAGCGCATCTGCTCGTCTGCACGACGGACTACCGGTTGTGCAGCCTGAAGAACTGCTCCTTCCCTTTGACGACATCGCAAAAGAACTTAAGCGGCTCCCACCAGTTACTCCTGAATTTCTTCCGCTTCTTGAAAGCTCCGATGAGTTAGGCGGGGATGCGGGGAAGCAGACTGAGTAGATGCAGTAGGACTCCCAAGAAAGCGATGAGTGCTCCCACAATCCAAAAACGCATAACCACTTTTGCCTCACCCCAGCCGCGTGCTTCAAAGTGGTGGTGAAGGGGAGCAATGAGGAAAACTTTTCTTTTAAACCAGCGTTTTGAGAGAAGTTGAATGCTCGATGAGGCAGCTTCTACAACAAAGATGAAGGCGACCAGTGGGAGGACGACGGCGGAGTTGGTGAGCATGGCGATAACACCCATCGTTGCTCCCAGAGCCAGTGCGCCCGTGTCTCCCATATAGAAGAGAGCGGGAGGAATGTTGAACCAGAGGAAGGCCATTGTTGTCCCGACAATCATTCCACAGAAGGCGGCGAGGATGACGAGTCCTTGGAAATAAGCGATGATGCCGAGAGCTGTAAACGTTATCAGAGTGAGCCCGCCCGCGAGCCCGTCGAGCCCGTCGGTTATGTTGACGGCGTTAGCTCCCGCTACAACTATAAAGGTGAAGAGGGCGATGTACCAGGGGCCGAGTGCCAGGTCTCCGTAGCCGGGGATATGAATAAGATCGTAGCCCAGTTTGTAGTAGAACCAGAGGCCGCCCGCGAGTGCGAAGAGGGTTAGCCAGAAAAACTTGGGTTTAACCTTGAGCCCTTTGTTCTTGCCTCCCCGAATATTGAGGTAGTCGTCCAGCAGGCCCAGGAGGCCGGTAGAGATAAGCGTAAAGATCGGGAGGTAGGTCTCATTTCGGTTGAGCAGTGAAAAGCGAGCAAGACCCAGCCACTGAGCCAGTGGCGAAATTAGAACTATTATAGCGACTGTGAGCCATATCAGAACTCCTCCCATGGTGGGGGTTCCGCTTTTGCTGGCGTGCAGCTGATTAAAGATCGAGGCGCTTCCCCCATCTGCCGCGGTGTCACGGAGCTGTTTTCTCACCCCATGTTTTATCAAGATTCTGTAAAAGGGTTTGGTAAGAAGCATTACCAAGATAAAGGCCAGGAGTGTGACTCCAAAGATAAGGTAGAAGTGGCGTAGGACATCCTGGAGTTCAAATCCAAGCGGGAACATAGTTTTGGCTGAGGTTAAAATGAGTAGTTGCGACGAATCCAATCAAGAATTATTTTGGTCTCCTTAAAGCGTGCGCGGCTCCCCAATACAACCGTTAAGATTGTGTGTCCCGGGTAGAGCTCCACAACTGAGACAAACGACTCACCGGCGAGAGGTGTGGTTCCCGTTTTTAGTCCCCTGAAAGCGAAGTCGGAGTCTCCGAGCAGCTCGTCCGTAGTCTCAAGCTTGTGAGTTATGCTCCCGTCTGCCGACTGAACTTCCAGCGATTGTGTATGTGCGCTTTCTCGTATGAATGGATACTGAAAGGCGGCTCGGCTGAAGACCATGACGTCAAAGGCTGTTGAGTAGTTGTACTGGCTATCGAAACCTTTAGAATTTGAGAAGTGGGTATTTTTCAGGCCAAGTGCCTGAGCTTTGTCGTTCATCTTTTTGACGAAGGCCTCCTCACTGCCGGCATCATACTCGGCCAGAGCCACGGCGGCATCATTTCCCGATGAGATGAGCAGCCCCCGCATGGCCTCCTCGACTCTGATCTCTTCACCTGTTTTTAGCCACATTCTAGAGCCTTCTTGGCCCGCGGCATTATTACTCACGGTTAGGACCTCGTCGAGTTTGTGGTTGTCCAGTATCACCATGGCCGTAACAAGTTTTGTGATTGAGGCGATCGCGCGGCGGTCAAAAATCCGCGTTGAGAGGAGGGGAGTTCCGCTCTCAAGCTCAACTGAAAAAACGGCGGCCGCCTCGACAACGGGGCCGAGACTTCGCGTTATTTTTTCGGGCACTGCACGGTTCTCGCCCAGTGTGAGGACGGAGTTTTGTGCGTATCCTTGAGCTACAATTTGAGGAGGTAGGGTGGCTGCAACTGTCCCGTAGGAAGAGTCGAACGTTTCGAGGATGAGGGCGTAGATAAGGCTCGTTAACATAGGGGAAGTTATTGTTGTGCTGGGAGGTCGTCTAACTCGCTCGACGAACTGGCGGGGGCATCATCAGGCTCTTGAGCAGCTGTTGAGGACTCCGACTCGGTCGAACTCGTTGAGGTTGGTTGAGGAATTGAAACCAGTCCGCTGAAGACGTCTTGTTCGGAAAGAACCTTTTTGCTCTCGGGTCCCAGCTCGAGGATGAGTGAGAGTGGGGAGAGTGTTGGGTCGTCCAGGTATTCCTGAGGAACCTCGCGTACAACCTCTCCCGGAATCAGCCTTGTCAGGAAGGGCAGGAGCTCCTCTCCGGTGGGGTTGAGGACATACCAGCGCGTTGCTGTCAGGTCTTGTTCCCGAGCATTTGCAGTCTCTTCAACATGTATGCCATAGCGTTGGATCACTGCTCGTGCGCTTCCGGCGAAGCCCGGAATTTTGGTCCCGTTCAGGATCGCAATTGAGTCGCCGGCTTCTCCCTTGTCCTCATAAAGAACAAAGCGCGCGTAGGTTCTGAGCTGATCGAGACCTCCTGCCGGGATGAGAACGAAGGCTCCGCCGTAGAGGCTACGATCCGGTGTGTAAAGGAATCCTCCTTTTTGAGAGGGGTCATCGTGAATTGTTGCTGAGTTGCGTTTAGCTGAGTCCCACGAGGCCGCAAAATCGGCAAATGAGATAATCTCTCTTATGCTGAGGTCTGTCTGGACGTGATCCGAGAGGGAGTAGTAGAGATCGCGAATAAAGCGAGCTTTGCTGAGCTTGCCATATTCATTCGCCTTATCTCTTAGAGCGATAAGCGCCTGTTGCTGTCGCTCACTACGGTCGAAGTCGGAGCTGGTTTTTCTTGAACGCACATATTTGAGTGCCGTCTTTCCATCTAAATGGTTCATGCCTTTTGCGATCGAGAATGGCGCGTAATCATAGGTCCCGTCGAGTGGATAGAAAGGGTCGTTGATGGCATGCTCAACGTAGATGTCGATCCCCCCAACACTGTCGACAACCTTTTCAAACGCGGCGAAATCTACCTTTGCTACATAGTGAATCGGAATGTCCAGAACCTCTGAGATGGTATCACGCGTAAAATCGAGGCCTATCTGTGAGTCCCACTTAGCCTTTCCGTACTCATAGAGCTTGTTGACGCGGCTCTGGCCCATGCTCGAGCTCACGTAGAGATCACGGGGAATCGAAAGCATGCTCACCCACTTGGTTTTTTGATCAATGCTGGCGACGATAATCGTATCGGTAAGATCCTCTCCGGAGTGTCCTTCTCCGCCAATACCCAGAAGGAGGACGTTCGTGTGGTCATTTTCATCAGCCACTAGCTCCTGTCCGAAAAGCCCTGAAAAAAAGGCGATCAGTCGCGAGCCACTGAGCTGTTGGATTACTTGGAGTCCTACATAGTAGACAATTATAAGGGAAACAACGGCGCCCACTCCCACCAGAAGGTGGTGTTTGAGAGTGGGACTCATCGGCTGTCTGGGCGGGCGTTTTCGTATTCGTTTCCTGGTAAATTGCGTCATGGAGTGTAGATAACGGTCATATAAATCTCACCGAGCTCATCAAGGCCAAGTCCGATGCCCAAGTGTGCGTAGGTACTATTATTCATTGCGGCCTCTTCGACAAGTTCTTCGATGAGATTTTTGTAGTCACTGGTTTTGAGGGCATAGAGCTGAATGCTTGAAGTAACGCCTAGTGCGCGCACGTTTTGAGCCAGTGCGTTTCCATCGCTGTCGGTTAGGCCAAAGAACTCCTCATCAATCATTCGTCCCGACCAGGTCGCTGCGATAGTCTCAAGTGACTGGTCGCGTGAGATAGTGATAATGTTCTGGCTCTTTCGGTAAGCTTGTGCCTCCGCGTAAAGATCATTTTGGATCGCCGCAAGCTCAGTTGGGGTGAGTGGATCGCGCGCAAAGTTCTGAGTGATATAGTAGTAACCCGTGGCATCTTTTACGATGCCTAATCCTACGCGTTTGATATCGGGATCAAGAATCGCATCCCGGTGAACGGGGCTTCGCATAAGCCCTTCTTGAGTGAGTTCAATGCTGGTCGAGCGACCGAGGTTTTCGCGAATGGGTGTTGTGACTCCCGCTGCACGTCGTCGGTCATCAGGTGAGCGTCCCTGGGGGTCTATGTGGGCGAAGAAGTTGCCACTTCCCATATTCTCGGAGTGTGCCTGAGCCACGGTATCCAGCTCTGTGGAGACCGTTATTGAGTTGAGACCATGAGCTGCTCGGTCCGCATTTATCAGGTTGAGGAGTCGCTCTCGTGCTGAGCTCAGTTCCCCCAGAGGGGCTGTGTCAAGATGAGGCGTATTAAGGGCGAAGAAGTCAGGCAAGAGGGGAGTTGAGCTGCCCACATAAATAGGAACATTCAGAGCCGCGGCCCCTCCCGTGTTGTTGATCTCGAAGATGTAGGTACCTGTATTTTTCATTGTGTACTTAACTTCGAACGTCTCGCCGGGATTGATATTTTTGTCGGAAAAAATGAACTCTTCTACGAAACCATTGGGGAGTGTTACCGCTGCTCTTTTTGAAAGTGTTACGAGAGCAGTGCCCCTAAAAGTCAGTGTTGTCGGTGCGGGATAGACTTCTTTAAGACTCAGTATCTGTAACTCGCCTGGACTCGTTTTATACTGCATCTGCCGTGTGAGTGAGATACTTTTTATGGTGCTGCGTGAAGGGCCATCTTGGACGTACCATGATGCCGCTCCGGTAGTGAACGAGTTGAAGTCTTTGGATGGTGGGGTGAAGGAGTTTATAGACTGCTGAAAGATATAGTCCCGACGTTTATTTCCTTGAAAAAACACTAGCCGATGCAACTCTCCCGAGTTACCGCCACTCCACTGGAAGCGAGTCTCTCCTTCTGCGTAACTTGAGCTTAGAGTAGTGGGCTGCTCACCGGCACCGGAGCTCACCGGCTCTTCCGGCAGGATAGAGATAGTTGCCGTCTTACTCTCACCCGATCGTCCCGGAATCAGACCGATTTTAATATTTCCCGCTTGATTGAGAGTTAGGGGAATACTAAATCGTCCGTTGGTTACCGAGGCGGAAAAGTTCGTGGGGCTGCTGCAGCTCGAGTCGCCATTCCAGCAGACAAAGGCAAATATATCCTCGTAGTCTCCACTATCGATGCTGCCTTTTAGGTAGTAGACCTCGTCCAGGTAGAACTGCCGGCTGAGTGGCTCATCGAGGGTTATGTTTGTGAAGTAGGTTGTACTGAGCGGTATATTCGGAGCCTGCTGGAAGCTCAGCTGAGGAAGTGCACGGGGAGGAACATTCGTATCGTCAAGGGATAGTGGCGGCGGTGTCGGGCTGGTCGTTGTGGCGGGCACCATTAATACACCTTCCTCCAGCCCGCTGTGTATAAGGCCACGCTCAATGAGCGTGGCGAGCTCCTCGTAGGTTATGTAGGGGCTCCGAAGAAGTGTTTCCGGAAGGGGATCAAAGAGTATGCCGGCTTTCTTGATCTCGTAGGCACAGAGACTGAAATTGGGGAGGCGCTTCCATCCGAGTGAGACGCAGACATTTTTTACCGCATCTTGCCAGCGAGTATAAAGCGGCGAGGCGGACTCAAATGGTTTGACGGAAGGGTGCTTTTGTTGGAGTTGGAAAAGAGCCTCTGAAAAGCTCCGGCGAGTTACTCGTTCCCCGGGGAGGTAGCTGCTTCCGAAAAGGGCTGTTATCTCCGGGCTGGGCGAGCTTGCCGCCTGCGCTCGTGGAGTTGCGAGAGGGGTCGCAATGCCCCATCCCAGCAACACCAAACTAGTGACTAAAACGATATAGTTACGCAGCTGCGTTGGTACTCCCATGACAATTGAGGATTATAGCACACGCGCACCTTAAATTGACAAAAAACGTGGTTATGTAATAAATTTAACAACTACTTGTATGAAAGACAGCATGAGTACACCTCCCGATCAACATCCATCTATTTCTTCCGCTCCACCACCGATGCCGGCACCCGAGCGTATCAGTGCCGGTATCGAAACACTTGCCCCGGAGCGAAGAGAGTTCGTAATCTCCAGACTTACCTCTGTGCTGAGGACCATCTCGTCGAGTTTTCTTGAGATAGGGAGAACGCGCGAGGTACGTGCGGGGTCTCATGGCGGACTCTGGGGCCGCCATGCCGAAGCCAAGCGTCGTCGTGCTTTAGTTGGAGGTATTTTGAGGGAACTTCCGGTCCGCCTCTTCAACGGTGTTGGCGATCCCAATGAGCGGACGCTCCTTCTAGATGATTTTCTTAAGTTCATTAGCGAGCCCTACAGACTTGAAGTTGAAGCGTTCCTCAGGGATTTTGTTGATTCTTCGAATGCACCATCTGAAGGTGCTTTAATGCGTGGAATCCAACGCATCGTGAATCGTGAACCTGTACCGGACGAGCCCGTCTTTATTGGAGAGTCTCTGAGCGTTCTTATTGATGGGACTCCCTCGGCCGATGCCTTTCGTACTAGTTCCGGTAGCTCTCCTTCAACCCGCATTCGTGACGAGCGTGATCCAAGAAAGGCGGCGGTGAGTTCTGTGAAGGGAATTACAGACCACCTTCTTCGTATGAGGGGTGCGCGTGCTCGTCTGGTGGAGTTTCCCAAGCTGGTTCATGGTGTAGTCCTTGCCCCTAACATTATTATTGCGGGAAACTTAAGTCCCGCTGAGCGTCGAGAAGCTATGGTGGCCGTTTTGAAGGGGCTTCGTGCCGATATTAATATGTCTAACCGGACGACGTTTGTTCAATCCGGGCTTGAGGTGGTCTTTGCGGAACACTGCGCCGCCCTTTTGGATGAGCTGATAGCTCTCTATGAGGGGAAAAACAGCATCGACAACCATGCTATCAATGCAATTTGGGAGCGCTATGGCTTTGATCAGGTGGGGCCAGTTGCCGTTGATATACGCTCGCCGGTTCTTTATTCTCAAGGCGTTCCAACCTATGATTCGGGGCCTCCCCCAGCTGCCGCACCGGTTGCCCTTGAGGACGACCTTTCGTCGACACCACTACCCGTGGATGTTTTTGCCGAGGAGGTACGACCGAGGCGCGATACTGCACCTATAGCTCTGGTGCATGTTCAAGAGACCGCTATGGGGGTAGCCGATCTACCCTTTGCTCCCGGTGAGCAGATCCATGATGAGGTCTCGGACCCTCTCCCGCATGTGGCAACGCTCTCTCCGCTGGCCTTTGCTCCCATTAATACCAGTCCCGACCATCCGGTGCCTCCGGACGTCCCGCCCGTAGCGGAGGCTGCTCTCTCGAGCGTTCCTCCTGTAGTCACTACGCAGACGAGTTCTGCCGCCGCGGCGGCTCCGGTTGCGCGTGGTCCCGGTGACCCCACCCAAACCGACTCATACTTCAGGGTACAGAGGCCTTTTGATCGAGCTCATCCTGGCCTGGCCATTCCTGGAGGAACGGCCGAACTTATCCTGCCGACTAAGGAAGAGCAGCATGCTTACGCACTACTTACACGCAGAGAGAACCTTCTTGCTCAACTTCGTGCCGGTGCTAGGACTCACCACGACTACGATACCGCTGAGGCGGCCAAGATAGATCGTGCCCAAAATCGTCTTGCATATGCGCGTCACTGGAATCAAGCGCTTGCGGACCAGCGTCAAGTAAGTGAGGCCGAAATTCGTCAGTATGTCCATGATGAGCTTCCGACCGTTGTTGAAGAGATGGCCGAGAACCCCGCCTATGCGAAGATTTCTCGACAGGCTCTCCATGCTGCCATGATCGGTCTGCATCGAGCTTTTATTGCCCTGGGCTGGTCTCAAAGCCTGGCTAATCGTCTTTCGGGGCGTTTGCTTGAGCTCCAGGTCGATCTGACTGATGAGCTTGCAGGTCAGGATCTGCAGAAGGTGACTAAGATGTACTGGGACCTTGACGGTGTTGCTAAATCAATCGCCCAGGATCGTGCAGAGCTTCTTCCTCGTATGGAGAATCCCGGTAATTTTGAGGAGTTCGCTCAGCTCTGTCGCACCAGTCATGAAAAGGCGCGTACCTATATTGATCGTCTTACGGACATGTACCTTGAAGTCTCAGGAGATGAGCTTCCCGTTAGGGGTGATGCCTCACTTTTTAGTGAGGCCGTCCTTGAGCCCCTAGGACCCGTTGATGAAGCGTCTCAGCGGGTAGTTGATTTCTTTGGCGATACTGTTTACCAGCAGATGCATTTTATTGATGGCGCTATCGCTCGTGTTGAGGCAGCCAGAGATCAAGTCGTTGCCGCTTACAAGCTTGGGGCCTTGCCGCTTCCCGGGGATTTTGAAGCGGCGTTTAGCCGGCCCCTTCAGTTTTACAATCAGGTTCGCCTTACTCTTAATGCCCGTCGTGAGGGGATACAAAATGGTGTGAATCAGGAAGAGCCGGCTGAGGATCTCATCGATCTTATTGAGGACTCCAATAGCTACTTGGCTCAGAATGAAGCACTCCTTTTAGCGACCAGTGATGCGGCTGTTGATACTGCTGTGGAGATGATTAAACGTCTTCCCCTTCCTGACCTTTCCGACGACCATACTCCCGCTCATGAGAATGCGAATCCGGATGTTGACAGTTTGTGGACAGTTATAGGTGCCGGCCTAGATCCAGGACATGTGGTACCTCATCTATTTAATGCTCGGTCGGTCGCTCGTCTTCCGGAACTTCAGCACGACCTCTCTCCGCTTTCAGTGACTAACGATGATGAGGTGGGGCTTGAGGTGGCAGTTGCTTCAGGCCAGCCCGTGGAACTACCCGTCCAAGAGCCGGCCGTTGCCGCCTCTCCCGCCGATCTTTCTCCTCCCGCTGATCTCTCTCACCCCGGGGCTCCATTATCACTGGCTCCCTCACTGGATACTTTGTTCCTTGCTCCCTCGGAGTCAGGTGAGGTTGTTGAAAAGCGTTGGGGGCCTCGGCTCGCGCACATTGGCCGGGGTATTAGGCACCGTATCGCCTTGGCACTCGCGCCAGCCGGACGTGCTCTTCAACCCAAGGTTCAAGCTCTGCGTCAGCGTCTCACTAACGTTGTTTCCAAGGAGAACCTTACTAAGGTCACTGAGCGGCTGGTTGAACCTGTTCAAGCCGGTGCCAGCCGTCTGATCTCCCGAACACGGCTGTTTGTTCGGGAAAATGCGCAAATCATCTTACTCTCTTTGGTTGGTGCCGCTTTTGCCGGCTCGGCTGCACACTACCAGAATAGTCGAACTCACCATGGAAAGTCTCCTCATCTTGGTCACTCTTCACCATCAACCGATACGGGCCAGCTGAAAATTGACGATGATGCTGTGCGTATCTCGGTTGGAGGTATGCCGGCCGCTCAAGCGGGAATAGGAGTAGGGGATGGAGTTCAGCCCGGGGTGGCCAGTGATTCTCCTCCTCGGGATATTGAAGCACTCCCAGCTGAGGTGACTATGGAGGCTCAGCTCCCGCAAGAACATGTTGAGCCTGACACTGTGGCGAACGAAAAGCAGGCGCATCCTTCCTTGCATACCGGGCTCACTGAGATGGTGCGTGCACTTCGTAGCGGCGAGCTTAAAGTTCCCGCCCCCGACTACTCTCGTGGCACCACCGGTGCTCGTGCCTTCCTTCGCGATGGACACGGCCCCCTTGTAAAGCCGGTTGCCTTCGACCGCGATGTTCTTTTGGCGGAGTATCCAACACTAAAACTTGTCACCGTGTCTCTCAACGAGTCTCTGACTCGAGGTGCTCAGCGCGGCCTTGCGGAGGTTGCTGCGGATCTTGTTATGCAGCGTGCCCAGTCACAGGGCCTCGCAGTGGATGTTAACAAGGTCAAGAAGCTGGCTCGCACCGTTGTGCTCAAGCAGTATCCGCGGGGGGAGTCGATGGCTCTTCTTGCACAACAGCTTGCAACAGACGTCGCACCTAATCAGGGACTGATGGCTCAGTTTGATATGGTCACGCTCAATGGTGAGGAGGTGCCGGATATGGAGGGAAATCTGAATCTTGGTGCCCCCGGTCTTACCTGGGCCTTTGATACAACCGCTCCAGAGCTCCAGGCCGACCTGGAAAGGGCTGTCGATGGTGTCTTTGCCGAACTTGGTGTTCAGCCCAAAACTGATGCGCAGAAAGCTTACGAGAACTTTAGGACACGCTTTGGTGGAGTGCTTAAAAACGTTGGATCTTCCGTGCAAGCCGCGCTCAACTAAGAGAAGTCCAGGTAGCCATAGGGTACGGCCGCACCAACTCCAACGATCCAGAGCATGAGTCTCATGAGGAGGGCTGTCGGTGCCGCAAAGAGGCTCCCTCCCATGAGAGCCAGCGTTGCTCCGAGCATTGTTAAGGGTATGAGCGGGAGGACGAAGATGTTGACGGCTGTTCCGATGAGTGAGAGGGCGTGGAAGTAGTAGAGAAGGAGGGGCAGGGTTAGGAGTTGTGCGCTCCACGTAGTTGTTACCGTCTCGCGGAGTGCAAACCGCTCCGGAATGAAGCTCAGGTGTTCTTCTATCCTCTTGTTGAAGTAGATGATGCCGGCAGTGGCACAAAACGAAAGTTGGAAGCCGATGTCATGCATCAGAATGAATGGATCGTGTAGTATCATGAGATAGCCTGCGATGTAGAGCATACGCGCGCTTCTTACCGGTCTCCTCAGTAATCCTCCCACAATTCCAAGCGAGCCCATGAGTGCCGCTCGGACGATTGAGGCTCCCGCTCCGACGAGGAGGGTAAAGAGTGTAATGCCCGCGAGTGCACTCAACCCGGCCGCTGTCCGTGGGAGTGGGCGCAGCAGCGAGGTGATAACATTAATGATGATGACGATATTAAAGCCCGAGAGGGCGAGGATGTGAGTAAGGCCTGTGCGTCTAAAATCCTCGATAATGGACTGGGGAATTGAGCTGCGTGCTCCAAGCAAAAAGCCGGCCGCGAGGCTTCCGTAAGGCTCCTGGAAGACCTTGTTGAGTCGTCCAATCAGGATGTTTTTCGTAGAGATCAGTGCCCGCCTTATCGCTGAACCGCCTCCTCGTTCAAGCAGTTTAATGGACGAGGTCTGAACTCCTCCGACGACGCGAGGATGATCGTACTCCGATGGGGGATCAAGTCTGCCCCGTATTTCGATACGGTCGCCGTAGGCCAGATCTTTGAGCCCGTCGGTTCTAAGGGTGAGCTCGCTTGTGTTCGGCCACCAGCGGGTGCTCAGCGCTATGCGCTCGATTAAGAAGCGGGCTCGAACTCCCGAACCTGTTGGGATCGGCTCTTCGACAATCATGCCTTGAATCTGGATCACCGAGCCCTGGTAACGTTGGACCGCGCGCTCTTCAGCGTTAGGAAGGGCGGCGTAGTACCGCAAGAGGTAGAGACCAATAATGAGGCAAAAAAAGATGAGATGGCCTCGACTTAAACTTAGTCTGTGCACATCTCATCCTTTTAGAGTGTCTTCGTGAACGTTCTATGAACGGCCCTTACTGAGCGGGTACTCCCTCAGCTTCTGTGCTCTCGGGTGTCTGCTCGGCCCCCAGATCACCCTCTGCGGGTAAGATCGCCTCTGCCGGAGCGCTGAGGCTGCCCAGTGTGCTCATGAGTGGTAGGAGGAGGAGTGGGCTGAACTCTCGAGCATCCGCCGGTTCGGCGAGCTCAAACTTTTCACCATAGTCCCAACCCTGGTAGTCGATGTCGAAGCTGCTGCTTGCACCTTGGGTCGGTTGGACGCTGACCGTTGAGCGTACTCGGTGGAGTGCATCGTCCTCACCGATCGTGAGGACTCCACTGAATGAGAGCTCACTAAGTGCATCTGCCAGAGCAGTCTGCTCTTCGGGTGAGGGGATCTGGCCACCCAGACGAGAGATCTCCACAAGGAGCTCCTTGACGGCTTCCTTATTAAGATCGACTCGGTAGCGAGTTCCGTCCATTCCCTGCACAACCTCAGGTCCGTCCTCGGCTGCATTTTCAAAGAAGGTTAGGTTCTTGAGCTTTTCCTGGAGTCCCTTCTGCTCTTCATTCAACTTGCCGAAGGGAGTGTCTTCCATGGGGATGTTCCACCAGGTTTGAGAGATCGTCTTCAGCTGCTCTTCGAGCTCGGCCGGCTGGCCGGGAAGTGAGAGAGAGTTGAGTTTTAGGAAGAGCTTTTTGTTGAGCGAACGGACTTGGATCTCGGCACTACCTTTCTTGTCATCGACGCCTACGTTTACCTTCATGGTCACGTCAAAGCGCGGCTCCTCCTGATTGGTGGAGTCGGCCTGGCCCTGAACCTCAAAATCAAACGTTATCTGGGCGGGAGTCTCGCCTGCCGGAGAGTGGATAATACCACTGACTTTTGTGAGTGATGAGGCCCGTTTAACCTGGGCGAACTCCTTTACTCCCTCATTCACAGCTTCTTGAGGATCTTTTTGGAAGAGGCTGCAGCCGGAAAAAAGAACTGAGACGACAAGAAGGGTGGCGGTGAGACGTTTCATGGAATTATATGTTTAGAAAATACCCCTCAAACGTATATAAAATCGGTTCGAAAGTCAAAAGACTGTTCTTTATTTGGGAAAGGAAGTTGGGGCCTCGTAGACGAGAATTCTGCTTAGATTTTTTGCTGGATCTTTCGGCTCGGTATAGACCGGCTCCCATCCCTCCACCGCAAAGGCGTAGGAGATAACTTTCGTCCCCGGCTTCAGCTCTTGTGCGAGTTTTGGTCCGATTATTTTGAGGACGTTGGGAAGGAGGTAGAAGCAGATGACATCTGCATCCTTATAACTCAGTTTACGAAAGTCGCGCAGGAGAAGTTTCGATTTTGATTTTAGGAAGAAGTTGCGGACGCGTGCCCAGCCGTAGACGAGTGGTGAGAGCTCGATTCCCACTGCATCGGCATTATAGAGTTTTGCCGCAAGATGAACCATCCGCCCGTCACCACAGCCAAGGTCGTAGACTTTGTGCCCCGGCTTTATCTCTCCCAATTCGAGCATTTTTTTAACTCTGGCGGTGGGAGTAGGAACCCAGGGTGCCCCCGTGATAAAGGCCACCATTGTGGGAATAAATATCGTGATGAAAATTATGAGCTCCAGAAGGAGCAAGAATTCTGTGAGGCGCATTGGCGAGGATTAGACTCTGTAACTATACACTTTTGGCATGCGATTGTGAGGGTCTGCAGGAAGAATACTCACGGGGTCCCGGCCGGGAAATGAGAAGGTGTTGCTTATGATGACCGTGCCCTTTTTGCACTCCTTTTTAATCTTTTCATCCAGCCGCGCCATTGCTCCCGGGAAGAGGTAGCATATGATGATGTCGGCCGAATGAAGGTCCGCATTAAAGATATTTTCAAAGCGTATGTCTGCTCTGCGTCCGGTGAAGAGGTTGTTGATGAGGGCCATCAAGTACATCAGGGGAGCGATCTCGAAACCTATCGCTTTTACTCCCTCGTGCTTTGCCGCCTCAACGACTACGCGTCCGTCTCCACACCCCAGGTCCATAAGAGTCATTCCCGGCCTGAGCTCCGCCAGCTCCAAGAGGCGCTTTACCGTCTTCTTCGCCGAGGGGACGTAGGGGACGAGGAAGAAGAGGTGGACGGCTGCACTCAGGCCCAGAAGGCCAACAAAGATGGCCGTGATAATGAGGAGGAGTGTCTGGATCATTCAGACCATTATAACACAGAAGCTTCCTTCAGCACAGGTGCCGAGTTGAGTCTTTTGATGAAGGCCGGGTCAGCAGTCTCTAGATTAGGACGAGCTCTTAGGATTAGGCGGCGGTGCGGCGGAGATCTGCGCGGAGGTCACGCTCAGCTATGTGTTTCTCCAGCGTTGTTGGGTCGATGCCGGGAAGCTTGTTGGCCGTGAGCATGGTGAGGCGTGCGGTAAGCTCATCTCGTTGATGTGCCATGATCGTCTTTTTGAACTGGTCGGCGCTGATCTCTCTGCTGTCGGCACTGAGAAAGCGGGTGTTAGTATCTCTAGCCTCTTTGTTCTGGCTCAACTTGTTGTGCTCGATCATCTCACGGCGGATACCCTGACGAATCTCTCTGCGGTGAACGGTGGGAGCATAGCTGAGTGTCTCGCTGTGCTCTTTTGCTGCCTCCACCACCGCCTCGATATGTTCTTCGTGGTCGACCTTTTGACCTTCGGGCTGGCTCTTTTCTGCACGAAATTCTCTTTCTGTTCCTCCTTCATTCTCTCTCTCTTCCTCCTCTGTCTCCTGTGAGACCGGCCGATTGCTCGCTATGGCCCGCGCCTTACGTGCCTGCCGGTAGAAGTCCAGGACGTTGTCTGCCTCAGCTTCCTGGGACTGCTCACCATTTTCTCCCTCACTGTTTTGTGCATCTGCCTCACTTTCTTGACTCTCTTTTCTCTGGGCCTCGAGCTGTTTTTCTCGGCGTATCT
>Ga0051982_10000223_pt1 | contig 26829 bp, 24 predicted proteins | sample CryGey02umfilter_3_FD_56238 | JGI IMG/M metagenome (GOLD analysis project Ga0051982, IMG submission 56238) | Groundwater microbial communities from aquifer in Utah, USA - Crystal Geyser 4/9/14 0.2 um filter | ecosystem: Environmental > Aquatic > Deep subsurface > Groundwater | place: USA: Utah... | reverse complement strand
CCATAGTAAAAAGACAAAATGCTAGCGCATTTTGAAATTTTCGGTTTGACAGGATGGCAACTATATGATTTAATGCTCTCTTGATTATTTAATCCCCTAAATTATGAACATTGATGGTCGACATTTAGAAGTTGAAAAAATTGACGGTATACGTCAATTACTTGCAACAGGATTCAGTCTCGCTCGAGAAGCTTCGTTTGACGAGATTATAGGATTTATGACAGGACTAGCTGAGGAGAGCCAGCAACCAACAGAGGTCACAAAACCTGTAATAGACCGAGTCCGCGCATTAAAAGAACGCATTGCTGAACTTCTTAACTAAGAATAAGAGCTTTGTAGTTTGGAAGCCCAAAAATTTAAGCCACCTAAACGGTGGCTTAAATTTTACTACATCATCTAACAATGAATAACTGGTTCACTCACTCCGCTACGCTCCATTCATTCACCCAAATTTGGCGGCGGTATGTCGCTTCGCTCCAAATTTTACCGCCACCAAACTTCAGTTAGCCCTACACGTTGTGTGAAATAACAAAAAATCATATAAGGTTAATTTTGGCACTTTATTCTTAACATAAAAAATATGGAAGGACCCGAATCTTCACGTTATGAGCAAGAACCTGCCGTAATCCAAAATCTTGGTGGGTTTGATATGCAATATTTTCAAGAACTTGAAGGACAAGATGGCTGGCTCGCCTTGGGCCAAGAAAACTGTATGAATCAACGTTATTTTGCGGTGTATGGAATCAAGGGAGAAAAACTAGGAATTGTAGGGGTTTATGACACAGCTGATGAAAAAAATGTTACACATACCGTTGTAGATCCAAGATACCGAGGCCAAGGGCTCGCAGCCAAATTTAAACAACGTCTAATGGATGAACTCAATCTGCCATTTATTACAATGACTATCAGTCTTGAAAATATTGCATCAATCCGAGCGACTGAAAAATTACCAGGTGTCAGAAAAATTACTGACGAGAAGTATGAACGTGATTTTCATAAAGTAAAATATGTCCTTGAAAGGCCAATAGCGCCCAGACAATAAATCGCCTGAACCCAAACGCTAAAGGGGAAGCTGCGCTTTCGCTTCACTGCGTTACGCTCACCCTCATATAACTAGGGAAAAAAAGGAAATTTTCTCCGCTTCGCTCTGTATTTCGCCTTTGACTCCACTATGCCCAATAACGTCTACGCTCTCAATCGAGATAACGAGCTCTACAAGAGCAACAATGGAGGTTATACATGGAAGAGGGTGAGATGATAGTTTGGTGTATATTCAATTCAATTCTTAACCAAGAAACATGGAACTCAGTAAAACAAAAATTTTCGCTGAATTTAGTGCAGGCATTTTCGGCGGCACAGTTCTCGGAATCGCCGCATTTCTCGCTATGACAACTTATGGTGGCAACTACGGGTGCTGGTCATCGATTGATTCTCTATTTGGTACAGTCGGGTATGAGTCGTGCGGCTCATTTGGTGCACTAACCGGAGTGTTGGTTGGCGCACTATTGGCGATGATACTATTCAGCAAAGCCAAGATAACAAACTACACCAAGGTCGCCATTTATCTACTCCTTGGTGCCTTCATCCTACCATTCCTATACGGGGTAATTATTTTCTGGCCACCATTTGAAGATGGCGACCTCCTCCTTGTGCCCCCTGTCATTCTCACATTCATGGCATTCTCTGTTATTCCATCCTTGCTCATTACTGGGGCAATAAACTGGCGAAAATTATGGAAATTCTAACACTCGTCAGGAAAAATTTCGCACTATTATTGGCGTCGCATTATTTTTAATGGCAATCAACTATATCATTTGGCCTTAGATTGGATAGTATATCCATTTGCTTTTTATAAGTTCATATAAAGGAGTAAACTGTAAGATACACATGAATAATTGAACCACTATGGAGGCAGTTATCCAATCATTCTATACGACGGCAGGATTACTTTGGAAGGCCCTGTGGGCTTTGGCAATTGGCTATGCTTTTTCCTCTGTTATTCAGGTTTTTATCTCAAAAAAAGCGGCGGCAAAGCACCTCGGACAGGGAACGCCAAAACAGCTAGCTGTAGCTGCCTTACTGGGATTTGTCTCCTCGTCATGCTCATTCGCAGCACTCTCAGCCACTCGGGGGCTCTTTACGAAAGGCGCCTCGCTCGTTTCAGCTCTAGCTTTCATGTTTGCTTCTACAAACTTAGCCATAGAGGTAGCCGCACTGGCCTATATCTTCCTCGGTTGGCAGTACGCACTGGGGCTGTTTGTCGGCGCGCCAATAATCATAACGATTCAGGCCATCTTGATCAAACTGACTCTACCCGAAAAACTCGCTACTCAGGCGTTAGCGCATGCAAAAGAACAAGAGGGGATGGAGATGGATCCATCGGAAGGACTGCCAGAATCCATAAAGGCTAAGTTGATGAGTAAACTCACATGGCATCGCGTTGGCAGCTCGTATAAAGCTGAGTGGAAGATGGTTTACAAGGAAATTGCCATCGGATTTTTGGTTGCCGGATTCGTAGCGACTCTTGTGCCCTCCTCATTTTTCCAAGCAATCTTCCCCACAGATTTAGTGATGTGGTTAGTGGTGCCCCTTCAAGCCTTGCTTGCGCCAATACTTGCAATTTTTACAGTCATAGGCTCAATGGGGAATGGGCCGCTCGCGGCAATTCTCGCAAACAACGGGGTTACATTTGGAGCAATAATGGCCTTTTTATATGCTGATTTTAATGTTCCTCCAGCTGTTAAAATAAATGCCAACTACTATGGTTGGCCGTTTGCCCTTTATATCGCAGTTATTACGGGTATATCCGCAATACTTACGGGAATCGCGGTTCATCTGATCTTTGCCTTACTGGGCATCCTCCCAACAGAAGTAAAAAGCATAACCGAGTTAGCAGCCTTCCAGATCGATTATACGTTTTGGTTGAACATTTTAGCGATTGCGATCGCGGTTACATTATTTTCACTTGCCCGGCATACTAAACAAAATCACCATCACTAATGAGCTAATTTGCTATAACTTAGACATATGGGGATAGATAATCCAGAACAATTAGGTGAAGAGCCGACCTCGGGAGAAATTGCGGAAGCATGCCGCGAAGCTCTTGGTGATGACGTTTGTGCTGAGATTGAAGAGATGGAAGATGCTGAGGCTGCGCTTGGATTGACCTTCACAGCCCTCATAGAAGCCGGCATAGAAGATCCTGAAGAGTATCTCAGAAGCCGAGGTGTCTTAGAATAGGTCTTTTGGGCATTGTAGGAAATTTGACTTATATTTTTTTAGCCACTTGCATTGTAATGCATGAACAATGCAAGTATATGGCTAGAATATCAGTAAAAAGCGTCGTTTGGCAGGAAGGCAAATACTATGTTGCACAGTACCTTAACGTTGAGGTCTCCAGTAAAAGATGAAGAGTTGCGTCTCCTGTATAATAGAACTAACAATGGGGAAAAAGGAGATCGCAACCGGTGTAGTTCATGAGGTACCTGCTGATTTGGAAGGAAGATTAAGGGCAAATCCTGACGTGCTTGAACGATGGAATAGTCTTACTCCTCTGGCACGTAATGAGTGGATATGTTGGACTACCATCGTCAAAAAAACGGAAACGAGAAAAGAGCATATAGATAGCCTCTGTGAAGAGCTTCTTGAGGGGAAGCGCCGACCGTGTTGCTGGCCGGGGTGTCCTCATCGCAGACCGAGTGCACAAAAGTATTTTAGGTAACCTTCCCAATTTAAAGTGTTAGAAACTACAATCGAATGCCCTTACTGCGGCTTGAAGAAAGAAGAAACAATGCCAACAGACGCATGTCTGTACTTTTATACATGCGGTAGTTGCAATAAAAGGCTCAAGCCGAAACCGGGTGACTGTTGCGTATTTTGCTCCTATGGCTCAAGTAAGTGTCCATCTAAATCTGAATAAACAGCCAGTTCCGGGTGAAATTACGGAAGAATTGTATGAAAATATCGTCTGTCGGAAAGGTGCCCAGTTCCGAATAGGTTAGAATGAAAAGTAGGAAGAGGGCTGCGAGTACAATAGAAACTACTAGTAACTTTCTTTTCGTCATTTTAATTGGATAGAGAGAATTTAGGATTGCAGTATATACGAACTCGCCGGTAGTTTCATCCTACCGGTTGCAAAAAAAATCAATATATGTGAGCATCGAAGCAGTGAGTATTACTTATTAAATTGTCTTTATGCTATCCACCGTAATTGGAGTCGTTTTGTTAGCATTGATCGTAGTGGTTCCGACGTTTCTTTTTGTCAAATTGGCTTTATCTGTAGTGAAAAAACAGATGGCTCCACTACTTGAGCGCTTTGGAACGAGTGAGGAGCTCCCTTCGGGGAAAGTTTTGCTTCAGTATTTTGACACTAAAGCCGCAGCATATAAGCACAAAGTATGGATGGCGGTTGATTCCAGTCACATCTTTTTTGAGATCCCAAAGATCGGAACTATTAAACTGGATTTTGGAGACTTTACCCATGAGGTTAAGGATCTTCAAGGTAATGAGAGCTTCCTTTTCTTTACGTTGAATCTAACCTCTCTTGAGGGAAGTGATCTCAAGATAAAGGACATCCATTTTTCTTTTAGAAAGAGCGATCTTCCTATGTTTCCCCAGATAGCAAAAATGGCCGGCGCTTCTGAGTGAACACTAGTATAATTTTTAGCAACCAACCATTATGGATACAGAAGACCGATTAACGAAAAAAGAGCGGCGGGAAAAGCATCGTGAGGAGCAGCGGGAGATGAAAAGAATGATGCAACAAAGAAAGCCGCTGCAACAAGCGATGAAGTGGATTGTCGCGCCCCTTGTTATCGTGCTTCTTGGGTATGGCATCTACACGCTTTACTCATTATCAGTGATTCCGAAGCAAGGTGAATCGATTGCTATACAAGGGCGGGAGCATATCCCAGTTGATTACTCGTCGACTCCTGAGTACAACTCTAACCCTCCGACCTCCGGTCCACATTACGTTGAGGAGACAGATTGGGGTGTCTATCAGGAAGAATTGGAAGATGGAAATGTTATACACAGCATGGAACACGGCGGCATCTGGATCTCATACCAGCCAAGCCTTGATGAGGAAACGAAAGCAAAGCTAGAGGCGATAGGTAAAAATTATCCCGGCAGTGTTGTGGTCTCGCCCCGTTCCGCAAACGACTCACCGATAGCCCTTGCTTCATGGGGACGACTGGAAAAACTCACGGAATTTGATGAAGATCGTATCGTTAAATTCATCAAAGGCAATAAAAACAACTCTCCGGAACCGTTTGCACGGTAACCCTTGTCAGTAACGCACCACCATGGCGGCAACAACTACTCTGCCGCCATGGTTTAGTTGATATACGTCAACAGCAAAGAAGTGATCAATGAGTTTGGCGTGATACAATGTCAGTCTCACTTCATAATTTTTTTTCATGGAAGCACTCAGAGTGAAAAAACTCAGGCCGCTCGTACTCGCCTCTACCATAGTGGGCTGTGGGCCGACTCAACAACAGGTCGAAACGCCGGCATCGGGAGCGGAAAACACCGTACCCGGAATTGAGAAGGTGACACCTCAGCAACCGCAAATCGGCACAATAATACAGCGAATTAGGTCAGAGTGTGGAGATTTCGAAGTTGTCCCTACCACAGTATTTGCTCCCGGTTCTGATCAAGCGGAGAACCCTGATGCCGGCATATTCCTGAAGGTACCGGAAGCTAACCTCGTATGTGTTGTGGAGACTGCTATCTCTTCCAATAACGGCCCCAAAGTCTGTCACGCCACTCCAGCAGGTTCACATTATGAGGGAGTCGATGTCCTTGTTGTCTGCGGGGCGAGAGAAGGGAGCAACCCAAATTCGCTATGAACTAATAAGGAGAGGGGATGGGGGCGATTATCAATTTGAGGCAAGGAGGACTATAATAAGAACACTCTTAACTCACACTATATGAGTACACTAACGCCAGTAAAATACGTAGATGGTTTCGTTTTTGTCGTTGAAAAAGGCGGTATTCCAAAATATCGGAAGATGGCTCAGGATGGGGGGAAGGTGTGGATGAAGCACGGAGCGCTATCATACAAAGAGTGCCAGCTTGAGCATGCTACTCCCGAGTTCGTCACGCTGACTTTTCCTAAGTTGGCAAAACTCAAACCCGGTGAGACCGTCTGGTTCTCTTACATCGGGTACAAGTCGAAGGCTCACCGCGACAGCGTCAACAAGAAGGTTATGAAGGAGTTTGAGGAGCAAAAAAAGGATGGTGAGGATCCGATGAAGGATATGCCTTTTGATATGAAGCGGATGTCCTACGGTGGATTTAAGGTGGAAGTCGGTTTTTAAGATCTCACTATGATGAAGAATAGAGCTTTAAGCACAGCACTCGGGTTGACGCTTTTGATGACCGTCGGATGCGAGGCGCAGCCGCCCAACGATGAGGTAGATTCTCTGCCGCCGGTTGTCGAGGAGCTGCAGAACCAGAAGGTTCCCGAGGTCGAGAAGGAGGAGGTGCCCGCATCCGCTCGGCCTGAAAAGCCCTCTGAGCCTGAGGTCACGCTCTATCGAGGTGTCTGGTTTGATATCGAGTATCCTCACGATTTTACGGTACGACCGATAGGGCCCTCGGATGAGGCCTACTTCACCTCTCCGGATCGAGCGGTTGAGTTTTTTATCTTCTCCCCACTCTGGGCCGGAGAGCCCGAGTCGTATCTGAGAGTCGCTCCAACAGAAGAGCTGGTGAGCGAAAAAACTCAGAAGGTGACGGAGGATGAGCGGCCCGGTCAGTACGGCGATACGGTCACCCACTGGGTAACGCTTAAGGCAAAGGATGACTCCTATTATCGTTCATTCGTCTCTATTAAAGAACAGGTCGGCACCGGCAGTAGTGAGCTCCATCATGTCTTTGGTATCAAGTACACTGACTGGGAGTCGTATCTGAACTACAAGGAGCAGTACCTTGCATTCAAGGAGTCACTGAGGCAGTATGCGGACTAAGATACTATAGGTTTAATAATTCGCTGTAACTCCAGCTCACCAATGAGGAAAACTCTCGTCATAACTACAGCTCTCGCGATTCTGATTCTGGCTTCAGCTTTTGCCTATTACACCATGGGTGCGCAGTCAGACGGGGCGGATCCGCTTGTAGAAAAAAACCTACCGCACGACTGCCCACCAAGTGGAGAAATGCCCCAAACCAGAAGCTTTAGTGACTCACTGACCGAGACCTTTATTGCCTGCGCCGATGCTGGTGGTTTTGCCTCCGAACACCTCTTTACCAATGCTGAAACCGGAAAATTTGTCTCAGCCTACACCTTGTCAGGTGCAGGCCTCAACTGGACAAATAGCCAAGGAGAAGTGGGGAAGCTGGTCTTCGTGAGAGAAGCCTTGCTGGACCCTAAGTACGGTGATCTTCTCGGTTACATGATCGTGAATCTTATGCACGGCGAAGAGAAGCTCTTTGAGGAGAATGTGGATCTTGGAAAAGCCGGCTTCTTGACCCTTGGATCAAGTTTTACCATTAATGCCGCCGCCGATGGAGGTGAGCTAGCTCTCGGGGAAAAGAGATTTTCGATCTCGTTCACTTCTAATACTGTCACTGAGAACTCACCAACTCAGGTTGATGAGGCCCTATTGCTGAGTGTTCCAGAGTATGGGTTCAAGTTCGTTACCACTCAAAAATCTGCCTCATGTTTTGTTGCCGAGAAGGTACCCAACTTGGGTGAGACAGATGCCAGGGAAGTCTATGAGGTCCGTCTTGCCGATCAGTCATCAGGTGAGTGGAGTAGGGTCTACAGCGTTATGGATCCGGAGGTCTACGCCAAGATGGCAGACCATGTTTATGGTCAGCCAAAGATCGCACTAACCTTAGATAGTGGTTTGTTAGTGACTTCATACGACCCTCAAGATGTTGCTCCGGAACTGCCTGCGGGCAATGACTGCCTAACAACTGGGTGGTGGGATGTAACAAAGTTATAATGACCGGAAAGCGCTCCGGAGGTACACTCTATGGCCAGTATTCAGGAACTAGAAAAGCAGTTAGAGGAGATCAAAGAGCGCAACAGGCGTGTAGAGTTTGATAAGGCGTGGGAGACGAGCTGGACTCGTAGGCTGCTCGTTCTCGTGTTTACTTACTTGGTGATCGTTGTGTTGTTCTTGGTGGTTGAGCTCCCCAACCCATTTGTGAACGCGCTCGTGCCCTCGGTGGCCTTTGTGCTTTCGACTCTCACCGTGCCTTTTGTTAAGGACTGGTGGCTTAGGCGGCTTCGGAAGTAGGCGGCGAGCCCCTTGCCCCTTGCTTGCACCCGGTCTCAAAGAGGCTTAGTATTGTTAATACTCTACTAAAATCCTTTAACCTACTTTTATGCAGAAAATAGTACCCCATTTATGGTTCGATAAGGAGGCTGTAGCGGCCGCTGAGTTTTATGCGGCGACCTTCCCCGACTCAAAAATTACCCTAAAAACTGAGATTAAGGATACGCCCTCGGGTGACTGCGACATTGTAGCTTTTGAGATTATGGGCTATCAGTTTATGTCGATTAGCGCCGGCCCTTACTTTAGTATCAATCCCTCAATCTCATTTCATGCGAAGTTTAAGACTCCCCAGGAGGTCGAGGCCATCTGGAGCAAGCTCACGCCCGGAGGGACCGTGATGATGGAGCTGGGCGAGTATCCCTTCAGCAAGAAATACGGCTGGATCCAGGACAAGTTCGGCGTCTCCTGGCAGGTTATCTGTACTGAGGGGGAGTATGAGGAGAGGGTCACGCCCGTCTTGATGTTTACCAAAGGCCTCTGCAGTAAGGCGGAAGAGGCGATTAACTTTTACGCCTCGGTCTTTCCGGGCGGAACCGCCCAGGTTTTGGCCCGCTATGAAAAGGGAGAGGAGCCGGACGCGGAGGGAAGTGTGAAATATGCCCAGTTCGTACTCGCCGGCCAGGAGTTTGGAGCGATGGACTCGGCCAGAATGCACGACTTTAGCTTTAGTGAGGCCGTCTCTCTGATGGTGAACTGCAAGGACCAGGAAGAAATCGACTACTTCTGGGGTACGCTCTCAGCCGTGCCCGAGTCCGAACAGTGTGGCTGGATTAAAGATAAATTTGGGGTGAGCTGGCAGATCGTCCCCGAGAAGATGGGCGAGCTCATGAGCAGCAAGGCGGCCGAACAGGCCATGCTCAAGATGAAGAAGATCGTTATTCAGGAGCTGAAAGACGCTTGAGCATAAGCCGGTATCCACCAGTCCCGTGGTTGAGCCAGTGGGCTATTCGGGTAATTGTTGCCGTGCTGCTGCCGGTATTTTTTGCGATTGTTCGGTAGGGGATTTTTTTGTCTATTTGTTGAACAACCTGCCAGCGCTCAGCCATGGCACCGAGCTCGGCCAGGGTGCAGAGGTCTCGCATAAACTTCTTGCACTCCTCGGCCGTTTCGAGTGAGGCGAGTGCCTTAAAGAGGTCTTTAGCTGCCTTGTTGTTGAGCTGTGTATTCATAGAACCTGTATCGTTTTAATGTGCTAAAACGGTATTATTTTATCTGGGGCGGGGGATTTGTCAATGACCCGGCTGAACTGCTGTGGCAGATGGGGCAATCGTTCTGGCAACTGGAGTGAAGCTTGTCTGAGGCCCCTCTAGGCTGAATTGACGGGCGTAGCGAAAAGGCGTAGATTAGCCCGCCTATGAGACCGCCAGAAGCTACATCCCATTCCGATGGTGAGACCCCGACAGCGGGCCTTGACCCTGTGGTCGCCCATGACCAGACCCTCGCTTGGTATCGAGCTCATGCCGCCGAGTATGTTTCTAAGATAGCGGGGCTCCAGCCGGCTGAGATCCGCGCTTTCGATAAGGGTCTTCCCGAAGGCGGCACTGTGCTCGATCTGGGATGTGCCGGGGGTAGGGATACGGCTTTTTTTGCTCAGAGACACCGGGCTGTCGGGGCTGATCCGGTCCCCGAGTTTATTGAGGAGGCTCGACGCGCTCATCCTCATGTGAGTTTTGTCGTGGCCAATGGTCGTGCCCTTCCCTTTGCGGAAGCCTCATTTGATGCTGTCTGTCTCCGTTCCGTTCTACTTCATATGCCTGATGAGATGGTGTCCGAGGTTTTGGCTGAGGTGCGGCGGGTTGCCAGGCCGGGAGCTCGGGGTTTTATCCGAGTTAAAAAACGTCTCGGGGGCGAGAAGTACCTCAGAAGTGGCGGCGAAAGGCGCGTCAACTCAAACCGCCTTTTTAACTTTTTCACAAAGGAGGAGATCATCGCTCTGGTTACTGAGGCCGGGATGACCGTAGAAGAGCCGACCGAGAGCCCCAGTGACGACAATTCCGAGGAGATCTGCCTAAACTGCATTATTAGATTCGAGCCCTCGCGCCCAGACAATAATTAGCCTGGTCAGGCCACCGTTTTCCTTTGGCTTTGCTGGCTTTGGGCCGAGTTCGTGATATATTATGCCACTAATGTCACTCGCCTTCCGGCGGGACATTGTGTGTTACGAACATTTTTATCCTCCCTCATATGAAACTTTTGAAGGTAGCCACGTCGGTTTTCTTTAGCTTTTTGCTCGTAGCTGAGTCGCTGCTTCCAGCCCTTGCTCAGACGACGGTCTCAGAACCTCCCTTGACTCAAGTGGAGCTTCCCGCCGTGGAGGCGCCTCCCGCCGAGCCGGTTGTGGAAGAAGAGACACCCGCGCCGGCGAAAGAAGATGCGGCACCGGTTGCAGAGGAGCCCGTCGAGCCCGCAGAGGCTCCCGTGGAGCTTGTGGAAGAGCCTGTCGAGCCGGCTCCGGTGGTTGAACTTCCCGTCGAGCCCGTCGCCCCGGTCGTCCAGGACGACTCTGAAGAACTCCCTCTTGCCGAGCCCATCGCAGAATCGGCTGTCGAGGAAGCTCTCGCTAATCCGGACGGCCCCTACTCTCCAGAGGTCTTGGATGACAGCGGCGAGCAGCTCTACTATGGTCCCTTCCCAGAAGAAGAAGATGCCACTCCGCTTACCGAACCTGAGGTGGAGGCTGACACAGAGGTCAAGGCCGACCCGGAGGCGACGATTAATCCTCAAGAGACTAAGATCTATCCCTACTACAAACTCGATGACTACACCAAAGACTCACCCGAGTTCATCGCGGACCATCTGCAAGTCGTAGACCAGATGACTGATGTGGTCGATCTGGGAAATGGCGAGTATGAGTACCGCCTTTTCTCTGAGCCTCGACTTCTCTACAAAGATGGGGAGAAGCTCATGGTCCGAGAAGCCGGCTGGAACTTGTTTAATGAGCTTCAGGGCACCCAGTTCAACGAGGCCGTCGATGAAGGTTACTTCTTCAGTGTTCCGCTGGAAGATGGTGAGGCCATTACCATTATGCCGGGCGCTTACGAGGAAGGGGCGACGAACTGGCCCGTACTCAAGCCTCAGTTTAGCCAGAGAGATGAGGATACGGCCACGGTGACTACCTTGGAGAACGTCTATAAGGGAATCGACGTACAGTTCGCCGATAAGGGAGCGTACCGAGAGCGAAAAATTATACTCAACTCTCTTCCCACTAATTTGAAGGAAGGCGAGGATGCCGTATTCTGGGAGCAGTATAAGCTTCCTGCGGGGTCGCTCCTGATCGATTCCAACGGAAAGCCTCTTGAGGCCGGCCGGACTGAGATGGAGAAGACTACTCTGAATGTTAAGACTCCCAGTGGAAGTCTCTTCAGGATCACCGATGCTTTAGTCTATGATAAAAGTGCCGGCACCACCCCGGAAGAGCTCGAGCTCTCCGATCAGGTTTTCCCTGTTAAGCAGATTGTCGATATCGACTACACTCAGAGTGTCGTGAGGATCGGGCTCAAGCTTAGCGCCGACTACCTTTTGTCCAAAGAGCGCCAGTACCCGGTCACGATCGATCCCGAGTACTACTTCTGTCTTGCAGGAAATCGCGACCTCAATGGGAACGGGCTTTCTTGTCAGAACAATAGCTTTTCGACAACTGACTTTTACCTTAGGTATATAGCTGGTAGCTGGACCGAATCAGCCGATCTTTATATGGGCTATTCCAGTCGTGACCTCGCGACACGTCATCCGATCATGAAGTTCAATATCAGTGCGATCCCCGCGAACTACACGATCAACTCCGCCTTCCTCTTAATGTATCTCCGAACGACTCTGGGGAATGGTAGTTTCAGGGGAAGCGTCTCGACGGTTGCGCGAAGGATTGATACTTTCTGGCAACGTGATTGGGACTTCCACTACAATGACATCCGAGGTAGGATGACCGACATCGGTTTTCGAGATGTAAACACTCAGAGCATCGGCTGGTACAGCTGGACGGTCAGTAACCTCGTTCGTGACTGGTTCAGTGGTGCTCGAAATAACTATGGCCTCTTGGTTGAGCCAACACCCACGTGGAACAGCGGTGCCCGCCCCGCTTGGCCCGACAAGTTGATGATTTTCAGCTCTTCACGGAATGCTAATGACAACGGTCCTTACCTTAAGGTAAATACCACGGCACCGGCTCTCTTCCCGGATCTTACTTCCGGGGGCTCATCCGCTGTGGCAAGTATCGATCAAGGCGAGGTTTACACTATCACAAATACGATCTCCAACCGTGGGAGTGTTAGCACCGGACGGACCGGGCGCATCTCTTACTACCTGAGACCCAGTGGAGTTGGCGAGGATTATTCCGGTACCTACTATGTCGGCTACCGGACATTTAACGCGATTAATGCAAATAGCACGACTCAGGTTAGCTTCAGCTATACAATCCCCAATGATCTGGCTCCCGGAAACTACACTTTTTACTACTGGATAGACTCACTGCAACAGATTGCCGAGTCGAACGAGAGCAATAACAAGTTCACGCGTGCGCTTACCGTAAATGCGCGTGCGCAACTTTCTGATATCACCTACGCCAATGCCAGCCTAACGGATAATTCGGTCTATCCCGGTGACTCCACGACGCTCAGCCTGCAGGTTCGAAATAATGGTCAGGGTGCGGCGAACGACTCCGGCCACGTGCGCTATTATATTAGTCGCTCCAACCCTTCTTACTCAGATGGAAATAGCATAGGAAATGACTCGTTTGGAACTCTTCAGGCCAGTGGTAGCGGAAGTAATACGAGCAGCGAATCTATAAGTTATACCGTTCCGGAGGGGACTGCCTCGGGGACCTACTACTTCTCCTTCTGGGTCGACAATCTGGACGAGATCACCAATGAGAGCAGTGAAGGTAACAATAAGAGCTCAGTGAGCTTTACCGTCCCTGAGACTCGCGATATCTACCCCGTCAATCTGGACGTTCAGAACGTCCACACATTTATCTCAGGCGAGCGTCTCGAGGCGCAGGCTCGTATCATGAACTCGGGCAATATCACGGCCATCGGTCTTCCCTACATTCTTGTACTCCAGTCGACGAGCACAGGGGAGCTTTACCAGTTAACGTCGCACAATCCGGCCTCCCTCGATATCTCTGCCGGTGCCAATGTTTTGAGGACGCTCTCAGGTGTTGTGCCCGGAAATATTCCCTTCAACGATAGCTATGTGCTTGTCCTTGGCATGAACACCGCAAACAGTTTGAGCGAGCGTAACTACAACAACAATGCGGTTGACTCGGATCAGATCTTTACCGTTGAGCGCAGCGGCTACTGTGGAAACTGTAGCCCGGGCGGAGGTGGCGGAGGAGGTGCAACCCCCCCACCAGATCCGGAAGAGCTCTCTGATACCGATAGAGACACCTTCTCTGATCTTGAAGAGAAGTATGTCGGAACTAATGTTAATGGTGCTCAGACGGTCTCCCTCTTCCAGCTGAATGCCTCAAACTGGCTTTCGACCTTGGTTGACAAGCTGGCAATCAACTACGCCGCCGATCCGGTTAACATCCGTACGGGAGTCTTTGAGTTCATTCAGACCGATCTTGAGCTCAAGGGGCGTGGTATTCCCATAAACATAACGCGCAGCTACAACAGCCGCGTGGTCGACAAGAATAACCGTATCGGTTTTGGATGGAATCACTCCACCAACATGTACTACTACCAGGATCCAGCTACGAGAAATGTTCTCGTCTATCTTGGAGGTACCCTCGCGGCCCTCTTTACGACCAATGATAACGGCGCGACCTTCGTTGCACCGAAAGGTGTTGATGGAACCTTGGTCAACAACGGAACGCCGGACAATGCCCTCCTGACTTACACCACATTTGATGGCGTTCGCTATGACTTTACCTATAAGAGGACAACGCAGCTCGGCATGGTTGAGCAGATTACTGATCTTAAGGGAAATGTCACCGCTTTCACTTATATTCAGCGTCGCGATATTCCACTTCTTACAACTATTACCGATGCCTCGGGCCGAACGGTCAGCTTCGTTTATGGTGCAGAGGATGATGGGGAGATGTTCGATAAGATTACCGAAGTTCACGATAATCTGAATACTCAGGACCACCGGCTGGTTCGCTATGGTTACGAAAGTGGCTTCCTTACCACGGTGACCAATGTCCGCTCGTTTAACGGCTCAACTGAAAATCTCGTTCGAACCTTCACCTATGATAACGACCGTATGGCCACCTATACGGATGCGCGTGGAACGGTCCTCTACAATACCTATGACGATCAAGGACGTGTCATCCGCCAGGACGAAAAGAACCCTCGTCTCGGTGCCAACGATCAACGACGCATCTACACCTTGAGCTACACGGATGCTCCCGACGGAAACGTCCCCGGAAGCACCTCATGTACGACCGTGAAAAACTTCCGCTCAGGTGATGATCCCGACTTCTACAAGACCTATACCTGTTTTGATCAGGAGGGTCTTAAGATCTACGAAAAAGAAGGCGATAATGGTGGAGCGACCTCATACCAGTATAATCCTGATGGCATGGCCACGCGTGTTACCGATCCAAACGGCAATGCGACGCTCTACGACTATGATCAGTACCGCAGAGTAACCCGTCAGCAGCAACCATTTAGTCACGGCTGGAACACGGTCACGACCTATCAGTACCACCCCGTAGTTAACAAGGTCAGTGTTCAGACCAAGACGGCAACCTCTCTCGTCAACCCGGCAACGGTTGTTATCCGATCTGCCAACTTTGTTTACGACCAGAGTAACGGAAACCTCCTTACCATCAACTACGATCTCGGTGGGCAGGAGCGCTTTAGTTATGACAATAGGGGAAACATCCTCCGCTCATGGGATAAGAACAACAACGTCACCGACTACACCTACGATGCCGCCCAGAACTACAGAACGGGGGAGTCGATTACGGTAACCCTTCCCGATGGCTCAACTCAGCTGGTTCAGCGAAGCTACGTCTACGATGTTTTTGGTAACAAGACGAGTGTGACCAACGCGCGCGGCTTTGTCTCTCAGTTCCAGTACGATAGTCACGGCAACCTGAAGCGGGCCCAGGATCCGGCGGGAAATGTCACGACCTACATCTACGACAGTGAGGACCATCTTATCCAGAAGAACGATCCACAGGGACGTGTCACGACCTATGTTTACGACACTGACATCGAGGAGAGCCTTCTCTCAACGTCGATCACAGGCCCTCGCGGTGAGACCATCTTCACGAGTAGTGAGTACGACTTCGTTGGCAACAAGGTGAGGGATGTTGATGCGCGCGATGTTGTCACCAGCTACAGCTATGACGATGCCAATCGTGTCTCAGCTATAGCTGCCCCCTATAATACGACGACGTTTCAGTACGACCGCAATGGTAACAAGGTGAGCGAGAGCAACACTCAGGGCCAGTCTTCAGTCTTTAGCTATGATGGTCGTAACAACCTCCTCTCATCGAAGAAGTTCGTTGATGCCGGTCAGACCTCATTTGTTGAGACCACCTACACTTATGATGGCTTTGATGAGCTCGTAAGTACGACCGATCCCAAGGGGCAGACGACGACCACGACCTATGACCTCCTTGGACGCCTGACCTCCGTAACTGATACGGCGGGTGGCCTCACCTCCTACACCTATGATGCGAACGGTAATAGAACAGGTGTTCGCGATGCCCGTGCCAACGCCGACCCCGCTCTGCGCAATGCGGATGGGAATACGGCAACTTATGGCTATGACGAGATGAACCGCCTCATCTTGGAGCGGAACTCTTTGAACAAAGAGACGACCTTCACCTATGACAAGCAGAACAATCTGCTGCAGGTTGTTGACCGCAAGGATGCCAATGGTAACAACAGTGCCCACGTCACCACTCACACCTACGATAATCTTGATCGAAAGACTCAGACGACGGATGCCAAGGGGGCCCATGTTAGCTACACCTACGACGCGCTCTCTAATCTGACGAGCAGGACTGATGAGCTTGGACGCACGGTCAGCTCTACCTATGACGACTTCGGCAGAGCCATCCAGCAGCGTGATGCCGACCAGAATCTTACGGTCACAGTCTTTGATGGCAACGGCAACAAGGTGCAGGTTACAGCCCCGGATAACACCGTTACCAATTACGACTATGACAATGCGAACCGTCTCACAACCGTTACCAACGTCTCGGGAGCTACTCTCGACTATCTCTACGATGCCGCGGGCAACACCACCAGCGAGAGCGACTGGCTCAATCACACGACGACCTACACCTACGACAAGCTCAACCGCCTCTTAACAGAGAGCAACGCAGTAGAAACAGTCACCAGCTACACCTATGATAACAACGGTAATCGTCTCGCCGAGACGACGGGGGGTACTGTCACCGCCTTTAGTTACGATGCCCTTAACCGCGTTACGCAGATAACCCACCCGGGCAATAAGACGGAAGGCTTTGACTATGATGCTCTGGGGAACATTACTCAGAAGACCGATGGAGAGGGGCAGCTCACGACCTTCGCCTACGACGCTAAGAGTCGCCTTACCCGCAAGGCTCTTGATGATGGCTCAATCTTCAACTACAGCTACGATAACTGGGATCAGCTTACCCAGCTCGTCGAGCCTGTTGGTACAACCAGCTATCAGTATGACCTCCTCAACCTGAGAACCCGTGAGACGAAAACCTACACCGACCTCAACGGTCAGTCGTATGCTGTGAACCGCACCTACACGGCCGATGGTAAGCTCAACACTCTAACGGATGCCGCCGGACGGCTCCTGGACTACAACTACGACAGCCGAGGCCTGCTCGACACTGTGACCTTCGGTGGAAGTGCACTCGCGACCTATGAGTACAACGCCCTCGCCCAGCCAACCGAACTTACCTATGGGAACGGCTTGGCCACAAGCTACGGCTATGACTCACTGAATCGTCTCGATAACATTACCCTCCGTGACGCTCAGAACAACGAGCTCTTCGCTCACGAGTACGACTTCGATGCTCAGAGTAATAGAACTCAGCTTGTGGAGCGCACCTCTGTGGATGGTACCGATACCGACCGAACTATCAACTACACCTATGATCTTCTCGATCAGCTCAAGACTGTCGACTATACCGACGTAGCCGGAGCTCAGGACCTCCGCTTTAACTATGACGCTCAAGGAAATCGTCTGAGCCTGGGCTCGGCGCTCGGCTCGACCTCTTACAGTTACGCAAACGACTCTGAGGAGCTCCGCTCCTACACGACCAACGGCCGTCTGACCGTTGCGATGGAGTATGACGGCAACGGCTCACTCACCCGTGAGAGCTACTCTCGTCTGGGCCAGCCACTCAAGAACGTCAGCTACAGCTGGGATGTTCAGAACCGACTCTCCCAGATTCGCTACACGGACGCCTCTCGTCCCAACTTCATGCCTCAGCTCAATGAGAACAGCCTGACCTTTGCCTATGATGACGCGGGCAATCGAATCAAGAAGACCGTCAACGGCTCCGACTCGACCTACTACTTCAATGATGGGCTGACCGTCCTGAACGAGCTCAACACCAATGGTGGAGTGGAAAGGACGATCGTTCAGGGAGTTGGAGAGGTGGCAGAGATTGACGCCCAAGGACGAATCATCTTCGTACACTCCGATGCCCTCGGCTCCGCCGTTATGTTGAGTAATGAAGCCGGTGAGATCACTCAGCAGTACGACTACGATCCCTACGGAGAGATTATCGGTTCGCTTGGAAGTGATGAGACCCGCTACCTCTTTACGGGCCAGGAGTACGACTCCGAGTCCAACCTCTTCTACTACAACGCCCGCTACTACAACCCAACAACGGGCCGCTTTATAAGCCGCGACAAGTACATGGGGGCAGTTGGTAGTCTGATCTCAAGGAACTCCTACGCTTACGCAAATAATAACCCCTTAAGGTATACTGACCCGACGGGAAATGAGTCGGAGGCGGTAACGGAACAGATTATAGAAGATAACTCAAGTTATGCCTCGACACCTATCTTACTTGCCAGTTCCTCAGCATCTGCAACATCAGTTTGCTCCATCTGTTTTGACCCAACGAGTGATCTTATCCAGAAGTTGAAAGCTAACGGGAAAGAGATGGCTAATGCTTATCAGCACGACTTGTTAGTACGTGCGGAAGCACTGAAAGAGGCGAATAAGATACCATGGTGGAGGCCCGGAGCAAGAGTGGGGGCAAAAGCTGCAGCCGGGTTACTATATGAGGCGGAAAGAGCATCAACATATATTCAGTTTTTTAATCACGTCAAACCAGGTGGAGATTGGGATTATAAAATTCAGGATGTAAAACGTTTTGGTTCTACAGAGCCGGTTACATTAGCTGGTGTAACTGACAACAGAGTGCTTTTTGATGCCAGAGGCAATATAAATTTTGGTTACACAGGCGCAGCAGCTGGAATACCCTCCACTACATTGCTTTCCGGTGCTGGTGCCGCACAAATATATAGCCGTACTTCTGACACCGACTGGTATGCATCTTATTTTGACGATCCAACGGATCAGATGCTTATTAAAACCGGCATAACTTTGTACCAAAAATACGGTTTAAATATTGATGACCAAAAACTCAACAAAGCACTTGAATATGAGTTAGGGTACACTTTTATTTCTGCTCCCGGCTATGATTACTGGAAGACTAAATAAGCACTAGCATGACATACCTTTACTTTCTCCTATTTTTATCGGCACTTAATGTTATCAACCATTTTTTGCAAAAAAGGTATGCGGAGATAATTTTTTTCCCTAGAAAATATATGCTGCTACTGAGTAATGTATTTTTGTTATTCTTATTTATGGTACTATCGCCATTTATTGAGAACGCATTTCTGTCTCGTTCATTGGCTCAATACTCCCCACTCGTACAGGCAATAAATCAATATAAATTGGATCTTGGTGAATATCCTGTGGGTATCTCAGATTTGGTTCCCAAGTATGTTGTATCTGTTCCCGATCCAGACGATGCGCTAGGATATGATCTCCTCACATACGAACCCAGCGTTACCGCGAGCAAGGAGGTTTCAATTATTGGCTCAAGTCCAGCCTTCGCACTCAGTTTTTTTAAAAGTTTTGGAGCAATAGGTGGAGAAAAGATGATACTTTATTGTCCGCAAATTTTTTCATGTCTTTACGAGGTCAATTTTCCTATGACGGTTCGTGGAAAAGTTGTACTTGAAAGGAGAGAGTTAGCACCTGAAAGAATTGATGATGAGTGGGTTTATATTAAAATCTATTAATCCGTATATGATTATTTTCAAAACCTAAAGCATGAAAATCACCATAATAACACTTCTCTCACTTACACTACTGATACTCGTGGCTGCCTGCGGACGATCTTCCGGTACCCTTTGGATCACACCGGATGGAACCAGGGTGTCGTTCAGCAGGGTTGAGAATGATTCACCGGGCCGAGACGATACTAAGAGGTTGGAGGTAGTCTATCCGGACGGAGAGCACCAAGCCTATAGTTTTGGGCAGAACCATGCGGGATACGGCCGTATTGAACTACGTCTAAGTGATAATGCTCGTTACGTCTGCCTATTCGACACGACGAGCCCTAATATAACGAAAATGGGGCCCTGTATCGATTTGGAAGATAAGATTTTTTTTGACGAAGATGAGCAGAAGCCTGAAGCAGTGCCTTCTCCCGATGCACACCTAATCCAAGCCAATTAGTACTATCTTAACCACCCCCATGAAAAAATCCATCTCACTCACCAGCGGACTTCTGCTTCTAACCCTTCTTGTCGGGACTCTTCCCGCTCATGCGGCCGTTGGTGCGGGAGGCGAGAGCGGGCAGCTCAGCGTCGTCTCTGAAAAGGCAACGGCACTGGGAGTCGATCTGGTGCGGGCTAAAAATCGTCGTACCGTTTACGTCGTAGAAAAGGGCAGGCGGGTGGCTATTTCTTCAAAAACACTCAGAGAGTTGGGACTCAGCTATCGTGATGCTCGGCAGGTCTCGTTCCGCGAGCTCCTAAGGCTGCGACGAACGACTTTTGTTCGGTCGGCTGAGACGGAGCAGCTCTATCTTATTCAGTCTGCTCAGAAGGTCGCAATTGATCAGGGCTATCTGGAGGCCGATCAGCGCCACTCTGAAAAAGATGTGGTAACTCTTCCGGAGGTTCAGCTCAAGACTTATAAGGAGGAGGCTTATACGATCCAGCAGAGTCGGAAGCTACCCAAGCTCTACCTTCCCGAGGGGGGAGTGCTCGAGCTGGAGTTGGGGACCGATCATCTTTCAAATGGCGACCTCCACCTTAATAGTGAAGGAGCACTGGCCTTTGAGGGCCATCTCTGGAGCAATGGTAGCTCCCGGGCCTATTCTACCGACTCCAACTACTACTACGTGCCTTTCGATGTTAATAGTAAGGGGCAGGTTGTGGGAGTTGTTGGTGGCAGAGAAGGAGACACTCCTAATCGCCCCTTCCTCTGGGACGATGGCAAGATCACCTTAATTGGCGGCCGCGGTTTTGAAGGCACAGCTACTTCAATTAACGATCTTGGACAGGTTGTTGGGGATCAAGTCTTGAGGGGCGGAGCCGAGTCTGCCAGCTTCCTCTGGTACGATGGGGCATTTCATAATGATGAGCTTCCAAACAAAGGTAAAAACATCTCCGTCTTTCGCATCAATAACAAGGGCCAGATGATCGGCACGATGCCGAGTAAGCCGGATTCTGCCTACGATATAGGTTTCTTATTTGATCATGGCACGCTAACCGTCTTACCGACCTTTGGCGGCGCGAGGAACACCCCGCTCGAGATCAACGAACAGGGGCAGGTGGTGGGATTTGCCGAGGAGCCTGCCGAGCCTGATAACGCATTTCCCTCCGCTACCTATCTTTGGCAGGATGGTGTAATGAAGAAGCTCTGGGAGGGTGCAGAAAACCTCAGCCTCAATAACAAGGGGCAGGTGGTTGGATCGGGCCTTGTTGAGGATAAGGCCTTTTATCCCCGCATGCGTCCTCTGTTATGGGATGGCGAGAAGGTTGTGCAGATTGAGAAACTTCTTCCCGAAAATCTGGACTGGCAGACCTACGAGTGGGGGCCGTTCAGTTACACGGTCCAGTCGATCAACGACGAGGGCTATATTATGGGAGTTGCCAATAAAAAAGATTACACGCCCCTTCCCTTCCTCTTTAAACTCCCCGCAACAATCTCTCAGCAGCAGCTCGACCAGTGGATCGCTCCATGGGAGAGAGAGCAAGAAGATATCGACCTACAACAGTAACTGACCCCTTAATTTCCCCCACTTTATGGTTATCCCAATCCGTAAAAAACTCGGTCTGCTGGCTCTGCTGGCGCTCACCTCACTAATCGTGGCTTCCACAACGGCGCTCGCGCGTGAGAGCAGTTTTCTGCCCACCCTCGGTGAGCTCGATACTACCTCTCCCGGAGCCGAACGCTTCGCAACAAGCAGCGATGGAGCTCTTCAGGGCTACTCATATGAGGGGAACCTCCTGAGCGGCTTTCCGATCTTTATAGATAATGCCGTGGTCGTCTCCTCACCGGTGATGGCCAATGTGGCGGGGAATGGACTTAACGAGGTCGTTGTAGTCACGCGAACCGCCCAGAACGTCTACAGCCTTAATGCCTTTTCATCAGGCGGCAATGAGGTTGTTAGCGCACTTATCGCGGGTGATGTTCACTATGATCCCGTCGTCTTACGTGGCGTAGCTGGTGCTTTGGATTCAGTTGTACTTTCGACAACAGGTGGGGCTGTTGTTCGTTATGACTATTCTTTGGTGAACGGTACCTGGACTTCTCTACCTCTCTTCAATCTGGGTGAGGCCGGGGCCCTCACTGCACCATCGGAGGGGGGTCTTGCCGTCGCTCTTCCCGGACAAAATCGCATTGAACTGTATGCCGAAACTAATGGTCAGTGGGCCCGAACGGCTCAGTTTGCAACGCCTTCAGCAGTTGTAGAACCTCTTGCTGAGGATGGAGATAAACTTTTTGGTGTTACGCGAAATGGAACTCTGCTCGGCTTGAGTAAAGCCACAGGGCAGGCGCTGGCCGGCTTTCCGGTGAACGTAGGTCAGTCTGTTGGTGCTCCGGCTGTTGGAGATGTTAATCAGGGAGCTCAGGGGAATGAGATCGTCGTGACGCGCTCCGATGGCTCGGCTGTTGTAGTCGCCGGTGATGGAACAATTCTTCCCGATGGCTCGGGCGTGAACTTCGCCTCTCTGGGACTTGATACGGCTGATGTGGTCGCACGTGCTCGCTTCAACCTCCTCCGTGGTTTCTTTATAAGGATTTTTGACGGTAATATTACGCGCGTTGCGACTTATCTGGGACGCATTAAGATTCCGGTTGTCGAAGGGCAGCCCAGCATTAAGCTGACGGTGAATGACTCCGTTCGTTCTACAGGAGGTGAGGCGAGTTTCGGTATCTTGGCGCCCGATGAGGTTGGAGAAGTTACGATTCGCCTTTCAAATCTGGGAACCGATACCCTCTTGCTTACCGGTAATCCACGGGTAGCTCTTACCGGAGCTGAGGCTGAGCTCTTCACTTTGGTGGGAGTGCCTAATGATGCTCTTGTCGTTGGTGCCTCAACCGAATTTAAAGTGCGCTTCTCCCAGCCCAATCTTGGTGAGCGTACTGCCCGGATGACGATCAACTTAAACGACCCACTGGTTCCTTCATTTGTCATCAACTTGAAGGCGCAGGTCTCAACAAACTTGGTTAATGATGGAACGATGGAGTCTGCCGGCGTCGCCGCATGGCGCAGCTGGGGAACGCCAACGGCCAAATCTAAGAGCACGACTGAGTTCTCAGCCGGACGCCAGAGTCTCTATCTTGATGCGAGAAATAGGCATGCCGGAGTGCAGCAGCTTGGTCTTGCCGTACTGGGAGGACAGGCTTACAAATACAGCTTCAGATACAAACTCAAGTCGGGAACCCTCGAAACGAACTTGGGCATCCACACCTCGAATGGTGACCTCGAAAGCAAGGTGACCGTTCTGAGTGCAGCGCCGGATGAGTGGCGTACCTATGAGCGCTACTTTATGGCTCCGTCAGCTCTAGCGGGCGAGGGTGTAATCATTCCGGACTTCCGAATGGTACTCAGAGTCCGTGGTGGTGAGGCCTTCCTTGATGATGTGAATATTGAAGCGGTGGATGCCATAGAGTATGTGAGTGATGGAGATATGGAGCTTCCGGGGCTGGACGCTTGGAAGAGTTGGGGCAGGCCTGTCACTCTTGAAAAGACCTCGGCAGAGGCGTCGAGTGCCTCCCAGGGCATCTACCTCGATACACGTGGTAAGAACGCGGGAGTTCAGCAGCTCTACCTCCCGGTTGTTGCCGGAAAAACCTACCGCTATGCCTTCAAATACAAGCTGGTTTCGGGTAAGCTCTCGACCACGCTTGGTAACCGCTCATCAAATGTGGATATTGAAGGAGTACAGGTCAACCTCCAACCAACGAATGGTGACTGGAAGACCTACGAACGCTTTTTCACGCCCGAGGCTATCGGCGTAAATGCCGATGGTACTATCAAGGACTTCCGTCTCGTTATCCGCATTAACAATGGTGAGGGGTACCTAGATGAGGTGCTGATCGAGGAGGTTCCCGAGCTCGCCTTTGTCCGAGATGGTGATATGGAAGCTGATGGTGTCGATCAGTGGCTGCCTTTTGCCGGCCCCGGTATCTTCCAGAAAGTGAGAGATGTTGTTCACTCCGGTGAGCAGGCTCTCTACATTACGACGCCACCTGATCCGATCCCCCAGCGCCGCGACGATGCCGGTACGCAGCAACTTGGCATTCCCGTTAGAGCCGGCCAACAGTATACCTTCTCCTTCTGGTACAAGGTAACCGGCTCGGTGACGCCTCGTCTAGGTATCGCCAACTCAAACCAGGACTTTGAGCTCGTTGCCTTTGAGGAGCTGCCTATTCTCTATACCGTGAACGACTGGACCTACTACGAGCGAACCTTCACGGTTCCCAACAACTACGAGTCAGACTTCCGCCTAATTTTCCGTTCTTCTGACGGAGAGGTCTCCGCCGATGGCCTCCGCTACATCGACCACGAGGTCGGCGAGCTGTGGATCGATGACGTGGAGATTGTCGAGGTAGAGTAGGCCCAATAGGGTGGCCCCCTCACAGGAAGCCCCAAGGCCATTAGGACTGCGTCCGCCGTCGTTCAGGCAGTTGTCCTCGGCTGGCTCGTCTCCTCATCCTACATGGCCCTTACGGACGCTCTCGGATGCGGTAGCCGGCGGGCTGATAGGCACCGCTCTGGGGCTGAGTATAGCAAAAAGCTACCGTTAATTTATTGCTGCTGCCAAAAGAGCCCCTAATCATTTGTGAACCTCCCGTCGTGCCTGTCCTTCGCGCCGTCTTAACCCTTGAGAGAGTAGACGTTACGTCCCACACGCTCGAATATAGGCTTGTTCTTAAGGTTGAGAATGATCGTGATCCGCTTAACCTGCCGTCGCTTCAGTACTTCAGCTATGATGGCGTCGCGCTCGAGAGAACCATTGGTGCGGAGGATATCCGCAATGACATCAGCGACCGTCCCATCAACATATCCCCATGCACGGAGCGCATAGATCCCTCTGCCGATAAGAACGAAGGTCTCATCGCGAATCAGCTCGTTGTGAACAGCCTGTACGTTGATCATCTTCTTGTCGAACTTGCTCTCGGCAATGCGATTTGCAATTTCAACGTAGTGAAGGGACTTCCCATGATCCTTGAGGATGTAGGTTATCTTGTCACGGAGTGTGCGTGGATTAATCGAGCGCCATGAAGCGAGTCCCACGCCCTTTTTGAGGAGCTTCAGCCGTCGATCGAGGGAGAGGGCTGAGCTCATAAACTGCTTGCTGATATTCTTTGCAAACTCCTTTGAGTAAGCTGCAACCAGAGCATCGAGGGCCTCGACAGTTTTTTTCTTGGTCAGATACTTAAGGGCCCAGCTGGCGATACGATTGATCTCACTCTTCTCGAGTGTCTTTAGCTTGAAGTAGGGATAGCAGTTGATGGTATTTGGAACGCGCTCAAGATTGCTGTCCAGCTCGAGTGAGAGGCGAATTGAGGATCGGTCAACAGTCTCGGGAGAGCTCACGAGGCTTAGTATCTCACTGATGATTCTTTCTTCGAGGACGAGTCCTTCGTATTTTTGTATGATCGTATTGCCGAGCTGATTGAAGATGTTGAGCTTTGTGTTGACGACGTTTCTTGAGAGCTTCTTAAGTGCATTTTTTTCGATCTGCCTAATGCGCTCCCGGGTGACGCCGAACTCCTGGCCAATCCGCTCCAGCGTTGAGTGGGGCCGCCCATTCAGACTGTAGCGATTTTCTATAATATGTTTTTCTTTGGGGGAGAGGAGGATGAGCAAGTTGTTTACAAGCTCCTTAACTGCTGGTATTGCAGTCACAGCTTGCGTATCGTCTTGGGTCGTAAACATAATAACACGATGTTAGAGGGCATGAGGGAGGATGTCAATTTTGTTTGGACTCCTATTTAAGCATTCTACTGCTTGTTGTCGTATAGTCAAACTGATGTACTAGTTATAGAGTGAGGGGTTTATGGGGCTTCACAGAAACAAAATATGCCCGTGTCGTTTTTTTTTAACAACACAAACTCATCTTATGGCACGAGTTTAGACAGGCTCAGTTTTGTGAGCTGCTTACTGAGCTCCACGGCCGGCTGGTTCTGAAAGTTGATTCCGTAGAGGGAGCCGAGACAGGCAACCTGCAGTTCTAGAAGGTAAACGAGTTCTCCAAGCTGCGTTGTGGCTACCTCCTCAATGACAAGCTCCCCAAATGAGTTTTTCCGCTTCTTAAAGGCCCCTATTACGCCGCGATACTCCGCATCAAAGAGAGCATTGAGCGAGTAGCCTTCACCGGGAATCGTGAGCTGGGGACCATCGTTTTCCGCCTTAACAAAGAGGAAGAACTTGTCACGTGGGCCATCTAAAAACAGTTGAAGCTGGGCATGCTGGTCCTTAACTCCAACCGCCTTAAGAGGAGTGATGCCGACGGTACGCCGCTTGCCGATGCTCTCCGCCAGGAGCTGTATGTACCAGTCGGTGAGCTTTGAGAGGCGCTCGCTGTAGACGAAGAGGGGGAGGGTCGTGCGGCCTTTTTTTGCGTTGAGGTAGGTCTGTGCGGCGAGCTCTGTAACCTGCTTCCACTTGGTCTGGCGGGCACCCTCCACAAGTTTTTCAATGGGAACTCCGGCACAGGCCAGGGGAAAGAGGCCCGTCTCACTCAGGAGCGAGAATCGTCCGGGCACGTCGGCAGGAGAGTTGATGATCTGACGTATCTTGTGCTTCTCTGCCAGCTCCATCAGAGGGCTTGGAGTTGGGTCTGTGATGATTACAACCTGTGAGGGGCGGGCGATCTTTTCGAGCAGAATCCGTGCAAGACTTATCACCTCAATCGTTCCTCCCGACTTACTACTAATGATAAAGAGTGTTTCTTTGGGATCGAGGCCGGCCAGGAGCTGACTCACCATCTGTGGGTCGATATTGTCCAGAAAGGTTATCTTACTCACTCCCAGGGCATGAGCAATGGCCTTTACTCCCAGGCTCGAGCCGCCGAGGCCCACCAGGCAGATA
>Ga0051982_10000125_pt1 | contig 34264 bp, 30 predicted proteins | sample CryGey02umfilter_3_FD_56238 | JGI IMG/M metagenome (GOLD analysis project Ga0051982, IMG submission 56238) | Groundwater microbial communities from aquifer in Utah, USA - Crystal Geyser 4/9/14 0.2 um filter | ecosystem: Environmental > Aquatic > Deep subsurface > Groundwater | place: USA: Utah... | reverse complement strand
CAGAGGGGGCAGAGACTCTTCTTTTTGAGATGCAAAATTACCTCTCTGAGGAGTTTGTAAGGCATGCGGTAGCTTCGTTAAGATGCACCCCAATAATAGCTCGATAAAGTGCTAAATTCAATAGAAGTTTTTGTTATCTTAAAGCGATTCCGCTGCGCTTTTTAACCTTTCGAGTGAGCGCTCTTTCCCCAGAGCCCAGAGGAGCTCAAAAACACCCGGAGAAAACTGCTCGCCGGTTAGTGCCACGCGCATCGGCCAGAGGAGCTGCCCATTCTTGATTCCCAGCTTTTCAACCAGCTCTAGAAGAAGAGTTTTGAGAGCTTCTTCATCATCAAAACTACTTTCAGGAGCAGCTGAGAGTGCCTCGAACGCCTTTTCGAGGGAGTTTTTAGCGAGCGGCAGGTCTACCTTCATCTTCTCATTAGCAATCAGTTGCGCGTCTATGGTGACCTTCTCCTTGAAGTAAAAGCTGAGGTTTTCAACTGTTGTTGAGGGCTCTTTAATAACCTTTTCGGCAACGGTCTTGAGGCAGCGTTTTAGGAGCTCCGCATCATCTCGCCAGTTGGCCGGTATCTCGTTTTCTACCAGGTTAAGTAGTTTATCTTCGTACTCACCCGGAAGCTCATCGAACTTGCGTCGACGCCACTGCCAGTTGATCCAGTCGAGCTTTTCAAGGTCGAAGACGGCTCCACCTTTGTGAACTTTCTCGAGTGAGAACTTCTCAATCAGCTCTTCCATGCTGAAAATTTCCTGCGTCTCATCTCCACCCGGATGCCAGCCCAGAAGGGCGATAAAGTTAATGAGGGCCTCGGGGAGGTAGCCTTTTTTTCGGTAGTCGTCTGCGGCGACGTCTCCCTGGCGTTTTGAGAGCTTGCTGCGGTCCTTGTTGAGGAGGAGGGGAAGATGCGCAAACTGTGGAATCTCCCAGCCAAAGGCTTCGTATAAGAGGATGTGTTTTGGCGTTGACGAGAGCCACTCCTCTCCACGGATGACGTGTGTCACCTCCATCGAGTGGTCGTCGATGACGTTTGCAAGGTGGTAGGTGGGGTAGCCATCGGACTTCATCAAAACCTGATCGTCGATCAAATCAGAGTCGAAGCTCACCTCGTCACGAACTAGGTCCTTCCAGCTCACCTTTTTGCCGCCGGGAACTTTGTGTCGGATGACCGAGGGCTCGCCGGCATTAAGTTTTTTTGCAACCTCTTCCGCTGCGAGCCTGAGGCAGTGGCGGTCATACTTGGGGGCCTCTTTGTGCGCTTGTTGGCGCTCGCGCATCTCTGTCAGTCGTTCTGCCGTGCAGAAGCAGTGATAGGCCTCCCCCTGTTCGACCAGAAACTGAACCTTTTCCTTGTAGATTTTCAGACGTTCAGATTGGGTGTAGGGACCGTTGGGGCCTCCGATATCCGGCCCCTCGTCGTGGTCTATGCTCGCCCAGTTGAGCGTTTCGATGATGTTTTCGACCGCTCCTTCCACATATCTGGCACGGTCCGTGTCCTCGATCCTCAAAATGAAACGGCCCTTCTGCTGACGTGCGAGCAGGTAGTTATAGAGAGCCGTGCGCAGGCCTCCCACGTGGAGGTAGCCGGTTGGTGATGGGGGGAAGCGGGTAACGATCATGCCCCTAAACTAACCTGCTCCAGGTAAAAAAACAAACGGTAGATGCCTTCCGTCTTAAAACCGGAGTCAAACAGTGGTTGCCTCGTCTTCATCCTGCTATAATGAGCGCTGTATGCCACGACGTCGACGCCGGTCTCAGCCCGCTACCCTTGGTGGAGCCTTTATGCGCCTCCTTACAGGTGAGCCCACAACTGCTCGAACCCGCCGGACGCGCTCCACAACTTCTCGACGCAGTTATCGTCGTCGCAAGGGTGCGCCTCTTGAGTTTAACGTTGATCACCAGGTTGCACGTGAGATTTTTGCTGTGGTTTATCTCTCTCTCGCCCTGCTTGTGACGCTCTCCATTTATGGGAAGCTCGGGAAGGTGGGGGAGTTTCTGAATGGTGGCCTCGAGCCCTTTTTCGGTTTTGGAATAAACCTTCTTCCCTTTGTCTTTTTCGGGATCTCGCTCGGACTCTTATTCGCAAAAAAATCTCCTTTCAGCCTCTCGAAAATAACGGGTGTTATTTTATTTTTCGGAGCCCTCCTTTCCATCTTTCATCTTTCCGTCCCAGAGAGTGACCTGCTCAGTGCGGCTCAGCGTGGTGAGTATGGAGGGTATATCGGATTTGTGCTCAACTTCTTTTTCCGCTCCTTCCTCCAGATTGGGAATCTGGGTGCGAGTATCGTCTTTGTCTCAACTTTTATCGTAGGACTCCTCCTCACTTTCGAGTTTTCGATCGTCGATTTTTTGCGGAAGGCGAAGCCTGAGATCCGCCTTGAGAGACGTCGTTCACAGCACGATGATGATGAGGCCGTCGACGCCGTCGATGCCGAATTTGACGAGATTGAGGATGCTCAGATCAATATTATTAAGCCTCGTACCATGCTTCCCGGGAAGGTCGTTGAGGAGGGGAGTTCAGGCGCATCCGCTGAGATCACTGAGCCTACCGAGCCCGTTGTTCGTCACCGTCCGCCACCACAGCCCGTCGCCTCCGACGATGATACCACCCAGCCTGTCATGGGAACTCAGGATGTGAGTCAGTGGGAGTTTCCACCACTCGACCTTTTGGATCCACCGGCCCGTGCCGAGTCGCTTGACGAAGAGGGGCTCAAGAAAAACGCGGAGATTATTCGCAAAAAACTTGAGCAGTTTGGTATCGATGTCGTGATGTCCGATGTTCATGTCGGTCCTACGGTCGTCCAGTATAGTCTTAAGCCGCACGAGGGGGTGAAGCTCTCGAAAATTACAGCTTTGAAGAGTGATCTGGCTCTGGCTCTGGCGGCCGAGGCGATCCGCATCGAGGCTCCGATTCCCGGAAAGTCACTTGTTGGAATCGAGCTGCCCAATGCACAGCGCACGACCGTCAGCCTCCGGGAGATTCTCGAAAGTCCTCAGTGGAAGGAGTCTAAGTCGAACCTCCGTCTGCCGCTCGGTCACGATGTTAGTGGCTCGGCCGTCGTTGTCGATCTCTCTAAGATGCCCCACATGCTTATCGCCGGAGCGACCGGAGCAGGTAAGTCGGTGGGAATGAACAGCTTCCTCACGGCACTTCTTTACCAAAACTCCCCCAATGACTTGAAGCTCTTGATGGTTGATCCCAAACGGGTCGAGCTCAATACCTACAACGGAATTCCTCACCTCCTGACTCCCGTCATTACCGATGTCGAGAAGGCGGCCACCGCTCTGCGCTGGACTGTTGCCGAGATGAACCGCCGCTACAGCGTTTTGGCCGAGGTCGGGCACCGTAAGATCGACGACTATAATGAGGACAGCACAATCCGCGTGAAGATGCCAAAAATTGTCGTTGTGATTGATGAGCTTGCCGACCTTATGATGGCCGCCGGAAAGGACGTTGAGGCTTCGATCTGTCGCATCGCGCAGATGGCCCGTGCTGTCGGTATTCACCTGATTATCGCCACTCAGAGGCCGTCGGTTGATGTTATTACCGGTCTGATTAAGGCCAATATTCCCGCACGTGTCTCGTATGCTGTCACCTCGGGTATCGACTCCCGCACGATTCTGGACTCGATCGGGGCGGAAGACCTTTTGGGCCAGGGAGACATGCTCTTCGTCTCGGGGCAGATGAGCAAGCCGGTCCGTGTGCAGGGAGTGTATATCTCCTCGAAGGAGATCGAGCGGGTTACCAATCGCGTTAAGATAACTCTTGAGCCCGAGTATGACGAGAGTATTACCTCGATGGATGTCGCAAAAAGTTCCGTTCACGGTCTTCCTTCAACAAAAGTTGGCACCGGTGGAGGAGATCCCTTCTATGAAAAAGCCCTTGCTGTGGTGGTCGACTCACGCAAAGCCTCGGCCTCACTGCTTCAGCGACGTCTGGAGATAGGTTATGCTCGAGCCGCCCGTATTCTTGATGAGATGGAGGAGAACGGAGTGATCGGTCCTGTGCGTGGAGCTAAGCCCCGTGAGATCTACATCCAGCAGGTCGAAGAGGCTCCTGTAGAGTAGGCTGCTACTCGGCACTGGGGTCACAGGCCAGAGCGTTGGGAAGTCTGAACCACTCCCAGGCGCCGTACTGGTTTTTATCGAAGCCGGCTCCAACCAGCATCGTGCGCCAGCTCTGAGTGTCTTGGTCGTAGTCGTTGGCAAAGTTCATCCCCGCGGTCATGAGCTCATCACAGCTGAAGACTCCCCTACTGAGGAGCTGACCGCCGAGCGGGCTGTTGAGCTGGGCCAAGGTCAGCAGGATCTCTGACGCGCGTTCGTCGCTCAGCCGGTCCGCCGGATCGGCTTCCAGTATTCTCTCAAGGTCTTGCGCGAACTGCTCAACGAACTCAGGCGGTAGCCCTTCGTCCTCGGTATCAACTCCTGCATCCTTGTCGCCTTCGGGCTCGTACGCATTCACCCTTTGTTCGGAAGAAGAGTCGTATCCGGCCAGTGAGGGTTCGGTTACGGTTCTTATGAGGAAGTGGCCGGCCATGCCTCCTGTCGGAGGCCCATAGCGGAAGGGCGTAGCGGCCGTGGTATCAGTTTGAGTTGTTCTTGCTGTGCACGGCGGCTCGGCATCGGTTTTGAAGCACCTTCGTGCACCCGCAAAAGCCGCAGTCATGGGGTGAGCCAGTCGGAAGTTGAAATTGGTGACGGATCGGGGGAGCTTCAGGCGAAAAGGTTGTTTGGCGCGTCCCGTTATGACCATCGGCTCATCGATCTCGATCTCCCGGTTATCGGAACTCTTACGGTCAGCGTCTGCCTCTTCGCCACCCATGAGCATCTCCTCGTGCACAGCTCGTCTCACGTGGCCTCTGAGCTCATCTCTTACTTCGGGCCTCCCGCCTTGAATGAGACCGGCAGCCACAAGTGCGACTGGTGCAACCAGGCGAGACATCACTGTGCGGCGGTTTGGGCCTGCTGATTGATCCGGATCTTTACGCATAAGTTGAGTGTGTAATGGCTCATTATAAGCTGATTTTTTCGCGCTTGCCAAACGTTTTATTGTTTTTCTACATATCCTATGACACAGAGTATCTTTTCGCCCCACCCCTGAGTCTTTCTAAAGAAAGGTTTTTGTGCTATAATTAGCGGAAACAAAGATTTATGAAAAAGACCTTATTGAACTTCCTCGGACGACTTCTCTCACTGACCATTGTGTCGGCCGTTTTGGTCATAAGTTTTGGAGGTGTACTGGCCCCCGGGCAGAATGTACGTGCTGCTGAAACGCCCTGTGATGCGACCTCAAAGAACGGTACTGCGATCCCCGATACCTTTTCGGTAGGGGACTGTTTAACGATTGATGAGCAGAGGGGGTCAACGTTTGTGCCGGCTAAGGAGTTGGCCCCGGGTGAGCCGGGTCCGGCTCAAGCAGGTGCTTCCGGATCTGCTACCAATCCCATCGTCCTCGTCTTGATCCGAATTATCGACATGTTTGTTAAGTGGGTCGGCTCGATCGCCCTGATTATTTTTATGATCGGAGCACTTTTGACGATTACCTCCGAAGGTCGTGAAGACCGTTTAGAGAAAGGAAAAAGTGCGATGCTCTTTGCCCTTATTGGCGTTGCCATCGCGATGGCCTCATTCTTGTTTGTAACCTTTGTTCAGTCACTCTTCTTCTCTTCATGAAGGCTCTGTGGGTTTTTCTTATCAGTACTCTTCTCTCGGCAGCGGTTTTCACCGTCGTTCCCGCGCATGCCCAGACGTCACAGCCAGCGGCTCTACAAGATGCGCGTGATCCCAACGAGATCAGCATCTACTACTCTGAGCCGATTGGTGCCGGAGAGCGTGTCTATCAGATAGCTGCTTGTAAAAAACAGGTTTCTTTTGCTCCGCTCCTCTGTACGGAAGAGCTCTTGGCCTCAGCTGGAGGTTTTAAGTATTTCCAGCAGTGCAGAGTTGACGGGAAGGTGCTCAAGGGCCAGCCGATCAAAGGGTGTATCAGACTGGGGGGGGCTCTAATCGGAGGACTTTATCCACAGGTGGATGTCGTTAAGTACGATGCCAAGGAGTGTCTGAAAAATCCCGAGAATCAGAGCTTCGTCTATGTGCCCGAGTTTGGAATTGTGAAGAGCAATCCCACTGACCCCCCTGCTCTTCTGATGGATCCTAATTCCTACTCCGCTGGTAATGTGGTTGCCACTGTCGCCTGGCCCTCCCTCCCGTACTCGGGCTCCGCTGTTTCGCCGGTTGACGGTTTGGACAAGGTCGCCGAGTCGATTGTTGATGATGCAAAGGCCTTTCCTCTCTACCGAACCGGTGTCTGTGCCCGCTGGGACTGGACGGCCGATGGTGAGGATTTCAGCGCCGGCAGCGCCAGCTCTTCGGGCCGGATTACGGCTACCCAGAAAAAACTCATCACCACTTTTGCCGATTCGGGTATTCCCAAAGCTCTCGTCGATGCCGGCTGTAACAACGATAATAATAGCTCACTTGAAGATAGGCCCGATCTCCACTCTTCACCTTTCAACTCAACCGATAGTGTCACCTGTAGTACCCTCTATCGTCTTACGGGGCGCTCCGGCTCCGATCTTTTCGGCCGCTATGTCAGTGCGCTCTATCGCTGGGCGGCCAGCGTAGTCGGCATTATCTCGGTGCTTGTTATCGTCGTCTCCGGTATTCAGATATCGATGGCCGGTGGTGATACGGGTAAGGTGGATGAGGCCAAGACGCGCATTATGCAGTCTCTCATCGGTATCATTATCCTCTTCCTCTCCGGAATTATTTTGTACGTTATCAATCCTACTTTCTATACCGGCTAAGATGCACACCTCACCAAAAACCAGCAGTTTTCTTGTCGCTCTCATGATCGCGCTCTCGCTCGGTCTGGGCCTCTCGGCCTCCTCAACGCCTCTGGCCTATGCCGCCGAATCGATAGAGAATCCTACTAAGAATCTGGCTTCCCCCAATCCTATTCCCTGCGTACCAAGCCTGCCCTGCATTCAGGAAGCGACTCAGGAAAGTGGTAAGGCGACGCGCGAATATATTCTCGATACCTTCGGAAGCTCTTTTATTGCCGGCTTCTTGGGACTTATCGCAATCAGCTCAGTCATCTTCTTGATTGTCGGTGGAGCTCAGCTGCTCTTTGCCGCCGGTAATGATGATGCGATCGGACGTGCCAAGCGAACGATTCTTTGGTCTATCGCCGGACTCGTCTTGGCGATGCTCTCGGTTGGTATTGTCAGCATCATCTCCAAACTTAACCTTTAGAAATGAACTCTCTTAAGCACCTTCGTCAAAAAGCACTCTTCGTCCTCGTTTTTTCGGCGCAACTTCTAACTGCACTTCTGCTTCCTTCAACGGTTTTTGCTCAAAAGTCCGCGAGCGATATTCTCCCTGATGCCGCAGTCAAAAATGTTGATGGTGCGGGCAGTGCTGTTCCTACAGGTGACTTACTTAACGATCTTATTCCCAAATCTATTAAGATTTTCTTGGGTCTTGTAGCTACGATCACTGTCGGTCTTATAATCTATGCCGGAGTAATGCTCATCGTCGCCCAAGGAAATGAAGATGAGTACAAGAAGTTTAAGACGATGCTCGTCTGGTCTGTTGTTGGGCTTGGCGTGATGATAACAGCCTATGGTGTCGTTCGTGGTGTCCTTCAGCTCGTCTTTCAGTAATAGCTCTCATTTTTTCTCATGAAAAAACTTCTCCTCACTCTCGTCCTCGTCGCTCAGATTTTGGTTGCACCCGCGACGCTTCAGGCGGCATACGGCATTCCCTCGGAGTACCTGCCGACAGGTGCGCCAACCATTTCCGGCAGTGTTAAGGAGGATATTCAAGATCCCGATAAAGCCCGCATTATTTTGACCCAGCGCATAGTTAATATAGTTACCGGTATAGCTGGAGTTATCGCCATCTACATGATCGCCTCCACGGGATGGCGTCTGGTTATCGGTGCCGGAAGTGAGGAGACGATAACGCAGGAAAAAAAGGCTCTCGCTTGGGAAGTTGGTGGCCTCGTCCTCATTATTTTCGCCTTCTCAATTATCCGTCTGATTATCGGGATTCTGCTTACGGCGGACCAGCCCGTCTCTACTCCACAGCCCGCTCCGGCAGCTGTAGAAGCCCCGGCAGACTCTTAAAAAACGCCCTTAGGCCGCGTCTTCCTTGCTCTCCAGTCGTGGGAAGAGGGAGGGGAGTTTCTGTGTCTGCGTTCCTTCTTTTAGGATGCCCCAGTTGATGTTGTCGGGGTAGAGTTTTGTGCCGTGCCAGTTGAGCCCGTCTTGGAGTTTTTGCGCTGTGGCGGGAATAAAGGGCATGATCATCAGACTTATGTGGCGGAGGATTTCGAGTGTGTGGTAGAGAGTTTTGAGGACCGCCGAGGGATCCGTCTTGGCAAGTATCCAGGGCTTCTGTTCTTCCAGGTACTGGTTTGCCGTGTTGAGCAGGTTGACGACGGATTCGAGTGCGCCTTTCAGGTTAAACTGCTCAAAGTTTTTCTGGTACTCTTTCCAGGTCTCCAGAACGCGCGTCTCGAGCGCCTCATTTTTTGAGCTCGCCGGAACCTTCCCTTCCGCATACTTCTGGGTCATCGTCAGGACGCGACTGACAAGGTTACCGAGGTTATTTGCCAGCTCGCTGTCGTAGACGGCCATAAAACGGTCTTGAGAAAAATCGCCATCGTCCGTAGTTGGAATCTCGCGGAGGAGGAAGTAGCGCAAGGCGTCGACGCCGTATTTTTTCCCCGTCTCAAATGGATCGACAACGTTCCCCAGCGACTTGCTCATCTTCTGCCCTTCGGATGTTATGTACCCGTGGACGTAGATCGCCTTGGGCGGTCCCACTCCCGCGGCGATGAGCATCGCGATCCATATTCCGCCGTGAAAACGAAGAATATCTTTGCCGATCAGGTGGACGTTTGCCGGCCAGAAGGTGTTGAAAAGCTCCGACTCCTCACCGTAACCGAGTCCGGTTATATAGTTGGAGAGGGCGTCGCACCAGACGTACATCGTCTGCTCGGGATCATTCGGTACGGGGATTCCCCATGAAAGATCTTTTGTGGGGCGTGAGAAGCTGATATCTTTTTTCTCTTTGAGGCCCTGCTCCAGAAGGCCGAGCATCTCATTTTTGCGTGAGTCGGGCAGAATCTGCAGGCGGCCGTCTTCTATCCGCTCTTTCACCTCTTGCATGTACTTGGTGTAGCGGAAGAAGTAGTTCTCCTCCTTAAAAGTGATCGGCGGTTTTTTGTGGTTGGGGCAGAGTCCGTCCACAAGATCTTTTTCGGTAATATAGGCCTCACATCCTACACAGTAGAGGCCCTCGTAGGTCTTTTTGTAGAGCGTGTCGGCCTCAACCAGCTTATTCCACAGCTTCTGTGCGCCTTTCTTGTGACGCTCCTCGGTAGTGCGGATAAAGTCGTCGTTGCTCGCCTCTACAAACTCGGCGAGTCGCTTAAAGTGAGCGGCGTTCGTATCTGCAAGCTTCTGGGGCGTCGTTTTTTTCTCCTTGGCCGTCTGAGCCATCTTGAGGCCGTGCTCGTCGGTTCCCGTCAGGAAAAAAACCTCGTCGCCAACGAGCCTGTGATAGCGCGCCAGGCAGTCACCTTGGATCAGCTCCATCGCGAAACCGATGTGGGGCGTGGAGTTTGTGTAGGCGATCGCGGTGGTAATGTAGAACTTTGACATACGAAAAAAGTTGAGACTCCATCAGCCTACATGGGGAGGGGGCAGGGTTGCAAGAGCTCCTAGTTTGAGGTGCCGTAGAGGGCGTAGTTGAAGACCGGCAAGAAGCGTTCCCGCCCGAATTTTATGTCGATGCTCTGAGTAGTTTCTGCGACAGTTCCGTCCGACCGTATCTCAACTATCGGGCTTGTGAGGCGCGCTACTCCCTGACTCTCGCGGATCCGGTAGCGGATTGTTGCCAGCTGTTTTTTCTCGGCACTGGTAAGCCCGCCTCCACTAATCAGGTTTACGTTCACGAAGTTGGTCAGAACGAGGAAGTTTTGCTTGTGCGTGCGTAGAAACTCGCGGATCGGGTAGGCTTCGATAACGTTGTACTCCTCGGCTCCATCGGAGCCCAGGATGCGTTGGAAAAAGGTCGCGCCGTTGTAGCACTCCACGGATGTTCCAATACAGGTTGGGCTTTCGGCGCTGCTGCCTGGATCTTCCGGTACGAACTCGTTAATAACTTCAGTGGCTCCCGAGCCGTCGGTGGCGATACCGAAAATCTTCCAGCGGAGGATGTCGAGATCACTTGAAATGTAGCCGTTTCTGAGTCGGAGTGTGGGTGAGAGGTAGAAATCTGCGCGAAACTCTTGAACGCCGTCGTCAGGATCGGTCCCTTTGAAGAGGGGAATGGTTATCGCCTCACCAACAGCGAGCTCGTTGTAGGTGTCCGCCTCGATCTGGATCTCATACGGTTCGCGATGGGGGACGCTCGTCTCTGCTGCCGAGATGCCGTAGGCATACTTGGCCTCGGCCTCGCTGAGTTCGCCTTCTTTTTCTTCCTCATAACCCGGAGGATTTATGCTGATGCTCAGGAGTGCCCGTTCGATACCACTCTCAGCCGCATACCAAGCCTTTGTTCGCTCGAGTAGGAGCCGGTTGTCTCGGAGAGTCCCGATCAAGAGTTCACTGATACCCAGGGCGAGTGTGAGCAGGATTCCCATAATAATAAGTGCAATCAGCAGTGAACTACCCTCCCTGTTGCGGAGTTTTTTTCGGCTCGCCGCTGCTGTTTTGGCGGTGAGGAGTGAGGAAGGTGTGCGTGTCTTACTCATAGGGAATAGAGAGCGGTTGTTCCGTAAAAGCGTGAACTGTAGGTTGTTTTAAATGTGTACCGTTTATACTTGAGCGTGATTCCGACTGAGGGCTGCCACTGGATCTCATCATCTTGAACATTTTCTTGAGCATAGGGGTCATTGAGTGGAAAAACTTCAAAGTAGCCCCCATCAAAGACCGTAGTATCGGCGGTGAGAGAGTGCCAGCCGCTGAGGGTCGTCCAGCCGAAACCGTTCAGATCGAGAGTCTGCTGTATGCTTTCGACTCCACCATTGGCGAATCGATAGAGCGTTCGTTCGAGTGGGCTGGTTTTTGTGTCGATGAGTGCGATTACCGTCTGGTGCTCTCCCTCAAAGTTGGTCAGACACGAGGCATCGATATAGGGAGAGTTCTGGTCGACACAGGTGAAGTCGATCGCCTTGCTTCTAATGTCTTCCGCGAGGGTGTCGAAGACGCGGCGTATGTCTCTATAGATTTTTTGGTTTTCTCCCGCCTCGCGATTCGCGCGCACCAAGTTGATGTAGGCACCGGTTGAGAGTGTGAGGAAGAGCATGAAGACGCTTAGCGCGATTATCAACTCGATCAGCGTAAAGCCCTCGTGCTGGGCACGGCTTTTCTGCTTGAGAGTCGAGATGAAAGTTTTAACGGAAAACATGATTTTAGAGACTGTTTTTTGTTTTAAATTGGGCCCTGCTTCCAGTCGGTGAGCTCGGTCTGAAGGGTGACCTGCTTGTCTTTTCCCCGTTCGTTGTACGAAACGGTACTTACAATATTCATAACGTTTGTGCCGTTGGGCTCCTCCGCATAACTGATCGTTACGATACGGTGGAACTCTTCGTCGGCCGGCTCAAACAGGTCGTCGCTGAGCTTCCAGGGGAGGTGTGAGCCCGCCTCTTCATCCGGGACGATTCTGTAGCTTCCAGCTGCGAGCCCCTCATCCCAACGTCGGTTGCGAAGCCAGTTGCTGTCGCGGATTGTTCGCGTTATTTCGAGCCCCTCCTCGGCTTGATGGAAGGCGAGGAACTGGTTCATTGTGACACTTCCAATCTTGATCGAGCTCCGCGTCAGTTCAGCGGCGGCGGTTATCACCAGTGCGATAATCGAGATGCTGATGAGCGTCTCGAGCAAGGTGAAGCCCGCTCGACTACGACTCTTCCTCAGACTTTTTCTGAGTCTTTTTTTGAGTGCGTTGGTGATGGAGGTGAGGACGAGTTTCATTGTGCAGAAGGTGGAAGACGCTGGATCCGTCCGGTTGTGGCGTCGATTTCTATAGTGCGTTCGCGGACGTAGCCGTAGCGGGTGAGACTTATCGTGATAGTTGTTACCTGTGCTGCGGGGTCGATGCGTACGACTCCCGTTGGCGGGATAAAGAAGATGACGAGTGGAGTGCTGAGCTCACGGCCGTCGAGACTCAGCTGGCTCGTGACGACGTCTTTAGACCAGTTGGGGAATTCTGTTCGCTCTATATCTCCACTGCACCCCTCACGTGGATTGGTATACGGCTGTCTGAGGAGCTCTGGATAAGCATCGTTCGTGAAGTCGACTCCGATACAGTCCGTGTGCGTCTTTGCCTGATCGCGGAGTGAGTTGAGTGTTGCAACAAGCCGCTCACTTTGCAGGTCCATAATCAAGCTGGCGCGGGCCAGTCCGTAACTCCCCAAGCCGAGAGCCGTAACAAGCATGAGGACGGTTATTACGATGATGAGCTCGAGCAGAGTGAACCCCGCCTTCGCCCCGGTACTGCGTTGGCGCTTCATCTGAGTCGGGGTTAGGTGATCGAGGTTGTGAGCGAGAAGATCGGCGAGAGAATTGCGATGGCAAAGAAGGCGACGGCACTTCCGATCACCAGAATAAGGATCGGACCGAGAAGCGTCGTCATTCGCTTAAGTGTGTCGTCGACCTCGTGCTGGTAGTGGCGGCCCACCTTTATCGAGATATCTCCCAAGCTTGCTGACTGCTCAGCAACTGCGAGCATGTTGGTTACCGTCTCGGGGAAGAGGAAGGGGGCGGTTGCGAGTGTCGCTGAGAGCGGTGAGCCCGTCTGGACGTTTGCAAGCGCCTCATATGTTTTGACCTTGTAAACCTCGTTCCCGATCGACTGGCTCACGTACTCAAGAGCTCGATTGATGGGGAGACCGCTCTCGATCAGAAGACCGAGCGACTCCACAAAGCGGAGGACGTAAATTGTTCGCAGTAGCTTTCCGACAAACGGAATGCGGAGCTTGTGGAAGTCCCATGAGAAGCGTCCCTCGGGTGAGCTGACGTAAAAGTGAAACCCGATGACGGCGAAGATAGTCAGTATCAGGAAGAGCCACCAGTTTGTAGTGAGCCAGAGGCTGATTGTTAAAAAGAAGCGTGTTATCGGCGGCATCTCGATCGTATTCTCATTGAAGAGCTCCTGCATTCGAGGTACGACGAAGGTCAGAATAATTCCGACGCTCACGATGAGTGCGATAAAGACGGTAACCGGATAGAGCAGGGCGGCTGTAAGTTTTGACTGGAGCCCCTGCTGACGCTCCAAGTTATCTGCGATCTTGTAGAGCGTCTGCTCGAGTGAGCCCGTCGCCTCAGCCGATCTTAGCACTCCACGCTGTGAGTCCGAGAATATTTCAGGGAAGCGGTTGAGCGCATCTGAAAATGAGGCACCATGCTCGATATCATGGCCGAGTGTGGCGATAATTCGCTTGAGCCGGCGATTCTCGGTCTTAACAAGAAGAATTTTGAGTGAGCGAAGCAGCGGGATTCCCGCATGAATCATCGTCGCCAAAAGCTGGAAAAAGTAGGCTTTTTCTGCGATGGGAACTGAGCTGCGGTCGATGAGGAAGTCGTCGATGCGCTGGCGGAGTGTGCGTCCTGTGCGACTGGTAACACCATAGATGAATACCTCGTCTACAGCCGCTTCCTGAACTTTGCCGAGGAGCTTTTGTAGCTCGTCGAGATGTTTTTGTGGGATGCTCATTTATTATGATTCACGGAAATAACTCTCCATGGAGAGGGTCAGGTTTACCAGCTCGAGCCCTCCCTCACTTGTTGCACGTGATACCGAAGCGTTGCTGATGACAATTTTGCGGGGATTAACCTCGAGCTCTCTGATGAAGCGTGAGAGGCTCTGGTAGGTGCCTTGGAAGCTTGCCGAGATTGAGACGGTTGGAAGGACGGCGTTGCGTTGGATGGTGAAACTCAGGGCGTTGAATGAGACGTCCGTAGTTCGGGCTATCTTATTTATGTCATTTACAAGGCTCTCCTGTTCAATCGTCTGGGGGATGGCCTCATCGAGCTCTTTCTCGTCAATCTCACTCAGCCCGTTGGGGTTTGTTCCGGTGTTGTGTTCCTGGATAGTCTGGATCTCTCCTTCGAGTACCGATACCTTCTCCGCAAGTCCGGAGAGCGCTTGATGAGCGGGGCGGGTGTGTGCAAAAAAGAGTATGAGCGCGGCCATGCCCAGGAGGCTGGCTATCAGGGTCGTGTTGATTGAGCGTTCGCGGTAGATCATGGGAGGGGCGTTAAAGTTCGATTAGAAGTTAGGACTGCGGCGCGACTGGGGGCGTGGCCGCTGGAGCTGTCGGAGTTGGGCTCTTGGGAGCCGTCGGCTGAGCTGTCCCCGGGCTCTCCTCAGCCTCGCTTGAGGCAGGCGTAGGGGCCGTCTCGGCTGGAACTGAACTCTGTGCGGGGGGAGTCGTCTGTGCCGGTGTTGTTGGGCGAGAGACAAGCTTCTGTTCGTTGTACTCAAAGCTTATGTTGAAGCTCAAAACGGTCTCGCCTTGGGGCGTGAGTGTTTTGGTTATTGAAGGGACGAAGACGTGGCTAAATGAGGGGTCGAGGCTAAAGGCCTTGATCGTCGTAGCCACATCGGCAAAAGGATCGGCTGCGTTGGGACGCGTTGTGGCATTCGCAGAAATGCGTCCTTCTTCGTTTCCGTTGTAGGTGCGGAAGCTTACAAGCGGCTCGTAGGTCTCATCGGTGCTGAAGACGGGGATCGTTTTTTCGATCTTGTCTATCACCTTTGACCATAGCCGTTGATCTGATTTTATGCGATTGAGCTCATCTAAAACTACGAGAGCACGGGCGCGCAGAGCCGTTCGGCGATCCTCATTTTCCGTAGATCGGAGCTGCTCTTTCTGAGTCTCGAGGCGTGCAATCTTGTTTGAGAGGCTACTCTGGCTTATTTCGTAGTAGAGGGAAAAGCCCATCAGGACGACGAAAAGTGCGATCATTCCTGTGGTGTACCAAGATTTTTGCTTTGGTTGGATCTCCGACTCGATCATGGGATATTTTTTTATTTTTAAATCTATATAGTATACCATTTATCCCGTATACTAGCAATCATGAGTAGGAAGGAGTTCAAGAGGCATAACGAGGGGTTTGTATGTCAGGTCTGTAAGGTTATGAATCCGCCCCTGATTCGTGGAGAGCGCAATCACTGTCGTGCCTGTCTCTACTCGTTGCATGTTGATGTGGAGACACCGGGTGATCGTCAGAGCTCATGCGGTGGAGCCATGCAGCCGATAGCTCTTGAGTACAAGGGCTCGAAAGGTTTTATGCTCAAGCACCACTGTGTCAAATGTGGAAAAGAAATTCTGAACTCGACCGCTGATGATGACGAGCGGATTGAGCGTGTTCAGTAGGGAGATCTTTCGTGATATACTCGTGCCCTATGATTCGTGAGGTTTTCGATCTGTTAAAGGCCCAGCTTTCGCCCAACGACACCGTCGTTGTTGGCGTCTCGGGGGGCTCGGACTCCACCGCACTTCTACACCTTATGGTGCGCCTCGCCAAAACGTATCCGCTGACGATTGTCGTGGCTCACATCAACCACGGCCTTCGTGGGAAGGCTTCAGATGCTGATGAGCGCTGGGTAAGGAAGCTCGCGGGGCAGCTCGGCTGTGAGTGTGAGGTGAAAAAAATCAGCCTCTCTAAAAAGGAGAGTGGGCTCGAGGAGAAGGGGAGGGAGGCGCGGCGTGCTTTTTTTGAGCGGTGTGCGGCGAAGCGCGGTGCGGCTGCAATCATTACGGCTCACACGGAAGATGACCAGCTCGAGACGATGGTCTTCAACTTTTTCAGGGGCTCGGGGCCTGCCGGTTTGGCGGGAATGAAGGTGCGTTCGGGGCTTTATCTGAAGCCACTTTTGGGTGTTAAAAAGAGTGAGCTTGTAAGCTACCTCCGGCGTAGGAAGCTCTCTTGGCGCACCGACCGCTCCAACACTAACTTGCGTTTTAGACGTAACCTTATTAGGCACAAGCTGCTGCCGGTTGCGGAGAAGATCAACCCCTCACTCCGTCTGACTCTCCTGAGGAACCGTACTATTTTTGACGAGCTCACAAGCTGGCTGGAAGCCGAGGCTGAGACCTTCCTTGAGGTGCACCGGCGTGGGCTACAGTATTTTTCTCGGGCTGCCTTTTTGGCCCTTCCCTCAGCTCTTCGCGCAGCCGTCTTGCGCCATACGTATGCGCATGCCACCGGGGCTAATTATGCACTTTCGCAAAAGCGGCTCGCTGAGTTGGAGCGCTTGCTGGAGCGAGGTGTTGGGAACAAGCGCATTATTGTGGCGGGAGGGGAGTTTGTTCTTACGGGGAACTGGTTGTCGTTTACTCCTTTTGCTAAGCAACCTCGGGGATGATGCCTTCGTCTCGTAGCTCTCGAAGATGCTGCTGGATGGAATGGTAGCAGTCGGCCTCGAAGACTCTTTCGAAGATATCGTTTTCGACGAGCGTTCGTCGTGCTTGTGTGAACGTTTTTCTTAGTTTCAGAACGAGCTCCTCGTTTTTACCATCCTCCGGTGATAGGACTCGTGCGATGTCTTTGCTGCTGTCACGGTAACCGTTTTGGGGATCAATCCCACAGTAGGTTAGGAAGTAGGCTGCGATTTTTGGCGTCCATCCTTGTTGTCGTGTCCACTCATCAAATTTTCTTTTATCTGGAAGTCTTAAAAAAGCGCGCTCATCAGCTTGTTCTGGATCCTCGATGAACGTCAGTATTCTCTTTAACTGTTGTTTCACCCCTTGGTATGAGATCCCCAGCTGATGGCTGACCAGTCTAATCGTAAAGTGTTCTTCGACGGTCTCGAGTGCCTTGGCCATGAGTTTTAGCAGGTGTCCATCTGCCGGTGGCATCTCATCTGTGAAGTTGAGCAGCTCGTTAGTACAGACCGGTGCTTCCGCTGAAAGCTCACCGAGAACGGCATGAGCCTGTGCACTGGCCTGGTCATCTTCTTCTCCGTTGGCTGCATCGATCCACACCACTCCGCGATTTCCCAACCTACCCTGTCGGATATCCGCTACAAGTGCAGCTGTATAGCAAGGCGCGCTGTACTGTTTTTGCCTTCTCTGTATGTTGGCCAGGACATCCTCCGCTGGAACTTCCGGATCGCTCGCCAAGACATAGCGTACAAAGTTGGCTCCCAGTCCGCGATTCAGGGGTACCAAGTGGAGGACTTTTGGTATCATAGTTTCGCCCAGGTGCTGCTTGATCCATCGTGCCGCATACGTTGTAAAGCTGCTCTTCGTCGCATCGAAAAGGTAAAGCTTTTCCAGTATCAGTTGCAGAGCGCTCTGCGTAATTTCGAGCAGGACACGTGTTTTATCCTCTTGGTGCATACCTCTGGGGAGTTTTCCGCGGAACTCTTTTATGACCAGTCGCATACCAAAGCGTCCCATCTCGGCTGCGAGGAGGCGGGCGGCTCGAGTATCTCCATTCTGGGCGGCAACGGCGTGAAAGTCGCGGAGCATTTTTTCTACCTGCCGCCTTCCGTTTTTATCATCGGGTTCTTGAGCATCGAGGTCGGTAGTGACCAGCTCGCTAACACCCGGGAGAGGTCTGCTGCTTCGAATCTTATGGTCCCCCGTGCGTGGGCGCTCTTCTTTTGTATAGTCGACTTTTTCCGCGTAAGTCTTAATATCGTTGGCCGAAACGTCGGAGAGTACCACCATAACTTGGTCGACAAGAGCGGCCGCGGCCTTTTCCGCATCGGCATGTTTCTTGAACCTATCTTCCTTATCAATAGCTTTGAGCGAGTTCGCCACCTCGCCGTATGGTTTTTTCCGTAGGACTCTCTCGCGGAAGGCCATGCGGTGCAGGTCGCTAAGATTAGGGTCTTTCAAAATACGATCGAGACAGTAGGTGGTCAGGAAGAGGTCTTCCGGCGTTTTATCTATGTCCATCGCCAGAAGGCTCATAGTGTCACCCTTTTTGATGATGCCTCGTAGCCGTTTAACGAGTTGTGTGGGCTTTTCCCCCGCACGCTCGGTTCCCAGAATTAGCCTTCTCGGTAGGTCTCCGATCTGTTCTTGCGTGTAGGTTGTGCGCCCGGGACTTTTTGCCGGTTCAGTATAGTAGGCATCCCGTGCGGCACCGACGGCGAGTTTCTGAATCTGCTGACGAAGCTCATCAACTCTGCCTCTTCTCATCAGGTCTATGAGCGTTGGTTCCGCTTTGCGTCTCGCTCCCTCCAGTATTGAGAAGAACCGTGAGGTGTCTTCTTTCATACGTTTTACTCCCAGCACCTTTTCCGTCGCCATGCGAACGAGCTCCTTGAGCTGCATGGCTTCCTGACGTAGTTCAGGGGCTGCTCTCTCAAAAACAGGATCGGCACCAATGCCCTTTGGTGAGGTTTTGTCGAGGTTTGTTCCATCAGTTCGGCGTGCTGCCGTAATCGTAGGCGCCTGTGTCGGTCTTACGCCGGCAACCCAGCTGCTCTCACCTCCGGGATCACGAGTTTTTCCTCCATCATCAAGCATAGTAGTTGGACAGTGAGTTGGTAGAATTAACGGCCTCGCGCCTCGGTATCTGCAAGGTTTCTTCAAGCTCTCGGAGGTAGGACTGAGCCTCCTGATAGGCATCCCGTTCAAAAACTTCCTCAATAATATAGAGCTCCAGAAGCTGTTGTTGGAGGTTTGCTAGACGGGCGCGCAATCGCGCGAGTGCTTTTGGATCTTCAACTTCTTCAGGCGGCAGGTGTCTTCGAGTATTAATCTCTTTTTCAAAATTTGTCTCGACTGAAAGTCCCAGACGTCGCTTGAGGGCGTTGAAGATCTGCGGCTCGAGCTCTTGTCCCTCTGCCCAGGCGTTAAGCTCGCTCTCGTCTTCTTTAGTCAGGCGGAAGAACGTTCGATTTTTCGCAGCTGATGGGTCCGCAAGGCGGAGGCGAATGTCTGTCAAACGGTTCCCGACGTTCTGGCGGTTTTTAAAGCCGAGTTTTCCTGCCGCTGCCGACATATAGCCATCGTTGAGTTCCAGATCTCTTAACTCATCTCGTATAATTTCCAACAAGTAACGGGCTGAAGGGGGGAGTGCTTTTAGGAAGTTGAGTGGGTCTCGTACCTCTGGCGTCTCTGTATGGAGTTCCTCCAGTGCGCAGATGGCATTCGCCTGTGCTGAGCCCGGCTGGTCGTCATCATCGTCTGTATCGAGAGCGACTCCCCCTGTTTGGCTGTAGCTTCCCATTCCGTATCTCCTCGACAAGCTGAGGAGTGTACATCTTTGAGCCCTCCGAGTCGGGCTGAAGGTTCATTGAGAAGCGGGCTACGATCGCCTTGGGTGACTCGTCGGGATGCGTGAGCGTGTAAAACAAAAACTCCTGGAACTTCCCCTTTTTTATGGGGAGAACGTCGCGGTGAGCGGGTAGCTCGTACTGGTCAATGTATGCCAGTATCCAGGGGCGTACATAGGTTATGATGCCGCTTTTCTGAGGATCGAAGAGGCAGAGCTTTTCTAGAACGCGAGCCAGTGCGCCCGACGCCATATCGAGGATGTCTTTTCTTCGTGTTTCCCGGCTGCGATCTGCAGGGAGCTTGTTCCAGTATAACTTGCTGACTGATAATAGAATAAAGCGGTTGAGTTCAGTTATAAGGCTGTTGCGGGCGCTGATGCTGCCGTGCTGTAGTGCGACGCTGAGCAGTGTTCGGCGCACGTCTTTGAGCACTTTGGCTTCTTTGGGGGCGGCTTTCGGATCGTGGCGCTCGATCTCAGCCTCAACGAGTCGTGTCGGGTCACCGGTCAGCTTATCCATTCTTCCGGGCGTTGCCGGTTGGCGTGGCTCTTTGCTAAAGTCGGCTTGTTTTGCGTAAGCCGCTAGATGGGAAGATTCTGTCTTTTTCAAAAGGGCGAGCGTCTCATCCACCAGTTGTCTAGGTGTCTTTTCGGTGGGCTTCACCTTTCTATGGTGCGCGACGGTAGCAAGACGGCCTTCTACATCCTCATCCGTTTTTTTTCTGATCAGACTATACACGAAGGCGATGCGGTGCTCGTCGGTGAGATCCGGTGAGGCCAGAATCAGGTCGATGCAGTAGTTTGTGAGCAAGAGGTCTTCGGCAGGCTTGTCGATCTTCATTCTGAGCCAGCTGTACTCTGAATCCGCCATCATTTCTTGGAAGCGCACCATCAGACTTTCGGGCGCGGTTTTTGCCTGCTCCTGGCCTGCGTAAAGGCGACTGGTTAGATCGTCGAGCTCTTCGGGGCTGTAGGTAGGTCTTCCCTCGCGGTCTCCGGATGCGACGTGGTGCTCTCGGAAAGCCGCGATTGCGAGCCTCCGCACCTCGGCTCTGACCTCATCGGGGTTTCTATTGAGCCTTGAGACCAACTCATCTTCGCGTCCACTTAGTATGGCACGGAGGTCTCTATAGACGGGTTCTTTGTCGAGTACTTTCACTCGCTTTCCAAAAACGCTCTCAACCGCCTCACAAACAACCGCTTCGACCGCCTCCGGTAACGTTGGGGCGGCAGGCACGTCAGGCGGAGATGCCCGTTTCAGCGGTGTTTCCAGAGGACGCCAGTAGCTGTTCTCTACCCTCAGGCCACCCTCCGCGAGATCTTCAAAATTATAGTCATCAAGCATCGGTAGAAGTGTTATGAGTGCTGTGCCATGGCGATAGCGCCATCATCTTCCAGCTCGTAAAGGAGTTTTTGGATGGCCCCGTAAGTGTTGGCCTCGTATTGTTTGACAACGATGCCCTCGGCTATGAGCTCTCTGGATGCTCGTTTGAGTATTTCGAGGGTGTCTTGGACGCAACTCTCGTCGGCTCGCTCTGTATCCGTTAGGAGCGCCTGCGTCCATCTATTCATGACTTTTACATAGTGAGTCTCGGGATCGAGCCCCATGTAACGTTTAACCATCTGCACAGTTTTATCGGAGAAGCCCTGAGCCTCCACCCACGCCTGAAACTTCTCCTCGGAAGTCACTAAGTAGTACGAGCGGTTTTCAGCGCTGGTCGGTTCCTCAAGCTGCCGGCGTATCAACTCAAAGGTTTTGCGGACGTTTTCTCTATGGCAGCCCAGCACATCGGCAACTACTGGCCTGAAGTTATGTCCCTCTGCCCCCTCATCGAAAGCCTGCCTGACTATGTGCAAAAATGCCGCATGGGCGGGCGGAAGGAGGTTTATGAAATGCGTTGGATCGGGGGCCAGTTCAGGAGGCTCTGTCGTGAGCTCGGGGCGCTTCAAGAAGGTGTGTACTAGCGCTGCCTCGGGGCTGTCCTCGATATCCGCGTGGTCGAGGCGTACGGGACGACGGTCTGAGAGAAGGCCAGTGCGGACCTGTCGAATTAACTCCTGATTATAGACCTTACCGCCTCCTACCTGGTCTTTTTTTAGTCCAGGTCGATTTGCTCTCAGTTGTGCGAAGATGCCGTCTGCCGTAAGTTCCGGACGGGCCCTTACAAGGTGAATAAATTCCTTCATGAATCCTTTGTGGAGCGGAACCTGGTGATGGCTCTCCGGAACGACTCTGGCGCCGGCCGTTCGTTTTAGTGTCTCTCCCAGGTAGGTTGTGGGACTACTCTTTCGTGGGTCAATCAGGTAGAGCTTTTCGACTGTCAGTAGCGCCGCCTCTTGGGCTATCTCCACGAGCCAGCCCTGTCGTGTATCCTCGCTGGTAGTTTTAGGGAGCTGTCCTATAAAGTGCCTGGCTGCCATCTTAAGCGAGAACTTTCCCAACTCAGCGACCAGCTCGTTGCGTGCACGGGTGTTGCCGTTCTGGGCCAGCAGTAGTCTGTAGGTACGTCTCGCCTCGGCTAAAACTCTGTTTCCACTGTTGGTGGTGTCGATATCTTCCTGAACCTTCAGGTCCGCCCCAACGAGCTCACTCACCGAAGGAAGTGGGTCTTTGCGTCTGGGTGCTCTCTGACTTCGTGGCTTAGGATCTCTAACGAAATCACTTTCCTGTGCGAACTTTTCTAGCTCCTCCGAGGTCGTCGACTCAAGGAGCTTCATCGTCTCGTCTACAAGTTGTGTTATCTGCTCGACCTGAGCCTTGTCATTTTTTGTCGCGCCTTTCATCTTTCCCAATCGTTTCTGTACCTTTGCTATCGGCATGTGCTGAATCTTCACCAGGCAGAAAGCTGCGCGGTGTAGGTCGGTCAGCTCGGGGGCGGTCCATACGCGACTCAGCACAAAGTTTGCCAGTAGGAGCGTTTCAGGATCTTTATCTCGATCCATATGCAGCCAGGCAAGTGTAGGGTCTTCAATGAGCTCCGCGAAGCGTTTTTGAAAGGGCTCGGAATCTGCCAGGAGCTCTTCTTTTCCCTGAACGAGTCGACTCGTGAGTTCTGCGATCTCACCTTGGCTATAGCGTTCCGCTCGGGGGCGTTCCGGCTCAGTTGCTACCTTTTCTCTGAAAATGCGGACCGCAAGGCGGTGGACTCCGGCACGGAGGGTATCGACACTGGCCGGTGTGCGCTCAAGTTCGGCCAAAATCTCTGCCCTCCGGGGCTCTAGTTCCCAAGATACGGCTTCTACGATGCTTGTTGGGTCGAGTCGTTTGTTGCCAAAAATACCCGCAACAACTTGATGGATTATCTCCGATAGGGGGTCAGACGTCACCTCCGGTGGTAGTGGAACTTCTGCTCGTGCGCCGAGTGCCAGTTCCTCTATACGGGCCCTGTCCCAGTAGGTCGGTTGCCGACTGCTTATGACTCCGCTCCCCGAACTACCTCCTCCATATTTTCCTTCTGTTCCATCGAGCATAGGTGGATATTATAACTATAAAAGTTATTTTGTCTACTTTTTGATTTTTCCCTCAAACTGTTGCATAATGGCAATTGCTTTAACAAACATCTATGCCAAGTATTCCTCACATGCCCAAACCCCGCAGTGGTCTTAGCACCCTCATTCTTATTGCGCTCATAATAAGTGCATTTTTTCTCTACTTGAGCCCCGCCGAGCAGAAGCCCACGGAAATTCCGCTCTCAGGTTTTGTTGATGCTGTCGAGGTGGGGGATATCACTTCCGTAACGGTAAAGGACACTCGTCTTGAGGCGACGATGAAGGACGGAAGTAAGGTCTTCGCCATTAAAGAGATTCGACAAAGTATCAACGATGTTCTTGGAGATGTTCCGCAAGAAGCTCGTGCCGAGCTGAAAATTCAGGTGGAGGATACCCAAGAAGGTGACTTCTGGCTCAACCTCCTTATAAGTGCCGTCCCACTCGTTCTGATTATCGGCTTCTTCTTTTTTATGTTCCGACAGGCGCAGTCGAGTAATAATCAGGCGATGTCCTTCGGAAAAAGCCGGGCTCGTCTTTACGATCAGCAGAAAAAACGGACGACCTTCGACGATGTCGCCGGTGCAAAAGAGGCAAAAAATGAGCTCATTGAGATCGTCGACTTCCTCAAAAATCCCGCGAAATACCTAAGTATGGGCGCCAAGATACCAAAGGGTGTTTTGCTCGTTGGTCCTCCGGGTTGTGGAAAAACGCTGCTTGCTCGTGCCGTTGCCGGGGAGGCCAAGGTGCCCTTCTTTAATATCTCCGGTTCTGAGTTTGTTGAGATGTTTGTTGGTGTTGGAGCTTCTCGCGTACGTGACCTTTTCAAAAAGGCTAAGCGCAATGCTCCCTGCATAATCTTTATAGATGAGATCGACGCCGTTGGTCGCCAGCGTGGAACAGGTCTTGGAGGAGGGCACGACGAGCGTGAGCAGACGCTCAATCAGATTCTTACCGAGATGGACGGCTTCGAGACTGAAACAAATATTATCGTCATGGCGGCAACAAACCGTCCCGATGTTCTGGATCCCGCCCTCCTTCGTCCGGGACGTTTTGATCGTCGCGTAGTTGTCGACCAGCCTGATATTGAAGACCGCCGCCAGATCCTCGTCGTTCACAGCAAAGGCAAGCCGCTGGAGCCTGAGGTCGATCTTGAGAAGATTGCCAAGCAGACCTCGGGATTTGTCGGAGCAGATCTTGAAAACCTCCTCAATGAGGCTGCAATTCTTACCGCTCGTAAAAGTAAGAAGAAGATTGGCATGCGCGAGCTTGAGGAGTCCATCGAGAAGGTTTTGATGGGGCCTGAACGAAAGTCGAAAGTCATGTCTAAGCAGGAGCGTGAGATTACCGCCTATCATGAGGCCGGTCATGCTCTTGCCGCACAGCTCACTCCCGGTTCTGATCCTGTTCACAAAGTTTCGATAGTTGCTCGTGGTATGGCGCTCGGTGTTACTTGGTTCTTGCCCGAGGAGGATAAGCATCTTTACTCAAAGGCAAAGTATCAAGCTAAGCTGGTTTCTCTCTTGGGTGGGTATGTTGCGGAGGAGCTTGTTTACGGCAAGGAAAATATCACCACCGGGGCTTCCAACGATCTCGAGAAGGCCAGTGAGATTGCACGTAAGATGGTCACTGCCTATGGTATGAGCGACCTTGGCCCCGTTATCTATGGTGAGCAAAAACAGGAGGTCTTCCTGGGGCGCGATCTTGGCCATGTACGGAACTACTCCGAGGAGATCTCTTCTCAAATTGACGCTCAGATACGTTACTTCATTACGACCGCATACAAGCGTGCTCAGGAGCTTCTCTCCAAGAACACTGAGAAGCACAAGGCCATCGCCGACCTGCTCTTAGAGAAAGAGACGATCAGCCGAGAAGAGTTTCTGCACGTTCTTGGTGAGGGGCCCATGAAGAAGAAACAGGTTGCGAGCAAGAAAAATAATTCCACAAAGAAGAAGTCTCACTAATACCTACTTATGGCAGCCCGTTCCCCAAAGAAAGAGTCGAAAAAAGAGATGAAACTCGTGCCCGATGAGCAGGATGGGACTCAGCCGTTTGTGGCCCTCAGCTCAGCTATTCCTGATTATAACGAGCCCAAAGGTCAGCTCCCGCTCGATGTTTTTCAGACCGACGAGGAGATTATCATCGTCGCCCCCATTGCGGGTGTGAGCTCGAAAGATATTAGTATCTCAGTTAACAATGGGGTGCTTACTATTGAGGGGCGTCGGCCTTTTCACTTTACCACCGAGGCCAGCTCATACGTGACTCAAGAGTGTTTTTGGGGAGCTTTCGCCCGCAACGTCATTCTTCCCGATGATGTTAATGTTGCGGATATAACCTCTTCATTTAAAATGGGGATCCTGACCGTGCGCGTTCCCCGTGTTGAGCGTATTCGCACGCGCCTTGTCCATATTGAAGAAGATTAAGCTATGGCCTCATCCTCCCAACCTCACAAGATCAGAAAAGCGGTCTTCCCGGCCGCGGGTTTTGGGACACGTTTCCTGCCGGTCACCAAGTCTCAGCCAAAAGAGATGCTCCCGATCGTCGACAAGCCCGTTATTCAGTATCTTGTCGAGGAGGCGGTCGCCTCGGGCATCGAAGAGATTATTATCGTCACCGGCCGTGGAAAGCGGTCGATTGAGGACCATTTCGACTACTCCTACGAGCTCGAGCAGACGCTTGTTGAGCGTGGAAAGCGTGAGCTTCTGAAGGCCGTGAGGATGATTCCCGAGATGGCACGTTTTGTCTATGTGCGTCAGCCCAAGCCACTTGGTGACGGCCACGCGATCCTCTGTGCCAAGGAGGTTGTTGGTGACGAGCCCTTCGCCGTCCTTTTTGGCGACGATCTCGTGGACTACAGAGTTCCTGCGCTTAGGCAGCTCATTGATGTTTACGAGAAAGAGCAGGGGCCCGTAATAGCCCTCCAGCAGGTTGAGAAGAGCCAGACGCACAAGTACGGCATTGTGAAGTCGGGACGCTCTACCGGCCGTTTGCATGAGCTCACGGGCTTTGTAGAGAAGCCCTCGCCAAGTAAGGCACCCTCAAATCTCGCTATTATTGGTAAGTACATCATTACTCCCGAGGTTATGGCCGCTCTTGAGAAGGCACCCAAGGGGCCCGATGGAGAGATACGTCTTATCTCCGCCTTTGAGATGCTCGCCGGACGGCAGCCTCTCTACGGCTACGAGGTTAAGGGCAAGCGCTATGACACGGGGGATAAGTTTGGTTTTCTTCAAGCAACCATCGATTTCGCACTGAAGCGTCCCGATCTGGGCCCCGAGCTTAGGGCCTACCTCAAAACTATTCGCTAGAATTTTGGCTTACCTTGGCCGTCTCTGTCATCTGTTGAGAGGGATTGATTTTTTGGCGTGAAAAAGTTATAATGAGTGATCGCTTAAAAAAAGGGCGAGACACGGGAGAATCAAAAAAAATTACATCTTAAAACAAAAACATATGGATACGTTCACCGAGCAGCTTATTGTGAAAGCAGATGAGCTTAAGATGGAGGGGCGCCACGAAGAGGCGGTCTCACTCTGTCAGAATATTCTCATGAGTGACCTCGAGTGTGTTGAGGCCTATGAGGAGCTTGGTGATAACTATCTCTCACTTCGTGAGTATGAGCGAGCACTCAAGGCTCTTAAGCGGAGCATCGCCCTCGACCCCGACTCGGCCAATGCGAACTACCTTCTTGGGTTTACCTACTCTGCCCTTGGAGAGTGGGAGCTTTCGATCGAAACTCTTGAGCGTGCCGACCAGCTTCAGTCTAATCATCCTGAGATTCTTCGCTGCCTTGGCTGGTCACTCTTCCATTATGGACAGAAGAAGAAGGGGATTATCGTCCTTGAACGCGCTCTCAACCTTTCGCAGGATGACTGCCTGATCCTCTGTGATCTCGGTGTCTGCTATCTTAATGACAAAAACTTCGCTCGTGCGATCGAGCTTTTCAGCACTGTTCTGGCCATCGAGCCCGAGAATGATAAGGCTCGAGAGTGCCTGAAGGCATGCCAGTTTTTCCAGAAGGAGTACAGGCGCATGGGGAAGCGGCTTGCCTAGGTATTGATTCTAATCAGAAAATATGTTATAATATTAAAAGCAGTTAACAAATTAACTCGCAAAATACATATACCAATAAAAACTATGTTATTCAGCTGTACTAAGAATTTGTTTGATTCGGCCGTCCGATTTGTTTTCAAAAGTCCCGAAGGTGGTAGTGATACTCTTTCCAAAAATGAGCTCCAAGAGGTAAAGGGGGCTTCTGGGCTCAAGCTGGTTAATGGTATGAAAGAAGGGGGGAACACTGTTGATAGGGCGGTTGCCACTCTTGATCGAGCACAAAAAAAGTCCCCGCTTGAGGCAAAGAAGCAAGCCATGGTCTCTGCGCTTGAGGACTTGGGTATTGTTATGGGTGCTCCTAGCTTAAAGGACAATATAACTACGATGTCTATCACCTTCCGAGACGAGGTCAACGGCGAGGAGGTTTATACTAAAGGTCTACTCTCAGTTGATCCTAGTACCGGCGAGTACCATATTAAGGTGCTACCGTCAGATTTTGGCAACGAAAGGCCCGTCGTTGAGGGGAAGGTCGGGACTCCTGCCGAGGTTGTTGCGCTCCTTGAAAAAGGTCCTGTTATTGAGGCTGAGGCTAAGGCGGCAGTAGCGGCTGTTGAGTCCAAGGCTCGTGATGTGATTGATGGTCTTTAAAATGTTGTGACCTTCAGATCGGTGAGTGCAATAGATCTCATCTGACTTCTGAAACTCCACATGCCTTACGGTGGTGTGGAGTTTTTTTTGTTTTCGACTATAATGCCGGTGATCTTTTACAGTTGAGCGATCGCCCCTATCGCGGTTTTTACCGCCCTCGGGGAGGAAAGTCCGAGCTGCACTGAACCGGGAAAGTCGCTAACGGCGACCGCCTCCTTGTGAGGTAGGGAAAGTGCCACAGAGACGATACTCGCTTCACTTCGGTGGAGCTAAAGGTGAAAAGTTGTCCGGTGTCCCTTCGCCTCGGCGGAGACGGCTACGGATAAGGCTGCACGGCGACGTGCATGTCCGGGTAAACCCTTTCCGCAGCAAGGCAGGATGGGAGATGTGGAGTTTCGTAGGTTCAGACGACCACACTGCCTGCCGCTAGAGTCTCACAGCAATGTGAGATCGAGAGAGATGATCGCACCCCACCTCGGTGGGGAACAGAACTCGGCTTATGATACTGTAGAAGATCATGAAACAGGATCATCCCTCAGGGATACCCATTATGTGGTTCTGGATTGAATTCAGAATCCTGTTTCCTGTATCTTGGCTACGATTCTATGAAGCGTTTTGAAATCGCCCTCGGCCTCCTTCGCATCCCCTTTGATCTGATCTTCGTTCTGGGGGCCTTTCTTGCGGCCTACTATCTGCGTGCTGAGGAGGCCTGGCTTCCCGACTTCTTCAAGCGTCCCGACCTTCTTTCTTTTCCCTCATTTGACGCCTACGTCTCACTCGCACTCTGGGGTGGGGGACTCTTCCTCATCATAGTCGCCTTTTTGGGCGGCTACTCGCTTAAAACCCGAACTACCACGGGCCGTGAGATCAGCAAAATTCTTTTCGCCTCGCTCCTCTGGCTTATGGCCGTCATCACCTACTACTTTGTCATTCGCGCCTTTCCGTTTTCGCGTCTGGTTCTCTTCCTCACAACCGCTTTCATCGCGATTTTCACGATTGTTGGTAGGGGAGTTATTCGGCTTATTCAAGAGCTCTTCCTCGCCCACGGCATCGGCAAGAGGCGGATCGTCTTCGTCGGGAGCGACTCGATTGTCGACTATCTAGAGAAGATGCTCTTAGCTACCGGGGCGGTTACTATCATGGGTAGGGTTAAGGGGCTCGGGGAGTTAGAGGAGTTTTTAAAGAAGCATCCCACTGTCGAAGAGGTTATCCAGACGCGAGCCGAGCGCACGGAGACCGAGTCTCTGCTTGCGCTCTGTCGTGAGCGGCATCTTGAGTTTCACTTTGTGCCCGATGTTTTGGAGGTTCAGCAGAGCAATATCGAGATCTCGCCGGTTGGGCGAATCCCCCTCATCTCACTGCGTAAGACCCCACTTGATGGCTGGGGGAAGGTGGTTAAGCGCATTTTTGATATTTTCGCCTCACTTCTTGGACTGGTCATCCTCTCGCCCTTTTTGTTAGTCGTTGCGCTCATAATTAAGGTGGACTCGGCCGGGACCGTTCTCTTCCGCTATCTCGATGATGGGACGCCTGCCACACGCGTTGGCGAGCGCGGCCGCCGTTTTTCCTTCCTCAAGTTTAGGACGATGAAGGCGGGGACCCACAGCATGCGTTACGGGGAGCTCGCCTCAAATGACGTTCGCAAAGACTCACCACTCGTTAAGATTAAAAATGATCCCAGGATTACACGAGTTGGTCGCTTTTTGAGACGTACCTCAATAGACGAGCTGCCTCAGCTTTGGAACGTCCTCGTTGGGGAGATGAGTCTCGTTGGGCCCAGGCCGCACCTTCCCGAAGAGGTTGAGAAGTACCAGCGTAAACAAAAATTTGTCCTTTCAATCAAGCCGGGGATTACCGGTCTCGCTCAGATTAGCGGCCGCTCTGACCTCCCCTTCGACGAGGAGGTCCGGCTCGATACGTTTTACATCGAAAACTGGTCTCTCTGGCTCGATATCAAAATCCTCGTTAAAACCGTTTTTGTCCTTTTGAGGCCCTACAAAGAGTAGGAGGAGCCGGAGTCGGCCTTGCTGGCAGACTGTGAGCGGATTCTTCGCTCTCCGGTCCACCTTTTGCTTCGAGAGAATCTTTGCTCGGTAGGCTTTTTAGCTGTATCCTGTCACTGCTTTTGCCCTACTAATCCTCCTAAAACTACTTCCTACTATGATTAATCTTATCCACAAGCTCTTTGGTGACCCAAACGAGAAGGAGATCAAGAAGATCTGGCCGCTTGTCTATAAAATCAACGAGCTGGAAAACCACTATCAAGAGACACTTCAAGACGAGTACTTTCCCGCCAAGACGCTCGAGCTTAAAAAACGCTTAAAAGAAGGGGAAACTGTCGATGATATCCTCCCCGAAGCCTTTGCCTTAGTGAAAAATGCCTGCCGCCGCCTTGTGGGAAAAAAGTGGATGGTACGTGGTCAGGAGGTTGAGTGGAATATGATTCCTTTCGACGTCCAGCTTCTTGGAGCCGTCGTCCTTCATCAGGGAAAGATTGCCGAGATGAAAACCGGTGAGGGTAAGACGCTGGTCTGTACGATGGCCATTTATCTTAATGCGCTTGAAGGACGTGGAGTCTATCTTGTTACCGTTAATGAGTACCTGGCTCATCGTGATGCCGAGTGGATGCGCGGACTTTTTGAGTTCTTGGGACTGAGCGTGGGGATTATTTCTCAGGGCCAGTCTCACCTTGAAAAGAAGGAGGCCTATAACGCCGATGTTACCTATGGTACCAACAACGAGTTCGGTTTCGACTACCTTCGCGATAACATGTCCACCGATCCCGAACATATGGTTCAGCGTGAGCTCAATTACGCCATCGTCGATGAGGTTGACTCGATCTTGATTGATGAGGCCCGAACGCCGCTGATTATCTCCAACCCCGCCGAGGAGTCGACCGAGAAGTACTACCGCTATGCTCGTCTCATCCCTCAGCTTCAAGAAAGTGAGGACTATGAGGTGGATGAGAAGATGCGCGCCGCCACTCTAACCGAGGGAGGTATCTCGAAACTCGAAAAGCTGCTTGGAATGGATAATATTTATGCCGAGGGTGGTTTCGCGGAGGTCCACCATATCGAGCAGTCACTCAAGGCACAGGCCATCTTTAAGCGTGATACTGATTATGTTGTGCAGAATGGTGAGGTCGTTATCGTCGATGAGTTTACGGGCCGTCTGATGCCCGGTCGTCGCTACTCCGATGGTCTTCACCAGGCGCTTGAGGCAAAGGAAAATGTTGAGGTTCACCGCGAGAGCCGGACGCTCGCCACCATCTCATTCCAAAACTACTTCCGTCTCTTTAAGAAACTTGCTGGTATGACCGGTACCGCCCTTACCGAGGCTGGTGAGTTTGCGAATATCTACAAGCTCGAGACCTTGGTGATGCCCACCAACAGGATCTTGGCTCGTCAGGATCTGCCCGACTCCGTCTATAAGAATCAGCGTGGAAAGTACAGTGCCGTCGTTAAGCGGGTTCAGGAGTTGCATAAGAAAAAACAGCCGGTTTTGATCGGTACGATCTCCATTGAAAAGTCTGAGATTTTGAGCAAACTCCTCACCGATCACGGGGTTCCGCACACGGTTCTCAACGCAAAACAGCATGAGCGTGAGGCTGAGATCGTCGCTATGGCCGGACAGATGGGGGCTGTTACAATCGCGACAAATATGGCCGGTCGTGGAACCGATATCAAGCTGGGTGAGGGAGTCTCCGACCTGGGCGGTCTTTACATTCTCGGTACTGAGCGGCATGAGTCTCGACGTATTGATAATCAGCTTCGTGGACGAAGTGGTCGTCAGGGAGATCCCGGAACGAGCCAGTTTTTCGTCTCGATGGATGATGAGCTGATGCGCCTCTTCGGTGGCGAGCGTGTTCAAAAGATGATGGAGTTTTTGAAAGTCCCCGACGACATGCCCATCGAAAATGGCATTATCTCCAACTCTATCGAAAGTGCTCAGAAGAAGGTTGAGGGGCGTAACTTTGAAATCCGCAAACACCTTGTCGACTACGATGATGTTATGAACAAGCAGCGAGAAATCGTCTACAAACGTCGCCGTACGATTCTCTTTTCCACCGATATTAAGAACAATGTGCTGCTCCTTTTGGAAAAGGAGGCCGAGCGGATCGTACTGGCTCACACTCCCGGTAACGAGACTGAAAACTGGGACTATGCGGCTATCCACAAGCTGGTTGAGGCGATTGCCGGCGAGTCCAAAGACGACTTCTCTATGGAAACCTTCGCCGCATTCGATCGTCAGGATGACATGATCGACTATGTTAAGCACTACTTCTGGAAAGTCTATGCAGCACGTGAGCGCAGTATCCCCGACTTTACCGAAGAAGAGGGCTCAAAGCTCCTTCGCTCGCTCGAGCGCTCCGTCTACCTTCGTTCAATCGACATCGTCTGGATGGAGCATATCGACAACATGTCCCGTCTTCGTGAGGGAGTTGCCCTCCGGGGCTATGGCCAGAAAGATCCCCTTATTGAGTACAAGCGCGAGGCTTTCGAGATGTTCACCGAGATGCTCGGTACGATACAGCGTAATGCGATCAACGCCCTCTTCAAGTTCGAGATCCAGCGCGAGCAGCCCCATCCTGTACCTGTTCAGATCGTCAACGAGCCTCAGAAGCTCCAGACGAACCAGACTCAGATCGAGGGTGTCCTGGCCGGCGATCGTCCAGTCATGGGGGCGAATCCGTTCCTGGCCAAACCTCAGCAGCCCAACGTCAGTGCGACGATCAGTCAGCCTGAGGTTGGACGTAACGACCCCTGCTTCTGTGGCTCCGGTAAGAAGTACAAGAAGTGTCACGGACAGGCTTAGTTTCCTTTAGTTCAATGCTTTATGTCTAAAAAAAACTCCTCACCTATGAGTGTTTCGGTTGGGAGCGTCTTGCGCGCTTACTGGCTTACCTTGAGGAACCATCGTGGTCTTCTTTTTTTGGTCATTGCCGGCCTCGTCGTCGGTGTCGCATTTGACGCCTTCTATCCCTACTTCGTTCGCCGGCTGGTTGATATTTTTGCCTCTCCAAATCCGCAGGTTTCAGAGGCGAAGACGGTCTTTAACTGGCTGCTTATTTTTTATGTGGGCTTTATCCTCTCTTGGCGAATCTTTGATTTCGCGATTGCCTTTTTTGAATCTCGCGTGATGCGCGACCTGGACAAGAAGAACTTTCAGCTCTTGCAGGCCCAGTCTATGCGTTTTTTCGGTAACACTTTTTCGGGTTCGCTCGTTAAGAAAGTCACTCGTTTCAGTAACTCATTTGAGGGAATTGCCGATGCGATCTTTTTTCAGATAGGGCGCGATATTATCGTCAGCGCGGTTATTATTGTCATCTTTTTTACAGAGTTGCCGCGCGTGGCACTGGCCTTTGCGATCTGGCTTATCTTTTTCATGGGTATTAACGTTATTCTCACGCTCTGGAAGTTTAAGTATGATGCCGCCTCAGCCGCGGCCGATTCGGTGATCGGTGGTGAGCTTGCCGACTCCTTTGGCAATCATATGACGGTTAAGGCCTACGCTCGCGAGAAGGCCGAGAGCCGTCGTTTTGCCGCTACGGTGGATAGAACCTACTATATTAGATTGAAGGCCTGGCTGCTCGGCTCAGGAGTAATGGCTTGGCAGGCTGTTTTTATGAGCTGTTTTGAGCTCTATCTCATCTGGTGGATGATCCGAGGATGGGAGGCCGGTATTGTTGACGTTGGTGACTTCGTCTTCTTTCAGTCGTATATCCTCTGGCTCTTCACTAACCTCTGGAACTTTGGCGGTGCGGTTAACCGACTCTTCAGGCGCTTTGCCGATGCGAGTGAGATGGCCGAGATCTACGAGCTCATTCCCGAGGTGCGTGACCGCCCACGGGCTTCTAAGCTGAAGGTTAAGAAGGGGGCCCTTCTTTTTGATAAAGTCGTCTTTAACTATGGAGAGGGGCGGCCAAAAGGCAACGACGTCGACGAGTTCTCGCTCGAAATTGCACCGGGTGAGTCGATCGCTTTTGTCGGTCACAGTGGTGCGGGAAAAAGTACTCTCGTTAAGCTGCTGTTGCGCTACTACGATCTTAATGGAGGAAGTATCGTAATCGATGGGCAGAATATTGCGAAAGTCACCCAGGAGAGTCTGCGTGAGTCGATCGCCCTCGTCCCTCAACAGCCCGAGCTCTTCCACCGATCACTCCGTGAGAACATCTCCTTTGCGCGCCCTGAGGCCACCGAAGCCGAGCTGATTAGTGCCGCCAAACGCGCCAACGCCTGGGATTTCATAAAACGTCTGCCCTATGGACTGGATACGACCGTAGGCGAGAGGGGCGTGAAGTTGAGTGGTGGAGAGCGTCAGCGCATCGCACTGGCCCGAGCCTTTCTTGCTGATAAGCCCATTCTGGTTTTAGATGAGGCGACCAGCGCTCTGGATAGTATTACCGAACAGCTTATCCAAAAGGCGATCTCAAAGATTCTTGAGGGCCGCACGAGCATCGTTATCGCCCACCGTCTGAGTACGATCATGAAGATGGATAGGATCGTTGTTTTGGAGGATGGTCGGATTGTCGAAATGGGCAGCCACACCCAGCTGCTCCGCAAAAAAGGAGTCTACGCCGAACTCTGGGCCCACCAGAGCGGGGGATATATTGAGTAGGAGGCTGGTTCGCCATTCATAGCGCCAGCCAATTCTAGCCAAACAAAATGTACGTTATTTACAGCCCTTCTTCGCCAAGGCTACGAAGGGCAAGCACTTCGCTTTACTACTCGCTTACGGCTGCGCCAGCCGTAGCTCGTAGAGCGAAGGCTGGTGGAGATGATGGGAGTCGAACTTTTAGCCTCTCGCCTGCGGCTCGGACTAAAAGCGG
>Ga0051982_10000083_pt1 | contig 40104 bp, 40 predicted proteins | sample CryGey02umfilter_3_FD_56238 | JGI IMG/M metagenome (GOLD analysis project Ga0051982, IMG submission 56238) | Groundwater microbial communities from aquifer in Utah, USA - Crystal Geyser 4/9/14 0.2 um filter | ecosystem: Environmental > Aquatic > Deep subsurface > Groundwater | place: USA: Utah... | reverse complement strand
CCCCCCCCCGCTAAGGTATGAACATGCCATATACCCAAAATCCTCATCTTCCTCGTATACGTCTACAGGCAGCAAATCTGGTTCTCAAAGAGGGCTGGAGCACCCGTCAAGTAGCCAGACATACCGGGTTTAACCAGAGCACCGTCGTGCGTTGGGTGAATTATGCTAAGACCCACAATATAGGTCATACCATTCCTACCAAGAGCTCCAGACCACATGCACATCCTAAGCAACTCTCCCCTGCAATGATCCAGCTGATCTTGGATTACCGCATCAAACATCGTCGCTGTGCTGAAGTATTACACCACCTACTACAGAAGGATGGTTACGTCGTTAGTCTCTCAAGCATCAAACGTGTACTGAGGAGAAACGGCATGACACGGTACAGCAAGTGGAAGAAGTGGCATCAGTACGAACCACGCCCATTGCCTGAGAAACCAGGTATTCTCGTAGAAATTGATACTATCCATGATGGGGCACATGATGATCGATTGTATATATACACCATGATTGATGTCTGTTCGCGTTGGGCATATGCATTTCCTTGTCTTCGTATTAGTGCTGAATGCAGCTGGGATGTTGTACAAAGAGCTCAACCACAATTTCCATTCCATCTTCAGTTACTACAATCCGATCATGGTCCGGAGTTCTCGAAACACTTCAAAAACAACTCAAAGCACATGACATCCAGCATCGACATACACACATACGGTCACCAACGGAGAATGGGCATCTGGAAAGATTCAATCGCACTCTTCAAGAAGAGTGTCTGCAAAGGGTTCCAAAGACATTAGAAGCTTATTCCAAATCTATCTCAGACTACGTTCATTTCTACAATACAGAGAGACCTCATATGGGTATTGAAATGCAAACACCACAAGAAGTGATGCAAAGCTATTGATTAGAATTCATGTATACACCGTTTCGATTCTAGACCAATGCAGTGAATTTTTTCCACCAAAATGGAAATAAAAATCTTCGCATGCGAGGCATATTTGAACGGATACGATTATTCCACAGCCAATGAGCTGGTTGCACTGTAACCACACGCACTCTCGCACCACGGAATGTGAAGAGATCGCGACAATTGTGGTACCATGCAAGAATGAAATTTGTGAAAGATTTACGAGAAATCGGTAAAAAGGATGCCGCTATTGCAGGAGGAAAAGGGGCGGGATTGGGAGAATTAATTCAGGCGGGTTTTGCTGTTCCCAAGGGATTTGTTCTCCTTGCAGGAGCGTTTGATACATTCTTGGAGGCTACGGATATCAATGTGGAGGTGGATGCGACACTGAGCACGGTGGACATCAAAAAAATGCACACGGTAGAGGAGGCCGGCGAAAAGATTCATGCACTGATTACCAATGCCAAGATGCCCGATGACATCGCGGAAGAAGTACAACAAGCATTTGAGTCCTTGGGTGTGAAACAAGTAGCCGTGCGTTCCAGTGCCACCGCGGAAGACAGCACCATGGCGGCATGGGCAGGGCAGTTGGAAACCTACTTGCATACCGATAATGATTCACTTATTTGGAAAATTCAACGCTGCTTTGCTTCCCTATTTTCGCCACGGGCTATCTTCTATCGCGCAAAGATGGCCAAAGACGTCAAAAATATTTCCGTTGCTGTTGTTGTGCAGGAAATGGTGGAGAGCGACGCAGCAGGTGTTGCCTTCTCCGTGCATCCCGTCACGGAAGATAGGACACAGCTGCTGATTGAGGCCGTGCCAGGGTTGGGAGACAAGTTGGTGTCCGGCTCTGTTACACCCGATACCTACGTGGTGGATAAAGATGCATGGAAACTTATTGATGTAAATGTATCCGGGGACAAGCAGCTCATGAAAAACGATGTGATTGTGTCTATGGGGAAAGACATCGTTCGCATTGAAGAGCATTTTGCTCTACCCATGGATATTGAATGGGCACGAAAAGATGGCACGACATATTTCCTGCAGGCAAGACCGATTACCACTCTTGCTGTCAAAGAAAAGCCTATTGTGCCATATAGTCAGAATGTTGAATGGAAATTGTTTCACACAAGACCATTCAGCCTCTTTGGTGCAACGCTTTGGAGTGGATGGTACGGCAGTGAGCGGATACGTGAACTCTACAATATCAATATTCAAAAAACTTTGTTCTTTGAAGAGCATAGACATGTCGTTCGTTTTTACTGGGGGATGGAAGAGCGAAAAATTTTGTGGGGTGCCATGGAGTCACTCATCAAAGATGATATTGAACGTTACGAAGCGCTGCTGAAACGAGCTTTCAAACTCAACGATGAAGCCGAAGCCTGCTTGAAAGCAGGCGTATATGGCGATGGTAGTCTTCAGCAGACGTTTGAATTCATGGTGGAAGTGCCCATTCATGCCACGACACTTCCCAACATCTCCTTTCCTCTGCTTGCAGAAATTGAACCTGAAAGACACGACTTACATGAACTCTGTGAAAAGCTTCGTGCGGTCTCCTATTACCCTAAACTCACAAAGCAAATCTTCATTCCCCTTGTGATCAAAACGCTCAAGGAGCTTGGAGTTGAGGATGCTGAAAACATGGTGCACCTTATAACTCTGAAAGAGTTATTTGCGGGAGATGTATCGCAACTTGATCGACGAAAAGGGGAACTGGATAAGGGGAATCATTTTGTCTATCAGTGCATTGATGGAAAAGAGGATGATTGGTGGATACATCCAAAGAAAATGCACGAACTGGTGCTTGAAATGGAGAACGTATCCACAGAAGAGTTTGCTTCTACAGGTATTCAACTGAAAGGCAACATTGCATATGAAGGGCTTGTACGAGGAAGAGCGCGAGTTGTTGTTGGTAGTGGTGAAGGAGAAGAGTTTGATGAGGGGGATATTCTTGTCACCATTTGCTCAAGCCCTACGATGATGCCACTCATTCATAAGTGTGCTGCCATTGTTACAGATGAAGGTGGCATCTCTTGCCACGCTGCTGTTATTTCAAGAGAACTCAAAAAGCCCTGTGTCATGAACACAAAGGTTGCAACTCTCACCATTGCGGATGGTGACTACATTGAGGTGGATGCGGATAAGGGAGTTGTGACGTTACACAAGGCTCTCTTTGACACGTTTCATCAAAGCACCCCATGATGATCCACTCTTTTTCACCATTGCTTCCCTTTCTCTGGCAGCTTGCTCATTGGTATACGCCTCGTAGTAGACAAGACGTAAAGGATGATATGGACTTGTTGCAGTAACCTTTTTGTTTTGGTGTTCGTTAAATCTTCTGCGTAAATCATTTGTAGAGCCTTTGTAAAACCAGTTGGGATTCTTGAGACTCTGGAGCACATAGAAGTACCACATAGGTAGCATATTGTACACAAAAACCTCCTTTCCGATATGAAAAAAAGGCGCCCAAAATGAAACGCTCTCCCGGAAACCGAACGCTTACCCGGAAACCGAACGCTTACGGCGGGACCCGCCTGACATGTCAGGCGGGTCGGGCCACGCCTCACATGAAAGGAGGACTGGCGGGTCACGCCTCACATGTGAGGCGTGGCGGGGCAGAGTGGTTGTTTTCAGAACTAAGTAGCATCTACCATGCAATCAAGGACGTACGACTGCCTTGCTTCACTACAATGGGCTAGTTCTACTCTTCACTTAACTCAATATCATTCTCTTCATACAAATGTTTTATTGCTTGTGGGTTACGGAGGTGAATCAAATATGTTTTTACAGATACCCATTCTCCGTTGAGTTTAATTCTACCTCTAAACGAATACTTTTTTACCTCTTCAACTACTGTATTCTCCTCTAGAACTGCGCTTGTTACCTCATTCATAAATTTCTTATTTTTTACTTCTCCACTTCCAATAATGTAGACGTTTTCAATTTTGTTTCGTATGTAGTAGTTAATTCCTTCTTTATGATTAGTAATATCCCCCTTTTCTCTTGCTGCCCTTGATGCAACAATTCTAATTGTGCAGCGTGTGTACTTACCAGAAAATGTGTTTGGCGTATCCATGTCTCCAACTTCACGCTCTGAAAACTTTTCCAAAAAGTCTGTCAACTTCTTAACTTCTTCAATGATTTCTTGCGATGGCTTTGCTAAAAAAACCTTACTACCCAAATAGACCAATTCTTGCACTAGCGTAGGGAAAAATAGTCCAACTTTTGCTATTTTTAAATATTGCTGTGTTAATCCTCTCACTGCTTCTCTTTTATCAATTTCAGGAACGTAAAAATCGCTCATAAATTGCTCAAGTGCAGCCCTACTTTCCTGCTGTAGGATTTGTTGAGTAGCAAACAAATCCAATGCGAGCTTCTGTGTCTTGGATAAATGGCGAGAGGCTTTCCGAAGCAATATTTCAGAAGTAAAACGATATGATGCATTTACTAAATTCTTATTACGATGTTTCCGGTCTCTCATCACAATAATTGCGTTACCCTCCTCCCATACAACTTCATCATTCCCTTTTGCCTTCCATTTAATTTTTACTCTTGGGAAAACGGCAGAACTATGACTCTCTAGTGAGCCAACAAATGAGTTTAATTTCGCTTGTAGTTCTGCTTTGGTAGCAAAATAATCGGCGTTTGTATAAATACGAGATACTAGCCACGCAATCATGCTTGCCCATTTTTCAAACTTTTCAGGGTTCTTAATAAAAAAGACTGCTACAGATATTGCTATGGCTACCCCAAGAGGGAACCCGAACCATTGATAGATATAAATTGCCAAATTCATGAGTCATTTGTGGAACCCTTATTCTTTTCTACAATATATTCTGAAAAGTTAATTATGCAGTCCGGTTTATCGCAAATAAAGTGAACTGCTCCCGACTCTGGCAATACAGAATGGATATTTGCGGACGTAACTTGCTCCTTACAAAATTTACATTTCATCTCACCGGCTCTGAATTTTTCAAAGACACCAAATTTTGACAAAAGATTTGGCAAGTCTCTCTCATGCACAGCTTCTATTTCTCTGTATTCCTTATCGCTCATATAAATTTAGGGAATTTTAGCCATATTATACCGTTATTCGGTGAATTTGTCTTTAAAATCCAAGACAAAGATAAACCGAATCTATCAAACGTCTGACGCCGTTTCTAACGGAGTGCCCCACTCTCTAGCTGTGGTCAAATCCAATGTGAGCTTCTTTTGGTGAACACCAGTTGTTTTGTTTGAAGCTACCCAATACTCCAACTCTAATATTTCGGCTTCTGTTTTAAACACTGTTTCTTCCCACATGAGGCTACAACCAGTACCCGCTTTGAGTTTATCTATTTCAGAATTGATGTGACGACCAATGACGCTCTGTCTCATCCATCTTTCGGGTGGGGAGCCTTGTTTAATGCCCCACAGAAGCCTCTCATGTAAGACATCGGCTCTGCCAAGCATTATGTCATGCACATAACTTGGTTTTCTCGGTAGTTTGCATAAGTCTTCAACATTTTTGTAACAATCATACTCCTGCCGCACATTTTCCGCAGATTCTACGTGGACATCAATCTCTTCATCTACTTCTCTACCAACATTCTTAATAAAAAAATTTACAGTATAACAATTTTTGATTTTCTGGCTAAAATCATTCAACTCTCTCATATACGCATCAACTGAATTAAGAAACTCTTGGCATTGCTGCGGCGTTGGTAAGGAACCTTCTGTGAGTCGCTTCTGATATTCTTCTGTACTTAATATTCCTTCTGATTGTCTCCAAAAATTAATCAGCTCATTGGCTCTTGCGATATCCTCATCTGTAATTTCATAACTCTCTCTAATTAAATCAAAATTAATCTTCTCAATAGTTGCAGTAAGTTCGTAATCAACAGGGCTTCGCATTAGCTCCTGCATATCTTCTAGTTTGTTGCGTTCTTTTAGCCAAGCACTATAGCACGCTATTGGAAAAATCACCACTGCAAGTATTGCTACTGTTAGCTCCTCGGTGCCTTGTAATTGCTCAATGTACAATGCACTAATGTAATAGACAAAGCTCACAATCACACCAAATATGGTGATGTACTCGCTAGAGACAGCAAATATGAACTGACCGATGCGTTTAAAGAAAAGTGGCATTTAGACTACTGTTTTTCACAGTATACCCTCATTTCATAATCACGAGGCCATTCTGATGCACACTGGCTACGAACCGAGGCAGACGTGCTGGTTGCATCAAGTGTACGCACAGCGTCGTACTGGTTATTTTCACAGTAAGCCTGCATTTCAAAATCGTTTGGCCAGTCTTCCAAGCATTCTGCTTTGATTATTTGATACTCTGACTCGCCTCACATGAAAAAGGAGACTGGCGGGACTCGCCTGACATGTCAGGCGGGTCGGGCCACGCCTCACATGAAAAAGGAGACTGGCGGGCCACGCCTCACATGTGAGGCGTGGCGGGGCTGACGGGACTCGAACCCGCGACCTTCCGCGTGACAGGCGGACGCTCTAACCAGCTGAGCTACAACCCCACTTTGGGGGAAACAGTTCTTTGTAGCATCAGCGCGTCACGTTTTGTCTATACGGTGCTTACGCACCGAAGCCAGCTGAGCTACAGCCCCTTGTATGGGCTGCGAAACAGTAACAGTCATGGAAATACATGACAACGAAAATATGCGCTATTGAATGTAGAGCATCGGATTCTTCTTTTCTCCCTTCAGACGCACTTCGAAGTGAACATGAATTCCTGTAGCCCCGTACACACGTCCTGTATTACCCATAAAAGATATAAGAGCACCTCTTCGGACCTGTTGACCCTTTTGAACGTACAGCTCTTTACTGTGCGCATATAGCGTTACAAGACCGTTACCGTGATCCACCTCTATCACGTTTCCATATCCTCCGTTCCACCCGTAATCCGCACGTATAACTGTACCGGCTTCGGCCGCATACACGTTTCCTCCACCCTTCTCCTGAAGATCCAGTGCGTAGTGCCCGGGGTGAAAATACTGCGTTACAAAACAATCGGAAGAGCAGGGTTTTTGCAGCACGCCGTAGGTAATATCTGCTGCGGCGATTTCCTGCGATGTTTGTATGACCGTACCGGGAATCGGAGGAGGAGGCTGCACTGCAGGTACGGTTCCGACCGGAGGGGATATGGGAACATCCGTAGATATGCCTCTCGGAGGAAGATCTGCCGAAGCCACCACTGTCTTTCTGACAATAGGACTTGCCCCCGGAATAATGAGTTCCTGACCGGCAAGAATAAACGAACTCTCCAACTCGTTTTGACTGATGATATCCTCGGCATTCACGTTGTACAGCTCTGCGATTCGCAGCAGTGTCTGACCGCGGCTGACGTTATGCAGTACGCCGTCCACGGGAAGCACAAGCAATTCATCTCCCGGCTGTATGGCCGTTCCTGCGGACAATTCATTTGCCCATCGCAATGTGTCTACGGAGATATCGTATCGCCTGGCAAGACGTTCCAGGTTTTCGCCTTCTTTCACTGTGTGAACGATTCCCTTCGCGTAGGCCCTGCGAGCACCTTGTCTTGTAAGAGGAGAAGACTTCATAAGAAAACCCTCCTCCACAAGAAGAAACTGCTGCTGGGCTATGCTGGCTTCCGGACGAGCCATTGCAGCTTTGGGAACGTAGGGTGGCAACATGGAACCTCCCAAAAATACCAATACACACAGGATGCGAACTCGTATGGAAAGCCAATGGCGAGTGGATTGTGCGGAAGAAGCCACAACAAATTATTAAATGGATGAAGACCGTGCGGCAGTCACTATCGGTGACGGCGCTATGGCATGGAGAATGCTGTTCATATCTCTGTAGCGTTGCAACGAGTTGAGCAAAACGACCACATACTCTCTGCCTTCATACTTCACGAGTGACACAAGACATTGGCCGGCTGCATCTGTGGTGCCGGTTTTTCCTCCCCACACCGCATTCTTGGCATGCAGTAACGCATGCGTATGCGAGAGTGAAACCTGTGAGCCTTGACGACTGTAGACAACGTCACTTTCCGTGCTCATGCGGCCGCGAATTTCAGGATATTTCAACGCGAACATCGTCAGCCAGGCAATGTCTTGGGGAGTGGACCACTGACGCGGGTGATCCAAGCCTGATGCGTTGGCAAATGATGTGCTTTTCATGCCGAGTGCCTCGGCACGAATGTTCATATCGTAAATAAAGGAAGATTCTGTCGCGGAGTGATGCAATGCCAAGGTGTATGCGGCATCGTTGGCGGACGCTATGAGAAGTGCGGAAAGCAAATCACCCACTGTGAATGTTTCTCCGGATTTTAAATTTACAACATTGCCCTTCACGGTTCCGATGTCATCCGGAATACGAACCTGTTCATCCATGTCATGGTTTTCCGCAATAATCAGGGCGGTCATAAGTTTTGTGATGCTTGCCATGGGACGTCGAACCGTTTCCTGTCGTCCGTACAGTTGCTGTCCGCTTTCAAGATCCAAAATAACAACGCCGGACGCAGAAATTCTGTCTTCTATGGCAACATTGCGTTCCGCAGGCGCAGCGATGCTGATGTCCATAACCTGCGCAGGTAACACCACCGGTGTAACAGCGGGAAAGAGCCCCAGGAAGAGCGCGGATAATATGGAATGATACATCCCGTACAGGATAAGCTTTTTCACCCCAAAGTGAAGTGTTCAGACTGCTATTTCATGGCAAGAACACGACATGTCATTTTGGCTTACTGATACACAATACGATCCGTGAGTCTCAGATCTATGTATTGTCGTACATCATCACGCGAAACCGACTGAAGCAATACTCTGTATCGCTGCAAATGTCTCTCTATGGAACTGCGCATATCGAACCAAAGACTTATGCCATCCGCAAGAACATGGTACTCCTGCCCACGAAGATATATGGTGCGCACTTCGATGGTATGACCGAACTGAAGCTTGAGTGCTTCTTCCGTATCAAAGACTCGACGTAGCAGTTCCGGAGGAACAAGTACGGTACCGGGTGTGGGACGAACGGCCCAATCCACCAGTCGAATAACGGGCAATGCATTCGTATCTACGGCACCGAGCGTATGAACATACACTCCTTCCTGCGTGAGAAAATCCATACCGGAACCCGTGGCAGTGGAAGAATGTTCCTGCGAATCGGGATCCACGATTTCCAGACGAGAAACCAAGGGGTGCAACCGGATGGTAACCACCAGTTCGGAAGGATACATTTTCCCGACCTCAACACTCTCAATATCGTTGATATTTTCATGCAAAAGCGACCGTACTTCCGCGTTGGTAAGAAAAAGTAAATGTGAACCGAACAGAGGAGACATAACTCTTTGCACGCTTTCTATATCCAAGCGCGGACTTAACCTGCGCACCGTAATTTCACGGACTTCAAGTAAGGGTGAAAAAAGGACTAAACCCACAGCGAGCAACGCGCTGAGTACGCCGAACACAAGCATCCATCGCAACACGCTGCTGCGCCACTGCTTCGCAAGCTGGTGCGTGCGACGCATAGTGCGACGCATGCGCTCTTTCCGAAGCTGAGGTTTCCGCTCATACCGACGATCCACAATGGAACGAGTCTGTTTGGTGACACGACGGTTATATCTCTTCGGAAGGCGTGCTGAAGGCTTAAGTGGCATAGGGCCAAGGCATAATAGTGCAGGTGCGCAGGAACATCGAGATATGCGAGCAAAGAAGGTATGATGCCACGGTGACTCACCGCTCTACTCCTCGCATTGCAATCGTAGCAGACTGGCTCCCCACTTTCGGGGGCGCAGAACATGTCATAGCTGAGTTCTGTGCACTGTGGCCGGACGCACCGCTGTACACCAGCATAGCAAATCACGGGAAACTTGGTCCTCTGGATAATGCAGATATTCGTACAACCTCTTTGCAACGTCTCTATACGCTGTGCGGAAATCACAAAGTGCTTCTTCCGCTTATGCCGCGAGCCATGGAACAAATAGACCTGAGGGAATTTGATGTGGTGATCAGCTCTTCGCATGCGGTAGCCAAAGGTATTATTGTGCCACCTACGGCGGTACACATCTGTTACTGCCACACGCCCATGCGTTACGCATGGGAAATGGAAAATGAGTACCTGCAAGATTTTCGCATACCCAAGCGCATGCAAAAAACAGTGCGCGGCCAACTGAGAAAACTCCGCAGGTGGGACCTTACGACTGCAAATCGCACCGATGTATTTTTGGCCAATTCCACCACCGTGCAAGAGCGCATAGAACGAATTTACGGGCGAAAAAGTCATGTGGTATATCCGCCGGTGAGCCGGCATTTGTTCAGTGCACCCGTACGCAAGCAATCCGAGAGAAAAGAGTACTTCTTGGCGCTGGGAAGACTGGTGCCGTATAAGCGGTTTGACCTGCTCATAGACACAGCGAATGCTCTGGGCATCCCATTAAAAATTGCGGGAACGGGACAAGATTTTTCACGACTCAGTGCAATGGCAGGTCCGACTGTGGAACTGTTGGGATACGTTCCCGATGCTCTGCTTCCCGATTTGTACGGATATGCAAAAGCGTTTCTTTTCCCGCAACTTGAAGATGCGGGAGTCGCGCCGTTGGAAGCACAGGCGTGCGGTACTCCGGTTATCGCACTTGGAAAAGGAGGGGCATTAGATACGGTAAAAAAAGGCAAGACCGGCATTTTCTTCGAACAACAAAGCGTCGACTCTCTTCGAAACACACTGGATGAATTTTCTACGATGACGTTTGATCCTCAAGAAATTCGTATACATGCAAAACAGTTTGCTTCGGAGAAATTTCGCTCTCAAATATCTTCCGTCGTGGAAAAAGCAGCTCCGCACAGGTTCACCTAACTCTCCTCCACATCGGTTTCATCTTCTATTTCTCCGACCAGTTCTTCGAGCACGTCTTCGAGAGTCACAAGCCCCACAGTTTTTCCGTGCTCTTGTACCACAGCCAAATGAATATGCTTGTCTCGAAACAACATCAGTAATTTATCGCTTCGACTGTTCACATCGACCACAAGAGAATCCCTGAGTATCTCCATGATGGGCGTATCGTCTTTTCCTTCCGCAAGTAATTCCAGAATATTGTGACTCATCACGATTCCCTGCACATCATGAATGGAATTTCCGAAGACAGGGTACCGAGAATGCGTGCTTAAAAAGACTTTCTCCGCCGCCTCTCGAATGGTCGCATCACTCTGCAATCCGATGATATCTTTCAGGGGGGTCATAACATCCGCTGCCGTTTTGTCGTTGAGAATAAACGCCCTGTGAATGAGCTGTCCTTCATCACTTTCTATGTGACCCGCTCGGTGTCCTATTTTTACCAACGCACGGATTTGCGCTTCCGTTCCTATGTGTCTCTCTCCCTTTTTTAAAAGGTTTGTAAGAACTTCCAGCACTACGATGAAAGGGTAAAATAAAACGGTGATAACCCATATGACCGGAGCAACCGCAGGAGCAATGCGGGGCGCATAATGAATGCCGAGACTCTTCGGCAGTATTTCGGAAAAGACTATGACTCCGAATGTCAGTGCGGTTGTTGTAACGGCAAGTATTGCGTTTCCGAAGAGTGCGATAACCATTTGCCCGACCAATATGGAACCGACGATATTCACCACATTGTTCATAATGACAATGGCGATCATCGACCTGTTTATATCTGCTTTAATTCGCTTGAGAAGCTTCCACCCCTTCTTTCCGCGATGGCTCATATCTTCCACTTCCGCATCGGTCACGCTCAGCAACGCCGCTTCGGCGCCCGAAAAGAAACCGGAAGACACCAAAATGCCCACAATAAGCAGAGCAAGTCGCATTACGAAAGTATTCGAATTGATACGGGCGACGGTTGCGGAGGTTCTTCTTTCAAGACAAAACCATTATACCCCACTTTCGCTCCAAAACCTTGGAATTACTTACGGATTTTGGCTGAGATCAGCCACGATTGCTTCGCCCAATCTCTCTGCCAGAATCGCACTGCCTTCAGGGAGCATATGACAGCAATCATCTATGTAGAGCCGTTGGGGCTGATCTGCAAATACCATTGTCATATCATAAAAATGCACTCCCTCATTGCGTAATTCCTGCCCGACACTGCGCAAAAGCGGATAACCGGATATTGCCCCCTGCCGGAAGTGACTTTGTGGATTTACCGTGGCGGCAAGCTCTTCGGGGCCCATAGGCTTGGAGCCTTCCACGTACTGATTCGGCTGCAGTGCGTGGAAGTAATCGATACCTCGTGCCGTTGCTATTTGATTCAACATTACTGAACTCTGTTTCCATACGGAAACGACGTCGTCCAGGAAATCCGTATCACCCGTGTACGTTCTGCCCGGTCCGGTAACTATGTATCCCGAACGCTCATTGGCCTTCTGCGAGAGCAGTTCCTGTTGGCCGCTGTCTATTTTCTTCTTCAGTCTCTGATCCGACATTTCCCATAGTAACTGTGCGGTGAAAAATCTGCGCAACGGAGAGTGCTTCTGTTTCTCATGAAGCATATCTTGCTCTTTGCGGTAAAAACCGACTCGTCCGATAATGCGTCTCATTTCGGGGGCGAGATCCAGATTTTGCATGCGCAGATTCCAGGAACGAGGATAGTACGGTGAAATATTCTGCACGTAATTTTCCGGAAACGGCATGGCGACTTCGTTAAAGCCATCGAGATTTATAATCATATCGAAATGTGCTCCGATACTCAGTAAGTAGTTAATGGCAAGAAGCTGCTGCGGTTGTTTGTATCCGTAATTTGTGGGCACAGAAACAATGAATTTCTTTCCTTGGTACTTCGGAAGTTCAGCTAACTTTTTAAAGAGAATATCAGGATGACCATGTGTCACAAACTGCTTTGCCACAGACCCTCCCACAACTGCAACCGAAATGGTATCGGGCTGATATTCATGAATAAACGGACCCGAATACGGACCGAATCCGTAGTTTTCCATGGTGTCATCCGCACTGCCAAACTGCACTGTTTTCTTTTCAATCGGCTCCAGCACCGCACCGAGGTACGGATGCACGATTTGATTGAATGAATCGGGAGAATTTTGTGTCGGATCCACAACCAACAACGGATGTAATCTGTAAATGGACCCGCTACCGCTTATGATATCCGCAACGACAACGTTCGATCCTCTTCTCAACACGGTGAGAGCGGTCGCCGAAAATGCTTCTGTCACTCCGAAAACAATACCCACTGTCACCAGTCCGAAGACGATGCGTTTTGCCTTGGAAAGCTCTGTGCTGTGCTGAGTGAGGGAAGGCATGAAAGAGAGAAATTATCGATTTGAATCGGAAGTGATTGCCTCTGCGATGGCGTCATTAAAAAGGTTGTATCCGTACACTGTCAGGTGGCAGCAATCATCTATGTACGTCTGTTCATTGACATGTTCGAATATCAAAGTCATATCGTAAAATTGCACGCCCTGCTCCCGCAGCTCTTTTCCGGCCTGCCGTAACAGCGGATATCCCATTTCGACATCGTCTCGGTAATAATGATTTTCCCGAAAAGCCACGGCTTTTTCCGCGGGTCCCATTTGCTTTGAATTCGGTACGTACTGATTAGGCTGAAGAATGTGGAAGTAACGCATACCGTTGGCTTTCGCGATCTGGTGCATGAGTAGCGAGCTCTCTTTCCAGTTGGATACAAGGTCACCGAAGAATTGATCGCTATTGTCGTACACACGACTGGGACCCGTAACAATGTAGCCGGATTGCTCGTCTGCCTGCTGCTCGAACAGCAATTTTTCATCCTCCAGTATTTTCGCTTCCAAATCTTTGTCGTAGAGTTGCCATACAAGCTGAGCAGTCATGCTGATACGCAGCGGAGAATATTGCATGATGCGTGCGGCATTCTTTTGTCGCTCTTGCATAAGACCAATGCGCCCTATTATGTGACGCATTTCAGGCGCTGTGTTCAGGCTCTGCATACGCACGTTCCAGAAGCGCGGATAGAACGGAAACACATTGAGTGTATAGTCCTCTTCGAATGGCATAGCCACATCGTTAAATCCGTCTATGACTATGATCGCATCGAACTTCGCACCGATGGACATCAGATAATTGAGTGTGAGTAATTGTTGCGGCTGCTTAAATCCGTAATTCGAAGGCACCGTGAACACAATATCTTTATCGGCATACTCCGGAAGTTGCTTCAGTGCTGCAGCCAGTGTATCCATGGGGGCGGTAAGTGCGAATTGTTTTGCCACCGATCCGCCGAAAATAGCAACGACTGCCTCGTTATCTTTTTTCTCTCGCGGAAATGGGCCTGTGTTAGGACCGAATCCATAGTTCTCCAGAAAATCCGGATCTCTTATTTCCGGCTTGCGCACCGTCGTGGGAGGGTGTGCGGCACCGATGTACGGATGCGGCACCTGATCGTCTGTGGAGGCGAGTGCCTGATCTCCCGTTTCACCCGCCTGACCATAAGAAGAAACTACGTTTGCATTGAGTCTCATGGCAGGTGACATACCGTTTAAAAATTGAAGTGCGAACAACGAAAACATCTCCACCGATACGACAATCAGAAGTACCGGTACCACGGAAAAACACAGATGTTTTACGCGTGGCATACCGGCATGTTGCGATGAAGATAACGGACTGAAAAGCATGGAAACAGATAGTAGCAGAAAGAATGACTGCGCACGTCGTTTACGGCACGAATCCGGAAAGTACCGCCTCTGCCATTTTACGTGCAATATACACATTTCCCGCATGATTTATATGGCAGCAATTATCGACATAAAACTCTTCTTGGGTGTCTGCGAAAGCCATACTCATATCGTAAAAATGTACTCCGTCTTGTCGTAATCTTTCGCCGGCCTCGCGCAGGAGCGGGTACCCGTTTATGACTCCGTAACTCTGGGGATTGTTTTCAACAAGAGCAATTTTTTTCTCTGCGGCCGTCATAGGCTTCGACCCGGGATCATATTGATTCGGTTGCAAGAAATGCAGGAAGGCAATGTTATTTGCACGAGCAGTCATGTGCATTTGGCGTGAACTCTCTTCCCACACGGACGCAGCATCTTTGAGAAGATCCGTACGTGAGGAATAATATCGCTGCGGTCCGCGCACGATGTAACCGGATTGTTCGTTGGCTGCGATGGAATGCAGTTCCTCTTCGGCTTGTGCGATTTTGGAAGCCAAACGCTCCTGGCGTATGGAAGCAAGTAGCTTTGCGGTAAACAATTTTCCCAACAGGGATTTGCTCTCGTATTGCGTCATTGCATCGTACTCGTCTCTGTACTCCGCCACGCGTGCAATCGCTTTTCTCATGGCGGGTGCGTGATCTATATCTTGCATACGCAAATTCCATGAACGCGGATAAAACGGAAACACTCCCAACGAATAATTTTCCGGCTCGGGCATCGCGATATCATTGAAGCCATCAAGTAAAACTATGAGATCAAACTTTGCACCGAGCGTGAGGAGATACTGCAATGTGAGTGCTGCTTGCGGCTGTTTGTACCCGTAATTTAAGGGCAACGTGACTATGAATTCTTTCCCTGCAAACTGGGGGAGTTTTTTCAGTTCGTTCAAAAAAATATCCGCATCTCCATGTGTTACGAATTGTCTGGCAACGGAACCGCCGAACACTCCCACCACCACTTTGTCGGGACTACGCTTACGAACAAGCGGTCCCGCATCGTCTCCGAAGCCGTAATTGGCAAGCCAGTCCCACCCGTTTGGCAACTGTGCATGCGCACCGGAGTCGGGAATAACGGACCCAAGATACGGATGAAGCACTTGTCCGTCCGGAGTGAAGAGCGCGGAATCCCCTACTTTCTCTTCCGCATTTTTTTCTCCTGAATCGGAACGCAGATCTGCGGCGATAACCGATGCCTTCCATTCCGTACCGGAGAGAAGAATGTACGAAAAAGCCTCCGTACCTATAACCACCATGCTCAACATGGTTCCCCAGAAAAACAAATACTTTGCAGCAGATAGCTCGGTTCTCATATGCATCGCACGCAATGGTAGCAGAACAACAATGGCTCAAACTAGAGAAACGAAGTATCATAACCGTATGAAACGAGATTCGCATTCTCACAAAGGGGATAACGGCAAGGTTGCTGTTGTCGGAGGATCCGCACACATGCACGGAGCTCCCCTCTTCTCTGCTCTGGCCGCCGAAGCTATGGGTACGGATTTGGTGTATGTCTGCCTGCCTGCCTGCCACAAAGAAGTGGCAAAATCACAGAGTCTTAATTTCCAAGTGCATGCGTTTGCACACAATGAATTATCCCCCGAAGACAAAGAGCCGATTTTGGAATTGCTTGCCACCATGGACGTCGCGGTGTTGGGTCCGGGTATTGCAAGAACAGAAGAAAGCATGCGAGTGTTACTCGATATTATTGCGGAGTCATCATGTACGTTGGTGCTGGATGCCACTGCATTGCAGGAACACACACTCAACACGGTGCGAGGCAAACATGTCATTCTCACACCGCATCTGGGAGAACTGGAACGCATGGGAGTCACACTCGAGACCCTGCAAGACAGCGCGAAAAACGCGCAAGCAACCATACTGCTGAAAGGGCATACGGACACCATTGCCTCGCAAGACGGCACGCTTACGGAAGTAAAGGGAGGCAATGCGGGATTGACTGTGGGAGGAACAGGAGACGCACTTGCCGGCTGTATCGCAGGACTTGTGGCGCAGGGGATGGACCATGTGAACGCATGCTCAACTGCGAGCACACTCATAAAACATGCGGGAGACACGCTGGCAAAAGAAGTCGGATACTCCTACACCACAGCCGATATTATACGGCGAATCCCCTCTCTGCTCTTCCATGATCTCTCAGCCGTTTAACATTCTTCAACCGTACGAAGATCGCCTTCACGTTTGTATGTACACAAAGCAAGACACTGTGGACTCAGACAGTGCGGCACATGCGCTTTTTGGGTACGAGGGAGCGAGTTTGCATCAGGTACATGGCAATACGACGGTGGTTATTACCAAAGCACACGGACCCGAGGTACGTGCCGATGGCATGCTTACTTCCGTCGCCCATTTGCCACTGTGCATTCGCTGGGCAGACTGTCAGAATTTTATAATATACGAACCGGAAAAGCACGTAGTGGGGCTGCTTCATGCGGGGTGGCGAGGGCTCATTGCGGGAGCGATTCCGGAATTTTTTCGCATGCTTCACAACGAATATGCCATAGAAGCTGAGGATGTACTGGTTGGCGCAGGACCGTCTCTGTGCAGAGCGTGCGCGGACTTCAGTAATCCCGAAGAGGAACTGCCAACTATCCCCGCTGAATTCATACATGGAAAATGTGTCGATCTTCAGGCTGTTGCACGGGCAGAACTGTTGAATCTCGGTGTGCGGCCGGACCGCTTCGAGAGACACTCGGACTGCACACGATGTCACCCCGAACAGTACTGGACATATCGCGGCGGAGACCGCGAGCACGTGCAAGAAGGGTACGTCAACAGGCTCAGCTGCGTACTGCTGTAGCAGACCCGACGACATTTTGTCTGCAGACTCTGTCTATGCAGTGACATGAGGCATGTAACTTATTCTTCACAATATGTGAAGTTTCTCATATGAAACTTACACTGGTCACCTTGTGACAAGACATGCTCAAAAGGCTGATGCAAGCTGTAAGACTGGTTAGATTTCGGTAGGGGCTGGTAGAGTGTGCCTCATCTCGACCTCTCGTTAGGGTAGTTACGTTTCTTCTCTATCAGTTCGTTACGGGAGACTTAATCGCTGCGGTCTGTGGATCTCAGTTGCGGTCACCCACCTGGCAAGACCAGGGACGAGCGTACCTACTCGACGGCTGTCAGGAAGACCATGATCGACGTCACATGAGTCTGCCATATACGTAGAACATTCTGTATTCATACGGGTATTGCTCTACAATGCAGACTCCATGAAAAGCTTGCAGCAACGCCTGGCAAATTTTAATTCCCTCCTCGCACCGTACGCGGTTCCGTACGAGGGAACATTGGGTCGTGCCACGAAAGAGCTCGACGACGATTCGCGATTTCCGTTTCAGAGAGATCGCGACAGAATTATTCATACGCAAGCATTTCGACGGCTGAAGGGAAAAACACAGGTATTTGTAACCGGACAAGGGGATCACTACAGAACACGACTCACGCACACCATGGAGGTGGCGCAGATCGGAAGAGATATCGCACGTACATTGAGTCTCAACGAAGACCTCGCCGAGTGCATAGCGCTCGCGCACGACCTCGGTCACCCGCCGTTCGGCCACAGCGGTGAGGAAGCGTTGAATACGTGGATGCGGCAGTACGGCAGGGAATTTGAACACAACCAGCAATCACATCGCATTGTGTCTTTGCTCGAAAGCCGCAGCTCCGTGTATGCCGGGCTGAATGTGAATACGGAAATACTCGAGGGACTGTTAAAGCACCGCACCGCGCACGATGCTCCGAAAATCACCGTTGCTCGCAGTCCGTCACTGGAAGCGCAAGCTGTGAATCTGGCCGATGAAATTGCCTACACGGGACACGACTGCGATGACGGCATGCACGCCGAACTTTTTTTGAAAGAAGATATTCTGAATGTCGCCCTTGTCGCCGAAGCGTATGAACATTCCGCCGAAAGAGGAACCTCACTGCGCGGAGCGTTGATACATCTTCTGGTCTCAGACCTCTATAAATGCTCCGAGAAGCGACTTGAGAGTGTTTCCGATCTCAGCGGCGTTTACGGTGCAAAAACCCCTCTCATCGCATTCTCGCAAACCATGGACGATAAGCTGGCGGAGCTGCGGGAGTTCCTATGGAATCGGATGTATCTGCACCCGGATGTGCGAGCAAAGAGCATCCGGGGCAAAGAGATGGTACAAGCACTGTGTACTCACCTCTACGCACACCCGACTGCCAAGGTTCTCTCGTTCCAACAGAATTCAAACGGAGCCCTGGAAGAAGCAGTAAAAGACTATGTCTCCGGCATGACAGACCACTACGCCACGGCACAAGCGGAGGAAAGCGGACTGCTGTAGCACCACCTAACGAACTCCTGCAATTTCCAAGTCCGATATGAACGGAAGGTACGCCAGGGGATCTTTATGATCTCCGGCAACGTTCAGCTCGAAATGAAGATGTGGACCTGTGGATACTACTCCCGCACCGGGCGTATCGGGCGTTCCTCCGGAGAGAGCGATTACTTCACCCTCCGTTACTTTCTGCCCTTCTTTCACGAGAAACGAGTTCACATGACCATACAGCGTCGCAAATCCTTCGTGCATGATAATGACATAGTTGTAGCCCATGCCGTTGTTGGCAACGGTTTGTATGGTGCCGGATGCCGCTGCGCGCACTTCCGTTCCCTGTAGGGTCGGAATGTCTATGGCATTGTGAACCATACCGAAAAGCGACTCGTATTCCGTATCTTTGAAGCCGGCAGAAATTCCGTTCACAGGTTCAATGGGCCAAGAAATCAGCACAGAAATATTGTCGGGATTCATACCCATGGTCGCAACTCGTACGCGCCCTTCGGCTTCCCACATCTGCTGCAAGTATTGTGTCACCTTCTTGTCCGTCTCCTGCTGATCTCTCAGTAAAACAACCAACGTATTTCTGCTCTTGCGAAGGTCTTCGCGAAGACGCGGAGACATTGCAATGCCATTGCGACTGCGCTCTTCTTCCAATTGACGGAGTTCGTAACGCAAAATTTCCTCTCTTCTGCTCAGTACCGCCTGTGTCGCACGAAGACTTCGCACCGTGCTTTCCGTCTCCTGAACTTCCTGTGCGATCTCGCGCGGATTGCCTCCTCCTGCGGCATGCAAAAATGCCGTTGCCGAAGTCACAGAAGTCGTACCGGAGAGAGACGCATACCCCATACCACCCGCCACCACTGTAATCAGCAACAAGGAAACGCAGAGGCGCCGACGTTTTTGTACGGACAAATACATTCCCATTAGTATAGCAGAATAAAGACCCTGCGACCAGAACGCTACGCCTGTGTACCGGCGGATGCACGGTCAAATGTCCGCTTCACCAGAAATTCATTGAGTACATGACTGCACTTCCCCGCGTCATTCATCAGCTTACGTTGCAGCAATGTTTCATCCGCTCTGTTAATGGAAAACACATTGGAATCCACTATGACAATGCGAGCCGAATCTCCTGCGCCCGTCACAACGAGATTCGACATCTGTGCCGTACCGAACGAAATGGACGAGAGCACCGACTGAATGCACCCTTCTTTCCCAAAGAAATCGAGGGCAAGGTTGTGATCTTTCACCAGTTTTCTGTTTCGACGCATGATTTCCGACAGTTGTCTGGCAAGTGATACGTTTGTTCGCAGATGCACACTTGTGAGATTTTCAAAGAGGTACAATCTCTTCTGTACAATGCAGTACGAAGAGTCGGATGCACTTCTATGAATACGAGCCGGCAAACTGTACTGCAAAAAGTGCTCTTCAATAATCTCCAAGCTGTGCTGTGCATCGTCCGCCGTAATAATGGAAAGCTTATCTTTCAGCCATCGAATTTTCGGCACTTTTACGACATGAGATTCGCCATATTCAAACACATCATGACCCGCACCCGCACCGCACCATTTACCGACATTGTCGTGACAAAGCCCGCAATCGGAAAGATGCTTTCTGTCTGCCGTAGAGAGTGTGCGTCGCATTGTATTATAATGATAGATTAAATTAATTTGTCAATACCCTGACTTCTGCATGAAATGTATCACATTGGCATTCTGCGCAATAGAGCATATGAAGCGGACTCTCTATCATGCACTTCGTATGTCATACGAGCAACTGCGACATTGCAAGAGAGGATTCAGTATGTTCGAGATCCTGCTGGTTATCGGCGTCATAGCCGTTATTTCTGCTTTCACGGTGCCACACTACCGAGTGTATCACATACGAAGCGACTTGCATTTGGCGGTAACGCAGACAGAGCAAATGCTTCGTCGCGCACAATTCCTGTCGCAATCCGGTGAAGAAAACAGCATGTGGGGTGTGCATGCCGGCAGCGGAATACTGTTTAAAGGTACGAGCTTCGCGACTCGTGACCCCCTGTACGATGAACACTATCCCTTTTCACCGACTCTTGCAGTCTCCGGAATGACGGAAGTGACGTTTTCCACACTATACGGGGAACCTAGTGCGACCGGAGTTATAACATTTACGGCCCTAAACGGTGAGACAGGAGAAGTGACAGTGCGAGCGGGGCTTTCGGGTGAACAGACAGTTGTGATTCCCGGTGAAGATGTGCGCATGCGCATAGATTTCGCCCGTATAAAAAACAGCGGTAATGGCAGTGCGGAAGCCGAAGTATATGTCGGTGAGAACGCCATCGAGTACGACGACGGAGAGTGGATTCCTCTCATCACCAATAGCGTACTGCACACCGATACGGACTTTCTGCAGAATGCCCGAGGACTGGCCGTGGAGCGGCATGCGGAATACGTACGCATCGTTGCGCAAGGAGGCCTGGATAACGGAGGAAAAGAAGTGGTGGATGCGTACATCAGCTTCGAGCATGCCACGGTGGAGCACGTGGAAAACGACATCGCACCGAATGATTGCGAAAACCCGTTCGATGGGAATGAAAATGAGGGAGTCGGCGGAGATGAAGTAACGACTCAAGGTTCAAATCAGGTCTTTTTTCAGACCAGAACCACCAACTATGGTGACGGTATATTGATTTACTGGAAACAAACGCCTTCGAGGTGGTTTTGAGTGGTAGGGCTATTGGATACTATCCGAACCCTCGGCGCTCCAGCGCGGTCGATGCTTGTTAGTGAGGCAACGGAGGATTGTTATCGAGAAAATGGAGAACGATGGCGGGCTGGCTTTGAAGTATCTGGAACGGAAAAGAAGGGAGGAGTTTTCACCGAGATTCGAGCAACAGGTGGATGTCAGTGGAATTACCGCGCTGGTTATGTCGCAGGAGGAGGTTGAGAGTGTGGACTGGGATGACGCGAAAACGCACTTAGAAGCATTGGAAATTCAGGTACAATGAAGTAGATGATCTGGTTCCTCGCTCGTCTAACGGCAGCCCTGATGCTCCTGTGGGCTATTGCACCGAATCCTTACCCGTATTATATGTTATTACGTGTCGTTGTGTGCGCAGTAGGTGCGTACAGCGCGTATAAAGCGTATGAATTGAAAAAGACTGAATGGGTATGGGCTTTCGGTCTTACGGCATTGCTCTTCAATCCTTTTATTCCGGCACATCTTACGAAGGAGATATGGATGTTGTTTAATCTGGTGGGAGCGATTCTGCTATTTGCGAGTCTGCGAGTGTTTGGTAAAAAAAATCAGTTGAAATAATTATCAGGTTTTTCTCCTTTTGATTTCACCTGCGCTATTCTTGCCTTTAGCGCGAGGGACATATACCAAAGTATGCAGAGACTGGAAATGATCGCCATAGTTCGTGCCCATCCCTCTTGAGCAGATATAAATTGATCTGATTCAACGTCATATCCACCCCAAGATTCTGGTAGAAACCAGAGAGAAGCTTCAAAAGCTACCGATAGAAAAAAGTCAAAGCTACCCATGACATCACGTATACGTAATACACCACCCATGTCTTTTGCAGAAGCTTAGCAGCTAAATGCTTTGATTCCTTTTGCTCTATCGCAAGGTCTTCGATATTTTTGCCTGCGTGCCAGCATCTTGCATACCAATACAAACCGACAATAGGACAGATGTAGGCTAGAATTATCCCAATTAGAACAAGCGTCACTACTGCTATTGCTACGATAGAACCCGAAGATGTCGCGGCTGCATAATTTGTGAAGAAGTTTTCCATGTAAGGGGGAGGCGGTAATGATTATCTCTTTTTCTCTTGGTACTCATCCCAGAAAGACCAGGCAAAAATCCCAACAAAAACTAAGAGTAAAAATAATACCAGTGGTTCCCAATCTATGAACCATTTCCACTCGTAACAATCCTGGTAGTACCTCTGTCCACATTTAAAACGTACGAAGGGATAAAGAATATTTATTTTTCCAATAAGTGCAAAACCTGTGAGAAAGAGTATGCAAAGAAAAACAATCCTCTTCAGCCATTTTCCGGAGTACAAAGTTGGAAGCCATCGTGAGAAATTTTTCATAATGATTTGGGAGACATGAAAGCTTAGGGCTAAATTCAATTAGAAATATGGACTAGGCACTACACTCTCCATTCCTAGTTCTGGCGGAGACCCCCAGATAAGGAGACCAAATAAAAAGAAAGCGAGAAGTATCCAGACCCAGTTCCAATCCTGTGATGGCTTCACCTTGGGATCAGACAGTTCGATGAGCTCTTCATCACTTGGGCTCATATTCATCAGATAGTAGAAGTACAAATCGGCACTCCGCCGGCGCACTCAACAAACTGCTTGAAGTTGCCCTTTTACGGACGTTGAAACCGAACGAAGTGCCGGCTTCTTCCGTAATTGGGCAATACGAGCAACCGCTCGTGTGATCTGAGTGCGAAGTTACTCTAACGTAGCAACTTTTGTGTCACAAGTGGGTGATCCGAATCATAGCTTTAATCACACAAAAAATGCCTGTGGCATAAGAGTACATCGGACAAGTCTATCATTAATGATAGCATCCATGTAGATCCGCAGTGGACTTCTACATAAGTTTTTATTTTCCTTCGTTAAAAAACATCTATGAAACTTGCATCAAATACCACTTGCAACCAGAACGAGTTTCTTCATCGGCTTCTAACCCTAGAGAAAGAAAAATCAGCGCAGGAGATCCTTGACGAAATCCTCACGGAAAAGCCACAACTATCTCCGATAGATTCCTTAGCCGAACTCCTTGGTAATGAGACGGAGTTGTAGTTCTTTTATGATTCACCAACTCAAGCCGCATGCATATTTTATAATAGTAAGCAATTTCATAGGGGTGCTGCTAATGGCCTTTTTTGATAAAAGCGTTGCAAATAAGCGCTAATAACTTCTCCAAAAACGGAACAATAATGAAGGGCTCAAGAATAAATGATGTACCGAGTAAAATAAGTAAGAATTTCCAATCATAAAAAACTAAAAACAATGAGAGTCCAAGAAATAGCAGCAGATTAATATTTAGGAAAAACTGCACAATAACGCTTGAGTAAATCAAGGGCTTTTCTCCGATCCCTGATTTTGAATGTCGTCCATTTAGGATGGTATATCCAAGGAAAAAATAGAAGGCAGCCGCGATGATAATCGCTGTGATCGTCATTTATATTCTAGAGTAACATATTAAACTGGACTTCACCGAACCCTGTGCCGCAAAGGCAAACAGGTCATGTGTCCAATGTGGCAGGCGCGGTAGGACTCCCTTCGGCTCGCTACGCTCGCTCAGGATAAACTTCTCATCCTACTTAGTAATCAGAACGCTAATGAGGTATTTAGAGATATGGCAGGCGCGGTAGGACTCGAACCTACGACCCCCGGTTTTGTACCCACAGGGCATCGCTTGCTTTCGGCTTCGTTCCTCAGCTCGAAATCAACCGAGAGACCTTCTGTCTATCAGTTATTATTGGCAGGCGCGGCAGGGCTCGAACCTGCGACCCCTGGTTTTGGAGACCAGTGCTCTACCAGCTGAGCTACGCGCCTTTACGGCTGCAAGCGTACTTCAGATTATCGGTATTGAGAATGGAAAATATGCTCTTTCGATGTAAATGCATGAGTAATGCAGACAGTGATCATGACTATGCTCATGATCTGATCACACCGAAATATTTCGAAGAACATGATGATACTCATGACCATACTCATGATAAATACACACTCCTGATCATAGGGTGTGGATGATCGATGTATTTTCAGTATTTGAAATTTGATCGAGCCCTAAAAGAAGTCAAAAAACATTTTTACTTCTCTGAACAGTGCTTCTGCCTACTCATTCCATGTATAAATAGAGCATACTCTTAATCACAGATGATCATACGCAAGAGTACCCACGGATATCGTGCGTATAATGATCATACTCAGTACGTGATCTGATCATACTCATTCCCATTCTCACCATGCCGACATACCTCACCATAAAAGAAGCTGCCGACCGCGCAGGCAAAGCAGAAATTACCATCCGAAGATTCGTTCAATCTGTGGTGAAAGAACAAACACGATCCCCCAAGCGCAAACTCATCCGGCCTACGGCGGCAGAGGTACAAGATTTAAAGAAGCGTAAGCAACCTTTCTCATGGAAAATAGCAGATGAACTGATAGAGAAGCACTACACTCAAGATGAAAGCTCTGTGAAGAAGGCAGGAATGTCCTCCAAAGCAAATATAGGTATGTCTGAGACGCTGCAGAGAGAACTGCAAAGCAAAGAGGGGCAACTGCAGATAAAAGACGAGCAAATTAAGGCTCTTACCGAAATAGTGCAGTCGCTCAATGAGCGTATGCGAGAGGGGAATGTGCTTATGGCCTCTTTGCAGCAGCATCTGGCATTGCCGGAGGCTCGCAGCGAAGAAAAAGAGGAAGAATCTACGGAGAAGAAGTCTTGGATAGGACGATTCTTTACTTCTTCTTAAACTTTCGCGGAGGCCTTTTTCGCTTCTTTTCAAGCAGTTCGACTGCGATGGCAAATGTAATGTCATCCGGACCGTACTTTTTACCGAGGGACGCATTGGTTTTTCCATCTGAGACATACGGACCGTACCGACCGTCTTTCAGCTGAATTTCGCCGCCTGTTTCAGGGTCTTTTCCCAAAGATTTCAGTGGCTCTGCCGCTTTTTTGGCTTTTTCTCGCCCTTCTTTTATGAGTTCCTTGGCCTCTTCGCCGGTCACAGAATACGGATCGAGTTCTTTGGGCAGAGACAATGTGAATTTTCCGAGACGCAAGTATGGTCCGAATCGTCCCGTGTTCACTATCAATTTTTCACCCTCCATGGTGGCAAGCTCTCGTGGAAGATCGAACAATTTCATTGCTTGATCCAACGTAATTTCATCTTTATGTACACCGTCGGGGAGAGATGCACTCTTGGGCTTTACCTTCTTTTTCTTCTCCTCCTCCGTAAGATCTTCCAATCTGCCGAGTTGCACGTACGGTCCGAACCGTCCCGTACGCACCACGACCGCCAGGCTTGTTTTAGGGTCTATGCCCAGTTCTCGCTCCTTGAGTACATCTTCTTTTTTTACTTCGTCACCCTTCTTGGCAACAAGCGCCTGAAAAGGACCGTAAAATCCTCCCAAAAATGCCGCACGATCTTGAGAGCCTTCCGCAATATTATCCAGAGACTGCTCCATATTCGCCGTGAATTTAAGATCAACAATATCGCTGAAATGCTCTGCGAGGAGATCTGTCACTGTAAAGGCAATATCTTGCGGGAGAAGCTGCTTTCCCTCTTTGGTAATGTATCCTCGCTGCTGCACCGTACTGATAGTGGGAGCGTACGTACTCGGACGACCGATACCCTCTTCTTCCAACTTCTTTACCAAGCTTGCCTCCGTGTATCGTGGCGGGGGCTTGGTGAAGTGCTGCTCCGGAATGATGTCGTCGCACTTGAGTCGCTGCCCCTCGGAAAGAGGAGGCAGGAACTTCTCTCCATCGTCGGCTTCTTTTGATTCTGAGCGCTCATCTTCTTCCGGCTCATCGCGATCTTCTCTGTACACACGCATGAAACCGTCGAAAAGAATTGTTTGGCCTGTGGCACGAAACGTGTACGCACCTGCAGTTATATCCGCACCCACCCTCTTGAGCTCCGCAGAGGCCATTTGTGTGGCCATGGTTCTATTCCATATGAGTGTGTAGAGCTTAAGTTGCTGATGATCCAACACATCGCTCAATGACTCCGGCGTTCGCTCCATTTCGGTCGGACGTATTGCTTCATGAGCCTCTTGTGCCGACTTATTTTTTGTCTTGTATTTTCGCGGTTCGGAAAGAACGTACTCACGACCGTACAATTTTTCGATGGTACGAGCAGCGTCCTCCAGTGCCTTCGAGCTTAGATTCACGCTGTCTGTTCTCATGTAGGTTATGAGACCCGACTGCCCTTGCCCCTTTCCAAGGCTCACTCCTTCGTACAACTGCTGTGCCACCACCATGGTCTGTTTAACAGAAAAGCTCAGCTTGCGCCCCGCTTCTTGTTGCAATGTGGAAGTGGTAAACGGAGCGGGAGGATTTTTTTTCAGCTCTTTCTCTTCTATGGCAGCCACGGAAAATTCACGGTCTGTTGTTCCGTCGAGAACCTGCTGCGCTTCTTTCTTATTGGTAGGAGCACATTTTTTGCCTTCATATTCCTTGAGTTGCGCAATGAAACTTTCGCTTTTGTCTGTTTCCAAATGCGCTTCCACCGTCCAGTATTCTTCGGCGTTAAACGCCTGAATCTCCCGTTCTCTGTCTACGATTATGCGGACGGCAACCGACTGCACACGTCCGGCAGAAAGGCCCCTGTACACCTTCTTCCAGAGAAAAGGGGAGAGAGTGTACCCGACCAACCTATCGAGAATACGACGAGCCTGCTGCGCTTCCACAAGGCTTGCATCCAACTCACGCGGATTCGCCATGGCTTCCCTAATGGCGGTCTCTGTAATTTCATGGAACGCAATACGCTTCACGGGCTGCTTTTTTTTGCGTTTCAGCACTTCCACAAGATGCCAACCTATGGCTTCTCCTTCACGATCTTCATCCGTCGCTATCCAAAGGTCTTCCGAATCGTTCAATTCTTTCTGTAAATTCTTCACCACAGTCTCTTTGTCTTTGGGTACTTCGTAGACCGCTTCGAAATTATTTTCTATGTCCACGGCCAACGTGCGGCTGGGAAGGTCTCGTACGTGTCCCATGCTCGCATGCACGGAATAATCTTTTCCCAAAAATCTTTTGATTGTCTTCGCCTTTGTCGGACTCTCTACGATAACGAGATGTTTTGGCATCGAGCCAGAGACTAGAGGCGAAAGGAAGAGATTGTCAAAATTGTATTCCTTCTTTCTTCCGGGGGCATTGGAATACAAATCTGTCGATTGAGTGCATTCTACGTACGTAAAACAGCACTTTGTATAGAATTCATGACTACCTTTGGTGATCAGTTTTTTTGGCTTCTGTAAGCCATTTTAACGGAAACAAGCTGTAAAATAGCATGGTAAAACATACTTTTTGGCTTGCACAAGCGAAGTGCCGGCGTAAACTGCGGTTGTCATATTCTTTTCCCCCCCTGCGATATGACTAAACAAGATCTGATCAATTCGATCGCAGATGCATCAGGTATTACAAAGCGCGCTGCAGCAGATGCTCTGGATGCACTTATTTCTACCATTACCAAGCAGCTGAAAAAGGGTGAGTCCGTCACCATTACCGGTTTCGGTACTTTCAAGGTGAGCAACCGCAAAGCTCGCACCGGTGTAAACCCTCGCAATCCCACACAGAGGATTTCCATCCCTGCCATGAAGGTTCCTTCCTTTAAGGCCGGTAAGACTCTCAAGGACGCTGTACGCTAATCGGGAGTTTTTAATGCAGAGAAAAAGGCTTTCGTTACGACGGAGGCTTTTTTTATGATAAAAGAAGTTTTCAAAAAGCCGTGCTCACTGCTACGCTTTGCTTCCGATGGATACCGCATTGATTGAAAGCACTCTTCAGGAGCTCCTCACACAATTGGAACTCCCGTGCAACGGCATTACGATTACGGAAGAAGGAGATATAGTCCGTGTGGATATGGATTCGCCGCAAGCGAATAAGATAATCGGATGGCACGGTGAAACACTCAACTCGCTGCAGCACCTTATAAAGGCCATTATTCGATCTCATGAAAAGCTCGAGCGCAGTCCGTTCATCGTGTTGGATGTGGACGGGTACAGAAGGGTGCAAGAAGACAAGGTACGAAAAATAGCCGAACAGAAGGCAGACTTCGTTCGTCGTACCGGTACTCGTGTGGCACTCGCCCCCATGAGCCCGTACTTCCGACGTATTGTGCACCTGCACATTGCCGCCACGCCGTCATTGGCAGACCTTACCACCGAAAGCACCGGAGAAGGCGACTACAGACAAATTGTGCTTCGATTAAAAGATGAAAGTGCCGCACGCACGAATACGGAAGTAGGAGAAGAGCTTTCACCCGTCATAGAAGACGAGGACGGACTGGAGAATTTGGATATATAAATTTCTGTTTATCTTGTACTTCTCCATTCTTCCATGATCTTTTTTTCCGTACGTGACAATTTTTTAGGTATTTCCACATGAATTTTGACGTAGTGGTTTCCACTGCGACTCGAACCCGCAACGGGCATCCCCTTCTCTTTCAGCCGCAATGTTTGTTCGGGCTGTGTGCCTTCCGGAATTTTTAAATCCACAGGACCTCGCACTGTTTCGACTCGTATTTGTGTGCCGAGAATCGCATCGATAACGGCGATAGTCGTATCGCTGCGAATATCATCTCCGTCACGAGTGAAACGCTTATCCGATCGTACGGAAATATGAACGTACAAATCTCCCGGCTCATCGCCGAGGCGACCCGCATTGCCCTGCCCACGAATGCGCAAAGTTTGGCCGTCTCGAATGCCTGCGGGGACAAGTATGTTTACACGAACCTTCTCCTGCTTTCTGCCTTCGGCACCGCAGTGTTCGCATTTTTTTTCGGGAACTTCTCCTGCACCCTGGCAATCCGGACACACAAAGCGCTGCGCAATGGTACCGAAGAAGGATTGCTGCTGCCTTGTAACCTGTCCCGTTCCCGAACACTCTTTACATGTGATTTTCTTCGACCCCTTCTCCATGCCGGACCCGTCGCAATCCGCACAGGCCACCATTTTTTGAATTTCTATCGTGCGTTCCGCGTCTTCTACGAGATCCTTCAATTCAAGTGAAATGCCAACTTCCATATCTTCACCGCGATTTCGCTTTCTTTTTCCGCCGCCTCCACCCGCACCGCCACCGAAAAAACTTTCAAAAATATCGGCAAATCCTGAAAAATCACCGTTTCCAAAGCCCTGAAACCCTTCAAAACCTGCTCCTCCTCCCGGCCCGCTTGCGGTTCCAAACTGGTCATAGGTCTGCTTTTTCTTGGGATTTCCCAATACTTCATATGCCTCATTTATCTCTTTAAAGCGCTGTTCAACGTCTTTATCGCCCTTGTGCTTATCCGGATGCAGTTCTTTGCTCATTTTTCTGTACGCTTTTTTTACCTCCTCTGCGGAAGCATTTCTTTGTACACCCAGTATCTGATAATAATCCTTCGCCATGCGCACAAGAGGATAGCGAAATGCCGCCTAGCAATGAAACAGGAAAATTGGTATAATATTTTGATGGTTCTGCAAAAAAACACTCATATCAATACAATCCTCAAGTGGAGTACAACGGGACTTGGTATAAGTTCACTTGCTCTGATTGTGTTTGCATTCGGTACCAACCAACAAGGAGGAGAGCAATTAAGCGGAAGATTACTTCCGAGCCATTTGCAGCGTGAGCAGCAGTGGGTAACCATAACAGTGGAGCAAATCCGAGAGGGACGGAGCATGCCATCGCATACGAATGTCATTATTCATATTCCCGAGGAAATCACTCGTATTACTCGTCGCACTCTTTTCGGACGACGCGGAGAAAGGGTTCGATACTGGGGATACTGCTTTCCTCAGAATTATGATGAAGCACAAGCACTGCGTAAACAGGGCTTTCCGGGAGTGATGTTCCTCTCCGAGCGCGAGCGCGAGGAACGAGATAAAATAAGTATAAGTAACAGGACAGAAAAATTCTCAGTGACAAAAAATCTGAATGACAGAGATTTAAATCGTGTGAGAGAAGTGCGAGGTACTATTCGGCATCAGAAAGAAATATTTGAGGGAGGGGAGTCTTGTTACATCATGACGGAAGAACCCTTGCCCATAGGAACGGATAACGACGGTGACGGTGCGAACACGGCGGTGGAAAACGAATTCATGTCGGACCCGAACAATTCCGACTCCGACGGTGACGGCATACTGGACGGACTGGAAATATTCCGTCTTCAAACCATGCCAACCAAGCGTGATACCGACGGTGACGGACTCATAGACGGTATAGAAGACGCCAATCGCAACGGAAGAATAGAGGACAATGAAACGAATCCTCGCGAATGGGACAGCGATCGTGACGGACTGTGTGACGGACTCTGTCTGGTCAACAAAGGCACGGAACTGCGAGGCGAAGATAAAAACCTCAACGGACTGGTGGATAAAAATGAAACAGATCCACGGAAAAAAGATACTGACGGAGACGGTATTTTGGATGAACAGGAGTACTTTAACTGCCTGCTACGCAGAGGAAAGGATTGCTAATATGTTAAATTTACTGTACAATACTCTGATGAATCGCAAACAAACTCACGTTATCGGCCTCCTCCTGGCAATGCTCCTGCCGCTGCAGGCAGTTGCCTATTTCACTCCGGAAGACGTACTGCTCAGTAAGGAATTTTTCCTTCCGCCGTCCAGCAGAGAAACGGAGACTCGTATTGCAAATCAGGTAGACCGCAGTGCCGAGCGTCGCGAGCGCGAGCAAGCACTTCTTATGGTACGACAAACCCCCGAAACTGCTTCTGCGTTGGATGATGCGGATCTTCTGCAATCTGTCATCGGGTCCGATGAAACACTTCGTGCCGCCGCCCCGACCGCACAGTCTCTCGGAGGATTGGATGCGAGTGACCTCAAGCTTCTGGAAACGGTTCGACTGTTGCAAACCAGAGAAAACAGACTTGTAGACCGCGTACAAACCAACCAGCAAACGTTGGAGTACTACGGAAGTCGTCCTGAGTTTCTGCATGGCGGAGCACCTCCGTTGCCTCCGACGGGCGCAGGCGGAGCATTGGCTGCAATGACAATGATAGGAGCGGTTCTCTGGACAATGCGACGTGCACAAAAAGCGGAACAAATCACGAGAGTAGGAGCGTAAGGATGGTTCTGGTATTCTGGCTTTCCTATGTTTGAGAATGTCTCTCTTTTGGGAAAACGATGGCTTTTGCCTGAGCATACGGAGCTCGATGCAAAACATATGGTCGAGACACTTCTCCGACAAAGACAATTGCATGCCCCGGTTACGGAACCCTCGTTTACCGATATGGAAAAATCGGTGGATAGAATACATCGTGCCGTTTCATGCAGGGAACACGTGGCAATTTTCGGTGACTATGATTGCGATGGCATTACGGCCACTGCGTTACTCGTGCGTTATTTCAACCGAAGAGGAATGAATCCTCTCGTACGACTTCCTCACAGAGAGCGCGACGGATATGGTCTGAGTTCGGCAATTATAGATGAGTTCATACAATCGAAAGTAACCCTGCTCATTACGGTGGATAACGGAATATCCGCACTGCAAGAAGTGGCACTGGCAACGCAGGGCGGTATGGATGTTATTGTCACAGACCACCATGCTCTCGGCGAGGGCGTGCCAAACGCATACGCAATTTTGCATCCCGCATTAGCCGGTGCCAACGAGCCGCACCCTTCCGGCGCAGGTGTGGCATACCTGCTCGTACAGGCATTGGAGGCAGGTCCGTGGCAGGAGCAGGCTGAGGATTGCGTATTGGCCATGTGCGGAACTGTGGCAGATCTCGTGGGTCTTCGGGGGTTCAACAGGCAACTCGTCTCCCAGGGGCTTTCTGCACTTGAAAAGGTGACAGGCGAACCGTTGGCACTCCTGCGCGAAAGTACGAAGGCACGTACAAGTACGGATATCGCCTTTCGTATTGCGCCACGCATTAATGCCGCGGGAAGAATGGGGGAACCGGATCTCGCACTGAAAGCACTGCTTTCCGGAGGCGATGCCATAGCGGAAATAGAAGAGCTCAATACAAAAAGACAACAGTTAAGTCGCGATTTGTACGAAGATGCAGTTGTTCGCGTGGACTTTCGCTCACCGTTGCTCTTTGCGGCGGACGAGAACTATCCGAATGGAATGATAGGACTTGTCGCAGGCAGACTGACAGAAGCTTCAGGGAAGCCAAGTTGTGTCGTTGGTATACGCGGCACGGAGTGCACGGCATCGTTACGCAGTCCCGCATGCTATTCGGTAGTGGAAGGCTTGCAACGCTGCTCGGATCTACTCACGCGTTTCGGGGGACATGCGCAGGCGGCAGGATGCAATTTTCCCCTCAGCGCACTGGAAGAACTGCAAGACAGATTGAAGGCCGACATAGAAGAGCGCACATGTGATGAGGACTTACTGCCGACCATACAGGTGGACGCCCTGCTTTCCCCGCATCACATTTCTCTGGATTTATGCAACGCAATCGACACACTGGAACCGTTTGGAGCCGGAAATGCGGAGCCTCGCTTTTTATTGCAGAGCGTCCTGCTTGGCGATGTTCGACGTGTCGGTACGGACGGTGCGCATTTGCAATGTACGGTGGCCGGCACAAAAGCAGTCGGCTTCGGGTTGGGAATGAAGGACATACGCACGGGAATACCTTTCGATATTATTTGTTGCGTACAAAAAAATCACTGGAACGGGAACACACAACCGCAGCTGCTTATAGAGGATATGCGTGCAACAAAAACAGAGGCGATCCACGTTCCTGCAGCCACAAAAGTCGCTGTCTAGACAGGTACCAGATTTCCTTCCATCTGAAACACTACGGTCACGTCTTCGTTCAGTGCCGCAGCAATTTTGTACGCAAGCAACACAGACGGATTTGTCTGCCCACGCTCTATGCTCATGATGGTCTGGCGACTCACTCCCGTACGCAAAGCAAGCTCTTCTTGAGTCATGCTCTTGTCGAAACGTAATTTACGGATGCTGTTTTTTAGGGCTGGACCGGACATGATTGTGGGCAGTAAAGAGAGGTAGGTTGGGGCATTCTACTTAGCATTCAGAATTGTTCAAGAAGAAAAGTCATAGTATTACGTACTACTTTTCTTTGCCTTTCGTTTCAGAGATCCAGAAGCAGAAGAAGCATGCTTGCAGTAACAAGATACAGGGAAAACCACGCAAGACTATGCCGGACTACAAATGCTCTCAAGAAACGAATGGCGAGTACGCTGGCAACAAACGAACTGAAAAATCCGATGCCGACAACAGAAGAAGATGGCAGCGATATCGTACCGGTAACAAGACTCCGTAAGGCCATGGCACTTGCACCTGCAATAATAGGAACTGCCATAAGAAACGAAAAATCCAATGCCTCGGATCTGTCTGTTTGCATAATGCGTGCTGCGCTTATGGTAAGTCCGGAACGTGACAGTCCGGGGAGGAGCGCGAATGCCTGTGCCAGGCCGACCAAAAGAACTTTGCCAACAGAAAGATGCTCCATCCGCCTGTGCTGCTCTGCACGCTCTCCGACCACCAATACTGCTGCGGTTACAAGAAATGCAACAGCTACGGATGTGCGCGTACTGAACTCGTTGGCTATGACATCTTCAAAAAGTACTCCTGCCACCGCACCGGGAATGGTGGCAAGGATGAGAAAGAAAAGTAATCGCCTGTGTGCCGTATCGTTGGTGAAGAGCGAAAGAAGAAGTCTGTACCAACGATCCCTGTAACAAAACAGAAGAGCAAGAAGTGTCCCTGCGTGCAGCAGCACATTAAAACTCTGCATGCTCAGCGGATCGATGGAAAATCGAAAAACTGATTCCGCAAGCACCAAGTGTCCCGAACTCGAAACGGGAAGAAATTCCGTAATCCCCTGCAGCAAGCCGAGCACAAATGCCTGAAATACAGTCACATGCTCAGCATAACTCAGCGTGTGTGTAATACGAACTTATTTGCCTTCTTCACCCCTGCTTGCCAGATGCTCCAGGATGATGACGACCATAAAGCCGATGAGCAGAAGTGCAATACCCGAGAACAGATCCGTGTTTATGTGACCTTGCACAAACATATGCGGAAGTACGTTGTGCTCTCCCGACACTCCGGCAGATATTTTCCACGGCCAAATTTTTCGCAGGCTTCCTATCATGAGTCCCGTGAGAAATGCGACAGTGATGTCGTGATGTTTGTGCAGCAACCAGCTGAGCACCTGAGAGAAAGCCACGATGCCTACCACGGCACCCACTCCCACGTATCCCACACTGACGATATCTCGCTCATTCACCGCACGTAAAATAAATTCATACTTCCCAAGCAATACCAGAAGAAATGATCCCGATATGCCGGGAAGAATCATAGCGCAAATTGCCACCGCACCGCACAGCACCAAGAACCAAGGTGCATCCGGTGTTTCAACGGGAACCAATCCTACCAACGCGTACGCTCCAAGTAAGCCGATGGCAGTCGCAGTACCCAGCAGAACATTCCACGATCGTACTCTCCGAGAAACAACATGCACGGAGGCGAGAACCAATCCGAAAAAGAAACTCCACACAACGATGGGGTACTGCTCCAATGCGTACTCCAATGCGTGGGATAATGTGAGTACAGCAAGCACTATTCCTGCACCAACGGCGAGCAGAAATTTTACATTGATCATGGCAAATGCCTGACGCAAACGCAGGTGTGCCACCGCACCTAAAAATTGTGCGGTGCCGAATGTTCGGATGGAATCTATGAGCTCTTCATAGATACCGAGAATAAACGCCATTGTGCCACCAGATACACCGGGAACAATGTCTGCGGCACCCATGCAACATCCCCGCAGAAGTAAATTGCGGTAATCTCGTACGCTGCGAATGTGCTCCGGAGCTGCGGACATGCTGAAGCACTATAGTCGGTTTGACGAGATTTAAAAACACTCCGCAACTCTCGGATGACAATCGAGATTTGCACAACAGGAAGGGGATTCTGTACGATGCACGTTAATGACCCCCTCACCGTTCCACGGAATCTTCAGCGCCTTTAATCAGGAACACGGATCTGCACCCCTTGCAGGTTTGCCGGGTAATCTGCACTTGGAAAAGGAAGTTTCGCAAGGAGACACGGAATCCGCACCGTCCAACCCCCCTCAGCAAGGAGGGCAAATTACGGTGGACATCTACGAGTTGGATAACTACTACATCATTCGCGCACCCATAGCAGGCGTACGACTTGCGGATTTGGATATAGAAGTCGATGGCAAAGTAATTACGATACGCGGTGAGCGCACTTTAGGAGATGACATTTCGGAACAGCAGTATTACGTACAGGAATGTTTTTGGGGTGAGTTCAGCAGGAGTATTACCATGCCGACGGCCATAGACCCCAAGAAAGTAAAAGCAACCTTCAGCAAAGATTCCATCTTAAAAATTCTGATTCCAAAGGAAGAGAAAGTAAAAATTGTACGGATCAACGAAAGCGCTTAGTGCTACTTCTTCTTTTGGTTCGCGACCTTCTTCACTTTGACCGCTGTCGCAGTGACCTTCTTTGCGGTACGAGACTTCACGGACTTCTCTTTCAGGCGTGAGGACATTTCATGCTGAATTTTTTCCAAGGTCTCGTAGACATCTTCCCCGCCCATATAATCCGGATTTGCCACACCCAGCAGATTTGAAAATTCACGAAGACATTGCTTTGCTTCTTTCGCTTGGTTTTCAGTTCGTATGCCTCTCTGGAGATACTCCATAAGCTGGAACTGCATCACATAAAGATTGTGCACTGTTGCAAGACCGGAAGACTGCTTTGCTTTTGACATATGTTTGTGTGTGAAGAGAGTGTTCGTACCTATTTTAGTAACTTTTTCATTATTTGTCAAATCTTGTTATTGTAACCGCTTCTAAGTGGTAGAGTGTCGACATACACTGACGTACCAATTCATCCGAATATTTCATGAAGATTTCGCAAGCTATTCTCCCCGTGGCAGGGCTTGGAACGCGTTTCATGCCTTGGACGAAGGCAGTGCCCAAAGAGATGCTCCCTCTCGGAAATCAGCCGATTATTGCTCATCTTGTCCATGAGTGTCTGGATGTTGGCATTACAGACATCTGCTTTGTCATAAGCAAAGGGAAGGAATCTATTCCTGCATATTTTACAATTGAACCTGCGCTCGAAGAAGAACTGAAGAAGCGCGGAAAATTTCATTTGGTGGAAGAGCTGATGCGGTATGACTCCGTCAATTTCCACACGGTGTACCAAGACGAACAGCACGGAGACGGTCATGCAATTTTGCAGGCGGCAGATTGGGTGGGGGATGGCACCATAGCGATTCTGTTCGGAGATGATCTTTTTACCGGTCCTCAATCCGCACTGCAGCAAATGATACGCGCATACGAAAAGCTCACGGAAGATGAGCGCGGTGCGATAGTGGCACTGGAAAAAATTCCTCCGGAAGACACGCTGCGTTACGGCATAGTGGAAGTGGAAAGTGAGCACCCCTCATCGTCGAATTTAAAAAAAATAAAAGGTTTGGTGGAAAAACCGGAACCGCAATTTGCACCTTCCGATCTTGGAATCGTTGGGCGGTACCTCATTCCCCGCTCAGTCATCGACGTGCTTCCTGAAGTGGAAACAGGTCACGGAGGAGAAATTCGCCTCATAGACGCACTGACGAAACAACTGAACTCCATTCCCATTTATGGCTACGAGTGCACCGGAAAGCGCATAGATACGGGACACCCGGAAGGGTACGCCAAGGCGGTCAGTATTTTCTCGGTGGAAGAATAATCAGTGCGCTATGCACCGAAAGTCGCTCGGAGGTGTGCGGTAGTTCGGTCTGTAGTAGCTGTGGTTACGACATGTCGATGTGTCGGGAACCCGATAGTACGGAAAGCCCGATAAAAAGAGTTCACGCTGGAAGCTTGTGACGTTCGATGAGTCGACATCCAGGAATGTGTGATAGTTATTCCTGTAGTACGGGTGCAATGCGTGCGTTTCGGTACGCATGAAGTACGGATCACTTCTGTCGACTGTACGATTGTGACGCTGTGAAATGCGGTATCTGTATGAGCGTTGGTAGGAATCCCAAGGATGAACACCTTCGCCTTCCGCGCGAACTTCAATTGGCATACTTACTGCAATACATCCGATAATGAAAGCCGGTGCCAATGCGAAAAATAATTTTTTCATAGGAGGCATAGGCTAATCTTCTCTCTTCGGATGTCAAGATCGGCGCACTTGCCTTGTGGCAATAACAGGTTGTGTTTTTCCGCGGAGAGTGAGAGTACAAAGCCAACCCGCCAGCAACAAAATAATGCCCGCTACAAGCACAAAAATAAAATCCGCACTCATCACCCGCACGACGAGAAATGCATTGAGAGGATTACTTGGATTATACCGAACGGTCACTGTTCTCTCTTCGGCGTACTGGCTCTGCAACACTACATTCGCCTCTTCCCACGTCGGGAATATTCGTGCTCCGAAGGGAGCCATACCAAAGAAAGCGATATTTTCCGCACTGAGCTTTCTGTCTTCCACTTCGTAGTCGTACCAAACCTTCGGCCAGTACCATGTTTTGCCCATGACTTCTTGGTAGGCCACATAGGACCTCGATACTGTTCCCTCTGTTGTCGGCCACGCGATGGTACGCACGGACTGCCAGCAGATGATGACTGCCGCGGCTATGAATATCCATCCCTGGAAAAGACAGAGGTCTTTTAAGATTCTCAAAATTCGCACCTGCCCATACTAGCGCGCATATGCACTGAGGCAATCGCGTGTGTATTGACAAGCTCTGTGGCTCTACAAAGACTACCACTTCTTGTGCTTCTTTGTCACGGCAGCATGAAGCCATGCTCCACTCACGGTACTGGGAATTAGAAAGAAAAAGAGTGTGATATGCCACCAGAGAGGTTTTGTACCATGTTCCATCATCATGGTGAGAATACCGAGAAGAATCATGAAACCACCCAATGCTTCGGCGAGTCGGATTCTGGAACTCTTTGAGAGCAATGCCGTTACAAACCCCCCTGCAATCGCCGCAAGAAGACTGAGCGCAAGAGTGACCAAAAGTAATGTTGTACTGAGAGACGTATTTTGTGACGTGCTCGGCACAAAATTCGGAGACACGCGAGAGAGTATTCCGAAACTGAGTACAACGAGTATGACTGCGGTAACGTACCCCATCGCAACAGCGAGAATATTACACTGCATGGCAGAAGATGCCTTCCGAACTGCAAAAGGGGACAGGGACATACCCGCAAGAGTAGCACTCTCTATGCCGTACGGTCGATATGCAACGTGCCGGCGATATCCGATGTCGCCTCGTATGGCAACGATCCGATTGTATCGTTCATCCATGTGATGAATGCTTTTTGATCCTCGGGTTCCATATCCGTAAATTGCGCTGCAAGCTGTCTGTATGCTTCCGGTCCGTTTACGTCTCCCGTCGTGTTGCCTTCCGCAATTTGCATGGCAAGGAGAATATCTCGTGCAGGCTGTTCCAAAGAGGCATCGGGTACGTATGTGGCAGATTCGGTACGCTGATTTTGAGTAACTGCTTCCTTCTGCTGCTCCGTACCTCCTTCGACTTTATGCCACGTCTTTGAACGTCCCGTACCCTCCTGGTCTTCCAGTGCGGCGTCCAACGCACCTCCTGTGGCAATGTGCTTGTCCACCTGTCGCCCCATAAGTTCCGTGAGGCGGAGAGACATTTCAGACATGGAAAGTCCCTGGCGAGAGAGCTCCTCTGCACGAGGATCTGTCACATTGACGTTACGTTGCTCCTCAACATTGCGCTGCGCATCGGCATTCATATCCAGCAGCTCCGCAATAAGTACCTGTATGGTGCGCTTTCCTCCTTCCACTTGGTCGAGAAGGTACTCGTTGGTTCGCTGCACCGCCGTGTCGGACGCTTCCTGCGATACCTTTGCCATGTCCTCCACACGATCTGCAATCACATCGGCAGCTCCTTCTATATTTTCATCGATAGACTCCAGCAATCCCTCGCTCTCCGCCAACGATTGCTCAATATCGTTCAGAGGTACGTCCTTCGTATCTATGGGTTCGGGAGTATTGCTACGCATTTCAGGTCCGCCCCCCGCTCCCATAAAATTCAGAAGACGTGCTTCTTTTTCAGAGCCGAGAGCAGTGAAGAAATACCTCATAGAACGTTGGGCGCGGGAGGAGCTGTTTCCTCTGCCAGAATGTCTTCGGGTGTTTTCTGTTTTACGTCTTCGGTTCTTGCAAACTCTTTCTCCAAGGAGACAATGACATCTGCGTCTATGGATGCCGCAATTTTCTCGAGTGCCGCATACGTCGTATGCGCAAATACGCGCACTTCTTCGCTCATTCTCTTTTCACTGAGTGCGAGAATTTCCTGAAACTTTCCGAAAGCAGCGAGATACTTTTTTGCCTGCATCTTCAGTGTTTCGGGCTTCGCATTTTGCAGCCTCTTGCGCACGTTCGGAAGTTCCGCGGAAACCAACTCCGGCTCTATGCGTTGCATGATGGAGTCGTATAACTCCACTCCGCTTGCCGGAAGGGGAGGGAGCTCCGCAGGAAACTGCGCGGCAGTGTTGTCTTTTTGTATTTGTGCCATTTTCACTTATTATTATA